>Ga0265327_10005366_pt1 | contig 10720 bp, 5 predicted proteins | sample 41621metaG_FD_202089 | JGI IMG/M metagenome (GOLD analysis project Ga0265327, IMG submission 202089) | Rhizosphere microbial communities from Carex aquatilis grown in University of Washington, Seatle, WA, United States - 4-16-21 metaG | ecosystem: Host-associated > Plants > Roots > Rhizosphere >... | reverse complement strand
TCGGCTGACCGGAGGATGACGACTGTGAAAAACTTGGCCGATCCATGGGTCGCCCCCTCTTCCCCGAGGGCTGCAAATGATTAAAGTCCCAGGTCCCCTCCAGCCGGGGGGCGTCGGGGGAATCGCACCCCGGCGCACGGAGTTCGGACCACATCATGAAGCTGACGATTGAACGGGCGGCGCTGCTGAAGGCGCTGGGCCATGTGCAGAGCGCCGTGGAGCGCCGCAACACCATCCCGATCCTGTCCAACGTACTGCTGTCGGCCGAGCGCGACCGGCTGACCTTCTCGGCCACCGATCTCGACATGGAGATCATCGACGAGGCCGTGGCCCAGGTGGACCAGCCCGGCCAGATCACGGCGCCCGCCCACACCCTCTATGAGATCGTCCGCAAGCTGCCGGAGGGCTCCGACGTTTCCCTGAGCTTCACCGGCGAGGATCCGCGGCTCACCGTCGCCGCCGGCCGCTCGCGCTTCAACCTGCCGGTGCTGCCGGCCGGGGACTTCCCGGTGATGTCCTCCGATGGCCTGACCGGCCATGTTGGGGTCGATGTGGGCGACCTGATCCGGCTGATCGACAAGACCAAGTTCGCGATCTCCACCGAGGAGACCCGCTACTATCTGAACGGCCTCTATCTCCACACCGTGGTGGAGAACGGGGTGGCCAAGCTGCGCGCCGTGGCCACGGACGGCCACCGCCTGGCCCTGGCCGAGATGATCGCGCCGGAGGGCTCTGCCGGCTCCCCGGGCGTGATCGTGCCCCGCAAGACCATCAACGAGGCCCGGCGCCTGCTGGAGGATGCCGGCGAGCAGGTGGACCTGGCGGTGAGCCCGCAGAAGGTGCGCTTCGACCTGGGCGGCGCGGCGCTCACCTCCAAGGTCATCGACGGCAACTTCCCCGACTATGTCCGGGTGATCCCCAAGGACAATGACCGGGTGATGATGGTGGACAACAAGCTGTTCGCCCAGGCGGTGGACCGGGTGGCCACCATCTCGGCGGAGAAGTCCCGCTCGGTGCGCATGGCCATCGAGCCCGGCCGGGTGATCCTCACCGTGCGCAACATGGAGGCCGGCCAGGCCGTCGAGGAGATCGAGGTGGACTATGCGGGGGAAAGCTTCGAGCTCTCCTTCAACGCCCGCTACCTCCTGGACGTCACCGACCAGATCGGCGCCGAACAGGCCGAGTTCCGCTTCGGCGGCCCGAACGACCCGGCCCTTGTCCTGGACCCGACGGACCCGGATGTGCGCTACGTGCTGATGCCGCTACGGGTTTAGGGGCCGGGTCGCGCCGGGCCTTTGGGGCCAGCGAGATCGGAACTGCAATCCCTCTGAGCGCAGAATCGTTCGCGGGCGATGCTAGCTTCGCGGGCGATGCTAGCAATGAGCTGGTTGAAATACCGGCCAGCCAATAGGCGGTCATCATATGCCCCGCGGTCATAGTTCAGGATCGCTTGGTTTGCGGGACTCTGCACGAAGGCGAGCCGTGCCTGAACGGCTTGTTCCCCAAGAACCTCAACATCCGCCCGCGCCCGCGAGTCAACGGCGGCGGCGGCCATGGCCAGAGTCCCGGCCCTCACGGCCCGCTGGGCTTCGAGCTGAGTATCAGGCGCAACACCGGACAGGGGTTTGTCCAAGAACTCATGGCTCAGGCGCTCATCCCTCTGGACGAGGGCATCTACCAAGCCTTCGATCTGGACAAGCTGCCGAGCGAGCCCGTAGGCGCGCGTGGTCGGGGGCGCGGACCTCGGAGGCGGCGATGACAACGCAGGCGCCGGGAAGATCACGCGCATTCCCTTTGGGCGTGGGCCTTTGGGATCTTCACGGAAATAGCCAGCGAGCTCTAACGCCGCCGGCCCAAACCCTAGTCCGGCCGGATGCTCTTCGGCCACGCGACACTCACGCGGAACGCCACTGACCGCCTGACCACAGGCGATGTCAGCATAGCCCGGAATGTAGAACATCTTCGCGAGAACTGGCCGGACGGCTTCGATCTGCGCCTTGGCTGGAACTTCAAGCCAGGACGTCCCGTCGGCCTGCGGCGAGGTTCCAGAGGCACAATCCCGGTTCGCGCAAAAAATCCTGCGCCCCTCCACCGCCGCCAAGTGGCCAGCCTCCCCATCAGCTGTCCGGTTGTGGGTGCGAAGATCGACCGCATGGTCGAGGTAGGCTTGGCCCGCGGGAGAGAGAAAATAGTCCGCGGCGGCCTTGAGATCTGTCGCGCTCACCCGAGCGGCGATGGCTCCCGCCATCATTTCGAGCCGGTCCGGACCAACTGATCGTGCTGCGACCAACAGGTCGGCGAAACCCTCGAGCCATACAGACTGATCGACGCCCGCGTCGGTGCGCTGGCGCATAAAGCCTTCAGTCATGGACTGTTCGAAACCCTGGTCGAGGCGAAGCGCGCCAGTCAGCCTCCGCGCCTCAGCAAGAGCTTCGGGCGAGGTGGGCGCACTCAGCGACGGTCGTTCGGCGTCGGGCGGCGGCAATTTGAAATTCAGGGGAATTCGGACGCCATTTTCGCCATCACCGGTCGGAGATCCCGTGTTCGGGCTCATGCGAAAATAGCCCGACAGCGTCAGAGCCGCGTCGCCGAATCCCAGGCCCTTCGGCGCTTCTGCGGCGACGGTGCAGGACTGTAGCAACCCGGTGGGCATGACGCCGCACCGCAGCATGACCCGACCCGCGATCTGCAACGCTGTGGCGAGCTTGGGATAGACCGCTGACACCTGCTCGCCGGAGGGTTTCGTGATCCAATCGGATGGCGCTGCGCCTGCCGCGACTGGAATGAGGCCGACGCCGAAGGCAACGGCCAGCGCGCTCACGAAACCGCGTGTCGACATGCCGCCCCCTCAACCCCAAGCGGTAACCTACAGGCTTGCGACGCAACCTCAACCCCACCCCTTCGCCCTTACCCCCAAAACCCGCTACACACCGCCCGTGACCCGCACGGCCCTTGTCCACCTGACCCTCACCGACTTCCGTTCCTATGAGCGGGGGGAGATCGCGCTTGATGGGCGCCCGGTGTTCCTGGTGGGGGCCAATGGGGCGGGGAAGACCAATCTGCTGGAGGCCATCTCCCTGCTGACCCCCGGCCGCGGCCTGCGGGGCGCGAGCCTGGCGGAGATGGGGCGGCGCAGGCCGGGGGAGGCCCAGGGCCGCGCCTGGGCGGTGGCGGCGCGGATCCACCAGGGCGAGGACGAGCCGGTGCGCCTGGGCACCGGGACCGAGACCGCCGGCGCCGCGCGCCGCACGGTGCGGTTGGAGGGCGAGCCCGTACCCCCCGGCCGCCTCGCCGATCTCACCCGCCAGGTCTGGCTGACCCCGGCGCAGGATCGGCTGTTCCTGGAGGGGGCCGGCGATCGCCGGCGGTTCTTTGACCGGCTGGTGTTCGCCGCCGAGCCGGGCCATGCCGCCCACGCCCAGGCCTATGAAAAGGCCCACCGGGAGCGCATGCGCCTGCTCACCGACGGCCCCGCCGACCCGGCCTGGCTGACGGCGCTGGAGGCCCGCATGGCCGAGGCCGGCGCCCTGATGGCCGACGCCCGGGCCCGGACCCTGGAGGCCCTGCAGGCGGAGATCGACGGCCGCGGCGACCGGCCCTTTCCCCTGGCCCGCCTGACCCTCACCGGCGAGTGGGAAAGGATGGCCGCCGAGGGCCTCGACCTGGCGGAAATCGAGGGCCGGCTGGCCCGGGCCCTGGCCTCTGCGCGGGAGCGGGACGCCGCCGCCGGACGGGCTCTGACCGGCCCGCACAGGGGGGATCTGGCCGTGGTCCACGCCGAAAAGGACCGACCGGCCGCCGAATGTTCCACCGGGGAGCAGAAAGCCCTGATTCTGAACTTGATTTTGGCCCAGGCCGCGCGTCTTTCACGTGCAGAATCAGCGCCAGTCCCTATATTGCTGCTGGATGAAGTCGCTGCGCACCTGGACCGCCGAAGGCGGGCGGCGCTGTTCGATGAAATCACGGCGCTCGGGCTCCAGGCCTTCCTCACCGGCACGGACGAGCACCTGTTCGAAGATTTGAAGGGCCGGGCCCAGGGCGTCCATGTGGACGGCTCCAGCCTGGCTTATCTGGACACCGTATGACCGACGAAACTCAGATCCCCGACAACACCCCCGAGAACAACGGCCAGGCCGATTACGGCGCCGATTCCATCAAGGTGCTGAAGGGCCTCGACGCCGTGCGCAAGCGCCCCGGCATGTATATCGGCGACACCGACGACGGCTCGGGCCTGCACCACATGGTCTATGAGGTGGTGGACAACGCCATCGACGAGACCCTGGCCGGCTGGGCCACCCGGGTGGAGGTGATCCTCAACGCCGACGGCTCCTGCACCGTCACCGACGACGGCCGCGGCATCCCGGTGGACATCCACGAGGGCGAGGGCGTCTCCGCCGCCGAGGTCATCATGACCCAGCTGCACGCCGGCGGGAAATTCGACCAGAACTCCTACAAGGTCTCCGGCGGCCTGCACGGGGTGGGCGTCTCGGTGGTGAACGCGCTCTCCGACTGGCTGAAGCTGAAGATCTATCGCGGCGGCAAGTCCTACGAGATGGAGTTCCGCCGCGGCGACGCGGTCTCGCCCCTGATCCAGACCGGCGACGCCCCCTTGCGGGAGAACGGCGAGTTCCTGTCCGGCACCGAGGTCACCTTCCTGCCGTCCACTGACACCTTCGCCTTCATCGAGTTCGACCGGAAGACCCTGGAGCACCGCCTTCGGGAGCTGGCCTTCCTCAATTCCGGGGTCACCATCTGGATCAAGGACAACCGCGAGGCCGAGCCCTTCGTGGAGGTGATGCACTATGAGGGCGGCATCGAGGCCTTTGTCCGCCACCTGGACAAGGCCAAGACCGGGCTGCTGAAGACCCCTATCGTGGTGCGCGGCAAGCGCGACACCGTGGAGCTGGACCTGGCCCTGTGGTGGAACGACAGCTACCACGAGAACGTCCTGTGCTTCACCAACAACATCCCGCAGAAGGACGGCGGCACCCACCTGGCGGCGTTCCGCTCGGCGCTCACCCGGATCATCACCAGCTATGCGGAGAGCTCCGGCGCCACCAAGCGCGAGAAGGTCTCGCTCAGTGGCGAGGACGCCCGCGAGGGCCTGACCTGCGTGCTGTCGGTCAAGGTGCCCGACCCGAAGTTCTCCTCCCAGACCAAGGACAAGCTGGTCTCCTCCGAGGTGCGCCCGGCCGTTGAAGGCCTGGTGGGGGATGGCATCTCCTCCTGGTTCGAGGAGCACCCGGTCGAGGCCAAGCTCATCGTCCAGAAGATCGCCGAGGCCGCCGCCGCCCGGGAGGCCGCCCGCAAGGCCCGTGAACTGACCCGGCGCAAGACCGCGCTCGACATCTCCTCCCTGCCCGGCAAGCTCGCCGACTGCCAGGAGAAGGATCCGGCCAAGTCCGAGATTTTCCTGGTGGAGGGGGACTCCGCCGGCGGCTCGGCCAAGCAGGCCCGCAACCGCGAGAACCAGGCGGTGCTGCCTTTGCGCGGCAAGATCCTCAATGTGGAGCGGGCCCGGTTCGACCGGATGCTCGGCTCCGACCAGATCGGCACCCTGATCACCGCCCTGGGGGCCGGCATCGGGCGCGACGATTTCGATATCGAGAAACTGCGCTACCACAAGATCGTGGTGATGACCGACGCCGACGTAGACGGCGCCCACATCCGCACCCTGCTGCTCACCTTCTTCTACCGGCAGATGCCGGAGATCATCGAGCGGGGTTACCTCTATATCGCCCAGCCGCCGCTCTATAAGGCCTCCAAGGGCAAGTCCTCGCGCTACCTGAAGGACGACCCCGAGATGGAGTCCTACCTCACCGACGAAGGCGTCGAGGGGGCGATCCTGCAGCTGGCCTCGGGCGAGCAGCTGGCCGGCGCCGACCTGCTGGCCCTGGTGCAGACCGCGCGGGGCGCCAAGGCCAATATCGAACGCCTGTCGGCCCGAGCCCCGGCCTTCGCGGTGGAACAGGCGGCCCTGGCCGGTTTGCTGGCCGAAGGCGGCGACGTCAACGCCGCGGCCCGTCGCCTGGACCTCTATGCCGAAGAGGGCGACGGCCCCTGGTCGGGTGCCCCGGCGCTCGGCGGCGGCTACGCCTTCGAACGGGTCAAGCGCGGGGTCACCGAGCGGGTGATCCTGGACGAGCTGCTGCTGCACGCCGCCGACGCCCGCCGGCTGGCCGAACGCTCCCTGGCCCTGGCCGAGACCTTCTCCAAGCCGGCCACCTTCACCCGCAAGGACAAGACCACCACCGTGCGCGGGCCGCGGGACCTGGTGGCCGCGGTGATGGAGGCCGGACGCCGGGGCCTGTCGATCCAGCGCTATAAGGGCCTGGGGGAGATGAACCCCGACCAGCTGTGGGAGACCACCCTGGACGCCGACGCCCGCACCCTGCTGCAGGTGAAGGTCGCCCATGCCGACGACGCCGGCGACCTGTTCGCCCGGCTGATGGGCGACCTGGTGGAGCCGCGACGCGAATTCATCCAGGCCAACGCCCTGGACGCCGAGGTGGATGTCTGACGTGATCCTCCCCCTCTGGGGGAGGTGTCCGCAAAGCGGACGGAGGGGGCTGAACCCCACAGCGCCATGAGCCCCGGCTTCGCCGACGGCGCCCTCGAGAGGGGGCGCCTGAAGGCGCCGCGTCGCCAGGCGCCCCCGCCGCGATTCGATGCGCCGGCGCCACAGGTTGAGCTTGTCGCAAGCTTGACCATAGGGTTGCGCTTCCGCCCCGCGGCCGACACGCCCTAGATGACCCCTACATCTGGCTAAAAAGGGGTGACTTCCATGCGTGGTTCTTGGTTCAACCGGGCGGCGCGACCTGCCCTTGTTCTGGCCGCCGGCCTCATGTCCCTGGCGCCCGCGGCGGCCCTGGCCGCGGCGGCGGACGCCCCCAACGAGGTCTCCGAGGTGCTGGTCACCGCCCAGAAGCGGACGGAAAAGCTCAATGACGTGCCGGAATCGGTCACCGCAGTGGCCGGCGACAAGCTGGACGTCATCCGCTCCTCCGGCGGCGACATCCGGGTGCTGTCCTCCCGGGTTCCCAGCCTGACCCTGGAATCCAGCTTCGGCCGCACCTTCCCCCGGCCCTATATCCGTGGCCTGGGCAATACCGACTTCGACCTCAACGCCTCCCAGCCGGTCAGCTTCGTCTATGACGAGGTCGTGCTGGAGAACCCGATCCTCAAGGGCTTTCCGCTGTTCGACATCGACCAGGTGGAGGTGCTGCGCGGGCCCCAGGGCACCCTGTTCGGCCGCAATACGCCCGCCGGCGTGCTGAAGTTCGATTCCGTGAAACCCGGCAAGGACTTCGGCGGCTATGGCGAGGTGTCCTACGCCACCTATGGAACCATCAACGCCGAGGGCGCGGTGGGAGGACCCATCGCCGGCGACACCCTCTCCGGCCGGGTCTCCATGCTCTACCAGCACCGGGACGACTGGATCGACAACACCGTCACCAAGGGCTCCACCGGTGGCTATGACGAACTCGCCTTCCGGGGCCAGCTGCTCTACACCCCCACCGCCGATTTCAGCGCCCTGCTGAACGTCCACCACCTGGACCTGGACGGCACGCCGCAGATCTTCCGGGCCAATATCATCAAGCCCGGCTCCAACGACTTCTCGTCCTTCTACCAGCGCGACCAGATCTCCCAGGACGCGGGCGGCCGCTCGCAGCAGAAGGTCCAGGAGACCGGCGCCAATGTGAAGCTGACCTATGACCTGGGGGGCCCGGTGGTGACCTCCATCACCGGCTTCGAGCATGTGAAGGTCTATTCCCGCGGCGATATCGACGGCGGCTTTGGCGCGGTGTTCGCCCCGCCCATGGGCCCGGGCTTCATCCCCTTCCCCTCGGAGAGCGCCGACGGCCTGCCCTATCATCAGCAGCTCAGCGAAGAGCTGCGGGTCGCCGGAACCCACGGGGCGGTGACCTATACGGTGGGCGCCTTCTACTTCTTCGAAGACGTGAAGATCTCCAGCTACGACTACAACACCCTGGCCGGCGGCGCGCTGGACGGCTTCGCCTACCAGCACCAGAAGACCACCTCCTGGGCCCTGTTCGCCAATGGCGACTGGGCGGTGAACGAGCAGTGGAAGCTGGGGGGCGGCCTGCGCTATTCCAACGACCAGAAGGACTTCCTGGCCCAGCGCACCCTGTCCCCGTTCGGCGCGCCCGCCACGGCGGTGGAGCGGGCCAATCCCACCAGCGACGAGGTGAGTTTCAACCTCAACACCACCTATGCACTGGCCCCGGAGACCAATCTCTATGCCCGGGTCGCCAAGGGCTATCGCGCGCCCTCGATCCAGGGCCGGCTGGTGTTCTCCGACACCCTGTCGGTGGCCGCCAAGGAAACCGAGATGTCCTATGAGGCCGGGATCAAGGGCACGGCCTTCGAACGCCGCCTGCGCTATGACGCCGACGTCTTCTACTATCGCGCCGACAACCTTCAGCTCACCGCCGTCGGCGGCGCCATCAACGCCAACCGGCTGATCAACGCCAAGCACGCCAATGGCTACGGGGTGGAGTTCAACGCCGAGGCGGCGCCGGTGGACCACCTGCAGCTCACCGCGGGCCTGTCCTATAACCACACCGAGATCGACGACCCCAATCTCACCACCGTGCCCTGCGGCTCCGGCTGCACGGTGCTGGATCCCCCCGGCGCCCTGCCGGGCACGGTGAAGCTGGACGGCAATCCCCTGCCCAACGCCCCGCAGTGGATCGCCAACCTCACGGCGCGCTACGCCATCCCCTATGGGGACGGGGAGTTCTTCGCCTTCACCGACTGGGCCTACCGCTCCAAGATCAACTTCTTCCTCTACCGCTCGGCGGAATACTCCTCCGACCACATGCTCGAGGGCGGCCTGCGGGTCGGCTACAAGCACGGCGCGGGCGACTGGGAAGCCGCGGTCTATGTGCGCAACATCACCGACGAGGACGTGCTGGAAGGCGGCATCGACTTCGACAACCTCACCGGCTTCGTCAACGACCCCCGCACCGTGGGCGTGGAGCTGAAGGCGAAGTTTTAGGGGAAAGTCGGTTCACCTATTTCGTCATCCTCCGGTCGTCGGAACGACGATCCGGGGGACCCAGGCGGCGTCACATCATCTTGTACTTCAGCTTGGGTCCTCCGGATCAGCCTGCCGGCTGACCGAAGGATGACGATGAAAGGGCCGGGCCGGTCTCGCCTGCGCATGGAACGGGATGTGATTGCGCTGAATCGCCCATTTCCACCGCTCATCCCGGCGAATGCCGGGACCCAGATCGCAAATCTCTGAACTCGCGTCGGATGGCGCTGGGAGAGCTGGATTGGTTCGGAGCCTTAGGATCTGGGTCCCGGCATTCGCCGGGATGAGCGGGAGGCGGATCGGGCTAAACCCATCCCGATCTAAGCCTCCACCCCCCGCAGCACCCCCAGCACCGCCTCGCCGTAGCGCTCCAGCTTGCCCTCGCCGACGCCGGAGATCTTCGCCAGGTCGGCCAGGCCCGCGGGTTTGCGGCGGGCGATCTCGGCCAGAGTGCGGTCGTGGAAGATCACGTAAGGGGGCAGGTGCTGGCGGTGGGCCTCGTCGCGGCGCCAGGCGCGCAGGATCTCGAACAGCGGATTGTCGGCTTCATCCAGGGGGACGGCGGCCTCGCCCCGGGCCTTCTTGCGCCCGCGACCGGCCTTGGGCAGGGCGTCGTGGGCCTCCAGGGCCTGGCGCAGGGCCACCCGCTTTTCCCCGCGATAGACGGCGCGCACCGCCTCCACATCCCCCAGGCCGATCAGGGGACGGCCGTCATTGGGGTCTTCCTTCAGGAGGCCGTCGAACAGCAGCTGGTCGATGAGATCCCGCCAGCCAGTGGCGCTGAACTCGCGGCCCACCCCGAAAGTGGAGAGCCCGGCCTCGAAGGACGACGGCTCCTTGGTCTTGCCCAGCAGGTGCTCCACCAGCCGCCCGCGCCCGAACCGGCCGCCCATCCGATGCGCCGCCGACAGGGCCTTCTGGGCGGGCTCGGTGGCGTCCACCGTGGCGATGGTCCCCAGGCACAGGTCGCACTGGCCGCAGGCCTCCACCCCCTCCTCGCCGAAATAGCGCCGCACGCCGGCCGCCCGGCAGCTGGTCCCGTCCAGCATGGCGTAGAGCTGACGCACCTTGCGGGCCTGCACCGCCTTGACCTGGTCATCCACCTCGCGGCCGTCGATCCGCCGATAGGCCCAGGCCATGTCGGCGGCGCCATAGAGGGTGATGCCCTCGGCCGGATCCCCGTCGCGCCCGGCCCGGCCGATCTCCTGCCAATAGGCCTCGATGGAGGCGGGCGGATCGGCGTGGATCACATAGCGGACGTCGGGCTTGTCCACCCCCATGCCGAAGGCGATGGTGGCCACCATCACCGCGGCGTCGGCCTCCAGGAACTCCTCGAGCCGGCGCGCCCTCAGGCCCTTTTCCAGCCCGGCATGATAGGCGACGGCCGGGACGCCGGCGTCCCTCAGGGCCTCGGCCAGCTTCTCGGTGCCGTCGCGGGAGCCGGCATAGACCACCCCCGAGCGATCCGGTCGGGCCTCGATCAACTCCACGACCCGCTTGTGCCCGGCGCCGCGCTTGCGCTCCGCCGACAGGATCAGCTCCGGGCGCGCAAAGCTGGCCACGAACTCGCGGGAGCCCTCCAGGCGCAGTTCGGCGCGGATATCCTCCCGCGTCCGGGCGTCGGCGGTGGCTGTCACCGCCAGCCGGGGCACGTAGGGG
>Ga0265327_10005365_pt1 | contig 10720 bp, 7 predicted proteins | sample 41621metaG_FD_202089 | JGI IMG/M metagenome (GOLD analysis project Ga0265327, IMG submission 202089) | Rhizosphere microbial communities from Carex aquatilis grown in University of Washington, Seatle, WA, United States - 4-16-21 metaG | ecosystem: Host-associated > Plants > Roots > Rhizosphere >... | reverse complement strand
AAAAGGCACGGTGAAGCCTGCGGTGTTGTAGGCGGAGGCCGGGCCCGTCAGCACTGCCCCGGGCACCTTGGCCTGGATGGCGGCGGCGTAGGCCCGCCACTCCGTCAGGAAGTCGGCATAGGTGAAGGTGGTGGCCCGGAGGCCGTTGGAATGGTAAAGGTCCACCTCATTGCCGATCTCGAAGCCGTAGAGCTGGGCGCCGAAGGCATTGGCGGCGTACGTCGCCTCATCGGCCATCTGGGCGGGTGTGTTGGTGGCGTAGTTCATCGCGTAAATCACTTGCCAGTTGGCCGCCTTGAGGAAGCTGGCCAGCCGATCCACATCCGAGGGCGCGATCTTCCCGGAGGTGAGGCCCGGGCCTGTCGGATCCCAGGTGGTCTTGTCCACGCTGTTGCCCCCCACGCGCAGCACGCCGGGGCCGAGGCGCTTGAAGAGGGCCACCAGCCCGGCGTTGCTGCCGGTGAAGAGGGGGGAGATGAGCTTGCTCTTCTCATAGCTGAAGCCGGCGAACCCGTTCTCGAGGCGCAGACCCGTGCTGGCGCGCTGAAGGGTGATGGCGACCGGAACCCCAGGCACGGGTACGGGCGCAGGAGCTGGCGCGGTGGTCGCGGGCGAACTGGAGCCGCCACACGCGAAGGTCAGGCAGGCCGAAAGGATCAGGGCGCCGAGGGGCCATGGCAGGGGACGAAAGGTCATGGAGCTTCCTTTGGACAGGCAGGGTCACGTGTCGAGATGTTGGACCAGCATCTCCTGGAATCAGACCAGGTCGAGGTCACGGGTCTTTACGCGCGGGAACACCTGGTTCGCCTGCGCCTCGCTGAGGCCGTAGACGCGGCGGAAGAGGCCACCCATCAGTGCGCGGTACTCGTTGAGCACTGGGTAGTCGCGGTCCTGGAACAGGCTTTTGCGCTCAACGGCCACCTGCTCACCCACCACGCGCTTGCCCTTCACACCGCCACCCAGGATCCAGGCCACGCTGCCATGGCCATGGTCCGTGCCTCGGGTACCGTTCTCGCGGAAGGTGCGGCCGAACTCGGAGATCACCACCACCGTGGTGCGGGCCCAGGCGCTGCCCATCTCATCGGCGAAGGCGGCGAGGCCCTTGCCCAGGTTGCTCAGGTTTCCGCTCAGGATGGCCGCTTCGTTGGTGTGGGTATCCCAGCCGCCGATGTCGAGGAAGCCCAGCCCGAAGCGGTCGCGCAGCATGCGGCCCATGCGCCGGGCCTCCAATTCAAAGCCCTTGGGCGAGATGGCGCTGCGGTTGGCTTCGTTCTGTTCCCGCGCGAAGTCCTGCGCCACTTCCTTGCGCAGCTGGAGCCCTTCAACCACGGGCGCTTCGAGGGGATGGCCCTGGTACATCTCCGCCAGGATGGCCATCTGGCGATCGTCAAAGGCCGCCTTGCCCACCTGCTTGAGCGAGACGTTGGGCACGGAAAGGCCGCCCTTCATGGCCAGGGGCAGGCCATCCGTGAAGGCGATGGGATTGGCGTTGCCCAGCAGGTCGGCCAGCCGGTTGAGGAAGCCTGAACCATAGTCCTTCGGCCCGTCGAGGGGCTCGCCGCCCTCGATGCTGTCCTGGGTTTCGAAGTGGCTGCGCGAGGTGTCGTGGGTGCCGGCGAAGGGCACGAAGGCCACCTGGCCCTGGTTCCACAGGGGCAGGATGGAATCCTTCAACGCGGGGTGCAGGCCCCAGGTGCCATCGAGCATCAGGCAGGCCTGGGCGTCAGCTGCGTCGGGCCTGACCAGCGCCAGAGTGGGTCGCGATTCGTAATAAAAGGGGCTGGCATAGGGCACCAGCACGTTGGCGCAGTCGTAGCCACCACGCAGGAAGACCACCAGCACCTTGGGGCTGGCGGCGGGCGCGGCATAGAGCCGGGCTCCGCTCAGCGCGAGGCCGGTGGAGGCAAGACCCAGGAGGAAATGACGGCGCTGCATGGGAACCTCACCGGGCCATGAATTCGGGGGCGGCCAGCAGGAAGGTGTTCCACTCCTGTTGGGACGAGGCGCGGTCCAGGGCCTTCCGCGTCGCGGGGGAGAGCAGGGGTTCCACCACCTCGAAGTAGAGGCGCGAAGACAGCTGGGGGAAGCCGGTCACAGGGCCGGGCTTGCCATCATCGCCATCGAATAGACCCGCGGAGCCGTTGCCGATGGCCCGGGCGATCTCGAAGCGCTTGGCCAGCTGTCCGGGGCTGCTCCAGGCCTGCGTGGTCAGTGGGTAGCCATCGGGCGTGCCGTGGCCGTAGAGGGGCTCGCCGAGGGCGTTGAGCCAGTTGGCCACCGGCTTCATGTTGAGGGGGTGCTTGCCATCGTAGGCGAGCCGCAGCGTGCTCATGACGTAGTGCATGGGATCGCGGAAGCCCTGGCCGAGGCTGTCCGTGAAGGCCTTGGAGGTGAGCAGCACCCGCAGCACCGAGGGGATGTCGCCCTGGGTGCGCGTGAACTCGCGGGCCAGCTGATCCACCAGGACGGGAGTTGGCGGCGCACCCAACCAGTAGGTGGCCAGTTTGCGGCTGACGAAGCGGGCGGTGGAGGGATGCGTCACCAGCAGGTCGACGGCACGCTCCACTTCGGCGAAGCCGGCGCCTTGGATGCGCGTGCCGAGCAGCACCTTGTCGCCGAAGTCGTGGCGGCCCGGATGGAACTCGAAGGCGCCCTCCTGGAGGTAGAGTGCCTGCCAGTCGGGCCGCACCTTGCGGGCCTTGCCGGCATTCACCCCCACACCCGTCAGCACCCGCGCCAGCTCCTGCACGTCCTGCTGGGTGTAGCCGCCGTCGATGCCGAGGGTGTGCAGCTCCAGCAGCTCGCGGGCGTAGTTCTCGTTGACCTTGCCTCCGGCGCTCTGCGCGTTGTCGAGGTAGATCAGCATGGCGGGATGGGTGAGGGTGGCCATGACCAGGTCGCGGAAGCGGCCCAGGGCGTGGGGCCGGATGGCCTGCTCCTCGTAATCGCCCACGGTCCAGCGCAGGTTGCCCTTGCCCTGGAACACACTGAAGTGGTTGAGCCAGAACCAAGTCATCTGCTCCTGCAGCTGGGCGGGTGACCAGAGGGCGCGCAGCAGGTGCCGCCGCGCAGCATCCGAGGCCGCCTGATTCGCGGCCTGGTTCTGGGCCTGCCGCGCCAGCTGCTTGGCCTCTTCGTCCGTCAACGACTGGATGCGCTTGTTCTCGGCGTCGGCGTCCATCAGGACCTCGACCAGCGGCTTGCGGGCCAGCGGCAGGGCCTCCTGTACGTCAGCTGGCAGGGTCAGGCTGCTCGGTTTCAGCTGCTCTTCCAGGAAACGCTTGCGGCCCAGTTGTCGATACCGCTCGACGGTGGCGGCATCCAGGCCGTAGGTGATGCGGTTCAGCCACCGGGCATCCTCTGGGGTGAGGCGCGTCGGGGTTTCAGCGGCGAAGGCCACCCAGGAAGCCAGGGCGATGAGGGTTGCGATCAACCCCCAGATGCGCCACGGAAAGCGCCGTTCGGCATGGACTCGTTCCTGGCTTCCCATGGTGGACCTCACGTACTAGCGGTGGGAGTTGGCGAGGCCTTCTTCAGTGAAGCGGATGGCTTCCTTGATGTGCTGGATGGCGCGCTTCTGGAGGCCACGGGCGAAGTTGTTGTCCTCTTCCTCGTGGCAGTCCTTCTCGGCCTTGCGCAGCAGCTCGAGGGCGCGGTGGAGCTGGCCCTGGTAATCGAGCTTGGCGTCGACGGGCGGGTGGTCGTTCAGGTTCTTGCCGTCGTCGATGGAGGCTTCCTTGATCTCGCGGATGGCGGCGTCCACTTCGCGGATGGCCGTCTTCTCATCCCACTTCATCTCGGCGTTGCCGCCGCGGCGCTCCAGGTGGGCGCGGGCATGACGCAGGTCGGTGAGGGCGTGGAGGTAGGCGGGGTGATGGCCCGGCTGGTCGGCGCGGGCCGCCATGGGCGTGACGGCCAGCACGATGCAGGCAAAGGCCGCGTGGAGGGTGGGGCGGTTCATGGTTGCTCCTGAAAGGTGGGGAGGGATCCCCGTGGGTGGAAAACTAGTCGCGCTCTTTCTCTCGGTTCTTCTTGGATTCCGGCTCGGGCTTGGGCTTCGGCGGACGGGCTTCCTGGGCCTTGGGTTTTTCCTTCACCTCGGCCTTTGGCTTGGGTGCCTCCCGCAGGGGGGCGGGCTGCGGACGCCGGGGCTCCTCGTCGCGCCGCTCACGGACCGCGTCACGGGCGGGTCGGGCATCCTCGCGAACGCGCTCCGTGCGAGGCGACGGGTCGGGCGTCGGGGCGGGCAGTGGCTTGGGCGCGGGGGCAGGCGTGGGCGCTGGCCTTGGTGCGGGCTGGCTCACAGGAGCTGGCGCGGGGGCGGGAGCCGGTCTCGGTGCGGGCTGGCTCACGGGAGCTGGACGCGCAGCGGGTGGGGCGGGTGCGGCCACGGGGGCCGTCGGCCGGACCACCTGTGGTGGAGGCAGATCCACCCGGGCCTGTCCATGGACAAAGGCGGGCACGGGCCTCGTGGACACGGGCGCCGGGGCGGCGGCGTGCACCACCGAGGGCATGGCGGCGGCCAGGTGGGCCTGGGCGGGCACAGAGCTGTTCACGGCCTGGCCGGAGGCGGTGGCGCTGGGTGGCGCCACGATGGTCACGTTCGTGATGTTGTTCACCACCGTGGTGTGGTTGTTGGTGATGTTCGTCGTGTTCGAGATGGTGCCGTTGTTCACGTTGTTGGTGATCCGCATGCCCACGTTCACCACGGGCGGGGCGCTGGTGACTACGGCGGGCGAGGTGCCGATGGGGGCGGGCACGATGATGCCCACGCGCGAACCCGGCGGGGGCGGCACGAACACGCCTGGAGGGCCCAGGGGGCGGGGGCCGGGAATGACACCCGGAGCGGCGATCTCCACGCTGATGCGCAGGGTCGGTGGGGGCGGCACGAAGGCGACGTTGACCCCGCCCCAGTGGCCGGTGATGAAGACCACGATGCCATCGCGGTGCTCGTAGTAGGGCGGATGCCAGCAGTAGTCCGGACGCGGCGGCGCGGCCCAGCGGCCGTGGGCCCACACCCATGTTCCGTGCCACACCCAGTAACCGCCGGTCCAGATGGCCCCATCAAAAGGCGGCGGTGGCGGGGCCTCCACGAGCATGGGCGGCGGCGCCCAGGGGCAGCCGATGGGATCCGGCTGGCCGATGGGGGCATCCACGTAGACGCTCACCACAGAGGTGGGCGGCGGTGGCGGGGGGTTATAGACGGGAGGCGGTGTGTAGGGCCGAGGTCCCACCTCGCGCACCACCACGCGCTCGGTCACGCAGCCAACGGACAGCAGGGTCAGGGCGGCGCCACTCAGGGCGAACCAGGATTGCTTCATGGGATACCTCGAAGGGATGGACGGCTGTGGCCGTGGGGAGTGAAGTGCTGAGAGGCAGTCTCTATGCCAGTCTCTAAGCCAAGTGATCCAAACAAAAGAAAAAGGTTTAAGTCGGGCTATGTGGGACTTTGCCGCAAGGCCCTTGGGGGGCGTGGCGGATTGCGACCCGCATGGCGGGCCCGCGTATCATCAAGCAGGACGTGTGCATGAAGCTGGCCCTGGCTGCCATCCACCTTGAGGCTTCCCCACGGTCCGTGCCGCTGGGTCCGGCCATGCTGGCTGCGGTGCTGAAGCGCAGCCATTCCGACGTCATTCAGACGCGGGTGGTGGACCTCTTCCTCACGGACACGGCGGAGGCTTGCACGGAGGCCATTCTGGCGTCGGACCCGGAGGTGGTGGGCTTCTCCATCTACGTGTGGAACCGCGCCCGGGCCCGGGAGATCGCCAGCCTCCTGAAAGCGCGGAAGCCCTCGATCCTGCTCCTGGCCGGGGGTTCCGAGGTGACCGCCGATCCCGAGGGCCTGCTGGCGGAAGGCTGGCTGGACCTGGTGCTTCCGGGTGAGGGCGAGGAACTCATCGTGGCCGTGATGGCGCAGCTGCTGGCGGGCGTTCCGCTGCCAGACGTGCAGGCCTCCATCCGGCCCGCCATCGTGAAGGACCTGGGCACGCTGCCCTCCCCGTATTTGGAGGGCAACCTGGACCCCGCCGCCTATGCCGGCATGCTCTGGGAGCTGTCGCGGGGCTGCCCCTTCCGCTGCGACTTCTGCTTCGAATCGCGCGGGACGGCGGGCACGCGCCGCGTGCCCATGGCGCGGGTGCAAGCGGAGCTTGAGTACTTCGAGGCCTGCGGCGTGAGCCAGGTCTTCGTCCTGGACCCCACCTTCAATTTCGACACACGCCAGGCCAAGGCCATCCTGCGGCTCATCGCCGAGCGGGCGCCAGCCATCCACTTCTTCTTCGAGATCCGCAGCGAATTCATCGACGCAGAATTGGCCGCGCTGTTCGCCGGCATCCGCTGCACGCTGCAGGTCGGCCTGCAGAGTGCGGATGACGCGGTGCTGCGACGGATCAGCCGGTCCATCGACACCGAGGATTTCGAAGCCAAGGTACTCCTGCTGCATGAGGCGGGCGCGGTGTACGGCTTCGACCTCATCTATGGATTGCCAGGCGACACCCTTGAGGGATTCTACGCCAGCCTGGACTTCGCGCTCAGCCTTGCGCCCAACCACCTGGACATCTTTCCGCTGTCGGTGCTGCCGGGCACGCGGCTCCACGACACCGCCCCGGACTTCGGCCTTCAGCACCTGCCGGCCATTCCGTACACGGTGCTCGCTTCGCCCACCTTCAGCGCCGCCGACATGGCCGCCGCCCATCGCCTGGCCAAGGCCAGTGACCGCCTCTACAACGAGGGGAAGGCCGTGCCCTGGTTCGCGCTGGTGCTCGATGCCCTGGCGCTCACGCCCTCCGAACTGTTCCTGCGCTTCGCAGATTTCTTGGAGACCCACCCCGAAGACGACATCACGGCGCTGCAGGCGGGGTTCCTCCTGCGGGCGATTCCAGATGCCGCCGAGGCTGCGGTGGCGGCGGACCTCGCCACCTATTTCGGCCGTTCGGGGGAGCTGCTCGAAGCCATGGCTCTCGATCCCGAGGTCAGTCACCGCCGCACGGCCCGCTTCCACCACGACCCCCTGGAGCTGCTGGCCTACCTTGAAGCCGGCCTCACGGACCTTGCGTCGCTGGCCGAGCAGGTGGCGCTCCAACCGTGCCAGGCGACCCTGTACGTCATCGACGGCGAGGTCCACCTGGAGCTGCTTCCCGCGATCTGAGGCTCAGCCCTCGTCCTCAAGGTAGAGCCGGTAGCCGACGCCGGGTTCGGTCTGCAGGTATTTGGGGCGTGAGGGCTCGGCCTCCAGCTTGTGGCGGAGCTGGGTCATGTAGACCCGCAGGTACAGCGGCTGGGCGCCGGCGGCGCCGCCCCACACCTCCTTCAGCAGCTGACGGTGGGTGACGACCTTGCCCGCGTGGCGGATCAGCGTGGTGAAGAGGCTGTACTCCAGCGGCGTAAGGTGCACCTCCTTGCCTTCCACCAGCACCTGTCGCTTGGCCAGATCCACCCGCCAGCGTCCGAGGGTGAAGATGGGATCAGCCTCGGCTTCGGGCCCCACATGGCGCAGGGCCACGCGCACACGCGCCAGCAGCTCGCGGGTGCCGAAGGGCTTGGTGAGGTAGTCGTCGGCGCCCGCATCCAGGGCATCGACCTTGTCCGACTCCTGACCCCGGGCGGAGATGACGATGACGGGGGTCCGGCTCCACTCGCGCAGGCGTGACACCACCTCCAGCCCATCCATGTCCGGCAGGCCGAGGTCCAGCAGGATCGCCTCCGGGCGGTGTTGTGCCGCGAGGTTCAGCCCCTCCTGACCCGTGGCGGCCTCCAGGTACCGGTAGCCGCTGCCCTCCAGGGAGAGGCGCAGGAAACGCCGCATCTGGGGTTCGTCCTCCACCAGCAGGATGAGGGCGCCGGATTGGGTCATGGCGCCTCCTCAGGCATGGCGGGCGGCGTGCCCAGGGGCAGGGTCACCAGGAACTGCGCCCCGCCCTGGGGATGGTTCACCGCCTGGATGCGGCCGCCGTGGGCGGTGGCGATGCCCTTGCAGATGGCCAGCCCCAGCCCCGCGCCAGGCCGGTTGGCGGCGGCCTGGCCCCGGGCCAGCTTCTCGAAAATCCGCTCTTCCTCACCAGCTGGAATGCCGGGGCCCTGATCAGACACGGAAAGGGTCAGCGACTTGCCGGCGGCCCAGGCTTTGATGTCGACGGGTGAGCCCGGTGGCGAGTATTTGAGGGCGTTGTCGAGGAGGTTCAGCAGGAGCTGCTCCATGAGCACGCCGTCCATGGCCACCAGGGGCAGGTCCACGGGCAGGTTCACGCGAATGCGGGGAGCTTCGGCAGCCAGCTCCCGGCGGTTGAGGGCAGCGCCCACCACTTCCTCGATGGGGATCCACTCGGTGTGGAGGTCCAGCGCGCCGGATTCCAGGCGGGTGATGTCGAGCAGGTTGCTCACCAGGCGGTGCAGGCGCTGGGCCTCGTCCTGCGCGGATTGCAGCAGCTCCCGCCGGGCGGGCTCGGTCAGATCAGGCGTCTCCAGGGCCGTGCTCACCGCGCCGGTGATGACGCCCAGGGGCGTGCGGAGGTCATGAGACACCGAGCTGAGCAGCGCGTTGCGAAGCCGCTCCTCATCGGCGCGGCGGCGATCATGGGCGCTCTGCTCCGCGAGCAGCGCACGCTCAAGGGCGAGGGCGGTCTGGTTGGCAAAAGCCTCGAGCAGCTGGCGCTGATCCGGCTCGGCCCAGCGCGGTGCGCCCTCGGGCAGTACGCCCATGACGCCGAGGGGACCCACCGCACCGCGGAGGGGCAGGTAGGTGGCCCGGGCACCGGGCAGGGTGTTGGTGCCGAGGCCCGCGGCCTCGCCGTGGTCGAAGACCCACTGGCCCACGCCCCGTTCCAGGTCGGTAATGGGAAAGGCCGTGGGGTGGGTCGAGACGTCGAGGTGGCCACTGGCATCCGGCAGCAGCACCACGGCCTGACTCTGGAATTGGGTGGCCACGCTCTGAATGGCAGAGCTGACCAGGGCCGTGGACCCGCCGCTGCGGGCCAGCTCTTGGCCCAGGCGGTAGAGGGCCTGGGTGCGCTGCTCGCGGCTGCGCGCCAGGCGAGCCTGGGCGCGGTTGCGCTCCGTGAGGTTGCCGATGACGATGCCCAGCAGCAGCATCACGCCGAAGGTGCCGACGTGGCGGAAGTCCGAGACGGCGAAGGTCAGGTACGGCGGGATGAAGAAGAAGTCGAAGGCCGCCACGCTGAGGATGGAGGCGAGGGTGCTGGGGCCGCGTCCCAGGCGGGTGGCTACGATGAGGATGCCCAGCAGGTAGATCATGACAATGTCGGCCAGCTCGGTGCGGCGGAATACCAGGCCGGAGAGGCTCGTGGCCAACAGCACCGTGAAGGCGCTCAACAGGTAGTTTCGCAGGGGGCTGGTGATGCGGGCTGAAAGCCTTGCTTTCACAGCCTCGCCCTCCCGGTCACCGCTGATGACGTAGACATCCACCTCGCCACTCTCGCGGATGATGGCGTCCACCAGGCTGCCCTGGAACAGTTCCAGCCAGCGGGGCCGACTGGGCTTGCCGAGGATGATCTTCGTGATGTTGCGGGAGCGCGCGAATGCCAGGATGTCGTCCGCCAGGTGGATGCTGCCTTCCACCACGGCGGTCTCACCTCCGAGTTTTTCCGCCAGCCGGAGGTTCGCCTCGATGAGGGCCCGGTCCTCTTCCGAGTACTTCAGGTGCCGGGGTGTCTCCACGTAGACGGCCACCCAGGGCGCGCTGAGGGCCCCCGCCATGCGGCGCGTGGCTCGGATCAGGCGGGTGGAGAGCTCCGTGGGGGCCACGCAGACCAGCAGCCGGTCGCCGGCCGCCCAGGTCTTGCGGATGCCTTCAGAGGCCATGTAGCGCCGCATCTGCGCATCCACGCTCTCGGCGGTGTGGCGCAGGGCCAGCTCGCGCAGGGCCAGCAGGTTGCCCTTGCGGAAGAAGTGCTCCTGGGCGTGGCGCGCCTGGTCGGGGAGGTAGACCTTCCCCTCTTTCAACCGCACCAGCAAATCATCCGGCGGCAGGTCCACGAGCTCCACTTCGTCCGCGCGCTCCAGCACGGTGTCGGGCACGTTCTCACGCACCAGCACCCCGGTGATCTGGGCCACGACATCGCGCAGGCTCTCGAGGTGCTGCACGTTCAGGGTGGTGTAGACGTCGATGCCCGCATCCAGCAGTTCCATCACGTCCTGCCAGCGCTTGGCGTGGCGGGAGCCCATCACGTTGGAGTGGGCCAGTTCGTCCATGAGGATCAGGTTCGGACGCCGCGCCAGGGCTGCCGTCAGGTCGAACTCCGGAAGAAATTGGCCAGCGTAGGCCAGCTCGATGCGCGGCAGCACTTCCAGCCCCTCGACGAGGGCGGCGGTCTCCGAGCGGCCGTGGGTCTCCACGACGCCGATGAGCACGTCGAGCCCTTCCTTCCGTCGTTCCTGCGCCTCGGAGAGCATGGCGAAGGTCTTGCCCACTCCGGGTGCGGCGCCGAAGAAGACCTTCAGCTTGGCGCGGCTGGCCCGGGCCTCCTCCTCCTGCACCTTGCGGAGCAGGGCATCGGGATCCGGGCGCTCAGGGCTCATGACCTAAACCTATCCGGAACCGGAGCGGCTGTCATGGCGTGAGCTGGGCATGGGATGGCCATCAGCCTCTCTGCGTCAGGGTCAGGGTTCTCCGGCGCTTCAGCAGGTCGCCGTAATCATAGAGATCCTCCTCGGAGATGCGGGAGGCCACGATCAGCCGATGCCCCATCACCGCATAGGTGGTTTT
>Ga0265327_10005363_pt1 | contig 10722 bp, 5 predicted proteins | sample 41621metaG_FD_202089 | JGI IMG/M metagenome (GOLD analysis project Ga0265327, IMG submission 202089) | Rhizosphere microbial communities from Carex aquatilis grown in University of Washington, Seatle, WA, United States - 4-16-21 metaG | ecosystem: Host-associated > Plants > Roots > Rhizosphere >... | reverse complement strand
GTCCAATATACCCAATGCGCTCGCGCCAGTCGCGCACGAAGCGGTCAACGGCGATGTGCTGGCGGCCCGCCGCCGCAAACTCGATCCAAAAGCCGGCGGAATGCTCCCAAACCATGGTCTCCAGCCCGACGATGACGCTTTTGTCGGTTTTAGCGAGCCAGCCGGCCTGCCGATACTGCGCGTCCAAGCCGTCGCGCAGTTCAAACAGCGCCTTCTCGACCTGCTGGGACAGTCCGCGCACTTCGCTGTAAGGGGCGTCTTCGGGCACGGTCAGGTTGACCCAGAAGCTGTCCTTGGTGACATCGGGCCGCAGCGACTGGCGCACCCGGCCGCTGGCGAGCAGCGCGACGCTGAGCAGGATCAACACCGCGAACACGGCCACGGTGAGATAGCGCCAGTCCAGCGCGAGCCGCAGCAGCGGCCGGTAGGCGCGGGCGACGAAACGGTCTAACGCGGCGTTGAGCCGGTCGCGCAGCCTGTCCAGCCGGCCCGAGCCGGCTTTGACCGACGGCGCATGCGCCAGATGCGCCGGCAAGATCAACAGTGCCTCGACCAGCGAGAACGCCATGGTCAGGATCATCACCACGCAAATAGGGCGCATCATCTGCCCCGACCAGCCGGGCAGGAACAGGCCCGGCAGGAAGGCGACCAAGGCCACCGACACCGACAGGATGACCGGCAAGGACACCGCCTGCACGCCCTGGATGGCCCCTAACAGCCCGGCGTTGGGTTCGCCTTGGAGTTGAATCTGCCGACTATGCACGCTCTCGCCGATGATGATGGCGTCGTCCACCAAAATGCCCATCGCCAACAGGAAGCCGAACAGCGACAGCATGTTCAGCGAAACCCCCGCCAACGGCATCAGCCACAGCGCGCCCAGCACCGAGGTCAGGATGCCCGCGCCCGCCCACAGCGCCACGCGCAGGCGCAGGAACAGGGTCAGCACCAGGCACACCAGCACGAAGCCGCTGAGGCCGTCCTCGACCAGGGTCCGCACCCGCTCCTCGTAGGCTTGCGAATCGTCCCACCAGGTTTTTAAAGTCAGGCCGGGCGGCAGTTCGGCCTGCTGGGCGGCGACGTATTCGCGGACGCGGCGCGCCACCTCGACGCTGTCATGCTCGGCGAAGATGGCCCAGCCCTGGGCGTTTTCGCCGTTGTGCCGCCATTCGGTGACGCGCTCTTCCAGCCCGTCCGTGACCGTGGCGATGTCGCCCAGCAACAGGCGGTTGCCTTCGGGAGCGGTGCGCAGCACCAGCGCGGCGATGGCCGAGGCCTCCGCCGCCTTGCCTTTGACCCGCAGCAGCAGCTCGCCGGCCGGGGTCTTCACCAGGCCGCCGGCCAGATCCAGCGAGGCGCGGCGCACGGCGGTGGCCACCTCATGCAGGGACAACTGGTACTGGCGCAGCTTGGCGGCGGACACCTCGATGGCGATTTCGTAGGGAATCTCATTGTAATTAAGCGCCTTGGTCACGCCGGGAATCCGCGCCAAATCCTCCTGGATGCGGTCGCCTATGTGTTTCAGCGCCAGCGTGTCGGCGGCCCCGTGCAAAGCCACCCAGACCACGCCGTCGTCTTCGTCGCGGGCGCCTGGCTTGACGTCGATTTTTTCCAAGCCCTTCGGCAGGCGCTGTATCGCCTGGACTTTGCCGCGCAGCGCGTTCATCAATTGCGCCAGGTCGTAATCCGGCAAGGCCGCGACCTTGATCGAGCAATCGCCCTCGGTGACTTCGGTGTCCAAGCGCTTGACCCCTGGCAGGTCGTAAATCGCCTCTTCGATGCGGACGCAAACGGCCTCCTCCATTTCCAAGGGGCCGGCCCCGGGATAGACGGCCTGCACCAGGATCTGGTGCGGACTGAGGCGGGGGAAGACTTCCTTGTCCACGGTTTCGTAGCCGAACACGCCGCCGACCAGGATCAGCACCATCAGCAAATTGGCGGCGACCGGGTTGGCGGCAAACCAGCCGATCAAACCGCCGCCAAGCCGGCTGTCCTGGGCGGGCGTCATGGCGTCCCCCCGGCGGTTTCCTGGACGCGCACTGCCATGCCGTCCACGGGTATCTGGATACCGGACACCACCACCCGCTCGCCCGGACTCAGCCCGCCTTGCACCAGGACGCGATCCGGTTCCTGGCGCAAAATGTCCAGCCGACGGATGCGCAGGCGCCCGCCGGCGTCCACCAGCAGCGCTTCCTGGGCCGCGTTCACGGCGGTCTTGGGCAACACGAACACCCCCGGCCGCACCCGGCCTTCGATCTCCGCCTGCACGAACAGCCCGGCCAGCAAGGGCGGGCCGCCGTCTTGGCGGGCGTAAGGCTCGCGCACTTCCGCCACGGCGTGGAGCAGGCCGGTCGCCCCGTCCAACGCCCCCTCGGTGCGCACGATGCGGCCTTGCCAGCGGCAGGGCGCGCCGGCCCATTCGGCGCGGAGCGTCACGTTCGGCTGCGCCGGCCCGTCGCGCAAGCCCAGCGGCAGGTCGAGCAGGCCGAGCTGGTCGACAGCCAAAGGCAGCCTGATTTCGGCGGCGTCGGTCGAATACAGCCGCGCCATTTTTTCGCCGACCTGCACGTATTGCCCCAGGCCGACGCGCTTGTCATGGACGCGGCCCGGGAACGGCGCGCGCAACTCGCAGCGGCTGCGCTGCAACCGGGCCTTGGCCAGGTCGGCCTCGGCCGCCGCCAGCTTGGCGCGGGCCTCCGCCAATTGCGGCACATGCAGCGCCAGCGGTGACGGCCGGCCCTCGCCCAGCGCCTGCCACTCGCTTTTCGCCTGCTCGGCTTGGGCCTCTTCCGAGGCCAGCAGCCGCCGGGCCTCGGCGATGCGCGCCTGGGTTTGCGCGACCGCCACGTCGTAATCGCGCGAGTCGATGGCGACCAGCAACTCGCCCTGCTTGAAAAAACCGCCGGCCGCGAAGCCGGGATGGAGCTTGACGATTTTGCCCGCCACCTCGGAAACCACGTCGATTTCGACGCGCGGCGCGACCACGCCTTGGGAATGGACGTTCAGCTTGACGGTTTGCGGCTGGACGCGGATGACGCTGGCCAGCGGCGGCTCGGCCTGGGAGGCCTGCTGTTGCAGCACCGGTTTATAAGCCAACATGGCCCACGCGCCGACGCCGCCCGCGGCAAGCAGGAGCGCGGGCAGGACTATTTTCATGGCGCGGATCAAACACTACCCCCCAAGGCTAAATACAAGTCGATGCGGTTATTGAGCAACTGCCGCTGGGCCGACAGATGGGCGCTTTGCGCGGTCAAGGTGCTGCGGTAGCTATCCAGCAGGGTCAGGATTTCGATGAAACCCAGCCGATAGGAATAGACCGCCAGCTTTTGGCTGGCCTTGGTCTGCGCGACGGCCTCGCGCAGCGCCCGCTCCTGCGCCTTCAGCCATTCCTCGCCGGCCAGCGCCTGCTCGACTTCCCGGAATGCAGCCAAGGCGGAACTACGATAGCCGTTGAGGGCTTCTTCCACGCGCGCCTCGTTGAGTTGGATGTCGCCTTTCAGCCGGCCACCGGTGAACAAGGGCTGGACGAGTCCCGTCGCCAGATTCCACACGGCCGAGCGCGGATCGGCCAGCTCGGCGAGGGCGGCGCTGCGGCTGCCGCCGCTGCCGGTCAGCGCGATTCTCGGCAGCAAGGCTTTTTCGGCGTTCTCCAGGCGCGAGTCGGCGGCGCGCAGGCGCTCGAAAGCCGCGTTCAAATCCGGGCGGCGTTCCAGCAAGGCCGACGGCAGGCCGGCGGCCAGCCCGCCGGGCGGTGGCGGCAGCCCGCCGCCCGTCGACAAGGCGCCGGCCGGGTAGCGTCCCAGCAAGGTCTCCAAGCGGCGGCTGGCGGTCTGCGCCTGGTTGCGCGCCAGCGCGAGCAGCGCCTCGGCGTTGGCCAGGTCGGTCAGCGCCAGCCGTAGATCCAGCCCCCGCGTCAGCCCGCGCGCGAAGCGCCCGCGCACCAGCTCGACCAGGGTGCGGCGGTCGTGGATGGACTGCTCGGCCACCGCCACTTGCAGCCGCGCCTCGGTCAGCTCGAAATACGTCTGCGCCGTGCGCGCGGCCAGCGACAGCCGCGCCGCGTCCAGATCCGCCGCCGCCGCCGCCTGCTCTTGCGCGGCGGCGCGTTGGCCGGCCGCGATCCGGCCCCAGACGTCCAATTCCCAATTCAGGTCGAACAGCACCTCGAACGCGCCGTACTGGGCCGAGCCATAGCCCGAGTCCGTCACCTGCGCCCGCTGGTAGCCCGTCCCCAGGCCCAGTTGCGGCCAGCGCCCCGCCCCCTCGATGCGCGTCTGCGCGCGCGCCGCGGCGACCCGCGCCGCCGCGGCGTGCAAATCGAAATTGTTCGCCAAAGCCTCCCGCACCAAGGCGCTCAACACCGGGTCGCCAAAGCCTTCCAGCCACAGCCCAGGTCGATCCGCCGCGCTTGCCGACGCCGACGCCGCCCAGGCGGAAGGCACGGGAATGCCCGGGTTGACGGGCCGAGGCGGCGCGGTCGAACAGGCAAGCAGCGGCAGGCACAGCGCCAACGCGCCGGCTAAGCGTTTATTCATGCGCGCGGCGGCAAGCAAGGCGCGGGGGTGGCCAGCAGGGCTTCGACCAGGCGCAAGCCCTCCCCCGCCTGTTCCGCCTCGCGGAATTTAAGGCTCATCAGCCGGGCCTGCGCCCGGTAATAGCAGGTTCCGTCAATCTGCCCGATCAGATCGCGCAGCGCCGGGGCGGTGATCCTCAGAATATCCCCGCGCAGGCCCAGGCCGTGGTAAACGGCGCGGGCGGTGACGCCGGGCGTGTCGTTGACATGCGGAAACAGAATCATCGGCACGCCGAAATACGCGCATTCCTTGACGGTGTTGGCCCCGCCATGGTTGATCATCAAGCCGGCCCGCTCCAGCAAGGCCAGTTGCGGCGCGCGGTTGACGACGACGACATTCGGCGGCACGCCGTCGAAGTCGCCGGCGTCCAGGCCGTTGCCGGTGGCGACGACCCATTGCCAGTCCGGCATGCCGGCGGCGGCGTCGATGACGGTTTGAAAAAACCGCAGCAGCGCCGGCCGGCCCAGCCAGACCATCGTGCCGACCGCGCACAGCCCCAGGGGCCGTCCGGGTGCCAGCCATTCCCAAGGAAACTCGCATTGGCGGCGGCTCAGATCGATGGACGCCTCGATGTGGTGGCGGCCCGGCAGGCCTGCGCCGGGAAACTCGAATTCCAGCGGATAAAGCACCAGCTCCGGCAGCCGCATGCGGAAGGCGGCGGTGTCGGTCAGCGTGTCGATCTGGCCGGGCGGATAGCCGCATTTGATCGCCAGTCGGCCGACCATTCTCGGCCAGTCGACTTGCAAGCCCAGCCGCGCGCAGGCTTTTTCGACCACCCGGCGCGCGAACCAAACCCGCTTCCAGGCCATGAACACACGCCCGCGCGCCCGCAGGGTATTGCCTGGCGGCAGCGGCGTGGTCACCGGCGGGATCGCCAGGTCTTCGCCGCGGCACAGCATGTCGTACACATAGGCGCTTCTGATCCCCGCCGCGTGGGCCAGCAGCGCCGGGATCGTGACGGTCTCCCCGCTGTTGACAAACAGCATCAAATCCGGCCGGAGCCTGTCCACCGCCGCCGCAAACGACGTGTCCCGGTCTGCCAGCAAAGCCTCGATAAAGGCGTTGAAGCGGCCGACCATGTCCCGGATCGCAGGCAAAGCCTCGGCCAGGCCCATCAGGCCGAGTTTCTCGTGTTCGGCATAGAATCCTTTCGGAAACCAGCGCTCGAACACAGGCGTAAACTCAAAGCCGTTGCCACAGACCTCGTCTTCGCTGTCGGGCAGGCCCAGATAGCTGACCTGGTGGCCGGCGTCCTTCAGATCCCGCGCCAGCTTCACGCTGGCGTTGAACGAGCCGGACAACGGCAAAATCACCCATACAATCGACGCCATGGCGGTCAGCGCGGCGCTTCGGCGGTGAACACCGCGTCGGCGAAAATCGCCGCGATCTGGCCGATCTGCTCGGGCGAGACGATCAATGGCGGCAGGAAGCGCACGACGCTGCCTTGGCGTCCGCCCAGCTCCAAAATCAACCCCCGGCGCAGGCATTCGCGCTGGATGCGGCGCGCCAGCTCGGGGCAATAGGCCGGGCCGCCGACCGCCGACCGGTCGCGGTCGACAATCTCAACGCCGACCATCAGCCCGCGCCCCCGGACATCGCCCAGGCAAGCGGCCTGGCGCTGGATCGCGCGCAGCCGCGTTTGCAATTCATCTCCCATCGCCTCGGCATGCCGGTCCAGCCCATGCTGCCTGACGAAACGCAAGGTCGCACGGCCCGCCGCCATGGCCAGTTGGTTGCCGCGAAAGGTGCCGGCATGCGCACCGGGCTGCCAGCAGTCCAGATCCCGGTGGTACAGCACCGCGCTCAAGGGCAGGCCGCCGCCGACGGCCTTGGACACCACCAGCGCGTCCGGCACGATGCCCGCATGCTCGAAGGCATACATCCGCCCGGTGCGCCCGACCCCGGTTTGCACCTCGTCGATGATCAGCGGAATGTCTTTCTCCAAGGTGATGCGGCGGATTTCCCGCAGCCACTCGTCCGGGGCCGGAATCACCCCGCCCTCGCCCTGCACCGCCTCCAAAATCATCGCCGCCGGCGGCGCGATGCCGCTGTTGCTGTCGCCCAAGACATGCTCTATATACGCCGCGCCGGCCTGGCTGCCCGCCTCGCCGCCCAGCCCGAAGGGGCAGCGGTAGGCATGCGGATAAGGCAGGAAGTACACCTCCGGCATCAAGCCCGACACCGCGAGCTTGGGGCCGATTTCGCCGGTCAGTCCCAACGCGCCATGGGTCATGCCATGGTAGGCGCCGTGGAAGGCGAGGATCGACCGCCGGCCCTTGGCGGTTTTGACCAGCTTGATGGCGGCCTCGATGGCGTCGGCCCCGGAAGGGCCGCAGAACTGGATGCGCGCATGCTCGGCGAAGGCCTCCGGCAGGCTGGCGAACAACTCCTCGACGAAGGCGTCTTTGACCTGCGTGGTCAGATCCAGGGTCTGGAACGGCACGCCCTCGGCCAGCGCCTGCTGGATCGCCTCGACCACCACCGGGTGGTGGTGGCCCAAGGCCAGCGCGCCGGCCCCGGCCAGGCAGTCGATATAGGTGCGCCCGTCGGCGTCTTCGACGTAAATCCCCCGGCCCCGCTTCAAGCTGATCGGCAGCCGCCTGGGATAGCTGCGCGCGTTGGATTCCCGCGCCGACTGTCGGCCGAGGAAATAGGCGTTGTTTTTTAAATCCTGGCCGATGGGCGGCTCGGCCGATTCCTGCGCGATTCGGTTGGCTTTTGCATAGTCCATAGCATGTTTCATGGCGGTGTCTCAAATAGTCGGTTGACGTTAAAGCGCGGGCGGCAGGCGCTCAGGGCGGACTGATGTCCACGACGGATTCGGTTTTCCCCGCCAACAAGCCAGAGGCCAGCCCCTCCAGCCAATGGCGCTGCTGGTCGCGGTAATGCGGCGACAAGGGATGGCCGGACTGGCCGGCCGGCATATGGAAAATGGCGTTGTCCTCATGCCCTGGCGCGACGACTAGGCGCTCGCTCGCCCCCTCGCCGGGCTCCGCGACGCGGACGCAGTCGGCGCAGCCCGGCAAGGCCGCCGCCTCCATGTCCAGCCACGGCGACAAGGCGGGAATGCCCTGGGAAAACACATGCCCGATTTGAACCCGGTTGACACAGCCCCATTCCAACTCGGCCAGGCCGCCGCCGCAACGGCCGGCCACGGCATCGGCCGCAGCTTTCAACTGGGCGAGAATGAACGCCTTCCAGTCGGGATAAGCCTCGGCGGCCGGCATCAGCTCGGGCGCTTGCGCTTCAAGCAATTGCCGCAAGGGCTCGTCCAGCGTGCCCCAGCGGTAGACAAACCCAGGCTCCAGCGCCCGGCAGCGCGCCATGAACGGCGACAGGGCCGCGTCCGCCAGGCGCTGGCGGAACTCGACCAGCACGGCCAAGCCTTTGGAATCCGCCTCGGCATAGCCGTCCCAGGCTTCGAGGTGGCGTTTCAAGGCTTGCCAGCCCTCGCCTTCGGCCTCTTTCAAGGCCTGCAACGCCAGGGTCTGGTAGAAGCGGTAAAAATCGGTCTTGGCGTCCAGTTGCAATTTGAGCAGGTCTTTCTCGGTGACGCCTTGCATCTGCGCCAGCCGCTCGCCGATGCGGAAGGCGCGGTAGCCGTTGTTGAAATCCTGGCCGACCAGAACCGGGGATTCCGCGCCGAGCATGCGCTGGTTGGCGTTGACCAGCCAGCCTTGCGGCGGGTTGACGATGCGCGGCATCGACGCCGGCGGCACATAACCCGTCCAGCCGGCCCGCCCATCCGCCCAGGAACGCGCGGCCAGGCCGTCCAGCCCCACGCGGACGGGAATCTTGCCGGTGTAAGTCCAGGCGATGTTGCCCCGGCTGTCGGCGAGCAAGGCATTCAAGGGCGGCCCGCCGGCGCGGCCCAGAATGTCCAGCGCCTCGAAGGCGTCGCGCGCCTGCGCCAGCCGGCCCAGCGACAAATCCGTGTTGTCCGGGTCTAGCAGCGTCCAGCGCACCGCGGCGGCGTGGCCGAGCAAGGGCTCGGCCAGCACCGGCCCCCAGGCCGTGCCGCGGACCGTGATGGTTTTATCCGCGCCGCCGCGCACCCGGATCGTCTCGGCGCGCCGGTCAAACCGCCTTGGCCCGGCGGGCGTCTGGTAAGACTCGGCGTCGCCGGGCACCGCGTCCAGCAACACCAAATCCAGAAAATCGCCCGCCGTGTTGGTGAATCCCCAGGCGACATGGCCGTTGCTGCCGGAGATGAACAGCGGAACGCCCGGCAGGCTGATGCCGGACAGCCGGGAATCCCCGACATGGACTTCCGCCCGGTACCAGATATTCGGCACTTGCAGCGGCAGGTGCATATCGTTGGCCAGGATCGCCCGGCCGTCCCAGGTCTTGCCGGGCGCGACCAGCCAGCCGTTGGAGCCGGCCAGAAACCGCGATGCCTGAGCCAGTCCCGCCGATTGGCGGCCACCGTTTTCACGCAGCAGCGACTGCAACTGCGGGCCGGGCGGCGGCACCGGCGGCCGCCGCGCTTTGCCGGCACCGAGGGCGTCCGTGTAACGGTCGGAATCCGGCGTGAAAAAACGCACGACCTTGGCGTCCAGCGCGGCCTCCATCACCGTCGCCATGCGCTCGTCGTCCTTGGCCCAGCCGGTCAGCGTGTCGAACATGCCCAGCACGACCAGCAGACTGTCCTCCGGACGCCAGGGCTCGGGCCGGTAAGCCAGCAACGCGAATTCAAACGGATAGGCCGGCATTTTTTCCATGGCCTGGTTGACGCCCTGGGCATAGGCCAGCAACAGGGACTTCTGGTCTTGCGGCAGTCGCGCGTAGACCTGGGCCGCGACGGGCGAAAAGCCCATGCGCCGATGCCAGTCGTCAGCTTCGAGGGCGGCCTCGCCGAACAGCTCTGCCAGCCGGCCCGCCGCGTTGCGCCGCAGCAAATCCATTTGAAACAGCCGGTCGCGGGCGGCGGCGAAGCCCAGCGCGTGGAAGGCGTCGTCCTGGTTTTGCGCGACAATGCGCGGCACGCCCAGCGCGTCATACTGGATTTGCACGGCGGCCTTGAAACCGTCCAGGCGGTAAGCGGCGTCAACCGGCGGCAGCGAGGCCCGCAGCCACAAAAAAACGCCGACACCCAGCGCCGCGAGCCCCGCCCCCGCGAACCACAAGCCTAGCCCTAAGCGCCTGCCCGCCCGGCGGCCGCGCGACAAGCCCTTCAACAAACCACCTCCGCGTCCAGACGGACAGCCGGCCCGGCGGCGGCCGGGCGCGCAGGCATCGCGGCGATGTTTCCATTTTCCAAGCGCAGGCAGCGGTCGGCCAAGTGGAAATAGTGGTCGTCGTGGGTGATGACGATCACGGTTTTACCCCTGGCTTTCAAGGCTGGAATGATCTGCGTGTAAAACACATCCTTGAACAGCGGATCTTGGTCGGCCGCCCATTCGTCGAACAGATAAAACGGCCGGTCCTCCAAATACGCCGCCAGCAAAGCCAGGCGTTTGCGCTGGCCTTGCGACAGATCCAGCGTGGACAGCATGCCGTTCTCGATTTTCACTTTGTGTTCGAGTTGCAAACTTTGCAGATACTCCACCGCCTTTTCGTCCAACTCCTCGGGGTCGAAGCCGGACAGGCTTTCAAACAGATAAAAATCCGAGAACACCGCGGCGAAGTGCTGGCGGTAAAATTCCCGGTTGGCCTGGTTGATGCGCTTCCCGTTCAGCCTGATTTCACCGGATTCCGGAGCATAGAGCCCGACCAGCAACAGCGCCAGCGTGGTTTTGCCGCTGCCGTTGCCGCCGACGATGAAAACCACCTCGTTGGCGGCGATGCTCAGACTCAAAGGGCCTAATGTAAACGGGCGCTCGTCACGGTCATGGTGATATTGATGGGTCACTTGGTTCAGTTCCAAAGGCACGGCGATGGGGAATGGCAAAGTTTTCGCCTCCAGGGCTTCCGGCGCGCCATCAAACGTTTTGTCCAGCGCGTCCATTTTCCCCAGCGCGATACCGGCGCGGATGAAGATGGGAATCCCGTCCAGCACCGTGGTCAACGGCGACATCATATATAGCAGAGCCAGCGTGCAGCCCGTCAGAATATCGACGCGCATTTCAAGGTGCATGGGCAACACGAACACCGCGATGCCGATGACGATATAAAATAGCGTCTGCCCCCAATTGGAGGCCAGAATATACGC
>Ga0265327_10005362_pt1 | contig 10723 bp, 9 predicted proteins | sample 41621metaG_FD_202089 | JGI IMG/M metagenome (GOLD analysis project Ga0265327, IMG submission 202089) | Rhizosphere microbial communities from Carex aquatilis grown in University of Washington, Seatle, WA, United States - 4-16-21 metaG | ecosystem: Host-associated > Plants > Roots > Rhizosphere >... | reverse complement strand
ACCAGCAGCAACCCCAGCAGCCAGCCTGGAAAGCTGCCCACCCTGCCCTGGCCCATTTGCCAAGGCAGGGGCGTGACGCCGAACAGCCACAGGAGATTGAACAGGAGGGCGGCCTCGAGGGCGATGAAGGCGCCTGGATCGAAACCCTTGCCGACACCACCCAACCACAGGGCCAGTTGCAGGAGGAGGAGCAGGCTCACCGTTGCTAGGATCACCCAGCGTCGGGACAGGCGCTTTGGAATCCGCTGCAGGAGCGCGTGGAATGAGCGCTCGGACGCCTCCAGCGAGGACAGCTTCTGGATGCTGCCCTCCATCCACCGCGTGCGTTCCAGCCAGGCGCGGTAGCCGTCAGCGAGGTTCAGCAGGTCTGCCTCCACCTCCTTGGGCGCGGCTTCAGCCCGCATGCCAAGAGCCCGAAGCGTGGCCGCCAGCTGTTCGGGCTCGAAGGGCCGCAGGGCGCGATCCAGAGCCTCGGCCTTCAAGGTGGTGCGCTCCGCCAGCTCGCGAAGGGCATCGCCGGAAGCCATGAAACGCCCCGCGATCAAGCCCACCAACAGCACCAGGCAGACCAGGCCCAGCACGTGGTCCCCGTAGTAGTCGAGGTTCCCGAAGGCCGCCCGCATGGCGATGAAACTCACCAGGGGGGCCAGGAGCGCCGAGCCCAGCAGCAGACGAAGCGCGGCCATATAGAGGGGGACCAGTTGCCCCGCGCGGGAGGCGCGCCAAGCCAACGGGGCCAGGAACACGAACAGGGGCCAGGCAAGGGCCGAGGCCAGGTAGATCTCCCGGAGCGCCAAGCGAAGCGGCAGGTCTGCCACTGGAATGAACAGACAGCCCAGAGCGGCCAGAGCTCCGCTGAGGGCCACGACCCAGGGACCCACGCGCCGGGCCCGCTGGGCCAGGAGTTCCAACCACCGCGCTTGCTGCATGCTGATCACCCTACTTCCCGGCGGTCGAGATGGCCATCCTTAGAACCGCACCGTGAAGGCAGTCTCCACGGCATTGGCGCTCTGGCGCGATGAGAAGCTGGAGCTGCTCCAGCGTGCCTCGACGCCCACGTGGCTCCACTGCCAGCCCGCGCCCAGGGTCGCGGTGGGACGCCGGATCACGAGCGTGGTCACGGCGCTGCTGCGCTCCCAACGGGCGACACCGAAACCGCCGATGATCTGGAAACCCGTGAGGCCCTGGCCGAGGGTGTGCACCACTTCGGCGTTCACCGAGGAGCCCGTCACATCGATGCCCGTGTTGGGCTTGGCGTGTTCGGGATAGGCGATGGCGCTGGCCCGAAGGCGGATGGCCACATCCCCCGCTTCGCCGAAGAAGGACACGCCGGGCTTGAAGTCCAGCAGGCGGAAGGTGGCGCCCAGTGTGCCGCCCACCTTGCCGTCGCTGCCCGACTTGAGGCCTTGGCGGATGTCACCCTGGGCGAAGGTATTGCCGATCTCCAGCCCGAAGCGGGATTGGGCCTGCAGAGGCAGAAAGAGCAGGGGCAGCAGGGGAAACAGGAAGAGGCGGTTCATGGAATCTCCTTGGGGCACGGGGCCACCCCCAGAATTCCCGGTCTCCCCTGCGGCCACGACGACCCCTCGCCGAAGCAGCCACCGCCCTCGCCGAAACGGCCAGGGGCATCGGCTGGAGGCACCTCATAGCAAGGCTGGCCAGGGCCGTGGGGTGTCCCCGTGATCACCTCATCCAACCCGTTCCAGACGTCTCGTCGAAGGTACCGATGAGCAGCCTCGACCAAGGCGGTTCAGGCCTGTGTCACCCACCCATGTGAGGGCGCACAGCCCCATCGAGTCCTGCCCAGATTGAATCGCGTCCGGCCTGGGCCGAGCGGCAAATGGAAAAGAGCGCCTGACCCAGAGCCGATGTGGCAACTGGGGGGTGGTCAGGCGCTCGTGGAGGCTTTCCAGGCAGCTGCGGCCGAGGATCAGGAAACCCGCGCCACGGCCTTCTCCTGCGTGTCACGGTTTTCTTGCGGCCAATGAGCCAGCAGGACGCCCAGGAAACACGCGAGGAAGACCATGCTGTACTCCATGCCATCCTCACCGGGGCCCACGATGAACCATCGCGGCGCGTGGGAAATCCAGATGCCCATGCAGAGCACAAAGATGTGGCCCAGACAGGCGGGAACGACCAGACGTCGGCTCAGCAGGGCGAGGCAGCACGATATCTGGAAGAACATCAGCGTCCAGACCATCGGCACGCCGTAGGGGAAGTGATGAAAGCGGGGGGAATTGAAGGACTGTCCCCATCCACGCAGCCCCTCGGGATCGAAAACGCCATGGATGGGATGGGCGATGATGACGAGCGCCGATGCGATGCGGATGATGTGGAGCGCACGGGCGTCCGACTCGGCCGTTCCCTGCTTTTGAGCCCAGAGGAGGCTGGCAAGGCAGGCGATGAGCAGGACGCTGAACTCAATGCCCGGGTGCCCATCGACCTCGGCTCCGCCCAGGGCGTACCAGTGCGGCAGGTGCAGCACCAGGATGCCCCCGGCGAGCACGATGATGTGCCCGATGCAGGCCGGGATGATGAAGCGTCGGGCCAGGAGGGCCAGGGAACAAGCCACCTGGAGCAGGATGGCCGCCCAGGCCAGGCCCAGACTGAGGCCCCAGCGCAGCCCCTGGGACTGGAGGGTCTGGCCGTAGCCCGAGAGGTCGCCGGGGTGCGTCAGCGCATAGAGCGGGTGCGCGATGAGCTGGCCATAGCCCGCGAGGTCAGCAGGGTGCGCCAAAGCATACAGGGGATGCGCCAGAATGATCAGCGCCACCACAATCCGGACGATGTGGAGGCTGCGGTTGGGATGGACGGGCGGGGCGCTGAACCAAAATCGGGTGATGAGGTTTCGCATGGGATTCTTTCGCGGGAGGGAATTCAGGCGTTCTTAGGGTGTTCAGCCACCACGTTGAGACTGATCTCCACCTCGTCGCCGATGAGGACGGGGAAGGCTTTGAGGCCGTACTCGCTGCGGTTCAGCTTCAGGACACCATTCAAGAAGCAGATGGTGATGGCGCCATCCTGGAGCTTGTCATTGCCCCCGTTCCAAATGGGGAAGGTGATGCGCTTCGTGACGCCTCGCAGGGTGAAGTCGCCGGTGACTTCGAGTCGGCCCTGGCCCAGATCCTTCACTGAGGTGCTTTTGAACGTGATGGCTGGATACGTCGCCGCATCGAAGAAATCGCCCGAGCGCAGATGCTTGTCCCTGGCCTCTTCGCCGGTGTTGATGCTGGCCGTCTCGATGGTGACTTCAACCGAAGACTTCGACATATCCGTGGCGTCCACTTGGATGCTGCCTTTGATCTTGTTGAAGCGACCCGGGGTCTTGAAGAGCCGGTGGCCGACCTTGAAGGACACATCCGAATGTGCGGAATCGATGGTGTAGACCTCCGCAGCACGCATGGGAATGGCCAGCAGAAGGGCAAGGGCGCAGGAGATGGGAAGTCGGTGCACGGGGTCTCCATGGGAAGAGGAAGGCGGAAAGGCCCAGGTCCGGAATCTAGCGAGAAGCCCGCCAAGCCGTGCGAGTTATGGGATGTGCGGCACCGAGCTGGGACGACCGGCACCCTGGGCGTGACGAACGGTGAAAGGTGGACAGACGATGTCTGAAACCCCCGTCCCAACCCAATGCCACCGCCGGTTCCAGTGGTACCATTCCGGCCAGGAGAGACGGCATGCACGCTGCGCAGACCCATCGATTCAAAGCCTGGAACAGCTGGCAGAGCCTGTTCGTCGTCGCCGGGGCCGTGGCCCTGTTCAGCGCGTTCTTCCTGCTCGCGGATGAGCCGAAAACCAAGGCGATCTCCCTGCTGGGTTTCAGCCTCGCCGCCTCGATCGGTTGGGCAGCTTTCCAGCTGGGGCGCGTCCACATCACCATCGATCCCGAAGCCATCTCCATCCGGGACCGTAAAGGCGAGACCCGCTACCCCTTCCTCCAGGCCACGGGCTTTTCGTTCACCCATCGCCTGAGCGGCCTGCCGCGCCGGGCCCACAATGTCTCCTTTTCGCTATCGGGCCAGGGTTGGGGTCTCTACTTCGGAACCGGCATGGGCATCCTGGTCAGCAAGAAGACCTGCGATGCCATCGCGGCGCTGGTCATTCCGCTGGCTTCACCTCATGTGCTGCGCCATGCCCTGGCCACCTTCAAGGCTGGCCAGTCCGTGGCCTTTGGTTCCTTGACCGCGACCCGGGAAGGGCTCAGCTACAAGGGATTGGTTCCAGAATTCACCAAGAAGGGACTCGTCAATCCCACCGATGCCCTCAGCTGGCCCGCCTTCAAGGGCATCGCGAGGTCGCAGGATGGCTTCCAGCTGGAGATTCACCAGATGCAGGGACCGCAGCCCTGGAAGCGCATTCCCACGGTGCACATCCACAACCTCGGCATCCTGGAGCCCTTTCTTGCAGAGGTGACGGCGCAGCTGCGGAATACCCGGGGGCTCCACCCAGTGGAACAGGAGTGGGAGCAGGAGGGCCACTGCTACTTGCGTGTCCGGGTTCGTGCGGACCAGGTTCAGAACGAAGCGGAACTGCAGCTGCGATCCGCCGATGGTGGAACCTACGCGCTGAAGCTGCCGCGCACTCTCCAGAACGACACCCTGCTTCGGATGCGTTCTGCCTACAAGAACGGGGCCGGAGACGTTCTGGTGCAGGTCCAGATCGACTGAGTCATTTGCCGAATTGGATATCAGGCCCGAATCCGGTCAGCGTCTACATGCCCAGGGCCGCTTTGGCCTGATCCCGGAAGCGTCGGCTCAGGGTGAGCTTGGCGCCGTTTTGGAGGAGAACCTGCGCGTCTCCCGAGAAGAGGGGCTGGAGCTCCCGCACGCGATCCACATTCACCAGGGTGCCGCGATGGATGCGGAGGAAACGCGCCGGATCGAGCCGCGCCTCCAGGCCCGACAGCGTCTCCCGGCGCAGGAAGGTGGCACCCGCCACGTGCAGGGCGACGTAGTTGCCCTCGGCTTCGATCCAGTCGATCTCCTCCACACGCACCAGATGGATGTGCTCCCCGCGCCTCACGCTTAGGCGGCCGACATATTTCGATGACCCAGGTGACTGGAAGACGGGCTGCGGTTCCCTGCCCCGGGCCTGGGCGCGGACCTTGTCCAGGGCCTGATCCACGCGTCCCTGGTCAAGGGGTTTCAGCAGGTAGTCCATGGCCTGGGCCTCGAAGGCCTGCAGCGCATGCTTGTCGTAGGCGGTCACGAAGACCACCAGGGGCAAGGTCTCCATGTCCAGCGCCTGAAGCATCTCGAAGCCGTCCATGCCGGCCATCTGCACGTCCAGAAGGAGCAGGTCCGGTTTCAGCAGCGGCAGGACCGCCAGCGCCTCAAGGCCGTCGCCACACTCGCCCACCACCTCCACGTCGGGATGAGGTGCCAGGGCCTGGCGCAAGGCCACCCGGGCCAGGACCTCGTCGTCCACCAGCACGGTGCGGAGCTTCCCGGCGCTCACAGCGCGGACTCCGCTTGCAGGGGCAGGCGCAGGGCGGCCAGCACGCCCCCCTCGGGACGCGAGCTCAATTCAAGACTGGCCGCAGATCCGTGGCGGGCCCGCAGGCGGGCGCGGGTGTTCGAGAGTCCCACGCCCTCTCGAAGCGCCGTGGGCAGGCCCAGGCCATCGTCCTCCACTTCCAGCAGCAAGAGCCCACCCTCGCGCCGGGTTCGCACCTCCAAAGTCGCAGGGCCCGGCCGACTCGCCAGCCCGTGCTGGAGGGCGTTCTCCACAAGGGGCTGCAGCACCAGGTGGGGCACGGGCAGATCCAGGGTGTCCTCGGCCGCGTCCACCTTCACCGTGAGCCGATCCTGGAACCGCAGCTGCTGGATGTCGAGGTACCCGCGCAGGAAGCGCAGTTCCTGGCGCAGGGGAACCTCAGGGCTGTGCTGAGCCTCGAGCGTCAGGCGCAGGAACTCGCCCAGCTTGGCGATCATGGCCTTGGCCAGGAGCGGGTCCTCCAGGACCAGGGCAGAGACGGCGTTCAGCGTGTTGAACAGGAAGTGGGGCCGCAGCTGCATGCGCAGGGCCTGCAACTGGGCCGTGGCCAGCTGGGCCTCCAGCTCCGAGCGCGCGGATCGTTCGGCTTCACCGCGGCGCAGGTGGTGGGCCGCATAGGCGAACAAGAGGATGAGGCTGTAGAAGACGATGCCTTCATGCAGGTTCCACGGCAGCCCCTCCCGCAGCGCGGTGGCCAGCGGGACACCCAGCGTGAGGAGCGGACTGCCCCAGGGCCAGTAGACGACGTGCAGAAAAACGTGGTGGATCAAACCCAGGACGACGGCCGCAGGCAGATGCACCGCCAGGGCCTGGCGCCACTGCCGGGCTTCGAATCCAACCCATCGCCCCAGCAAGAAGGGAACGGCGGAAAGCGCCATCCAGGAGTAGCAGCAGATGAGGTTGTAGACCGCGGCCACACCCCAGGTCATGGCCTCACCATGGAGGCGGGCATAGCCCATCATGGCGAGGGTGTAGGACAAGGCGAGGAGGGTCCAGGCCAGGAGGGCTAACCCTTTGCCCCGCATGCGCTGGAATGTCACCGCCATGCTCCTGCCTCCCAAGACCATGGTACCCGGGTGTGGTCAGATCCCTGGTCGTTGCGTCAGACAAGGCCCTTGCGTGTCGACATCCGCTGGTCTCGACCAGGAGTTTCTACTGACCCAGCCGCTGCAGATCCGCTTTGGCTTCACGAAAGGTGGGGCGCGCTTTCAGGGCCTCGTTGAATTCAGCCTGCGCCTCCGCGCGCTTTCCCAGCTTCTCTTTCACCTGCCCAAGCCGCCAATGCGCGGTGGCGTGATCCGGAGCATCGCCCTCAGGCGCCTCGTTGAGATACGCCTTGAAGAGGCCTTCGGCGCGAGCCAGAGACTGGCCGTGCAGCAGGATGGCTTCTGCCGCCCTGTAACCGGGCAGCTGGTTGCCTGAAAGGGCCCGGCGACTGGTCATCAGGGCCTCATCCAACCGGTTCCAGTTCTGCTGGGCTGCGAAGATGGCGGCCACCTGAGCATGGGCCGTGATGTGCCTCGGATGCGCGGCGAGAACCCGCTGGTACATCTCCAGCGCTTCGTCGAAGCCTTTCGGTTCCGCAGCGAGATCGATCCCTCCCAACTTCAGAAGGATGTCGATGGCCATGGGATCCTTCGACAGGGCTCCGCGAGCCAGCCTGCGCGCCTCGGCCCACTCCTTCTGGTAGCCGGCGATGTCGGCCTGGAGCAGCAAGCCGAGCGAGGGTTGCACTCCCGCCAGCTTCTGGGAGAGGGCGAGGGCCTTGGTTTTCCCGCCACCCAAGATGGCGGGCACTTGCATGTAGAAGGCCACCATCAACCGGGCGGCGTCTCTGTGATCGGGCTGGATGGCCAGGGCCGCCTCGCCCGCCTGTTTCATCTCGCGCACCAAGGTCATCTGCTCCCAGTGTCCCTCGATCACGGCGAGGTTGACGTGCGCCGCACTGGCCAACTGAGCCTGAAGCTCCGCCACATCCGGCCGCTTGGCCACCGCGGCTCGCGCCAACGCCAGAGCCCCGGCCGGATCGCCAAAGGCCTGCTTCACCCGGGAGATCCACAGCAGGGCGAAGGGATCACCGGGACTGGTCTGGTACCACCCCTCCACCCGCATGCGGATCTGCTTCCACTGACCGTCCTGCCGGAGGGCCTCCAGTTCGGATCCCTGCGCCGCGACGACCAGGGATATGCAGGAAAGAACAAGGGCCATCAGTGACTTCACCATGTAGACCTCCAGAATGAGCGGTTGAATGCTCGGGATGGGATGGGCGTAGCTGGCGGGGTGATCGGGCTCAAGCCCCCAGGAGCACGATGAAGAGGAAGCTGATGCCATCGATCAGCGTGTGGGCGACCATGTTCGTGAGCAGATCGCGTCGGCGCAGGTAGGCCAACGTCAGCACGAGGGTCGCCACGGCCACCGGAACCATCTGGATCAGGTTGAAGGTGAAGCCATGGCTGAAGGTGAAGGCGATCCCGGAGAGCAGGGCTGCCAGCCACCGGCGGCAGCTCAGCCGCAGCAGCAACGCCATGGCCAGGCCCCGGTACAGCAACTCCTCGACGACACCGGCCCGAAGGGCGGTGGCGATGGAAAAGCCTATGGAATTCCGCATGGTGTGAGCGGTGACGACGGGAGCCTGGCGGGGAGCCAGATGTCCTGCCAGGCCCGCCAGCACAAATACAATCATGGCGATAAGCAATCCCCAGCCCAGGGTGCTCAGCTTGGGGCGATGCAGGTGGATGTCCTCCCGAGTCAAACCGACCCATCGAACGGCCAGCGAAAGGATGACCAGGGCATAGAGCCAGTGGAAACCCTCACGCAGGACGCGGGCCGCGCCTTCTCCCACCGATGCGCTCAGCCGGTCGAAGGCTGGAAGCAGGGAGAGGATGATCGGATAGAGGAGCAGCAGAACCAGGCAGGCCAGGGTCCGCCAGGGAGTGGATGGGGTGGGTGTCTGAACCGATTCAGTCATGGGACAGGACCTTTATGGGCGAGGTGGCGGCAACGTGGACTGGGCTTGAAGGGACATGACCCCTCAACCGCCGTGGATCCGCTTGAGGAAGGCGATGAGGTTGACGGAGCGAAGGGCCACGATCAGACCGGTCACGGCCAAGGCCAGCAGGATGGTGAGGATCCATTTTCGATTCATGGCTTGAACGCCTTTCATGTGTGGGTGAGAGATTCCCGAATGGTCAGCCGGGTGGCCTTCCAGGCGGGATAGAGGCTGGCGGCCATGGATCCCAGCAGAACCAGGACCAGCCAGAGGAAGACGGAAGCAAGCGAGATCACCATGGGAAAGGGCAGTCCCACCGTCTTGTTTCCCAGGAATCGCCCGAGGGCGAGGGAGAGCGGCAGCGCCAGCGCCGTGGCCAGGACCCAGCTCATGAGGCCGATGAACACACCTTCGCTGAGGACGTTGCGAAGGACCGTGTCCGACCTTCCGCCGAGGGTCCGCATGATGCCGAACTCCCGGGTGCGCTCCGCGACGGTGGTGCTCATGGCGGACGTGAGACCCATCAAGCCCACACCGGCCATCAACACCGAAATGAACATCAGGGCGGCGATGAGCACATTGAAATGCCCATCGACCTCCTTGCGGAGCACCGTTTCAGTGAGGCTCAACCGGGTTCCGATGTGGTGGCTTTCCAACGCCTCTTCGATGGCCTTGGCGGCGTCCGTGATGGACCTGGCATCGTGTTGGGTCGTCACGATCCTGAATGCACTGGCCTGGGCTGAAGCATCCACCGAGTCTCGAAAGGTATCTTCCGGGACGTAGGCCATGGCCGATGCCATGAACTGCCGGGCGATGCCCACCACCTGGAAGGTGAGGGGGCGTCCGCGAATGGTGAGCGCGATCGCGTCGCCCACGCGGACCTTGGGGAAGAAATCCAGGGCACGGTGGTTGAGCACGACCACTTGTTTGTCACCCGGGACCAGCCAGCGACCGCTCAATAAGCCAAGATCAATCAGCGAACCCGCCTTGGGAATCGCAGCGAGGGTGAGACCCCCGTGCCCGCCGTCCGGGAAGGTCCGTTCGATGGCCAGTCCATCCGGACGGGAGCGGGCCGCCGAGGCGCTTTTCCAGGCTTCCAAGCGCGCCACGCCGGGGACCTTGGCGATGATTTCCACAATCGATGCTTCAGGTTGCGGCTGGCTCAACCCGATCTCCAGATCGTAGTGGCGACTGGCCGCCGCTTCGACCAGGTGCTGCTGCGAGGCCCGGGTCACATTCAGGGTGCTGATGAAGGTGGCTCCCGCCACGGTGAGGAGCCCCAGGGTGAACATGAGACGGGCTGGGCGCCGAAACACGTTGCGAAGCGAAAGCACCAGCGTGCGATCCAGGCCCACCTTTCCCACCCAGCCATCGATCCAGCCGAACCGGGCGTGGCCCCTCGCCGTGGCCGCATCGCTGATGGCCTCGCGAACGGTCATGCGCGCGGCCTGGCTGATGGGCATCAGGACCACCAGGAGGGGGATCATCAGCCCGGAGCCGAGCATCAGGTCAACCGCCCAGGTTGGGAGGGAACCATTCGTGTAGCTGAAATTGAAGAACTGGGTCAGCACGACTCTGGAGAAAGCGCGTCCCGCCGCGATGCCGAGGGGCATGCCGATACAGGTGGCCAGTGCCCCCACCAGCAGCACCATCCCAAGATAGAGGCTGGCGATCTGGACCGTGCCCGCGCCCATGGCCTTCATGATGCCCATCTGGCGCACCTGCTGGGCGAGCAGGGCCCCCACCATCACCGCCGTCAGGACAGCACCCAGTACCAGCGCGATCCCGCTGAACACCAGCAAGAGGGACAGCATGGAGGTCATGGTTTGCTGGTGTGGATGCTCTCCAGGAGGAGGAATGCGGATCAGGCGGGCGAGGTGTCCCTCCGTCGCAAGCCAGCCCGCCAAACGGCTGACCGTTCCCTCGATGGCTTCGAGGGAATAGGGCTGATCCTGCACCGTGATCATGAGGGTGCGAAGGGTGGCGTCCTCCCCCAACCCCGCCACCGTGTCTGGGGTGACATAGCCCGAGATGACCTGCCCCTGCCCGGGCGCTGCCAGGCCGGGGTCATGGGCCGTGCCCGCCAGCAGCAGGCGATGTTGCGAGCCATCTGAGGTTTTGATCGAAAGGTTGGCGCCCACCTGCAGGCGCAGAAGCGGCAGGGTTTCCCGTTCCAGCAACAGCGAACCCGCCGGGGGCGGCCAGGCTCCCGACTCGGGCTGGATTTTGTGGATGCGGATG
>Ga0265327_10005361_pt1 | contig 10725 bp, 6 predicted proteins | sample 41621metaG_FD_202089 | JGI IMG/M metagenome (GOLD analysis project Ga0265327, IMG submission 202089) | Rhizosphere microbial communities from Carex aquatilis grown in University of Washington, Seatle, WA, United States - 4-16-21 metaG | ecosystem: Host-associated > Plants > Roots > Rhizosphere >... | reverse complement strand
AGCCGGCGCCGTCAGTCATGGCAGGCTCCGCCACCCGGAAGAATTCGCCAAAGATCTTCTCGGTGTCCTGCTTCGGAATGCCTCGTCCCGTATCCGCCACCGTCATGGTCCAATGCGATGCATCCTGAAGTTCCAGCACGACCCTCACTTCCCCAGCCGTCGTATATTTGATCGCGTTGGAAATCAGATTCTCCAGGATCTGCCGGATCTTCACTTCATCACTGATCACCGTATCCAGGCTGCGGCCAATGGAGACGGAGAACTGGAGCCCCTTGTCGCGCGCCAGCGGACCATAGACATTTTCGAGAGAGCGCAGCAGGTCTTTGAGGGAGAAAGATTCGGCCTTGGGGGTCTTATGACCCGACAGCACCACCGACAGGTCCAAAAGGCTGTCCAAAACTTCACTCATGTGGCGAACATTCCTTTCCAGCACGGGTTGGATCTGGCGCGTTTCTCCCGTTCCTATTTCCGCCAATTGCTCCGAGACCAGCCCCATGGAGTTCAGCATGTTTCGCAGCTCGTGGGACACCGTCCGGATAAGGCGGAGCCGGGAATTGTTCGACTCCTTCAAGTCCGCTTCTTTCTCCTCGACATAGGCATCCACCGAACGGCACTCCAGCACGCAGATCTGTGAGTCGATGAATTGGAGAAGAGCGTGATATTCAGGCGGGACACACTCCCGCTTGGTCGCAAATTCAAGCGCCTCGTCCACCAGCACCATCCGCAGCTTGGACAGTTCGCGGATCAGCTCTTTGATGCTGTAGCCCTGCTCCCATCGCTCCACGCCGTGCTTGTCGGCATCGTGTTTGAGGCCCTCTTTGGGTTGCTCCTGGGATCGCCGGATTGCGTCAATAAACCACTCAATCAGCTTTGGAATATGATCCTTGAGCTTCGCCTCGGTGAGTGAGTCTGAGGTCGGCAGCTTCGGATCGGCCCTGACATCGCGCAGCCACTTCTCCACAACGCTGTCGACCCTCACTTTCAGGAAGTCGGCAAAATCGCCAAGAAGATTGGGAGAGATCATAAGGCTCAAAATGATCGTCTGCCGGGCCCGGTTGGATGCATTTATCGGGAGTCCGGCGCGGCGCAGGGAGGTTGAAGGGGGTTCATTGGAGTTCCTGGTTCGCTTCGGGGCTTCGCAACAGCCTGTCAGGAGAAGCTCGCCCTGATCCGTGTTTGGAAAGAGTGGTATCAAGCGGCAAAGGCGCGCCGCCATACCAGCCTGGGGCGCAGCCCCAAGATTACCCACCACCGGGCGGGCTGACTTTCTCCGAGAGAAGCTTGGCGCATCGGCGTATTGAATTTCCTCATGAAGTCTGTCCGTCGGTTGGTGGGTCTCTCGTTCTCGTTTGCCATCGCGCTCTCGGCGCACGCGGAGGTGAAGGTGTCGCGCATCTTCACGCCGCACATGGTATTGCAGCGGGGGATGTCGGTGCCGGTCTGGGGCACGGCGGCGCCGGGAGAGCAGGTGACGGTGTCGTTTGCGGGGCAGACGAAAACCGCGAAGGCCGATGACAAGGGCGCGTGGCGGGTGAAGCTGGAGGCGCTGAAGGCAAACGCCGAGCCGCAGGTGCTGAAGATCGGAGACAAGGCGATTGACGATGTGCTGGTGGGCGATGTGTGGATTGGCTCCGGCCAGTCCAACATGGACATGACGGTTTCCAGCTACACGGCCAACGACCCGGTGCTCGCGGCGGCAGCGCAGCAGACGTACCCGAAGCTGCGGCTGATGAAAAAGACGGGCAATGACGTGTGGCAGGAGGCGAATCCGGAGACCATTCCCGGCTTCAGCGCGCTGTTGTTCTCGTTTGGATTTCCGTTGCAAAAGGAAATCGGCGTCCCGCTTGGCCTCATGGTCGGGGCGGTGGGTGGCACGCCTTCCGGATTCTGGCTCAGCGAGGAGATGTACCGCAGCGATGCCGCATGCGCGGAGGCGGTGAAGAAATTCGCGCCCACCTACAACTACGAGGCGCTGCAGGCCAGGTATTTGGAGGACAAGGCGAAATACGATGAAGCCAAAAAGAAGTATGATGCCGAACTGGTGACCTGGAAGCAGGCGGTCGCCGCGGCGCAGAAGGAAGGCAAACCGGCTCCCGCGGCGCTGCCCGCACCGCGTGCTCCGCAGACGGTGGGACATCCCGGCGAGACCAACAGCGGCAAGGTGGGCCAGCTTTTCGAGGCCTACATCCGGCCCTACGTGGGCTACGCCATCAAGGGCGTGCTGTGGGATCAGGGCGAAAGCCGCACGAACATCGTCGGTGTGGATCAGGTCACCTTGATGGGCGCGCTTATCGGCGGCTGGCGCAAGGCGTGGGGTCAGGGGGATTTCCCCTGGCTCTATGTGGAGAAGCCCAGCGGGGGCGGTTGCGCGTACGATTACTCCCAGCCCATGAACCGGCTGGCGGAGAAATTCGCGCCCTTGCCCAAAGCGATCCCCGCAGCACCGGACCGGGAATATTCCCATGCCGCGTTTGAGCAGATCATGAAGTATCCCAACACGCACATGGTCATCAGCAGCGATCTGGGGCCGAGCACGCATCCGCCGAACAAGTCCGGCTACGGCGCGCGCGCCGTGCAGGTGGCGCTGGCCGTCGCCTACGGCAGGAAGAACGAATACCTCGGGCCGCAGCTCGCCTCGCACAAGATCAGCGGTGGCAAGGTGTCGTTGAAGTTCACGCATACGGGCAAGGGCCTGGCCTTCAAGAACGGGGACAGGCTGCAGGGCTTCTCCATCGCGGGAGACGACAAGAAGTTTGTCTGGGCGGACGCGGCGATCGAAGACGGCGGCATCGTCGTCTCCAGCAAGGACGTGCCGCAGCCCGTCGCCGTGCGCTACGCGTGGAGCGGCTCCTTTCCCTGGGCGAATCTCTTCAACCAGGACGGCCTCCCGGCGCAACCGTTTCGGACGGATTCGTGGTGAGCCGTGCATTGGAGGTGCGTGTTGAACTTCCTTGGGAGCGCGGCTTTCGCTTCGCGGCTGCGCACCGAAGCCGCTGTCCCAAGTAGCAGCCGACGTGAGGAGGCTCTGACATTCTTCAAACACCCCTGATTCTCCTTCGCACACCCGCGGCCGGTTCCAAAATGGCGTGCGTCTGGGAAGCCGCTTGGAGGGAAGTTGAATCTTGGAGACTTTGGGCGATTGAGCATGCGAAGGAGTGTCAGAGGTATTTCGAAGGAACTTAGAGCCTCCTCACGTCGGCTCCTACGAGCGGGGCCCAAACCTCACACCACAATCCTCTCCCGTCCATTGTCCGCAAAATCAAACCGCCGCCGCGGTGGGGGCCGTGCCGGGACTGCTGCCGCTGAAGCCGCCGCCTGAGGCGGCGCAGCAGCCATCGCCGCCGCCTCTCCATCCGCATCGTCGTTTTCACCACCCGCGTCCTCTCCACCCTCCGCCGCCGCAGCACCTTCCCTCGCGGCCCGGACCCGCTTGGCCCAGTCCGGACCCAGGAACATTTCTTTGAGAAGGGCTTTCGCGCGCTTCTGGCCCTCCTCGAATGCCTTCCGGCTTTCCTCGGACATCTCCTTGGCCTGCTCCTCCGCCTCCTCCCGGTCCTGGAGTTTTTCATCGAGCCCCAGGGCCCGCACCTTGTCCACCAGCCGCAGGGTGATGCGGCGCTGCGTCGTGACCGCGCCTTTGGTGCTGGTGCGCGTCGTTTCCTGCACCACCATCTGCTGAAACACCGCCCCGGAGACCTCCCGGACGCGATCCAGATCGAGCGTCCCGGACTCATCAAAACACTCCGCCGGATTGAACCGGACGATCTCGGCGAGCAGCCGCCGCTTCTCATCCCGCGTGAGTTTGGAGTTGTCCTCCGGGTCCCGGGTGAGCCCTTCGGCAGGCTCAGGGCCTAACGGCTTGCCCGTGTCCGAGTTTTCTTGGGCCTGGGGTCGATTCGTCTTCACGCCCTCAATTTACCGGGCGGGCGTGGGAGGGGCAATTTTGGGAAGGGGTGTTTTGTCGGGAAGTTGGGGGCATCAAAAATACCCGACAAGAGGCTACCGCCTGATTTGCCAAAAGGGTCTCAAGATTGTTTAATTGGGTAATATTTCAATCGATGGCATCAAAAAGACAGTTTGGGAAGAGCAGTCCATTTAGTGGAGTTCGCGGTTTTGTGAGCGAGATTCAAAACCTTGTTTTTGAAAAGTTTACCGACAAAAAATGGGCTCAAAAAACCACCTCTGCCTTAAACGGAGAAGCAATGGAGGTAGTGCGGAGCAAGGCAACCTTGAAGAATCGTCGAAAATTTGGGGCCTTTTTTACTGGAACGAAGCTTGGCAAACGCTTGGCGAACTTAAGCATCAAAAACGCGGGCGACGGAGTTTGTCACGATCCGGCTTGTGGAATGGGGGATTTGCTGTTGGCGAGAGCCAGAAATTTTCCCCTCGGTAAAACATTGGAGCAAACGCTGAAGGAATGGGGTGAAAAAATATCAGGGACTGACCTTCACGCTGAATTTGTAGAAGGAGCCCGATTGCGTCTGCTGCTGCTGGCAAGAACCCGCCATGGGGCAAACAATGCAAATTCTATATCCGCAAAGGAATATTTTCCGTATTTGCAAGTCTGTGACGGCTTAGTGAAACTGTCTTTTTTCCGGCGAGCAAATACCATCATGATGAATCCGCCCTTTGGCTTCGTGAAGGCTCCGAAGGATTGTTCTTGGGGGCGAGGACGCGTCAGTCAGGCAGCCTTGTTCTTGGCCAAAGCTCTCGAAGCTGCCACACCTGGGACCGAAATTCTTGCCATCTTGCCTGAAGTCCTACGTTCTGGTGCATTTTCAGAGCAATGGAGAGCATATGTAAGCGACTTGGCCAAAGTCAGCAAGATTAGACCGTGCGGAATATTCGATAAACATGCCGACGTGGATGTGTTTTTCTTAAGATTGATAAAACGTCATCCTTTAGACAATTCAAGAGTTCAGAGATGGCCTTCTCAAATTGGAAGTTTCAAAGTGATTTCCGACTATTTCAATATTCGAGTAGGAAGGGTTGTTCCACACCGGGATCCCATTTCCGGACCCCGCAGATCATATATTCACGCGAAGTGCGTACCTGTATGGAAGACAATGATCAGTTTTACCGAGACAAGGAAACATGCCGGTGCTGCTTTTGATCCGCCTTTTGTTGTTGTACGTCGTACATCGAGACCGAGCCACTCGTATCGTGCAACAGCAACTATTATTTCAGGTGATGGACCTGTATTTGTTGAGAATCATTTGATTGTTTGTGAGCCCAAAGCTGGTGGGCTGGCTGCGTGCAGAAGGCTTATGCGGCATTTAAAAAGTGAAAAGGTTAATAAATACCTAAACAGACGTATTCGATGCCGGCATTTAACGGTGGGAGCGATCGGTACAATTCCGTATCAGGACAAAATATGAATCATGAGTGACTTTCAAAAAATAGAGGAAATTGAGCGTGAACTCATTGGTGAATTTCCGCTTTCCGTGAGCGCCCGAGTAGCAATGCAGCTCGGCCGTGAAAGTATTTCGAGTTCATTTACAGCAATTCTCGAATTGGTTAAGAATGCTTACGATGCTGATGCCACAAAAGTGAGCATTCGCTTTCAGCGCTTTGGAAGTGACGATGCAAGGTTGATTATTGAAGATAATGGGAGGGGCATGACTCTTGACGAGCTCAATAATCATTGGATGGTTATTGGAACTTCCAACAAAGCGAAGGTACGAAAGACCGCCAAAGGTAGAGTGCCGACGGGGGAAAAAGGATTGGGAAGACTCGGATTGGATAGGCTTTGTTCTAGAACTTGTGTCCAAACTATATCTAAAGATTCGTCTGCGCTAGAGTTGGACATATACTGGAGTAAGTATGAAGAAGCTGAATCGAGACTTGAAAACATCGCGCATAAAATCTACAAAATCTCAAATTTTGATCTAGATCCAATCACCCGACGCCGAGAATTGTTCAGCCATGGAACGCGACTTATTCTTGAGCACCTCAAAGATGATTGGAGTGAGGAGGCTGTACGTGACTTAAGGGCGGAACTTTCTCTACTGATTTCACCTTTTTCGGCTCCAAATGATTTTGCAATTGATTTGGATTCAGGTTTTGAAGCTGAGGCACTGAATGGTACAATCACATCGCCACCTTTTATTCTTGATGCCGCTACCTGGAAAGTTGTCGCAACGATCGGAAGCAAAGCCGATGGATACAAAGTGAACATCCACATGCAGTCGGCACGTCATGAAACAGAATACCATCTTAGAGATGTTCCTTGGAAAGATTGGATGAAGGACGCTGGAGATGAATCTCAATGCGGACCGCTTTCTATGGAGTTTTATTATTTCCCGCGTGAGAAATCGTACGCCGGAGAGCAAATACTGACTAGGGCCGAGGTTGTTCAGTTCCTTGAATCAAATCAAGGTGTTCGCATATATCGAGATGGATTTCGAGTCAAACCATATGGACAACCGAACGGCGAGGGGGACTGGCTTCGCTTTGCTTTTTTGAAAGCGCGCAGCCCAGAAGGAGCCGCCCAAGAAGGTCCTATGGGAGCATGGAGGATCAGTTATCACCAGATCGTGGGAGCTGTATTTTTGACTCATGAGTTTAACCCGCAACTATCAGATCAAACAAATCGAGAAGGGTTGGTGGAGGGGAAGGCTTTTGCACATCTCCGAGCCTTCGCGACCAAGGTGGTGAGATTCTTTGAGTTCAACCATCAAAAGTTTGCTAGAGCTAAGAAGGCTGAAGAAGTTCAAGTCGATGACGCGGAAAGTAAGGCCAAGGCTTCTGTAGTAGCTTCTGACAGCGCAATCAAACAGCTGTCAACTCTGCTTGAGAAAATGAGGAAGCCTAGCAGTGGCGGGCCAAGTCAACTTGCGAAGTTGTCTGGTGAGCTCGATGACGCAGTTGCAAGAACTCAAGCTCTTTTGGAGCAAGCAAAGGCCTCTGCGGCTGAGTCGGTGGCGGCAATCGCTGCGGAAAAGGCACAGGCTGAAAGACAGAAAAACATGCTTTCAAATTTAGCATCGCTCGGAATTTTAGCGGCAGCGTTTGGCCACGAGAGCGTTGACTGGGCGGGAAATGTAGTCAAATATGCAGAGAGATTGGATGACGATGTAATTTCCAAAGCGTGGTGGATCGCCGAAGCGGAACGCCCCGATGTTCAGAAGACAATGAAGTTTCTTGTGTCTGAGTCAAAAAAACTCCGAAAGTTTGCTAAATTCACACTGGGCAACATAAGCCGAGAAAAGAGAAAAAAGGGAGTGCTTTGTCTTCGTCGAATTGCCGAAAGTGTCTTTGCTGCCTTTAAGGAAATTATCGAGGGTGAGAAGAAGATCCGCCCGGAATTTCCGACGCAAGGTGAATATCTCGTTGAGGGGTATCCGATGGATTGGGAGAGTATTTTTGTAAATCTAATTGTAAATTCGGCTTGGGCGATGGAGGCAACTCCCGTTGCCGACCGCCGAATCTGCGTTCAAATGAGTACAGAAGGAGATTCCCATGTAATTCAATTTGATGATACAGGAAAAGGCTTGGAAACAGGAACGGAAGATGCGATTTTTGAGGCTACGTTTACAACTAAGAGGAATGAGAGGGGTGAAGAGATCGGCACTGGTCTTGGTTTAACGATCGTCAAAGCATTTGTTGAAGATCATAGCCACGGTAGCATCACTGCAAAAAATAGTGGGCAACTCAGTGGTGCTAGCTTCAGAATTATCGTGCCGGCCTGGAAGAAATCGAAGAACTCAAATAGATCATGAGACCAATAATTGTCTATTTAGTGGATGACAAGGAAGAGGCTCGATGGGCGAACGGGAACGCTTTGGAAAAGCTGTTGGCCTCACCGGACATCAAGATAGTTCCCATTGAGCCATTTCCGGAGTATGCACAGTTTAATGCATTTCTTGGGCAACCCGATTTGGGCGGTTTTTTCATAGATCAAAAGATGAAAGGCGGCGGGGTTGTGAATTACAATGGCATTGAATTGGCCGGTTATCTCCGGGGGATTTTCCCAAAGCTGCCCATCTACATTCTGACGGGCTACCCGTCAGAGGATTTTACCGGTACAAGATACCGTGTGGAGGACATTGTAGATAAGGAGGACATCGAGGATAGGGAGTCTGAAAAGGCTAAGACACTTAGAGCTCGGATTCTCCGCCGGTTTGCGGTCTTTCAGGATGTTTTGAGTGAAAGGGAGCAAAAGTTTCATGATCTTCTGGTTAAGAGTCTGCGAGAGCCGCTAACCTCAGAGGAAGAGAAAGAATTGGGAATTTTGGAAGCGGAACGATTGGTGCCAGCTCAAGCGGAGGATTTGCAGGACGTGAAGGTTTTGGAGAAGGCAATTGAAGAGTTGAGAGCAAAGTTGGGGCCAGATAGGCTGAGTCTTTAGTTTTATGCCTGACGAGACACCTGTTCCCAATCTACACGAATTCTTTCCGTTGCTGAGTCGGCGAGAGCATTATTCGCGGAAGGCGGATGGCGCGCACTACTCATATAGCTATTTTCGAGAGCGATTCCAACATGAGATTGCTGAAGACTGTAAGTTGAGGTGCGTTTATTGTGATTCTCACGAAGACGATGTTGGCGGGCGAGAATCGATGCAGATTGATCATTTTCGACCGTATACTAAGGCGGGGTTTGAGAAGTTAGAGGATGACGCTAAAAATTTTCACCATGCATGTGCACGATGCAATTTGCTGAAGTCTGACAAATGGCCGTGCTCACATGCGACCGAGCCGCACGATGACACAGTTGGTTTTATAGATCCATTCGTGGAAGATCGGCGCTTGTATTTTAAGGTGAGTGACGAGGGTGAATTGGTCCCGCTTCGCGGCCCTGCACAGTACCTAATTCGAGTGTTGGCCCTCAACAGACGTTATTTAAAGTTGCTGAGATTGAAAAAGCGCTTTCAAGGACTTTTACGAAAGTACGAAGCTGAGAAGCTTCCTCAATGGGAAGCGGCTCTTCGCGGTGAAGGCATGACTTTGTCTGAGCTAGCGGCAGATTTTTCGGAGTACAGGAGGCTTTCCAGACTTAGTGGAAGTTGACGGCTTGGAGGAATCGGGGTCAATTGGAGGCCAAACCTTCCGACAACCGGCCCCGCGGCTCATTGCCGCACTCGCGTCTGCCCAGTAAATTGAGGGCATGAAACCACGGTACGGCGGGCTTATCCCATCCGGCTCGATCGATCCTTGGCGAAGGAGATTCCCTCCGCTGGGCGGCCGCTTTCAGGGGCGGCTTCTCGACGCCTCCCATGCCAACGGCATTGCGCCCTCCAGCCCAGCGGTTGCGAGGAACGAGCTACCCTGGGGATGGCATCACCCGTGGTGGCAACCACCTTCGGGGTTGTCCGCAGCGCCGCCGTTTTCCCAGGGTAGGCCGCGACGGCCCTCCGCTGGGCTGGAGGGCGCAATCCACTTCGGGATTGGGAGGGGAGCATGAGCTTTGAAAGAAATTATCGCAAGTGTGTTGCAATAAGCACCTCCTGCTTTCACAAGCGGCTCATCGTCAAATGGATGTCGATTTCAAATTTCCGAAAAATGCGAATCATTGCGTCAACCCCTCTTGTTTCCCCAATGCCAACGGCATTGCGCCCCCCAGCCCAGTGGTTGCGAGGCACGAGCTACCCTGGGAATGGCATCACCCATGGTGGCAACCCCAAAGCGGGTTGCGGCCCTCATCAGGTCCATCGCAGTCTTGGGGGCCGCAACCCCCTTCGGGGTTGTCCGCCGCGCCGCCGTTTTCCCAGGGTAGGCCGCGACGGCCAACCGCTGGGCTGGAGGGCGCAATCCACTTCGGGATTGGACAACAACGCACTGAAGCACGCACAACGAACCCTGAACTCCGTGCTTGGGCACCCCCTTGCCGACGGGTCGTCGGCGCTCCCAGCGAATGAGCGGCGTCGGAGCGCCGCGCTCCCAGGAGCTTCCGCTATTGGCGATCAACTCCCAGCCATCAACTCCCGCGGCCTACCGCCTCCACTTTCTCTTCAAAATCCCCATCAGCCCCAACACCATGATCAACAACGCGCCCGACGGCTCAGGCACGGCGACGGGGGTGTACACCAACTCGAGGTTGTTGCCGTTTTGATGCACATCGAAGCTGCCGTTGTAGGCCGGGTTGCTGGTGAACTGGGTCGTATCGACGGTCCAGTTGGCGCGGTTGAAACCAGTGATGCCGCCCGTGGTGGTGAGGATCTGCCAGGTCTGCACGGATTCGCCGAAACCACCGACATCGCCGGGGGCGTTGCCGGCGGTGAGGGAGATGACGTTGAGCTGATAACTGCCGGAGCCGCCCGTCAGGTTGAGCGCGCCGTTGATGACAATCTGGTCGTGCGTGACGCCGGGCGTGTGCAGCGTAAAGTTGTTGGTCTCCCAGTCGTAGGTGAAGGACTGCCAGGTCTGGCCGGTGGAGAAGGTGAGGATGCCGGGGCTGTTGCCGGGGGCGAGGACGTCGCCTTTGTTGTCGAGCGCCAGCGAGGCGCTGAAGGTGCCGCTGCCGGCGAGCACGGCGCGGTTGGTGACGCCGGGAGCGCCGTTGAGCGTCACGGTTTGCGTGTAGGTGCTGATGCCGTTGTAGGAAAACTTGGCGCCGGCCTCGACGGTGACGGCGCTGGCGAGCGAGCCGGTGACATTGATGGCGCCGCTGTTGATGACGGTGGGGCCGGTGTAGGTGTTCGCGCCACCGAGGGTGAGGGTGCCGCCGCCGTTTTTCTGGACGCCCAGCGCGCCGGAGCCGCCGTTCTGGATGACACCGCTGAAGGTG
>Ga0265327_10005360_pt1 | contig 10725 bp, 10 predicted proteins | sample 41621metaG_FD_202089 | JGI IMG/M metagenome (GOLD analysis project Ga0265327, IMG submission 202089) | Rhizosphere microbial communities from Carex aquatilis grown in University of Washington, Seatle, WA, United States - 4-16-21 metaG | ecosystem: Host-associated > Plants > Roots > Rhizosphere... | reverse complement strand
CACTGATTCTCTGCTGGTGGTTCGTCAGAGCCGAAATGATGGTTTCTTTATCCTTGCTGGCAACCGCTGATCTGAACCCATAATCAGCAGCAAGTATGCTGGCGGCATCCGCTAGGTTCTCACCGTTATGATCAAGAAGATTCATAAACAGGTTTTCACCTGAAACCAGCTGTTCTTTAACAGAGTCGCGCGCGTTTTTTTCGATGCTTAACTGAATCGCTCCAAACCCTGAAAATTGAATGACAAGAATCAGGCTCAGAAAGATAAAAGCAATGCGACTATGTAAGTTCTTAAACTGCATGAATTTTCGGAAGTCTTAAAATATTAAGGTTTGATATCTATCTTAACGGTCAGTTGTTCTGAACCTTTAACGATAATGGGCTGTTCTACAACTGCATTTTCCTTCACTAAAGCGTAATGCCAGGTTTTAACTTGGTAGTTCCCATTGGGAATGTCAGTAAGCTTTACTTTGCCAGCACTATTGGTCTTGTCAAAGTAGGGGGTATCTACCACTTGCACGTAAGCAATCATCTGATCATGGATATTGCATCCAAGCACTACAGTGCCGGCTTTATCAAAAACAACAGGAGTAGCCGGAACGCCTGAATACAATTTAAGCTCAAATGTCTTAGCTGGTGAGAAGGAATAAACATGATGTTTCACAGTATCCCGATTCGGGAATGTAATACTTGCACCACTCTGCACCACACTGACCAATGGTATGAATTTTCTACCTTTTTGTTCAATTGCAGCTCCGAGAGGATTGGCGTTGACTGGTTTTGTTGATGATTCTGCATAAACCACTGCATTTTCAATCGGGTTGCCATTCATATCAGTGACCAAGACGGTAATATCGCCTGCCCACGAGCAAGTTGATCCAAACACTAATAAACCGATGACGAGAATAACGCCGTTAAGATATTTTCTGCCGGATAAAAACTGAGTTTTCAAAATGCATCTTCCAATAATTAACTAGCTGGTGAGTAGACGATATCAGCTTTCATAGGTGCCAGTATTTTTAAAAGTTCATTTTTTTCGCGTTCGCCAGTATGTCTATTTAATGAATCTCTTAAAGCCTGCACCATTAACTCGAACTCAGCCGTAGTGATTTTTGCGTCTGCATGCGCATTTTTCATTGTTTCGCCTTCATATTTGCAGCCGCCACCTGTGAGATAGCATAGTTGACTAACAATACTCTCTTTCAGAGTAGTTAATTTAATACCTTCAAAGGAACGCTTTGTTTTGGGGTCGTACGCAACTTTATCTATAGTTTCAGAGACTATAACCGTAAGAGCATCATGACCTCCGATCCTTTCATACAAGGATTGCTGGCTAGACTGCTGCTGATGAGCACACCCAATTAATAATGTGCCGAGAAGAAACAGAACAAGGATCAGTATGGTTTTCATGGTTTAGTTGGCATTAGAGTATTTATAAATAGAATAGTAATTGTATAAACCATAAAAATTGAACTGTATTGGAAATATAATTTTGAGGCATTAATATTGCCTTTGGTCTATGGATTGCAATATCTGTTCCAGTAAAGCAAGCACTTAACTTAAAGAGATTCAATTAATTGATACGAGCTCATTCAACACTTTTTCTTGCTACTTTGACATTAGTTATTTTTTCTATTGTCGCAAGCTTAGATGCTAATGCTGGAGACAGGCTGCTGGGCACTGGCGGGGTTGCTCAAGTCGAGGGGGCCGGAGGCGGAGGCTTAACACCATGGGCATTGATTACTGGGTATGGTACTAAAGATCAAATAGGGGCATCCGGGTTTTACACACAAGCCAGAACTCAGGGTGGTTTTGAAATGGGGATTGCTGGTGTTGCGGTCGGCCTCAACAACAATGTCGAGATTTCAGCCAGCCAACTGCACTTTGACTTGGGAAATACCGTGCCAGGTCAATCCATCAAACTCACCACGCTTGGATTAAAAACCCGATTGTTCGGTGATGCGATTTATGACCAGAATAGCTGGGTGCCTCAAGTTGCATTGGGCATACAACTAAAACATAACGAAGATTTTGATGTCCCAAGTGCACTCGGTGCCAGAAAATCAACAGGGGTAGATATCTATCTGGCAGCAACCAAACTGTTCCTTAATGCAGTGGCTGGACGCAACTTATTGGTGAACTTTACATTGCAGGCGACGAAAGCAAACCAATTCGGCATACTGGGTTTTGGTGGAGACAATGCCGATCATTACAAGCTGCAGCCTGCTATGTCAGTTGCCTTGATGTTGAGGGATGATTTTCTGCTTGGCTTTGAATATCGGGCAAAGCCAGACAACCTGAGTTCTTTTAAAGAGGATGATGCGAAAGATATATTTATTGCATGGTTCCCTTACAGAAACCTCTCTTTAACTGCGGCATACCTTGATCTTGGCAACATCGCTAATAAGGATAGCCAGCGTGCATACTGGCTATCCGGTCAGGTTTCTTACTAGGTAGTTCGGCTTTCCAGATATTCCCAGCGCTGCAGTGCCTGTTCGATTTCGCTTTCGATAGCGCTTAATCTCGATTGCAATGTTTTTACTTGCTGCGGGTCGTCACGATAAATATCTGGATTGGCCAATTTGGCATTGATTCCGGTCTGCTCGGTTTCCAGTCCTTCGATCTTTGCTGGTAATTCCTCCAGCTCTTTTGTTTCCTTATAGCTCAATTTACTTGTTGCTGTTTTAGCAGGTGAACCAGCCGTTTCTGTTCTGGGTTTCTCAGCAGGTTTTGCGCTAGATTTTTCAGCTTCTCTGGCTTGTGTAAAACGCAGCCAATCATCATAGCCGCCACCAAATTCGGTGAGTACGCCATTGCCCTCAAAGGCAATGACCTGCGTGACTGTGTTTTCTAGGAATGCCCGGTCATGGCTGACCAAAAATAGTGTGCCGGGATAATCCTGTAGCAGACTTTCTAGAAGCTCCAGTGTATCGATATCCAGATCGTTGGTCGGTTCATCCAGCACCAGAACGTTGGCCGGGCGAGCAAATAGACGCGCTAACAGCAGGCGATTACGCTCCCCACCAGAAAGCGATTTGACTGGCGAACGTGAGCGTTGTGGCGGGAACAGGAAATCTTCAAGATAGCTAATGACATGCTTGCGTTCATTGCCGATCTGCACAAATTCAGAACCTGGGCTGATGGTATCCGCTAATGTCGCTTCTTCATCCAGTTGCTCACGCATCTGGTCGAAGTAAGCCACGTTCATATTGGTCCCGCGCTGAATAGTACCGCTATCAGGCTCGAGTTCGCCCAAGATTAGTTTGAGCAGGGTAGTTTTGCCTATGCCGTTTGGTCCCAATAGACCGATACGATCGCCACGCAGTATGCGGGTAGTAAAGCCATTAATCAGGGTGCGGTCGCCATAAGATTTTTTTACATTATCCAGTTCGGCCACCAGCTTGCCTGAGCGCTCGCCACTATCCAGCGTGAGTTTGACATTGCCTTGTCGTTCGCGTCTTGCAGCACGCTCCAAGCGCAGCTTTTCCAACTGGCGCACGCGGCCTTCATTGCGGGTACGACGCGCTTTAATGCCTTGGCGTATCCATACTTCTTCCTGTGCCAATACCTTATCAAACTTGGCCGCATGGGTGGCTTCTACCGCCAGCAGTTCTTCTTTCTTGATTTGGTAGTTAGCATAGTTACCAACAAACTCGGTGAGGTTGCCGCGATCAAGTTCCACGATGCGGGTAGCAAGCCTGTTCAGAAAGCGTCTGTCATGGGTAATGAACAGAACACCACCTTTAAAGCCAAGTAACAGCTCTTCTAGCCACTCGATTGCTTGTAGATCCAGATGGTTTGTTGGTTCGTCCAGTAGCAGCACTTCTGGGTCCGCTACCAGCGCACGCCCAAGCGCCACACGCTTGCGCCAACCGCCAGAAAGTTTCGCTACCATGCTGTCTGCATCCAGACTTAATCGACTGAGCACCGCTTCGACACGGGCTTGCATATCCCAGCCTCCACGCACGTCTAGCTCATGCTGTAAGGTCTGCATGCGTTCCATTAATGCATCAATATCCGCATCTGGTGCGCTCATGTCATGCGTGACGGCGTGGTAATCCACCAGTATCTGCTGCATTTCGCCCAAGCCTTCAGCCACAGCTTCATACACTGTGTGGTTTTCATCCAGCGCCGGCTCCTGAGGTACATAAACAATACGTACAGCAGGTGCGCGCCAAATGTTGCCATCATCCAGCTTGGTTTCACCTGCAATAACTTTCAGCATGCTTGATTTGCCAGCGCCATTGCGCCCAATTAAGCCGACGCGCTCGCCTGGGTCAAGCTGGAATGCAGCCTTATCCAAAAGCGGGTGGTGACCAAAGGCAAGTGAAGCGTTATCTAATGTGATGTATGGCATTTATTTGTTTCCTAACATTGCACGAATTTGTGCCATGCGTTCTTTAGCATTTTCTTTGGCGGCGACTGGGTCGGCATTCGGGCTGCCAAAGTGTCGTATGTCGTCTTCTGGTAATTCTGCAATAAAGCGGCTTGGCTCGCATATCTCAGTTTCACCCGCACGTTTGCGTTTCTTGCACCAAGAGATATTGAGAGACTTTTTGGCGCGAGTAATGCCGACATACATGAGCCGGCGCTCTTCTTCGATTTTATCGTTATCCACGCTCTCGCGGTGCGGGAGTATGCCTTCTTCTACGCCGATCAGAAATACATGGCCGAATTCCAACCCTTTTGCTGCGTGCAGGGTAGAGAGCTTCACTGCATCTGGCTCACCATTTTCACGGCCTTCCAGCATGCTCATCAGTGCCACCATTTGGGTGAGTTCTAACAGGGTCTTTTCATTATCTTCACCTTCGTTGCCGTTACCTTTTTTAGTCAGCCAGGCAATGAAGTCGAGCAGGTTCTTCCATTTGGTTTCGGCGGCGCGTGGGTCTTCGCTGTCATACAAAAACGCCTCATACTGGATTGCATTCATCATGCTTTCCAGCACTTCACCGGCTGGGTCTTTCACTGCACGTTCTTGCAGTTTATTGATGAATTGGCAAAAGGTCAGTAAGTCTTCCAGCTGCCGTGCACCGAGTTCACGCTGAAACTCACCTTCAAAGGCGGCTGCAAACAGCGATAAATGGTGGTCGCGTGCATACTCACCCAGGCGTTCCAGTGTGGTGTTGCCTATGCCTTTTTTCGGTGTGGTAGCCGCGCGGATGAATGCAGGGTCATCATCTTCGTTGGCGATCAGGCGCAGATAGCTGACGATGTCCTTGATCTCGGCCTTATCAAAAAACGATTGTCCGCCAGACACCGTGTAGGGCACTTTGTGACTGCGCAGATGTTCTTCTAATAGGCGTGCTTGATGGTTGCCACGATAAAGGATGGCGTAATCAGTATAGTTGGTGCGATGTTCGAATTTATGTGCCATGAGTTTCATCACGACAGATTCTGCCTCATGGTCTTCATCGCGTGCAGCGCTGATCTGTATCGGGTCACCAGTTCCCAGATCGCTCCAGAGCTTTTTCTCAAACAGCTTGGGGTTGTTGGCGATTACCTGATTGGCGGAACGCAGAATACGCACGGTTGAGCGGTAGTTCTGTTCCAGCTTGATGACTTTGAGTCGAGTGAAGTCCTGTGTCAGCTGGCGCAGGTTTTCCACATCGGCACCACGCCAACCATAGATCGCTTGGTCATCATCGCCCACAGCAGTAAAGCGACCTTCAACCCCGGTGAGCATTTTGACTAGCTTGTACTGGCAGGTATTGGTGTCCTGATACTCATCAATCAGCAGGTATTTAAGCTTGCGCTGCCATTTTTCCAGTGCTTCTGGGTGCTGTTCAAATAGCTCAACTGGGAGTTTTATCAGGTCATCAAAATCGACAGCCTGATAAGCTTTTAGTGTTTGCTGGTATATCTGGTAGACCTTGGCTGCTGCATGGGCTAGCTCTTCATCGGCCTGCGCTTTGGCTTGGTCAGGGTTGATAAAGGCATTTTTCCAGCTAGAGATTTGCCACTGGGTTTTACGCAGCAACTGTTTATCGGTTGTGGCAAGCACATCAGCGAGTATCTTGAAGCTGTCAGATGAGTCCAGTATTGAGAACTGGGGTTTGTAACCCAGTAGTGCAGCTTCCTGCCGTAGCATCTGCAAGCCAAGTGAGTGAAAAGTGGCAATGGTCAGTCCCTTGCTGGATTTCCCTTCAAGCAGGTGCCCAACACGCTCTTGCATTTCTCTTGCAGCCTTGTTGGTGAAAGTAATAGCAGCGATTTCCTTGGGCAAATAGCCACATTCTTCTATCAGATAGACGATTTTTTGTGTGATGACGCGGGTTTTACCACTACCAGCACCAGCAAGAACAAGCAGGGGACCATCCAGATATTTCACCGCCTCGCGCTGAGGCTGGTTGAGCGAATTGAGCATTAATGACAGACTAAGGGAAACTGGGGAGACAAGGCATGCATTTTATCGGGTAAGACTATAAGTTGCTATCCAATAATGGCATCATTTCGATATGGCAATTGATGAAGATTTTTTGACACGACATACGCAGATTTTATGTGACAGCTATCGGCGCTGGACAGGCATTGAGTTATTAGCAAAACCTGATGACAAAATGCAATCCCAAGCGCTATGGGAAGCACCGTTCGCAGTGCTTTCACATGGTTTACAGACTGACCCGGTATTCAACTATAGTAATGAGATGGGGCTGAAGTTGTTTGGGTACGAGTGGGATGAGTTGATGCAGATACCATCTCGCTATTCCGCCGAGGCCATGGATCGAGAGGCGCGGGACGAGTTACTGGCACGTGTCACTGCTCATGGATATGTTGATGACTACACAGGCGTACGTATTACCAAGAATGGTCAGCGATTTATGATCCAGAATGCAACTGTATGGAATCTTATGGACGAAATGGGAAACTACTACGGACAGGCTGCGCTGATATCTAACTGGCAGTTCCTTGAGGAGTAATGCAGACTATTAATCAATATGCTGACTTATAAAAGACAGGTTGTTTTACCTCTGGTGATTGCATCTCTGATGCTGGGCACAGCGTTGGCTGCGTTATTTCTTGCTGCCTATCATTTGATTCAAGCAAGTGCCTTTGATGACAAGATTGAGAATGTGCGATATGAGATTGTAGTTTTACAAAACGCGATTATTAAAGCCGAGACTGGTCAGCGAGGTTATTTACTGACTAATAGTGTCACATTTGTTCAAAGCTATGAGACTGGTCGTAATGAAGTTGAGGCTTCATTCAAAAAGCTTTCTTTGATGCTCAATTATTTTCATGAGCTCCAACCCTTGTTTAAAAAAGTCGAACATCTAACCAATATCAAATTAAGTGCCATGGAAGCATCAATCCAGATTCAGATGAGCTCTGGTGCTTATTCACCACATCTTAATTCTGCAAATATGGGTAACGATCTGATGATGCAGATTGATCAAGAACTAAAGCGTGCAGACAGTATGCTCTTCGAGCGCAAGACCAATGGACATCTGCAGGTTCAACATGCTTTACGGCAAACGGTAGTAATCGCAGTGATATTGGTACTTGTTATTTTTGGGCTGCTCTACACTGGTTACCACAGAGCGATCATGCTTTTTGAAATTGCTATCGATTCCAAGAATGTAGCGGATGAGTACAGCCATGATGCTTACCACGACGTGCTGACGCAGTTGCCGAATCGGCGTTATTTTGAAACACACCTGAAGCGGATGATAGCCCTGAGTAAGCGCAACCATCAGACCTTTGCTTTGTTTTATCTTGATCTGGATGGATTCAAGGCGATTAATGATCAATATGGCCATGATGCAGGGGATGAGGCATTGAACTATGCTTCTGATCGGTTCAAGGCAGCTTTAAGGGAATCGGATTTTCTGGCCCGTTTAGGCGGTGACGAATTCGCGGTAATTATCGAGCAGTATTACAACCATAAAGAACTGACTGGCTTGTCGAACCGCATTGTTCGATATCTGCAGCAGCCATTCACCGTAAAAGGACATTCCTGTCAGCTCGGTGTCAGTATCGGTATTGGCACCTATCCTGATGATGCCAAGGATATGGAGAGCATCATCAAGGCGGCTGACAGGGCCATGTACAAAGCTAAACATACTGGTAAAAACAAAGCAGTATTTGCTTCTGGCTAGTCTTCGTTTGTTTCTTCTGATGTTTCCTGCGGGGTTGTTATATCAGCGATGGTATGAGCCATCATTTGTTTACGGCTCTCAGGTGTTTCCAAGCTGATGCGTCCTAATGCGCCACTGCGGTAATCCACCAGGAAAGCCATGGATGTCTTTTCCATATCGGCTTCACCGCCCTTGAGGCGATAAGCACGGCGCTTGGCGATTGCTTCCAGCAAGTCCACCCCATCCATATTGCTCACGTCAATTTTATAGCGAGCATTAAGCAAGGCAGGGTAACGCTCAATCAATACATTGCCGAGGAATATGGCAACATCTTCATCAATCACTGCATTACGGCCAATTGCATGGCTGGCTGCCAGCATGTAGCCATCTGACTCATAGGCGATCTTGGGCCACATCATGCCTGGCGTATCAGTAATGTTCATGAGTGGACTTAGTTCAAAGCGCTGCTGGGATTTGGTGACAGCTGGCTCGTCACCGACTTTTGCAATTCGGCGGTTGAGCAAAGCATTCATCAGTGTAGATTTGCCTACGTTAGGGATGCCCATAATCATCATACGTAAAGGCTTGATCGGCGAATCCCTGTGTGGCGCGAGCGCTTTGCACAGGTTGGGGATTTTATTGGCATCACCAGGTTTCTTGCAGGATAGGGCTACGGCTTTAACACCTGGCTGCTTGTTGTAATAGTTAAGCCAAGCTTGTGTCGCAGCAGGGTCAGCCAGATCAGCCTTGTTCAGTATTTTTAGATTTGGGCGCTGGCGAAACAGCCTGAGTTCTTCAATCATCGGATTATGGCTAGCTTCCGGGATGCGTGCATCCAGAACCTCAATCACGATATCCATAAACTCCATGGTTTCTGCCGCTTTTTTGCGGGCAGACGTCATGTGCCCCGGATACCACTGGATTGCCATCTTAAATTCCTGATTTGCTGATTAATGCATCAATTTTAACATTCTGAACTTGAATAAACGAAATACGGGTCTTTTTTATTGCAAATAAGAATAGTTATCATTAAAATTGACGCATCGTTAAGTCAGATTAATATTGGAGTTTATATCTTGTTGCAGTTTCGTGGTTTAGTCAGTTTAGGGTTGTTTGCTTTTGCACTATCAGCGCAAGCGGGAGAATCGCCATTTGGTTGGATTTACACTGCTGATTTAACGCCGAAAGGGGCACGAGAGTATGAACATAAGTCATTCTTGCAAAACGGGCAGTCAAAGGGTGAGTACAGTTACTGGAAGCACGCAGAAGAGATTGAGTTTGGTGTAACAGACAATCTGCAAGTTTCGTTTTATCTGAACTGGAGCCAAGTAAACGCATCAAAAAATGGAGTTAATGGCGAAACAGGTGGGCCTGGTACCGATCTGTCTGCATCGGATAATCCATTTGGACGTTTCCGTCAAACTAGAGTCGATACAGTATCTTCAGAAATTATCTATCGTTTGATGAACCCATATACGGATTCATTCGGACTTGCACTTTATCTGGAACCGGAAATCGGCCCCAAAGAAAGAGAGCTTGAATGGCGTGTCATTCTGCAGAAGAACTACATTGATGATCGACTGACTTTGGCTACCAATATTACTGGTGTTCATGAGCGTGAAGAAGGTGCGATGGAGTTAGAAAAAGCCAGTATGCTGGATTTAACTTTCGGTGGCTCATATCGATTTATCAATAACTGGAGCGCTGGGTTGGAAGCACGTAACCATCAAGAGTTTCTGGGATATGGATATCAATCTAAGGAGCACTCTGCATGGTTTCTGGGCCCTAATATCCATTATGGCAGCCAGAAATTCTGGGTAACTGCTGCATGGCGCCACCAGATGCCATGGGTCAAGGGTTACAGCCAGGACCAAAGAGATGAGATTGTCAGTGGTCGCATTTACGGTGATGAGCACGCTCGCAATGAGTTCATGGTAAAAGTTGGCGTACCGTTTTAAATTTATGCTGAGACACTTATTGTTTTTATGTCTGGTCGGGCTTTCCTTTCATGCGTCCGCTGTTGATTATATGACTGAGGAGCAGGCCCAAGCCGCTATGATGCCCAACCTGGTGCTTAGCAAGGTTGCTGTCAAGCTGGATCCAGCACAGCGTAATCAAATGGAAGACCGTTCAGGTGTGCACGAGCCATTTGACGAGCATCGTGTTTGGAAAGCCTCAACTGGCCAATACTTTATCGTGGATGAAGTGGTTGGAAAGCACGAGAAGATCAAGTATGCCGTCTCGCTTGAGGCAAATGGCGCAGTCAAACAAATCGAGGTGCTTACTTATCGTGAAAGCTACGGTAGTGAAGTGAGGCGTCCGGAATGGCTTAGCCAGTTTTTTGGCAAAACTTCAAAAGATACATTAAAGCTGGGTGCTGATATTCAAGGGATTAGTGGGGCGACACTTTCCAGTAAGCATATTGCACAGGGTGTTAAGCGCATTCTTGCGTTTTATGATCTGGTGCTTGCGCAGCCCTGATTTAGCGGCCATGATTTAATGGAATACTGAGATAGATTAAATGACGCAACTACACGGACGTCCTGGCTTAAAAGGCATAGGCATCAAACTTCACCCAGTGCAAAAATACACCACTTGGCTGGTGTTCTGCATTGTGGCGATGAGTGGTGTCTGGTGGAGCATATTGCATG
>Ga0265327_10005359_pt1 | contig 10732 bp, 13 predicted proteins | sample 41621metaG_FD_202089 | JGI IMG/M metagenome (GOLD analysis project Ga0265327, IMG submission 202089) | Rhizosphere microbial communities from Carex aquatilis grown in University of Washington, Seatle, WA, United States - 4-16-21 metaG | ecosystem: Host-associated > Plants > Roots > Rhizosphere... | reverse complement strand
CCGCTCAAACGCATTCTTATCCCCCACCTGCTCAATGGATCCTTGCAACCCGTCAATGTTCTTAATCAGGTCCGTAATCAAAGCCATCGCCTCAGGCGACTTGCCAAACGCCTTGGAAACCTCAAACGACTTAGCCTCATCGCTCAAATCCCCATACTTCCCTTTGATCTTCGTTAAAATCTCAATCATCGGCAGCATATGATTTTTCGAATCGGTAAACTTCAGCCCAAGCTTATCCTGCGCTTCAAACACCTTCTCAAGAAACGAGCGGTACATGGTCCCAGCATTCTCGGCTTTATACGCCCCCTTCAGCGTACCGATAACGCCCAACTGCTCTTCAAGTTTCAAGCCTTTAGAAGTCGCAATCGCCCCCAACTGCTGGAATGCCTCCGCGAAATCATTCCCCTCCGCCTTAAAAATATTCACCGCAACCGCCGTCTGTCCCGCCAGCTTCTCAATCCAATTCGCTCGCCCCATCTCATCGGCGGCAGTCTGGTTGATGCTATACATGGTCCCGACATAATCGGTAATAGTCTGCATATCGCCCTTGGTCGCCTTAGCCAAAATAGCCGAGGCCTGTGTGAACGCCGGCAACTCATTGCCGACCAGCCCGGCAATCGCGGACTGAATTTGATACGCCGAATGCACAAAATCCGTAGCGGACTCGCCATACTGCGTCGAAAACGCCAATGCCGTCTTCGTCATGTTTTGGAGGACGTCATCCGTGACATCCAAACTTTTTAACTCACCCAACCCCGACTGCATCTCCTTCATCGGCGCAAGCATGCTATCCAACGCATACCCGGTCCCGGCCACCCCGGCCACCCCATAACCAATCTTCCGATACCCCGCCTGAATCCGATTCGTCACCGAATCCATCGTCTTCAACATCGCCCCCGCCGGCCCGGACACCTTATCCAGCAGCGAAACCATAAACGTCAAATTCTGCAAGGCTTGCATAACGACCCTAATCCAATGAAAAAATCAAAATTGCAGCGGCAAACTGCAAAAACCACAGCAATATAGGATGTGCTGAACGCAGTGAAGCGCATCAATCGCGATTAACGCGCCGCCCGCCGCCTACCGTCATCCTCAATCGAAGCGATCGATCACAGCCAAAAACAACTATGCAGGATCTGAAAAAACTAGATTAACCGAAAGCCTGGCCAATCCCAGCAGCAACAGCAAGCCTCATCTGCTCCCAATACCGCCGTTCCATCCACAAAGCCGCCCCCATCGTCCCCTCATCCACCGGCAATCCCGGAAAATAATGCCGGCTCAACCACTGCAACTGCTCAAACCCATTCGCCGCTATGCCGTCAGCACAGCATTCGGCTTTTTTAAAACAATCTCAACCCCAGCGCCAAGCTCAGTCGTCACAATCGCCGCAATCTGCAACACCACCACGCCCTTCGGCCGATTCGCCTCAGTCAAAACAGACGAATTAAACGCCGCCCGTGACCCTTCCGCCACCGTCCGGCTCAGCAAATTAAACGCCGGCGTCACCTTATCGGTAGCGGACGTCTCATTCAAAAACTGGTTAAAATCCTCATGATCGGCATTAAACTCAATATCAACCCCGCCCACGCTCACCACAATCGGTAATTTATTCATTATCAGCCCCAAAAATTTTAGAAATACCGCAATTGCTCTCCACCACATACCGCCGGCAATCCGCCGCATAAACTGCAGCTTGGTTAGCTAAGGCGGCTTGGCCCTCAAGAAATCCAGCAAGTCCGCCTGAAAGTTCGGCCCCGGCGGCGGCGTCCGCAGAAACTCCGGCACCTGCACCACCTGGCGCGGCGCCACCACAACCCGGCCTACTTCCGGCGTCGAACAGCCGGAAAGCAGCATGGCCGGCGGCATAAGCATTAATAGTTTGAACAGCTTGTACATGCGCAGTATCCAATTCATGGTTAAAATCACGGCTCACAGCCTCAGCCTGCTGGGTCTTAATCATTTCCTGACCCAACTGAATCTCAGCCGCGCTATTCGCCTGCTTGATGCTGTCGGCCATCCGGATCAGCTCAGCTTCATTGACTTTATGCATGCCCAAAGCCCCAGCCGCCAAACCGCCCAACAACGCCGCCAACACCACATACATCATTTCAAATTCCCCAAAATTCGCCGTTCCGCCCACCGCTCCAAATGCCAAATAGCCCTAGAACCCATATGCCCGGAAATCCCCACCAAAGCCGCCGACATCAATTGCTCGATCCCGGCCGCCTCACACAGAAAAAAAGTCAACACCCCCACAAACCCGCTAGTCACCATCTCCCCAAACAACTCCATCAAATTAAACGGCCTCACCACGCCGTTCTTCAACTTCGTCCGAAAAGACACAACCCCGCCCCAAGACGACAACAAAATCACCCAGGCATAGGTCAAAAACGAATAACTCAACGGGTCCTTCTCAGGCATGTCGACTCCCGGCCAAAAAGAAAGCGTTACGCCGCAGCCGTATCGGCAGCCGCAGCAACGCCGGCACCGGTCGCGGCAGGATCAGCCGCCGCAGCAACACCGGCACCGGTCGCGGCAGGATCGGCAGCCGCAGCAACACCGGAACCGGTCGCGGCAGGATCGGCAGCCGCAGTAACGCCGTCACCGGTCGCGGCAGGATCGGCAACCGCAGCAACACCGGCACCGGTTACGGCAGGATCGGCAACCGCAGCAACACCGGCACCGGTTACGGCAGGATCAGCCGCCGCCGCATCCGCCACCGGCGGCAACACCTTATGAATCACATCGCCAAATACGATATCGAAATGGTCGGCGACGTTCTCGCCATCGTAAACCTCAAAATCGTACATGGATTCAATGGTCTGAACGCCATCACCCAGATCGGCATCGCCGGATACGCTGATTGATGCCGAACCCAAGCCAACCACCTCGGCCCGATACTTACCGACGACGCCCTCAACCGCAGAAATCGCCAACACCGAAGGATTAGACGAAACCACCAAAATAGCCCCATCCACCTCAGCCGCCTTACCCGCCTGGGACAAAGGCGGAAAAGTCAACAAAACAGAAGCAACCAAAGAACTTAAACGAAACGTTTTACCACCCATATCAGGCTCCAAAATAACGAAACTGCCGTCCAAAAACTCCAACCTAGCCAAAAAGCGGACAGCGAAAACCTTCCGGCGGCGTTTGCGCCTGCTCAACCGCAGCAGACCTAAAATCGACATCACATCAATCGTCCGGGGCCTTATTCACCGCGCTATCAATCGTATACCCCGTCAACAACAGCTCACCAAAGGTATCCACGCTCCCAAAATCCACATGCCCGCTCGCCAAAAACACCGACACCGCCCCCACCAACGCGCCAAAACTGGCAATCGTATGCTTCGGCTCCCCAAACAAATAATCCGCAAAACTAGCCCCCGTCTGCCCCCGCGCCCACCGCTTAGCCCAATGCGCCGTAGAGCCCAGCAACGCAATCGCCAGGGATAACAACAAAATTAAAATCGGATTGGTTAACATCGGCCTTCCTTTTTTGTTAGAATTAAATGAATGGTGAAAAACTAATTAATTTATAAATACTGTGTTTTCAAAAATACAAAAAATATTAAAAAAAATTAGAAAACTAATGAAAAAAACAGATATAGATTGGCAAGACAGACAATGGTAATTTCATAAAAACTAACCATTCTGCACGGCGGCCAGAATCGCAGCCGCAGCATGCGCATGCCCACCATTAACACCATTGGTCAAATGGATGCTCCAACCATTCGTAGGCTGTAAATAACCATTCCCAGCGTTATAAGTAGCCGGATATAAATCGACAAACTTAGTGCCGTATTTTTTCGCGGTATTATTAACAATATTACCGACAGCTAATAAATTGTCCGAAGTAAGACCGGCAAAGGCCGTAGGCTTGCCGAATGGCGGAGTAATCAGATAAATATTTTCCCGCTTGTAGCCAAGCTGCAATTGCTTTTTCACAAAATCAGGATATTCATTCGCTAATATAGTGAAATCAGAATTATCCCCACAATCGTTAGTCCCCAACATAATAAACATGCGGGAATCGCTACTTGCAGAGGATTGGTATGGTTGCTGAGCCCATTTTGTTGAGACGCCGCCGGTTGCGGTAACAGACATAGCTGATCCGGTAATAGCCACATTGTTTTCAGGCGTACCCAGTGCATTACTCACCAGCGTCGAAAACCGATCAGTAAAATGTACGCCAACATTCGCCTCGTTATAGCCGACGGTATTCGAGTCGCCAATCCAAATATCGGACGGCTTCCAATATATTCTGCCAATGTTATAGCTTAGGGCTGTAAAAAAATCCTTCAACAACTGTAATTCAGTCGACGTCAAAGCCGGCGACCAGGCCGCATAACCTCCCAAAGACGCCGAGGTATAATATCCGCCGCCATTGGAAAACAACATCAAGTTTGTGGTTGAAGAACTTCCCTTAGCGCCTGAATTCGCTGAATATGCGGAATAACCTGTATATGCCGTATTGCCGGCAGTCTGTGTCCACATAAAATCAGACATATGTACATGCTCAATCAAGCCGCTGCCGTCAATTTTTGACGAATGCACTCCAGAATATCCAAGCGATGTTGTAGAACCATTTCCAGCCAATGCGCCATCAGTATTAGAGGTGAATCGAGACGTCTCAAACACCCCAACGCCCCAATTCAGCGCATAGTTTGTAAAATTTGTGCCGGTATTCAGCTCTTTCGCCGTTCCACCGCCACTACCGTTACCGCCACCGGTCAAGCCCTTCAACTGGGTCAAATCGCCATCGACAAATCCAGTATTGGCCATCACTCGGTTAGGCACATTAGAAGCAAATACACTGGTTTTAAGCTTGCATTGCGCCGCTAAAATTCCGGTCCCTTGAAATGTCGCCAGCTCCAGCAATTTAGGCCACACACTGGAATTGATCAAATTAGCCAAAGGTCCAATTAACGCCGGAATATCGTAAGCATTCAATGCGCCGCCATTCGCTATAACATCGGCTTGCCATGCGGAAATCACCGAGGCCGCCATGGCATACGCCATAGAATCGTTTTGTCGTTTAATCGCCGAAAAAGCATACTGAGCCTTAATGCGAAATTCATCGCCCAGGCCGGCAGTATCTTCCTGCCCAATCAACCAGTCATCCTGGTCAAAATTCAATTTTATCCGCGCTCTGTCTTTGAGATCAGCCATAACCTACCCCAACAAATCCCGAACATCCAGCGCATCCAAATACGGCACCCCATTAATCCTAACGAAGTCCGAACTGGTCACCGAAAACGAAATCTTATGCTTCGTTTTCTCCCCGCCCTTAACGTCATGGTTAAGCATATCGGACACATTCAGCAAGCAGCCATACAACTCAAACCGCTGCAAATCGCTAACAGTCACCCCGCTGACCAAAATATCAACCGTAGGCATCGCCCGCCAACTACCATTGCTCCGCGCCACCTCAACAAACAAATTAAAATTCTTCGAATCAACCTCAATATCACCAGAACACGACACATCCCCGTCAACATACCCGTCAGGAATACCCCGCGTCGTCACCATCTGCCGGTTATCGCTAATCGCCGCGCTCATCGTCTCAACGTGAACCAGCAAATACCCCACCATAATGTCGAAATTCTGCGCCGACAGTCTCTTACTGCTCATAAAAATCCCCTTACAGCGTGGTCAAATCCAACATAATATTGGCCGTCAAATCCTTCGGCACCTGATACGGCCTGGCTTTGATAAAAACCTGAACCTGCGTCCGCGTCACCCAATTAATCAAAATATCGCCATCAATCGGCGCCTGAATCTCCGCCGGAAACGGAATCCCCTGAAACTTCACGGACTTGCTCATCTCGCGCAACGGCCGCATCAATTGCAGCGTCGCCCAATCCGTCCCCACCGGCGACGAATTAAACCGCCGGTTACCCACCAGGCCAATCAACACCAGCCGCACCGCGCGCGCCGCCTTATCCACAATCCGCAGATTTTCGACAACCTGATAATCCCCGGCCGGCGCATCCAACATCTGCCCGTCACTCCAAAACACCCCAGGGTAATCGGAATACAACTGCGGCACCGCAAACCGCTGATCGTTCAGCGCCTTAGCCTGCGCATTGCTATACCGCACACCCGTGTTATCCAGCGGCAAGCCGGTCACATCCACGCCCACCAACGGCCCGGTTTCCACCCGCATTGGCGTATCGGCCACGCTCACCGCTGCATTACACAAGCGCCCGGCATAAATCCCAATCGAACTCGCGAAAATCTGCGCCACCACAGACACCCGCAGCGCATTAATCCCGGTCGTCAAAGCCGTCAACGCCGTTACATACGTGGCCCAGGTCTGCCCAGTACTCGGCGTCGGATCAATCGCCAACGTCGTCGCAATAAAAAACAACCGCCGGCCAAACGCTGTATTAATCGCCCCCGCCTTGGTCTGCATCGCCGTTAATGAAGCGCCTGTAGTCACCGGGGTACAAACCACCACCGCCTCCACGCCCAGATTCGCATTCATCGCCAAATCAACCGCCGCAGACCAGGCCGTGCCATCCGCCACCGCAATCGCCGCGCACGCCCAATTCTGCCCGCCGTTATTCCGCGCGGCGGAAATCTGCGTCTTCAATTCGCTCGCTGCCGTGCCTAAAACCGCGTCCAGATCGGAATCACCATTCAAAAACTGCACGGTATTCCGGTTAATCGGCCCCACGCCAATAAATAAAAAATACTTCTCAACCGTCGGAAAAGCGCCTTGCGCCAAATTCAAAGCATTGACTGTTACGTTACCTAATGCCACGCGCCATCTCCTGTGTCATATCCGAAAAAATATCTTGTATGTACTGCATCACTTCCACGTCAGTAGCGCCCAAAAACGCCCGCGCCGGAATCACCGTATTCCACGTCGTATGCGGTCGAATCCCCGCCTTTTCCCGCATGCTCCCAATAATCGCCCCGGCACGGCCCATGGTCATATTCTGCATAATCCAAGCTAAGGAAGGCCGCCGCACCACCGCGCTCTTGGTCTTCACCTGCCCGTCGATACTCTCTCCGGTCCGGGTCTTAACCTTGTAGCCCAGGGCAATCAACGTCGCCGCCTGCCGTTTGGTCGCTGGCCCCCGCCGCGCCGATCCGGCCGCCGGCAATTTCGCCGCGCTCATCGTCTCGGAAAAACCAAACTGCTGCTTAGCCGCGATAAACCCGGCCAACCCCCGCCAACCAATCTTCGCGGTAGTCCCATCGTTCTTCAAAACCGCCGCCTGCCGCATCAACCGGCTCAACATCTTCCGCCGGTCGCTCCGCTTCTTCCAGCGCCGCTTAAACGGCGTCCCGCCCAAATCCATCTGCGTTTGCACCCGCTTCCGGCTGTCCCGCAAAATCTTATTCGAAACCTTCTTCAACAGCCTGGCCCGCTTGCTCAACGGCATTTTCAACAACGACAACTGCTGATCTAAAGCCAACTTGCCGATCACATCGACAACAAAACCCCCGGTCACTGCGCAATATCCGCCGTCACATCGCCGCTCTCCGCAAACCAAATATCCCCAGGATCAAGCCGATAATGCTTGCCGGCCAAACTAATCGGCCCGGCCACATCCTCGTAAGCAGTCACGTCTTCCAAAAAATCGATAGTCATGATGATATCGGCGGTTTCATCATCCAAAATATCCACCTCGGTATGAATCACCGCCTCACTATTGTCAGAGCGGATATCGTCCCCGTCATGCTCCATCAGCCAAGCGCACACCTGGCCAAACAACAACTCAGGATCATGCACCCGATGCGGAAACCGCTCGATCACCACCATGGCGTCGTATTTCAGCCGAAACAGCACAATCGTATTAGCACCCTTCACGGTTCCGGCCGGTATCGCCTGCGGATTCTCCGCCCAAGCATCGATCTGCTCAGCCGCCACCAAATCCAAACCCACCAGAAACGCCGTCAACCCCGCCAACTGCCTCATAACAACGTGGCCCTAACCCCAAAATTAGCGGTATGCGACTCCAGCGGCAAAAAATGCGCAAATAGCAATTGAACGCTCTTAGTTGACTGATCCAACCAAAACTGCTCTGTTTCCGCCGACTCCTTACCCGCCGCCTCCGCAATCGCCCGCCGATTCATCGTATTGAACTGCGGCAAAAGTTGCGCTTTCGCCATGCAATACACCGCATTCAAATAATGAATAACCAGCACCTGCATCGCGTTAATCGGCTCAGGAAACGCCGTCGTATAATCCACCAACGACGCATGCCCCAACAAAACCGCCGCCGCCTTGCACGGCTCCAAATCGATATTCACATTCACCACGGCCAGCGTCAGGCCCCAGTTAATCGTTTCATCCGCATACTCAGTCGGAATCCGGTACTTGCTCATAAACTCGCCCACCGACAAATCCGGCCAAAATCCATCGTTCGTAAACGCTGCGGCAGTAGTCAGACTAGGCTTACCGGTAAGACTCATAAATGCCTATCAAAAAAATAAAAGAAATGTAGGGTGGATTCGCGCCAGCAATCCACCGCACCGCCCGAGGCCAAACACAACACCGGACAAAATTAGGTGCCTGGGACAAACAACCTGCAAAAACTGCGCAACGCGAGTTTAGCGGGTGGTTGCCAGCCCAGGGCTTGAGGAGCCGTTATTCTGCCGCTGTAAAATCGACGTAATATTCCTTGCCAATTTCGAAATATTCAGCGGCAGGTTTATTAACAATGTTTAGGGAAATTTCACCGTATGGAGTCGCATTGAAAAATTCTTCGTTTTCTTTGCTGCCGTAATAAACAGGCTGAAGTTTTATCGATCCTGAATTTTCAGGACTCACCGAAACACATTTAAATTTCGCTCTAACAGACATGATATTTACCCTTAAAAAAATGATTCAGATCCAGCACAGTTAATCCCAACCATGCTGGCCACCACATTCAAAACCAACTATGCCTGCCGGCATCATTCCGCCGGCGCACCCGGAAACTTATTAATATTGGCCACAGCCTCAGCCTTCAGCGTCTTCACCCCCGCGCCATCCGGATTACACGCCTCGGCCCGGTTACACAAATCCAACACCGCCATCCAATCCCCGCCAACCTTCTTATGCTTAGCCAAAATCACAAACATCTTCGATTTCACCGGCGGCGCCAAACTCCACTTTTCCCGCTCAATCGTCGCGACCAAAACATCCAAATACGGGCTAGCCGACTCCCGCTGCTCCAATTTCAACAACGCATTCGCCCAGTCATAAACCGAATCACAAACAAAAGTCGGAATATCCCGATCAAACTTTGTCGGCGTCTGGTGTATCCCCTGTTTGATCAGCAAAAACGCCAACCCCAACCCGCGCTCAATATCCAGCACATCAAACAACCAAATCATCAGCCGCACAGCAATCGAATTCGGATACGCATCGCCACCATTGCCGTATTCCTCGACAAACGGCCAATACGTCTCGATCATGGTTTTTTTCGCCAGCGCCTTAGCCTCCAACGTCGGCAACACCGCCAAACTGGCAAGGTCCGCATCCATAGCCGCCTGATAATGCGCCAAAGATTTCGGCAAAGCGGCAACCGCCGGCTTCAAAACCACCGAAACAGCCGCCTCATACGGATGCGGCTCCCCGCTCTCCGCCGCATCGGCAATCTGTTTCAACTTGATCTTATGCAACGGATTATGCGGATCGAGCCGATGAACATCATCCCGCTCCGGCACAAACCCGGCTTGGTACGGATGCGGCTCGCCGGCCTCCAACGCATCGGCAATCTGCTTAGCTTTCAGCGCTAATAAAGGATTTTCCATGGCCTACGCGTAGGTAATATTTTCGATCAGCGCAGCATTACCTTCATGCTCCACCACATAACCCTCGTTACGGCTGTTGAAATCCTCAAACTGATCCTTGCGCGGATAGTTCTGTTGCATCCGCCGCCAGCTCGTATCCTGCCAATAAATACTCAGGTTTTTAAGGCAGGTCACCATAATCGCATTGGTCGGGAAAAACGGCGGCACCATCGCCACCAAACCGCCGTAGGTATCGATAATCCGCCCTTCTTGCAGCATCCACCCCTTCTGCATCGGCGTATTACCGTTGATGCTGTAATATTTGCCCTTCGCATACTGCACAACGTTCCGGCCCAATAAAACAATCAAATCCGGATCGTCGCGAAACTCAATCGACAGCATGGTAATCGCGTTATAAACCAGCGCGTCCAAGTTCGGAAACGTGGTCCCACCCAACTGCACCGGGGAACCACCCGTAGCCGTCACCACCTGCGACCCGCTGTTATACTCGCGCAACAACTGCAACCAGCCCTTATTCACGTCCTCCAAATTCGGCGACGTGCTGATATTACTGGCCGACGCCGCAGACGTACCGTTCCAGCCGATCCGCACCCGGTCGTTACCAATCGCCTTGGAAACCGCCATCCCATACCGCGCCGCAAAATCCGGAAATTTCGCCCAGGAATCAATCGTCGAATACTTCAGCGCCACATCAGACTCAGTCTTATACAGCGTATAAGGCTGATTGCTCAGCGCCACCAAATTCTTCGGCGACCGCTCGCCAGACCCGGACGTATCCGTCCGGCTCGTCACCAGGCCGGACAAGCCCAAAATAATCTTCTCGCCGGTCATCTGCGTAACCGGCATCACATTAATCAACTGCAAAAACCAGTTGCCGTCCAAAATTATTTTATCGTTCAGCGTTTGCGCCAATGCCGGCGTCGCGGTATACATTTCCCCCGGCACCCCACCGTAATGCTCAGCGGTCAGGGCAATATGC
>Ga0265327_10005358_pt1 | contig 10736 bp, 11 predicted proteins | sample 41621metaG_FD_202089 | JGI IMG/M metagenome (GOLD analysis project Ga0265327, IMG submission 202089) | Rhizosphere microbial communities from Carex aquatilis grown in University of Washington, Seatle, WA, United States - 4-16-21 metaG | ecosystem: Host-associated > Plants > Roots > Rhizosphere... | reverse complement strand
GGTCTGTTGGTTGCCAAGGCTGCGCTTGAGGGTTTCGAGCAATGATTCGACGGAGGGCGGAGGTTTCTCGGGGAGAAGCTGCGCGAGCCATTCCAAATAAATCCTGGCATTGGCCTCGTCTCCATTCTGAAGATACAGCGCGGCGATGCCCAGCACCACAACGGGGTTGTGGGGGTTTGCTTCGTAGGTTTTGGACAGTTGGAGAAGCGCCTTCTGCAATCCAACCTCACCACCTTGGCCCGGAGAACCTTTCATAGGGAGATTCGTGGCAAACGCGGGCGCCTTCTTGATGGGTGAGGCGTTGGGCAGAAGTCCGGCGAGCAATTCCTTCGTGGTCTTGCCCTCCAGCAAATCATTGATTCGGTTCACCGGTTGGTCCGGCGGATCAGTAGGCAGAGGGCGGTCCATGGGAGGATGTCTGCAGGCGTCGCGAAGAATAGACCCTATTGCCTGAGTAGCAAGGTGGGGCGACTTAGGGTTTCAGGATTATCTTTTTCTCTGGGCTGCCATCTCCGGGATCGAAGGTCCACGAGCCTTTGCTGCCATCGAATTGATAGATCAGCGCAGGGTCCCAACCCAGCTTGTGCCAAAGGTTATATCCGGGCTCACTATCGAAGAAATTGTAAATCCATCCGTTCACGGAGATGATGGGTGTAAGGGTGACGGAAGGTGAGGGCGAAACGTACGCGGCAAAGTCCGCGTCGGTTTTGGGATAGGTTCCTCCGTGATCATGGCGGTATTTCTCGATCGCTTCGATCATGGGAAGAGCGGTGGCAGCGACTTTGGTGAGGCGCGCATCGTAGTCCTTGGCGGGATAGGTACTGTGCATCCCTCCCGGCCATTCCATGATCTCGAACAAATAATACAGCCCGCCCGCCGCTATGAGAAGCAGGACTGCCAGCACACCTGCCGTCCAAAGACATCCACGCTTGAGTGTCTTGTTCATGGGAACGCGTTGGTTTACGGATCACTCCCACGAGCCGTAGTGTCTCACCAAGCCACGCCAGACGGCGACGCGTTCCGCGCCCATGGATTCCTTGGTGACGCTGGCGCTTTTGGCCACGGCGGTCTGCACCATCACCAGCTTCAGTCCCGGGTCCACGAAGATGGATTGGCCATAGACACCGATGAGGGCAAAGCGCCGTTTCTCGCCGGGAAAGAGCCAGAACTGGTAACCATAGCCGAAGAAGGGCGTGGCTTTTCCGGGAGCGAATGACGCGGGCTGCTTGTGCCAATCCGTAGCTTCCAGGAGATAGTCCTTGGGCAGGATTTGTTTGCCACCCACGGCGCCGTCGTTCGCTAGGAGCAGGCCCAGCCGGCCAAAGTCGCGAAGGGTGGCATTAAACGAACCGGCGGCTGTCTCGAGGCTCGCCGAATCGACGATCCATGTTGCATCTGATTCGGCGCCCATGGGTTGCCAAAGCCGTGGCGCGATGTAGGCGGCCAGGGTTTCGCCCGTGGCGGCGCGCAGTACGGCACCCAGCAGTTCGGTTTGCGCGGAGGCGTAGTGGGAGCTCGCGCCCTCCGGAGCATCACGCAGCGTGAAGTCGCTAAAAGCGGCCATCAGTCCCTTGGTGCGGCGCAGCGCACCGAAGCGGGCGAGGTCATCCTTTCCGTCATAGTTCTCGTTAAACTGCACGCCGGAGGACATGCGCAGGACGTTTCGGAGGGTGACTTCCCCGAACGGTAGGTCTTTCAACTCGGTGACGTAGGCGGAGACCTTGTCATCGAGCGATTTGATTTTGCCCTCCTGCAGCGCGAAGCCAATCCCGAGACTGGTGATGGATTTCGCCATCGAGTGGGAGACGAAGCGGTCCGTGAGTTTGCGGTCGTATTGGTACCGCTCCAACACGATCTGCCCGTCCTTGAGGATCAAGAGTCCAGTGACCCGCTGGCGTTCCAGGTATTCGTTGATGCTGCGATCTTTGTTGTCGAAATGGTAGGAGAAAGCCGGTTCCGATGCGGCTGTTGGGAGCGGTACAGGCGAGGGAGAATGAGGAAGCGTGTGATGTTTGAAGATTTCGTCGAGATGACTGAAGGAGCCCACGCGCACCGCTTCGTCGTAGAACCAATTGACCGGTACGCCAACGGGATATCCCTTGGATTTTCCCAGCAGTTCTTCATCCGGAGCGCCCGCGACCATCCGCGATGCAAGCATGGCGGCCATGAGAAGGCAAACGCGGCGCGGCTTCATTTCCGCATTTTGCCCGAGGTGCGGGATTGGGTCGAGATACTATTTGGACACGTTCACGGCCTTATCCAAAGCCGCGCCACGATGCTGGGCTGGAAGACAGGCGTAGGGGCATCCAACGTGATCGTCACCTTGCCGAGGTTGCCGACCATCTTGGCGGTCGAGACGGTGCCGTGCACAGGTTCAGCGGTGGGTTTGCGGTCCACACCGGCGGGGGCGATGCGCACGCTCTGGCCGGGCTTGAGAGCGTGGGCAATGTCACCGCCTTCCTGAAACAGCGTGAGTTGAAGTTCCTTCTCCGTGTTGACGTCCACATAACCGGGGGCGCCTTCCTCTGCCATGCGCTTGGCATGGACCGCTTTCTGCTCGTCCTGGAATTTCTTCAGGCTCTCGTCATCGAGGAAAACTTCCCAGCACATTTGGGTTTTTCCGTGGCCGATGCCGTGGGTTTTGGTGCGAATCTTGTCGCCCACCATGATATCCGAGAATTTTGCAGGCTGGCCGTTCTTCCAGTAGCGCGTCTGTGGGTCGGTGGAGATGAGGATGCCCTTTTCGCGGATGAAGCTTTTGTCGAAGTTCGCCTGGGTGCAGGTGAGTTCACCTTTGTCGGGCGCGATGCCGTCCACGTAGAAGTATTCCTTGTGGCCGTTCATCATGTTCATCTGGTCCTGGATGTAGGTAAGCCAGGTCCATTGGCCGGTTTCACTGTTCTCGTGCAAACGGAAGATGGCGCGCTCGCCGGTGCGGAAGTCTTGAAGATCACCATACGTGGCATGGTGCAGCAGTTCCGCGTAGGGCAGCACGGTGAAGCTCATGATTTCATCCGTGCCTTCCTTGCGGAAGGTGCCGGTGCGCGTCTTCAGGTCGAGCGAAACCAGTTCCCCCCAGATGCGGCGCATGGCTTCCGTAGGCACGATGACTTGGCCGGGTACGATCTTGCGAGGTGGGGTGGTGGGAGCAGGGGTCGGGGCCGTTTTGGGTGCGTCGGCGGCCTGGGCTGCGGCGGTGTTGAGGAGAGCAATGAAGAAGGCGAAGGAAAGATGGCGCATGTGGAGGAGGTAGGGCAGGCGGTGTGGAAGATGGTTCAAAAGCGACGCTCCAAGACACAAAGCGATTTTGGAGACAACTAACTACGGAACATCACTGAAATTTATTCGTCGAGCCTCCAGCATTCTCATGGGTGGCAAGATGAGCTACACCAAAATCTTCTCCAGACAAATCACGCCTGTCATTTCTTCCTGCGAAACCGTGCGCAAGAAGCCCGCTGTTTCATAGAGCCGCAGCGCACGATGATTTTCCGCCTTCACCTTCAGATTAAGTCGTGGGCAGTCCAGTTGATGGGCGAGGTCCTCGACTGACACCAGCATCTGCCCGCCGATGCCGTGACCCCGATGCTCTGGAAGCACAAAGAAATCACTGATGATAAGCAGGGGTAGATCGGCCACCTCCGAAAAACCGCGAAAGCAAATGGCGATGCCCACTGCCTTGGATTCTACGAAGGCCAGCAGCGTGAGCACTTTTGGGTCATCACGCAGATGTGGCAGTACGTAGCCACCGACTCCAGATGACGATGGCGCATCCCCAGCCATGAAATCGGCGGTGTAAGCAGCGAGGAGTTTCAGCACCGCCTCCTGGTGGTCGCTGCGGCCAAAATCTGCCTCCACGATGCTGGGATTCTCGCGCATCCGATTCCAATGGGCGGGTTCAGCGCAGCGACTGGAGATCTTTTTCCAACATGGAACGTTCCTCGACATCAGGGACTTGAGAAGCAAGGGCGAAGGCTTCTTTCAGATGTTGGGCGGCGCGCTCGGGGCGGCCTTCCACCATGGCGGCGCGGGCCAGCGCTTCATGGGCGTAACCCCGATAAAAAGGGGCAAGGTGGGCTGCGTGAGAAAGGGAGAGGTCGGCATATTCCGCGGCATTCACGGACTCGCCGAGGAGCGCATAGACGCGCGAAATCTGCCAGTAGCCGATTGAGAATTGCGTGTCCGTGCAGTCTTCCCGCTGGGTCCAGTGCCACAGGGAGGCAAAAGCGCACTGCAGCATGCGCTGATCGTCTTCACGCGTGCGGTTCGTCTTTTCGATGAGGTCCCAGGTTTTGTTGAAGCAATCCGCCGAAAAGAAACGGTGCGCCGCTGCGGGATCGAAGTCGGGAGGCATGTTGAATTCGTTCCAAGTTTGAAGGACAAGGGGGCGATACCACCCTGAAGTCCTGAAAGCTTGGCGGGCCACTGTCAGCTTGCAAATGAAACCGGGATGTCCTTTGCTGGGGGGATGAAATGGTTCCTGCTCGGCGCATTCGCTTTTTCTCTACACATGACTTCTGTTCTTGATTCCGCCCGTGCCGAAAGTGCTCCGATTCGAGTGCTGATTTGGGATGAGCAGCAGCCCGACCAGAAGAAAGCTTATGGAGACAAGTTTCTGGGCGAGACGATCGCAGCGTACTTGGCAAAGGAGTCAGATCTCGCCGTAAAGACGACTTTCCTGGAGGCGCCTGACCAGGGGCTCACCGATGCAGCGCTTGATGCGACGGACGTGCTCATTTGGTGGGGGCACCGCCGCCATGTGGAGGTGACGGATGCGAATGTGGAGCGCATCGTGACGCGTGTGCAGGCGGGGAAGCTTGCCTTTCTCGGGCTCCATTCCGCGCATTGGTCGAAGCCGTTTGTGAAGCTGATGCAGCAGCGGGCGATTGCGGATGCATTGAAGCAGATTCCAGAGGCGGAGCGGGATGTGGAAAAGATCGAGTATCACAATGCCAATCCCTTCGGCAAGTTGCCGAAAGCTGATGCTCCGGTCACGCCTTATCTGGAGAAGATGGCTGGGGTTTGGCATCTGTGGCTGCCCGCGTGCGTGTTTCCGGTGGTACGCAACGACGGTCTTCCCAGCCATGTCACCACGATGCTGCCGGATCATCCCATTGCCGCCGGTGTGCCAAAGACCTGGGACATTCCGCAGACGGAGGTGTATGGCGGCGCGTTTCACGTGCCCAAGCCGGACGCCACGGTGTTTGAGGAGCAGTGGGACAAGGGCGAGCACTTCACCAGCGGCTGCGCGTGGCAGGTGGGCAAAGGCCGTGTGTTTTACTTCCGGCCTGGCCACGAAACTTACCCGGTCTTTCTCCAAGCGGAGCCGTTGCGCGTGGTGCTGAATGCAGTGCGGTGGCTGGGAAAGAAGGACTAGGAGCGGGTGCTATTTTTTCGCGATGATGAAGAGACCGGCCAGCATCATCGCACCGCCGAGCACGGCCTTCATGGTCATTTGCTCCCGCAGGATGAAAACGCCGCCCAGCACCGCGATGATGATGCTGCCCTTGTCGATAAGGGCGATGGTGGAGACTTCTCCATCCTTCAGGGCCTTATAATAAAAGATCCAAGAGAGGGTGGTGGTGACGGCCGAGATGCCGAGCCAAAGATAGTTGCTGGAGGACATGCTGCGCAGTTCTCCGGGGGAAACAAAGACTGCGGCGAACAGCAGCACGAATACGAAAACCATCACCGTGCGCACCGTGAGGCCCAGTTCACCGGAGATGCCCGTCAGTCCCATCTTGGCAATTACCGAAGTAAAACCGGCGAAAATCATCGAGAGGATGGCGTAGGCGATCCAGGTTTTCATGGAACAGGCGGCGGAGGTTCCGTGGGCGTTGGCTGGTCGTGCTCGTGCTGAGGCTCAAACGTGTGCTCGCAGGACTGGCACAGCCAATGTTGTGCGAGCGGCGGAGGGGCATTCACCATCCCCTGAAGCAGGGTTCGCGGATGCCATGCGTCATCGAGCACAGTGTCGGTGGAGCCGCAGAAGGGACAGGTGATCTCCCCATCTTCCTGTTCCGTCGGGGCAACGTCAGTGGAAAGAAATTCCAGCGCCTCCGCTTCATCTTTGTCCTCAACCAAGACCTGCACTCCGTGCAATGTGTCGGAGAAAAAGGGTTCAAGCTGGAGCTCGCCCCGCTCCTGCACGAAGGCGGTGATGTCGGCGGATTCCAGGCGAGTGCGGAGCAGGTGCGCCGCCTCAGGCGTGGCGAAGGTGGCGATGGTTTTCATGGTGAAAGCGTTTTGTGCTTCGTTTATACCACAGTCGTCCGCCAATTGCTTCACCGATTTCGTCCCAATGAATTTCAAATTTGCCCCGTTTCTCTTCTGTGGTCTTCTGCCTGCATGCCCTCTGTGGGCTGCGGAGGCAGAGCCCAAGAGCAGCGACCAGACCCAGCATGATATTAGCGCGCTGGCGGAGCGGAACATTATCCACGGGCCGGAGTACTGGGCAGCGCATGCGGCGAAGGGCGAGAAGTGTGACGGTGGAAAGGTGGCGACGTTGCTCACGCATGTAGCGCAAGTCTTCAAACCGGTGAAGACGGCGGACGAGGCGATCGCCGTGCTGGTGGAGCGGGGCGTGATCGGCACACCGGGTTACTGGACGAAGAATGCCAAGGAGGGGGCGACCTGTGATGGTGGGAATGTGGCCGCGGTGCTGAGCCGAATCGCAGGACGGTTGCCAGTGGAACCGCCGCCGTCTGCCAAGGCCACGCCACTGGAGGCCATCGCTCCTGCGCAGATCAAAGACCACTATGACATCATCATCGCTGGGGCGGGCATGGGTGGCACCGGCGCGGCGGTGCAGGCGGCGCGCATGGGGCGCTCCGTTTTGCTGTTGGAGGAGACGGATTGGATCGGCGGCCAGGCGATGGCGGCGGGCGTGACTTCCATGGATGAGGGCGTGACGCTGGTGCGCGAGCGTGGGCTTTACCGGGAGCTGTGTGGCTTGATTTCGGCAAACTACCAACCGCTGGGCATCCATCCTGAGACGGCCTATGGGCAACACCACATGTGCGTGGAACCGCGCGTGGGGCGGCATTTGTTGCAGGTGCTGTTGGGTGACGCACGAGGCAAGGGCGTGCTGGATCTGGCATTACTTTCCAAGGTGACGAAGGCGAACAAAACTGGCGACACGGTGACAGGCGTGGAAATTCGAAGTGGCTCCGACAAAGGTGAAGCCACTCATATGGTGTCGTGCAAGGTGCTGGTGGATGCCACGGAGTGGGGCGATGTCATTCCGCTGACCGGGGCGCGTTATCGGGTGGGTAATTGCCTCAGCGACGGCGTCATTGATCCCACGCGTCATGTGCAGGACAACACCTGGTGCGCAGTGATAAAACAGTATCCAAAAGGCGTGCCGCCGGAATTGATCGTGCGCGAGGCGCCTCCCGGCTACACGGACAAGGTGCAGGCCGCCTTTGCCAGATCGTTGATGGCTGGCACCGGCAAACAGGAGGCGCAGTCCAAGCCGTGGAACTGGGAGACCTTCATCGGCTACCGTGGCATGCCGGACAGCTCGCGCGAAGGGGATTCACCGCCCATCACGCGCACGCATATGAACTACAACAACGATTTCCTCTCCACGGTCGCAGAGCTTGAAAGCCCAGCCAAGAGGGAGGCGACGAATCGCGCCATGCGGCTGAAGACGCTGCATCTGCTCTACTACATCCATCACACGCTGGGTCTCACGGACTGGTCTGTGGCAAACGATGAGGGGTATGATACACCGTACAACCGAGGTCAGATCGATGCGTGGCTCAAGGATGAGCCTGCGCTGGCGCCGTATCGACCGATTCTGATTCATTTCTGTGTCATGCCTTACACGCGCGAGAGCCGGCGCATCGTGGGTTTGCACACGCTCACCGCACATGAGATCGAACGCAATCCGGGTCGCCCCATCCAATTTCCTGACAGCGTCGCGCTGGGGGATTACCCGGTGGACATGCATGGCTCCAAGGTGCCGCAGTATCTGGAGATGGATTTGGATCATGAATCGGACTTCTCCAGCAAGTTCGGTGGCAAGGGCGTAGGGCCGTTTGCCATTCCGTTCCGGTGTTTCATCCCGGAGAAGGTGGATGGCTTCCTGCCCGCGGAGAAGAATCTGTCACAGTCGAGGATGGCCAATGGGGCCACGCGGTTGCAACCGCACACGCTGAACATGGGCCAGGCCGTGGGAGCGATCGCGGCGCTGGCAGTAGAGAAAGGGATTCAGCCGAGGGCGGTCGATCCGGTGGAAGTGCAGCGGGTGCTGTTGGAAGCAGGGGATACGCTGGCGATTGATCCAGTGCGTGGCGTGCGCTGGGGCACGCCGGAGTGGCGCAAGAAGCAGTTTGAGATGGTGCATGCGGCGGCGGGTGGCTCGTGAAGAAGGCTTATTCGGAGGAAGGCTATTTCTCGCGCCCTTTCAGGGCGCAGATTTTTCTTCTCGTCGTCCGGTGGTTCCGCTACGCTCCACCACCGGCTAAGTTCTCGCGACCCTCTGGGTCGCTGGCTTCAGCGCATGTTTCAAAATCGGCCATCATTTCAGCACTCCAATACTCCATCACTCCGCTGCTCCTTCCCCTCCCATGAAACGCCGCTCTATCCTCGCTCTCCTCCTCGCATTCTCCATGCCCACCTTGGCTGCGGAAAAGATCAAGGTCGCCTGTGTGGGGGACAGCATCACGGCTGGGGCCGGGGTGAAGGATCCCAAGAACCGGTACCCGGCGCAGCTCCAGGGACTGCTGGGCGACGGCTATGAGGTGAAAAACTATGGCAACAGCGGCTCGACGATGCTGGATGATGGAGACAAGCCGTACAAGAAGCAGAAATCGTTTACCGATGCGGTGGCGTTTGCGGCGGATATTGTGGCGATCAAGCTGGGCACGAACGACAGCAAGCCGCAGAACTGGTCGAAGAAGGGAGGCTTTGTGGCTTCCACGAAATCACTGGTGGAGGCGTTCCAGAAGGCGAATCCCAAGGCGAAAATCTACCTCTGCTTTCCTGTGCCGGTGATCGCGCAGGGGAACTATGGCATCAACAACGAGAAGGTGAAGGGCGAGATCATCCCGCTGATCAAGCAGACGGCAGACGAGATGAAACTGCCTATCATTGACCTCTACGCGGCGCTGGACGGGAAGCCGGAGCTGTTCCCGGACCGGGTGCATCCCAATGACGCGGGAGCGACGCTCATCGCGAAGGCAGTCTTTGAGGCGATCTCGAAGAAGTGATTTCGGAATAGGGTCAACTTCCAAAATCCAAAATTCAAGGAAGGCGCAAGGATCATTTTCCTTGAGTGCTCTGGGTGGCTCCTTGAATTTTGTCGGTCGGCCAGACTTTGGCTTTACAGGCGCGCGGGCGCGTTGCATCCATTCCCTCTGCATGAATCGCCAGGAAAACCTTGATGCCTTTTTTAGAGACGGCAAGACCGTCATCCTTCCCATTGATCATGGGGTGGCTGTGCCGGTGCCGGGATTGGAAAATCCCTTCAAGCTCATTGAGGCGGTGAATCCCTATGTGGACGGCTACGTGCTGAATCTGGGGCTGGCGCTGCGCACGGGGGACATGCTCACCGGCAAAGGCATCTGTTTGCGCACTGACGCCTACAATGCGCGCGTCACGGGCCGCGGCTCGGGCAGCGTGCCGGTCTATGGCCTCGCGGAGGCGGAAATGGTGGGCGCTTCGGCCGTGATGAACATGCTTTTCCCCATGTCCGAAAACGAGGACACCAGCATCCAGTCCTGCGCGGACCTCATCCGGGAGAGCATGGACATCGACATCCCGGTGATCCTGGAGGCGCTGCCGGTGGCACTCGGCCAGCCGCAGCATTACACTGTGGAGAAGATCGGTTTCACCGTTCGCCTCGCGGCGGAACTGGGCGCGGACGTGGTGAAGACGGCCTACCCCGTGAATGCCAAGGTGGATGATTTCAAGCGCATCGTGGAGAGCTGCTATGTGCCGGTGATCGTGCTGGGTGGGGCGCCCATGAACAACGACCTGGATCTGCTCTGCATGGTGCGTGACGCGATGCAGGCGGGCGCCTCCGGCGTGGCGATCGGCCGCAATGTGTGGCAGCACGCGCATCCCGCCGCCATGGCGCGCAGCCTGGCTGCCATTGTGCACGAAGGAGCGCGAGTAGAGGAAGCCCTGACGCTGCTTAAGGAAATTGTCTAGGTCTTGATATAGATGCCAAAATTGGCATCTATATTCTTGTCCCGCAGCTCGTATTGAAGATTGATCCATGAGCAAATCCCTCCTGTCTTTCCTTGTCACCGCCGCGCTGGCCGCCATGGCCCATGCGGGCGATCTGAAGAGCTTCAGCTTCGACTGTGAAGCGTGGGGTGAAGGTGCACCGCCCGCGGATGTCTTCGTCGTGGAAGGCACTATCACGGTGAAGGCCCTCGAAAAGAACAAGGTCCTGGAGGTGGGCATCGATCCACTGGTGGCGGCGAACGCCCAGTTCGCCACTTCCGCCAATGGCTCGGCCAGCATTGAGGCCAAGGTGCTCGCCACCAAGGCGGGCCGCAGCGCCCCCATCTTCGGCGTCGCCGTCCACGGCCAGAGCGGCTATCGCCTTATGGCCGTGCCGGTAAAGAAAGAACTCCAGATCACGAAGGGGGAAGAAGTCGTGAAGTCCGTCCCCCTCGAATGGACAAGCGGTTCCTGGCTCAAGATGAAGCTGGAAGTGAAGAAGGGCGCTGATGACAAGTGGACGATCAGTGGCAAGGCTTGGCCGGCGGACGGTGCTGAGCCCA
>Ga0265327_10005357_pt1 | contig 10737 bp, 12 predicted proteins | sample 41621metaG_FD_202089 | JGI IMG/M metagenome (GOLD analysis project Ga0265327, IMG submission 202089) | Rhizosphere microbial communities from Carex aquatilis grown in University of Washington, Seatle, WA, United States - 4-16-21 metaG | ecosystem: Host-associated > Plants > Roots > Rhizosphere... | reverse complement strand
CGAGGTTGGAGAAGCTCATCGCCGACTGCAGCTCGATGCTCGGCCACACCGGGAGCCGGATCGGCACGTTGCCGAGGAACGTGATGCCGAAGGCCACGTCGGTGCCGATCCCGAGCACGAAGGCCAGTGCCACGAACCACCAGTCGGCGTTCTTCACGGTGTCCCAGAACACCGCCGGGTCGCCGACCCGGCTCAACAGCACGCCCACGCCGACCAGCGCACCGACGGCCATGAGCAGGCTGCGGGGCTGCACCCGGTAGAGCCGCCGGAGCTCGACCGCTTCGGTGGCGGTGGCGACCGCCCCCACCCGGCGGAGCTCGTCGAGGCGGTCGTCGAGCTGGTCGCGGCCACCGAGGGCGTCGTGGGTCCAGCCGGAGAGCGCGGCGGGTTGGAGCACCGGGAGCGCGGCGGCGACGGTCTCCTTCCCCATCACCCGCACCGCGGCGGCAACCGCGCGCTCGGCGCCGACCACCGCGGTCGTCGCGGCGAGGAGCTGCGCGACGTCGCCCGACGTCTGGCGGAAGCGCGCGCTGCTCGACGCGAAGTCGAAGCCCACGATGCGGACGCCCACGTTCGGCCCGCGCTCGTCGACGAGCACGTGGCGCGCGTCGAGCTTGCCGTGCGCGACGCGCGCGGTGTGCAGCGTGCGGAGTTGCGCCCACACGTCGTCGAGGACGCGGTCGGGCACCGCGCTCGCATCGAGGTCGTAGAGCTCGGTCCCCACCACCTCCTCCACCACGAGCAGCGCGAGCGCGCCGCTCATCGCCGCGACCTCGACCCGGGGCGCGTCGACGCCTGCGTCGCGCGCGAGCAGCATCAGGTAGGCCTCGTACTCGACCTGGGCGCGTCGGCTGGGCAGGACCGTCGGGGGCGCGTCGCGGTACGCGAGGTAGCGCCACGCCCGCGACAGGAGTTGCGCGTCGGCCTCGTCGCGTCCGAGCGCGATCACGCGCACCGAGCCGTCGCCGTCGGCGCGCGCGGCGACGAACACCGCTCGCCCCACCGGTTGCTCCGACGTGAGGTGGAGATCGGTGACCGGCAGCCCGAGCTTGGCGAGCGCCTCCTCGACCTGTCGGCGCGCCGGCCGCCCCACCGGCGTCCCGAACACCCACTCCACGAGGTGGGCGACGCCCCAGCCGAGCACGATCGCGGCCACGAGATCGGTGGGGAAGCCGCGCGAGAGGTAGAGGCTCGACAGCGCCAGGAGCGCCACCAGGCCCTCGCCGAACCGGCGGGTCGGGCGGGCGAGGTGCGGCGACGCGACCAGCACCGTCGCCACCGCCACCGACAGGCGCACCATGGGGAACCGCGGCGCGCCGGTGAGGTCGAACGTGACCTTGAACGCCTGCCACAGGCCGTCGTCGTGCACGAGGAAGGCCATCAGCCGACCGAGCACCCACGCCGCGCCCGCCGCGACCGCGAGGTCACGGGCCAGCCGCCAGCGGCGCAGCAGCAGCACGGTGACCACCAGCAGACCGACCGCCCAGAGCGCGGCGAGCTGATAGAGGATCAGGAAGAGTGTGCGGGCCCCGGCGGGGATCGACTCGAAGAGCCGGACGACGGCTTCCTCGGTCGCGGTGGGGTGGTGGGCGTGGAGGACGAGCGGGACGAGCACCAACGCCGCGACGACGGCGCGCGCCGCGTCACCGGGTCGGCGTCGGGTCGTGCCCTCGGTGCGTTCGCGCGTCGCGACCTCGCGCAGGTCGTTCAGCAGCGCTCGAACCGTGCCCATCACCCACCCTGCCACGCGCGCCGCAAGGGACACGCCGTTTCGCGTCGCGGTGGCACAACCGCTCCGGGTGACGTAGTTTCACCCCGATTGGGGGAGGCGCCTGCCGGAGGGGTCGGCGTAGCCTCGCTTTCAGCTCTGTTGGCCTTCTCGAGGAGAAGAAATGCCTCTCGCGTCAGATTTCGGCACCGGACAGGTCTTCCTGTCGATGCTCTGGTTCTTCCTGTTCTTCATCTGGATCTGGTTGCTGATCGTGGTGTTCAGCGACCTGTTCCGCAGCCACGACCTGGGCGGGTGGGCGAAGGCCTTCTGGGTGATCGGCATCATCATCCTGCCGTACCTCGGCGTGCTGCTGTACCTGATCGTCCGTGGTCACAAGATGGCCGAGCACGCGCAGCAGGCTGCTGCCGCCCAGGACGCCGCGGCCAAGGCCTACATCCAGCAGGCCGCCGGCACGTCCGGCAGCACGGCCGACGAGATCCAGCGTCTCGCCGACCTCAAGGCCCAGGGCGTGATCAGCGACGCCGAGTTCGAGGCGGGCAAGGCGAAGGCGCTCAACTCCTGACGCCGCCCGTTCTCCGGCACTGACGACGAGGCCCCGGGTCCGCCCGGGGCCTCGTCGCGTCCGCAGCCGGCGCGGGGCGCGCGCCCGCGCATGAGCGTCACACCCCTGTGTCATCAATGGACGGGTGCCGGGCTCAGAGTTCTCCACACCCCTGCGGACGATCGCGGGGGTTCTCAACAGCCAATCCCCATGGTTGTTGCCCTACCGATCCACAGGCTCCAACGCGCATGATGCCTGCCGGGCGTCAGCAGGGCGGCGGAGCGGGGAGTGGTAGTGGTCCAAGCGATCGAGTCGGTGCGTCGTCGCGCGAGCGGTCGCGTTCCTCCGCACAACCTCGAGGCGGAGGAGTCGCTGCTCGGTGCGATGCTCCTCTCCCGCGACGCGATCACCGCCGCCGTCGAGGCGCACGTCGAGACGAGCGACTTCTACAAGCCCGCGCACGGTCACATCTACGAAGCGATCCAGTCGCTGCACGGGCAGGGCGAGCCGGCCGATCCGGTCACCGTCGCCGAAGAGCTGCGCCGCGCCGACCTGCTCGACAACATCGGCGGTCGCACCGCGCTGCTGCAGATCCAGGGCAACACCCCGGCGTCGGCCAACGCCGGGCACTACGCGCGCATCGTCAACGAGCTCGCGCTCCTGCGGCGGCTCATCGGCGTCGCCGGCGACATCGCCGAGATGGGCTACGACGAGACCGACGACGTCACCGAGACCCTCGACCGCGCCGAGGCGCTCGTGTTCGAGGTCGCCGAGCGTCGGGTCTCCGACTCGATGGTCGGCATCCGCGATGCGCTGCAGGACACGCTCGACGAGCTCGAGGCCCGCTACGGCGACGACAGCGAGCTGGTCGGCGTGCCCACCGGCTTCGACGAGGTCGACAAGAAGCTGCACGGGCTGCAGCGGTCCAACCTGATCATCCTGGCTGCCCGCCCCGGCATGGGGAAGACGAGCCTCGCGCTCGGGTTGGCCAAGAACGTCGCCACCGAGACCGGCAAGCCCGTCGTCTTCTTCTCGATGGAGATGGGCGCGCTCGAGCTCACCAAGCGGCTCCTCGCGATGGAAGCGGGCGTCGACGCCACCCGCCTCTGGACCGCCAAGCTGAGCGAGGCCGACTGGGGCAAGATCAGCCACGCGGTCGGTCGCCTGGCCGAGGCGCAGCTGCACATCGACGACAACCCGCACTGCACCGTGATGGAGATGCGGGCCAAGGCCCGTCGGCTGCGCGCCCGTCACGGCGACCTCGGCCTCGTGATCGTCGACTACATCCAGCTCATGACCCCGAGCAGCACCGGCCGCCGGTCGGAGAACCGCCAGGTCGAGGTGTCGGAGATCTCGCGTGGTCTCAAGATCCTCGCCCGCGAGCTCGAGTGCCCGGTGATCGCGCTCTCGCAGCTGAACCGCCAGCTCGAGTACCGCCAGGACAAGCGCCCGATGCTGGCCGACCTCCGTGAGTCGGGAGGTCTGGAGCAGGACGCCGACGTCGTCGCCTTCATCTACCGCGACGAGGTGTACAACCCCGAGTCCGACGACCGCGCGCTGGCGGAGATCATCATCGCCAAGCACAGGAACGGGCCCACCGGCACCGCCCGGCTCGTGTTCCGGCCCGAGCGGGCCGAGTTCGTCAACATGGCGCCCGAGGGGTGAGGGCCGTCCGCCGCATCGAGGCTGCCGCTACCAGTAGTTGCGCATGAGCTCGTGCGACCACGCCGGTTGGCGCACGTCACCGCGGGGCGCGAACTCGACCAGGTAGGGCTTCACGTCCAGCACCGGGGTCCCGTCGACGGCGTAGAGGCCGCGCACGACGATCGACGCACCCTCCACCGCGATCAGCTCGCAGGTGCAGAGCCCGATGCGGTTGGGGCGGTCCTTGGCCCGCTGGGCGAGGATCCCCACCTCGGGCCACTCGGGGTTGCCACGCGGGTGGCGCGAGTGGAGGCACACCCCATCGGGGTCGACCCGATCGAACAGGTACACCACCTCCACGTGGCTGAAGGAGTCGAGGCCGGTGACCGACCGCTCGTCGAGCGGCGGGTGCAACGCGATCGTGGCGGTCACGCCGCCCCAGTCGTCGTCGATCGCCTCGGCCCGGCCCGACGTCACCGTCCCGATCGCCGCCACCGACCACCGGCTCGGCGGTCTGTCCGTCGTCATGCCGCGATCCTGCCACCGAACCGGTGCCCGGGATTTGCACTTCGATAGTCAAAGATATATCGTGATGTCACTCGTAAGTAACGAGACAACTCGACAAGAGACGATGCGAAAGCAGGAAGACCCGATGAGAACCCGAAACCCCCAGAACCAGGAATCCCATGAACCTCGCCGGTGGGACGGCCCGCCCGAGCACTTCGGCTTCGGCGGTCCCCGTCGCGGCCGCCGGGGTGGACCCGGTCGTCGTGCCCGTCGCGGCGACGTGCGCGCCGCGGCGCTGGCGCTCCTCGGCGAGCGACCGATGCACGGCTACGAGATGATCCAGGAGCTCGAGGAGCGCACCGACGGTGTGTGGCGTCCGAGTCCCGGCGCGGTGTACCCGGCGCTCCAACTGCTCGAGGACCAGGGCCTCGTGACGGCCGATGCGGAAGCGGGCAAGCGCCTGTTCTCGCTCACCGACGCCGGGCGCGAGGAAGCGGCCAAGGCGGGCGACCGCACGCCGTGGGACGACGTCACCGAGGGCATCGATCCGCAGCAGTTCAAGCTGCGCGACTCGCTCGGCCCGATCGCGGTGGCGGCCCGTCAGGTCGCGATGGCCGGAACCCCCGACCAGAAGACCGCAGCGGTGCGGATCCTCGCCGACACGGCCCGCAAGCTCTACGCGCTGCTGGCCGAGGAGCCGGCCGACGCCTCCGACGCCGGCTGATCCGGCGCCGAGAGCTGATCGGGGACGACCCGCTCGATCCCCTCGAGCAGGTCGTCGAGATCCGGCCACCACGCTCCCGCGCCCAGGCGCGGGAGCGTGCGCGCGCCCGCGTCGGGATCGGGCACCGGCACGACCCGCGCCGGCGCGGCCCGGTGCAGCACCCCGAGGTACCAGTGGCGACGCGTGGGGGACCAGGCCTCTGCGTCGAGCACGAGGTAGTAGTCGGGCAGCTCGATCGAGCCCACCCGCCAGCGGGCCCGCGTCTCGGCCACCGCCACCTCCAGCTCGCCGATCGGGGCCAACTCGTCGTAGTGGCGCACCCACGCGTCGGCCACCGCCGCGAGCGGGTCGGCGTCGTGCACGAGGTAGGGCGAGTGCGAACGCACCGCCGCCGACCACGTGGCCACCGCCCGGTCGAGCGGCGGGTCGTCGGCGTCGACCGACACCGGCACCACGTTGGTGGCCCGGCCGAGCCGGTGCACGCAGTCGGCCGCGTGCTCGCCGATCACGGCGACCACGGTCGTGCCGGTGCGTTGCGCCGCGCGTCGCACGCCGGGCCTCGCCTCAGAACAGGCGCAGGTCGACCGGCGCGCCTGCGCGCAGCTCGTCGAGGTCGATCTCGACGCACAGGACGCCGCGACTCTGCGCGAACACCTTGGCCTGCGGCTTGATGCGCGTGGCCACGAACATGCCGACGGTGGGCGCGAGGCTCGGATCGAGGTCGAGGCGCTCCTGGTAGCGCAGCAGCTGCTCGACGCCCGCGATCTCGCCCACTCGCTTGACCTCGACCACGACGGCGCGGTCGTCGCCATCGCGGCAGAGCAGGTCGACGGGCCCGATGTCCGTCGGGTACTCGCGCCGCACCAACCGCAGGTCGTCGCGCAACGCGGCGACCCGCTTGGCCAGCAGCTCCTGGAGCTCGGCTTCGACACCGTCCTTGGCCAGACCGGGATCGTCACCGAGCTCGACCACGTAGTCGTGGAGGACCTCGTGGAGCTCGATCACGAGCGTCTCGCCGCCGGGATTGGTCGCGACCAGCCGCCCGTCCGCCTCTCGCACCGCGCACGGGGGGCTCATCCAGTTGAGCGGCTTGTAGGCCTTGGCGTCGGCGTGCACCGCGATCGAACCGTCGGCCTTCAGCAGGATCAGCCGCGCCGCCGCCGGCAGTCGCGCGCCGAGACGGCCCTGGTACTCCACCGAGCAGTTCGCGACGAGCACGCGCACGTCGCGCGTTGTAGCACATCCGTGCGAGACCCCGACGAGCGGCGTACGATGCCCCGGTTCTCGGCAGCACCGGGTCGACAGAGAGGTGTGCCACAGATGGTGGTCGGCGCGTACTACGACGGTCTCTACAAGTTCGCCCTCGCGCTGCACATCGTGTGTGCGGTGATCGGGTTCGGCGCGGTCGCGCTCAACGGTCTGTACGCGCAGCAGATCAAGGCCCGACTGCAGAGCGGACGGGTGGCGGAGGCGCTGGCCATCCACGAAGCCAACATGAAGGTGTCGCAGATCGGCGAGTACTTCATCTACGCCGTCTTCGTCCTGGGCTTCGCGGTGCTCGGGCTGTCCGACTCGGTGTTCAAGTTCTCCCAGTCGTGGGTGTGGATCTCCGTGATCCTCTTCATCATCGGCATCGGGCTCTCCCACGGGATCATGTACCCGGGGGCGAAGCGCCTGCGGGTCCTGATGGAAGAGATGGTGTCGGGCCCGCCGCCGGCGGGCGGCCCGCCACCGCAGGTCGCCGAGATCCAGACCATCGGCCAGCGGATGGGCACCGTCGGACCGATCCTCGACGTGATCCTGGTGGTCATCATCTTCCTCATGGTGTGGAAGCCCGGGGCGTAGTTCGCCGTTCGCGCGACGTTCGACCGCGGGGAAGCGGCGAGCGGCGGTGGGCGACGGAGGTCGGTTGCGCCGTACGATGACCCCGTGCACGTCGTTGTCGGCAGCTTCTACGACGAGGTTCTGCGTGAGCTCATCGCCGCCATGGGCGCGGCGTTGTTCTTCGGCAACCTCTACGCCCTGCTGCGCCGTGATCGCGACGCCGACCGCATCGCCGCCCGCACCGTCGAACGCGGACGCCCCGGCAGCCCGGTCCGGTCACCGGCGAAGCCGGCCCAGAAGCGTGAGCTCGCCCAGGCCCCGGTCGGTCGCACGCTGGCGTTCATGGCCCTCGGCTTCTTCGTGATGATCGTGGGCATCGCGTCGCTGTCGATGTGAGCCGCTACCACGTCGCCACCACCACAGTGGCGGCAGCCCCGATCGACGTGGTGTGGGCGCGCGTCGCCGACATCACGACCTGGTCGCAGTGGGGTCAGTGGGACGAGACCACCCGCGTGCGCGACGGCGTGCCCGTGCCCGATGGTGTGGGCGCGATGCGGCGGTTCCGCCGTGGCCGGCGCGTGCACACCGAGGAAGTGGTGGCCTTCGACGCGCCGCGACGCCTGGCCTACGAGGTGCGCGACGGTTTGCCGGTGCGCGACTACCACGCCGAGGTCACCCTGGAACCGGTCGGCGGTGGCACCCGCATCCGGTGGGTCTCCGACTTCGACGGCGCCAACCCGATCGGCGGGTGGGTCGTCCACCAGGTGCTGAAGCGGTTCTTCCCCGTCACCGCCCGGGCCCTTGCCCGCGCTGCGGAAGCCGACGCCGCGCTCACGTGAGCGGCGCAGGATCGTGACGTACTCGCCGCCGTCCGGCGCGAGCGCCGGTCCGCTGGCCGGGATCCGCGTCGTCGACCTCACCCAGGCGCGCGCCGGACCCACGTGCGTCCGCCAGCTCGCCGACCTCGGAGCCGACGTCGTCGCGCTGCAACGACGCGATGGTGGCGGTCCGTTCTCGTCGCTCGGCGCCGATGGCGCCAACCTCCACCGCAACAAGCGCTCGATCGCGGTCGACCTCACGGCCGAAGAGGGCCGAGCGGTGTTCTTCCGCCTCGTCGAACGCGCCGACGTGGTCGTCGAGAACTTCCGGCCTGACGTCAAGGCGCGCCTCGGTGTCGATCCCGACTCGGTCTGGGCGGTGAACCCCCGCGTCGTCTACGCGTCGATCTCCGGCTTCGGCCAGGACGGGCCCTACGCGTCGCGCCCGGGCGTCGACCAGATCGCGCAGGGGCTCGGCGGGCTCATGAGCGTCACCGGACCGCCGGGCTCGGGTCCGTGGCGGGTCGGCATCGCCATCTCCGACACCGCGGCCGGCACCTTGCTCACCCAGGGCGTGCTGGCGGCGTTGCTCGCGCGTGATCGCACCGGGCGTGGCCAATGGGTGCACACCTCGCTCCTCGAGGCGATGGTGAGCTTCATGGACTTCCAGGCCGCGCGCTGGCTCATCGACGGTGAGGTGCCGGGTCAGGAGGGCAACCAGCACCCGACCATGGTGCCCATGGGCGCCTACCCGACCGCCGACGGCCATCTCAACGTGTCAGCGCTGCGCGACTTCGCCTTCTTCTGCGACCTCCTCGACGCGCCCGAGCTCGCGACCGACCCCAGGTACGTCGACTTCGCGTCGCGCCACGCCCACCGGTCCGAGCTCGACGCCGACCTCGCGCGGGTGTTGCAGACCCGCACCACCGCCGAGTGGGTCGAGCGGCTCGCCGAGCACGTGCCGTGCGGTCCTGTGCTCGCGGTCGACGAGGTGTTCGCCGATCCGCAGGTGCAGCATCTGCAGCTCACCCGTCGCGTCCCCCACCCGACCCGCGGCGAGATCGACGTGCTGCGCCCGCCGCTCACCTTCAGCGACACGCCGGCGACGGTGCGGTCGGGGCCGCCGGCCGACGGCGAGCACACGCGCGCCGTGCTGGTCGAGCTCGGCTACTCCGACCACGAGATCGACGACCTGCACGCGTCCGGTGCGGTCGGCACCAGGGAGACGCGATGACGACCGACGCGAAGCCCGTCGACACCGGCACCGAGAAGATGCTGGCCCACGTGGCCGACGGCATCGGGTGGATGACCTACAACAACCCGGCGCGCCTCAACGCCATGTCGTACGACATGCAGATCGCGGTGCCGCGCATCCTCGGCGCGTTCGAGGACGACCCCGATGTGCACGTGATCGTGGTGCAGGGCGCCGGGGATCGCGCGTTCGTGTCCGGTGCCGACATCTCCGAGTTCTCCGAGAAGCGCACGACGGTCGCGGCCCGCGCCGACTACGACGACGCGCTCGCAGCGGCGTGGGGGTCGTGGCGCACCGTCGACAAGCCGATCATCGCCATGATCCGCGGCTACTGCATCGGGGGCGGACTGCTCACCGCGATGAAGGCCGACATCCGCATCGCGGCTGACGACAGCCAGTTCGGCGTGCCGGCGGCGAAGCTCGGGCTCGGGTACGCGTACGGCGGAGTCGAGGAGCTGATGGGCCTCGTGGGTCCGGCGTGGACCGCCGAGATCCTGTTCTCCGCCCGTCGCCTGAGTGCAACCGAGGCGCAGCAGATCGGGTTGGTGAACCGGGTGGTCGCCGTCGCCGACCTCGAAGCCACGGTGCGCGAGCTCGCGGCCGCCATCGCCGCGAACGCGCCGCTCACCGTGCAGGCGTGCAAGGCCGCCATCCGCGAGGCCCGACGCGACCCCGCCGACCGCGATCTCGACTCGGTCGAACGGATGGTCGAGGCGTGCTTCCGCTCCGAGGACTACCTGGAGGGGCAGGCCGCGTTCGCGGAGAAGCGCCCGCCGCGCTTCCGCGGGGTCTGACGTGCCCACCGGGGCCGAACGCGCGCTGGCGCAGGTGCGGAAGATCTGTCGCGCGCTGCCCGACGTCGAGGAGCGGCCGAGCCACGGCGCGCCGACGTTCTTCGCCAAGGGCAAGAAGTCGTTCCTGATGTTCCACGACGACCACCACGGCGACGGCCGGCTCGCGATCTGGTGCGCCGCACCCGCAGGTGTGCAGGACCAGGTCGTGCGCGAGGAGCCCACCCGATTCTTCGTGCCCGCCTACGTGGGGTACCGGGGATGGATCGGTCTCAGACTCGACGTCGACGTGGAGTGGGGTGAGGTCGAGGGCGTCGTGCGTGACGCGTTCTGCACGGTCGCGCCGAAGACGGTGGTCGACGCGCTCAGACGAGCGCGCTGAGGAACTCCTGCCAGCGGCCGTACACGCCGTAGTGACCGGCACCCGGCCACGTGTGCAGCGCGGCGTCGGGCAGCCGCTCGGCAAGCGAGCTCGACATCTCCGGATCGAGGATGTCGTCGGCGTCACCGACGAACAGCTCGACGTGCTGGGTGACCTCCTCCGGCGCGAAGCCCCAGTCGAGGAAGCCCCACATGTCGTCGAGCGCACCCACGCCGCCCTGCTCGAACGCGGCGGCGAACTCGGCCTCGAACATGGGCTCGAGCACGGGGTCGGTGAAGATCGGCGCGTCGGCGGGCCATTCCTTCGCGCAGTGCGCCACGAAGCTGTGCAGGTGCTTCTCGTAGTGCGCGGACTCGACCTTGCCCACCGCGCTCGCGAGCCACTTCACGTGCGACAGCTCGAAGATGAGCTTCAGGTCCTTGTCCTTCACCATGCCCTTGTCGATGCCCCGATGCTCACCGCGTTGGTCGAAGGGGGCGATGGGTGCCGCCAGCCCCACGTTCGTGACCCGGTCGCCGAGCT
>Ga0265327_10005356_pt1 | contig 10737 bp, 11 predicted proteins | sample 41621metaG_FD_202089 | JGI IMG/M metagenome (GOLD analysis project Ga0265327, IMG submission 202089) | Rhizosphere microbial communities from Carex aquatilis grown in University of Washington, Seatle, WA, United States - 4-16-21 metaG | ecosystem: Host-associated > Plants > Roots > Rhizosphere... | reverse complement strand
CGCCGGCAATCAGCAGGGCGTGCAGTCGATGCTGGTGTTCATGGTGCTGTACATGGCCGACGTGACCGGCTTCCTGGCCTGCCTGATGGCGCTGAAGCGTGACGGGCGGCCGATGGAGACCCTGGCCGACATCTCGGGCCTGGTTCGGGTCAAGCCGGGCTTGGCCCTGGTGATGACGGCCCTGTCGTTCTCGTTCCTCGGCCTGCCGCCGTTCTCGGGCTTCTGGGGCAAATTCTTCGTGTTCCGCGCCGCCCTGAATGCGGGCCAATGGCAAGTGGCCGTGGCCGGTCTGGTGTTCAGCGTGGTGGCCGCCTTCTTCTACCTGCGCATCGTCAAGGTGATGTGGTTCGACGCCCCCGCGGGCGAGGTCGACACCCCGCCGATGGACGCCAAGCTGGTCGCCTTCGCCTCGGCCCTGTTCTCCTTCCCCGTAGTGATCCTGGCCCTCGGCGGGCTGGATTCCGTGGCCACGGCCGCGGCGGCCGCGCTGGGTGTGAAATAACCGCGCCCGCCCCGGTCATCGTCTTCGACGAACTCGACTCCACAAACGCCGAGGCGCGCCGCCGTGCGGAAGCGGGGGAGCGCGGGCGGGTGTGGCTGATGGCGCGGCGTCAGACCGCCGGCGTCGGCCGTCGGGGGCGGGCGTGGGACGGTGGGGAGGGCAACCTGACCGCCACCCTGCTGCTGACCCTGGACAAGCCGCCGGTCGAGATTGCGCAGCTGGCCTTCGTGGTGGGGCTGGCCGCCTGGACGGCGATCGCCGCCTATGTCCCGGCCTCGACCGTCAAGCTGAAATGGCCCAACGACGTGCTGATCGACGGGCGCAAGGTGTGCGGCACGCTGATCGAATCCGGCCCCGCGCCCGGGGGCGGAACCTGGGCGGCCCTGGGCGTGGGCGTCAATCTGGCCACCTATCCCGAAGTCGTCGAACGGCCGGCCACTGCGGTCGCGCAACACCTGTCTCATGGGGTGAGACATGAACCGTCGCCGGAGGACGCCCTGGCTGTGCTGGCGCGGGTGTTCGATCAGAGCCTTCAGTTCTGGCTGGAGTCCGGCTTCGAGCCGATCCGCAGCGCCTGGCTCGCCCGCGCCGAAGGCTTGGGGCGCCCCTGCACCGCGCAGCTGGAGCGTGAAACTCTGAGCGGGGTGGCGGAAGGCCTCGACGCGGACGGGGCCCTCTTGCTACGGCTGCCCGGCGGCGAGTTGCGGCGGATCACCGCCGGCGACGTCTTCTTCGGAACATCCTGATGCTCTTGGCCATCGAACAGGGCAACACCAACACCGTCTTCGCCGTGCACGACGGTCAGGACTGGATTGCCCAGTGGCGCACGGCCACCGAGAGCGCGCGCACGGCCGACGAATATGCGGTGTGGCTGAGCCAGTTCCTGCAGATGCAGGGCCTGGCGCTGAAGGTGCTGGATGCGTGCGTCATTTCCACCGTGGTGCCGCAGAGCCTGTTCCACCTGAGGAACCTGTCGCGCCGCTACCTGAAGACCGAACCCCTGGTGATCGGCGAGAACGCCGAGCTCGGCATCGCCCTGCGCATCGACAATCCCGCCGAGGCGGGCGCCGACCGCCTGGTCAACTGCATCGGGGCCTATGTGAAGTACGGCGGACCGCTGATCGTGGTCGACAGCGGCACGGCGACCAACTTCGACATCGTCGGGGAGGACGGCGCCTTCGAGGGCGGGGTCATCGCCCCGGGGGTCAACCTGTCGATGGAGGCCCTGCACAAGGCGGCCGCGCGCCTGCCGCGGGTGGCGATCCAGAAGCCGGCCAAGGTGATCGGCACTGACACCGTCGGCAACATGCAGTCGGGGATCTACTGGGGCTATGTGTCGTTGATCGAGGGGCTGATTGCGCGCATCAAGGCCGAATATGGCCGGCCGATGCAGGTGATCGGAACCGGCGGGGTGGCTTCGCTGTTCCAGGGCGCCACGCCTTCGATCGACGACTTCGATCCCGACATCACCGTTCGCGGCATGCTCGAGGTCTGGCGGCGCAACATTTAGGAGACGCGGGCTTTTGAGGGAGAGGCGGTTATCGCTTTCCCGACCCGCTCTAGAACCGGATTAGATGGCTAAATCATCCCCCGACGAACTCGTGTTCCTGCCCCTCGGCGGGTCGAACGAGATCGGCATGAACTTCAACTGCTACGGCTTCGGCCCGCCCCACGACCGCAAGTGGATCATCGTCGACGTGGGCATCACCTTCGGCGACCAGACCACGCCGGGGGTCGAGGTGATCATGCCCGATCCCTCGTTCATCGAGTCTTTCGCCGACGACATCCTGGGCATCGTGCTGACCCACGCCCACGAGGACCATATCGGCGCCGTCGCCTGGCTGTGGCCGCGCCTGGAGGCGCCCGTCTACGCCACGCCCTTCACCGCCTACCTGCTGCGCGAGAAGCTGCGCGACGCCGATCTGCTGGACGAGGTCAACATCACCGAGGTGCCGCTCGGCGGGCGCATCCAGCTCGGGCCGTTCGACATCGAGCTGATCACCATCACCCACTCGATCCCCGAGCCCAACGGCCTGGCGATCCGCACGCCTCTGGGCGCGATCCTGCACACCGGCGACTGGAAGATCGACTCCGACCCGCTGCTCGGCGGCAAGACCGACATCGCCGCCATCACCCGCCTGGGCGACGAGGGCGTGCTGGCGATGGTGTGCGATAGCACCAACGTGTTCGTCGACGGCGAGGCCGGCTCGGAGTCCGAGGTCCGCGTCGCCATGAACAAGCTGATCGGCACGCTGCACGGCAAGGTCGCGGTCGCCTGCTTCGCCTCCAACGTGGCGCGCATGGACACCGCCATCCGCGCCGCTCAGGCCAACGACCGGCGCGTGTGCCTGGTGGGCCGCTCGATGCACCGCATGGCCGCCGCCGCCCGCTCGGTGGGCTTCCTGAAGGACGTGGAGGAGTTCGTCTCCGACGCCGAGGCCGGCTTCTTCCCCGAGGACAAGATCCTGTTCCTGTGCACCGGCAGCCAGGGCGAGGCGAGGGCGGCTCTGTCGCGCATCGCCGACGGCACCCATCCGCACGTGAGCCTGGGGCAGGGCGACCATGTGGTGTTCTCCTCGCGGGTGATCCCCGGCAACGAGGTCGCCATCCGCAACCTGCAGAACAAGCTCGCCGACAAGGGCGTGCGCCTCTACACCGACCGCGACCACCCCGGCATCCACGTCTCCGGCCACCCGTGCCGCGACGAGCTCAAGCAGATGTACCAGTGGGCGCGTCCGCAGATCGCGGTGCCGACCCACGGTGAGCGCCGCCACCTGATCGAGCACTGAAACCTGGCCAGGGACATGCAGGTGCCCCAGGCCCTGGCCCCGCGCAACGGCGACATGGTGCGTCTGGCCCCGGGCAGGGCCGAGATCATCGACGAGGTGCCCGCCGGCCGCCTGTTCCTGGACGGCGGCATGCTGACGCCCGAGAACGGCGAGGCCCTGCGCGAGCGCCGCCACGCCGCCACCAACGGGGTGATCCATGTGTCGATCGTGCTCGACCGCAAGGGCAAGATCGTCTCCGGACCCCAGTTGAGGTCGGTGGGCATGCCGGGCGACGACGATTATCCGCTGAGCGAGGCTCTCGACGACCTGGCCGAAGTGGCGGTAAGCGCCCTGAACAAGCTCGACGGCGGGGCCAGGGGCGAGGACGAGCCGATCGAGACGGCCATCTCGCGGGCCATCAAGAAGGCGTCCCAACGGATATGGGAACGACGGCCGATCGTGGAGACGACGGTGCTCAGGGTCTAAGCGTGGCCGTTGACCGGCAATCCGGTCGTCGGCATAAGAACAATATGAGAACTGCGTTCGACTTCGAACCGGAGCGGGTGCATCCGAACGCTCGTGTCTTCCTGGAGGGAATCCGGAAGCACGACTGGATGGCGACCCACATCTACGCTGGGGACACCACGCCCAGCTTCACCTACACAACGGGGCTCTGCCTGACGAAGGGCATTCCTGAGTTGATCGCCTTCGCGCTCGACATGGGCAGGGCGCACGCGGCCTTGAGGATCATCATCAACGAAGCGGACCACGGCGACAGGTTGCCTGTGGGGCGGCCGATCTCCGGCCTGTTCGATACCGTGGACGTTTTCCTGTTCGCGACGGACCAGACCAAGCACGCCGAATATCTGCTTCGCAGTGCGTGGTTCTATGACGACGCGCCCTTTGCCTGCGAGCAACTGGTCATCCCGGATCAGGCCGGCCGCTTCCCGTGGGAGGATGACTGCGATCCCTTGTTCAGGTCCGTTCAGCCGGACCTTACGGAGCGCGGCTGGGCTGCAAGCCTGGCGCGCTGAGTCGGACTTCCCCCTGGCGTCCTTGACCACGCAACGCTAAGCCTGGGGTCACAAGAAGTCCGGGAGGATCGGATGTCGGCGTTGTCGCGCAGGTCGGTGCTGAGCCTGCCTTTGTTCGCCTACCTGCTGTCGAAAGCGCAGTTCGCGAGGGCGCAGGGCCCGGCCGCCCGCAACACCGACTGGACCTCCTACGCCGGCGACACGCGCTGCCTGCGCTACGCCCCGCTCGACCAGATCACCGCCCAGAACTTCAACGACCTGGAGATCGCCTGGCGCTTCAAGCCGGACAATTTCGGCGTGCGGCCGGAGTTCAACCTGGAGGCCACGCCTCTGGTCGTGAACGGGGTCCTCTACACCACCGTCGGCACGCGGCGCGACGTGGCAGCCCTCGACGCCGCTTCGGGCGAGCTCTTGTGGATGCACCGCATCGACGAGGGCGCCCGGGCCGACAAGGCGCCGCGCAAGCTTTCCGGCCACGGCGTCTCGTACTGGAGCGACGGGAAGGGCGACGATCGCATCATCTACGTCACCGTCGGCTATCAGATGATCGCCCTGAACGCCAAGACCGGCGAGCCGATCAAGGGTTTCGGCGCGGGCGGCATGGTCGACCTCAAGCTCAACGACGACCAGGAGATCGGTCCGCTCAACGACGACATCGGCCTGCATTCCACGCCTCTGGTGTGCAAGGACGTGGTGATCATCGGCGCAGCCCACACGGTCGGCACCCAGCCCAAGCACCACGCCAATGTGAAGGGCTACGCCCGCGGCTTCGACGTGCGCACCGGCAAGCGCTTGTGGATCTTCCACACCATCCCGCAGAAGGGCGAGTTCGGCTACGACACCTGGCTCGATGGCGTCGATCAGGTCGGCAACGCCGGAGTCTGGGCCCAGATCTCGGCCGATCCGGAGCTGGAGATGGTCTATCTGCCGGTCGAGCTGCCCACCGGCGACTATGACGGCCAGTATCGCCGCGGCGCCGGACTGTTCGGCGAGAGCATCGTGGCGGTGGACCTGCACACCGGCGTGCGCAAGTGGCACTACCAGCTGGTGCACCACGGCCTGTCGGACTTCGACATCCCCTGCGCGCCGATGCTGGTCGACATCCCGGTGAACGGGAAGATGGTCAAGGCCCTGGCCCAGCCGACCAAGCAGTCGTTCCTCTATGTGTTCGACCGCACCAACGGCAAGCCGATCTGGCCGATCGTCGAGAAGCCCGTGCCCGCGGGCGACGTGCCCGGCGAATGGTACGCCCCGACCCAGCCGTTCCCGTCCAAGCCGCCGGCCTACGACCAGCAGGGCGTGAGCGAGAAGGACCTGATCGACTGGACGCCCGAGCTGCACGCCGAGGCCCTGGCCCTGGCCAAGAACTATCGCATGGGCCCGCTGTTCACCCCGCCCTCGGTGTGGAGCGACACCGGAACCTGGGGCACGCTGATCTGCCCCAACGCCACCGGCGGGGCCAACTGGCCGGGCGGAGCCTTCGATCCGGACAGCCACATCCTCTACATCTATTCCAAGACCGAGGCCGACGTCGGCGGAACGATCCCCAACGCCGACAAGACCCGCTCGGACTTCGACTACATCTACAGCCGCGGCACGCCGCCGCCAGGAACCAAGGTGACGCCGCGGGGCGACGTCAAACCCGGGCAGCTGACGGTGCGGGGCCTGCCGCTGCTGAAGCCGCCCTGGGGCCGGATCACCGCCATCGACCTGTCGAAAGGCGAATTCGCCTGGCAGGTCGCCCATGGCGAGACGCCGGACGAGGTCAAGAACCACCCGGCGCTGAAGGGCCTGACCATTCCGCGCACGGGCCGGCCAGGGGTGCTGGCCCCGCTGGTGACCAAGTCGCTGGTGATCTGCGGCGAGGCAGGCTTCGCCACCCAGTCGGGCGGGCGGCGAGGGGCCCTGCTCAGGGCCTACGACAAGGCCACCGGCGCGGACCGCGGCGCGGTCTATATGCCGGCGCCCCAGACCGGCAGTCCGCTGACCTACATGCAGGGCGGCCAGCAGCACATCGTGGTGGCGGTGGGCGGCGGCAACTACTCGGCTGAGCTCTTGTGCTACCGGCTGCCCAAGGCCTGAGCGGATGAGGATATCGCTAGGGTTCGGGGCGGGCTTGATCGCCGTTGGCGTCATGGCGCTGGCGTTTGCTGCGGTCGCGCAGGACGGGCGCGTCGCCACCTCGGGCGTCTACTCCAAGGCCCAGGCCGACCGCGGGGCCATGCTCTACGCCGACACCTGCCAGCGCTGCCACGGCTCCAGCATGGAGGGGCTGGATGTCGCCCCGCCGCTGACCGGCCCGCGCTTCCTCGGCAACTACCTGGGCCAGCCGGCCGCGGCGCTCGCCAGCCGCATCCGCACCTCCATGCCGCTCGACATGCCCGGCTCCCTCGGCCAGCAGGCCAGCGCCGACTTGACCGCCGCCATTCTCGCGGCCAACGGTTATCCGGCGGGGAGCGACGCGCTGCCGTCGAGTTCCTCGCAGCAACAGACGATCACGATCGATGCGGTGAAGTAGGGAGTAAGCCAAAACAACTAGGGGGCGGAGATGCACAAGGGGGTTGTAGTCTTGCTTTCGGTTCTGGCCGCGTCGCCGGTGTTGGCGGCGCCGCCCAAGTTTCCCGGCTACGACAAGATTCCGACCGGGGACGACATGGTCAAATTCTACCCGGAGAAGGCGCTGGACGTCGGCAGGGAGGGCCAGGTGACCCTCAGCTGCCTCGTGCAGAAAGACCGATCCCTGGCCAGCTGCAAGGTGGCGTCCGAGACGCCGGGCGGGTTCGGTTTCGGCGACTCGGCCCTGCAGCTGTCCAAGCTGTTCCGGATGAAGAAGGCCGCCAAGCCGGGCTCTCGCCTCGACATCCCGATCCAGTTCACGACGCCGGGCTAGGGGCTGCGCCGGGGCTTGGCGGCCAAATCTTACCCATGACCCGTTCGCGAGTCGTCGCAGACTTCACTCGCCTCTGAAGCGAAGGGCGGTGACGAGAACGTTGTTATTGGATAAGCATTGCTGGCGGCCCAATGCCGCAACCGCCGGCGTCTTTGCCGACGCATTGCTTGGATGGGGGGGCAGCCATGAAGAAGTTTCTTATCGGCGCCGCGGCGGGGGCGGTCCTGCTTGCGGCCGGCAATGCCTTCGCGGGCGCAATTCCCTATCCAAACTCCGGCGTCGAGAATCCGATCACCTATACCTTCACCGCGACAAGCACCGGCAATGTGACGGTGTATTTTGCGGGTTCGGGCGCCTCTTACGACGAACAGATCGGCCTGCTCGTCAATGGTGTCGACACCGGCGTCCTTGGGCTGGACGACCACTCGTCCAACATCGGCGACAGCTTCAGCTTCGGTTCGGTGAACGCCGGCGACATCCTGGTGTTCTACGACAAGATCTTCGACACCGGCGACACCTGGTTCACGACCAAGTCGATGAACAGCGACGGCAGCAACCACGTCTATTCGACCGCCGCCGCCGCGGGCGACGCCTATTTCGGCAGCCCGGCCGGCATTTACGTCGGTTTCGAGGATCTGCAGCTCTCGGAAAGCGACCTGAACTATTACGACGACACGTTCGTGTTCACGAACGTGTCGGCCATCGGCACGCCGGAACCGGGCGTATGGGCCATGATGTTCCTCGGCCTGGCCGGCGTGGGCGCCTCTCTTCGCCGCCGCAACTCCATGCTGGCGACCGCCCGCTAACAGCGCCGACGAATCTGCCTTTCTGGATCATTCCACCCCCGGCGGCCCGTTCGCCGGGGGTATTCATTTGGTCGCGCGCGCTCCCATCCACAGCCCGTCCCGACCGTGCTATGAGGCGGCCATGAAGTTCCTGATCAACGCCTTTTTCATCTACCTGATCGTGTGGTGGACGGTGCTGTTCTGCGTCCTGCCGCTGAACACGACCAGCTACTCGGAGGCCGGCATCGAGGTCACCGACGGCGGCGACCCGGGCGCGCCGATCGACCCCAAGCTGAAGCAGAAGGCGTGGACCACCACCTGGGTCTCGGCGATCGTGTTCGCCATCGGCTACGCGGTCTACTATTTCCACCTGATCAAGCTGCCGGACCTGCCCTCGCACTAGGGCCGCGCCGCGTGGGAGCCGACTTGACTGTGCTGCGTTGCAATGGAGCGCGGCGCAGGGCTAAGTGACCCGCTCCTCATCCACACACGGAATCCTGTATGCGCCTGTCGCGCTTCTTCCTGCCGGTCCTCAAGGAAACCCCGGCCGAGGCCCAGATCGTCTCCCACCGCCTGATGCTTCGCGCCGGCATGATCCGCCAGGAGGCGGCCGGCATCTACGCCTGGCTGCCGCTGGGCTACCGGGTGCTGAAAAAGATCGAGCAGATCGTGCATGAGGAGATGGTGAGGGCAGGGGCCATCCCGATGCTGATGCCCACCCTGCAGCTGGCCGACCTGTGGCGTGAGAGCGGGCGTTACGACGCCTATGGCCCGGAGATGCTGCGCATCGCCGACCGGCACGAGCGCGAGCTGCTCTACGGCCCGACCAACGAGGAGATGATCACCGAGATCTTCCGCTCGTACGTACGCAGCTACAAGGACCTGCCCAAGAACCTCTACCATATCCAGTGGAAGTTCCGGGACGAGCAGCGCCCCCGCTTCGGCGTGATGCGCGGGCGCGAATTCCTGATGAAGGACGCCTACAGCTTCGACGTGGACGAGGCCGCCGCGCGCCATTCGTACAACCAGATGTTCGTGGCCTATCTGCGCACCTTCGGCCGCATGGGCCTGAAGGCCATTCCGATGCGCGCCGAGACCGGCCCGATCGGCGGCGACCTGAGCCACGAGTTCATCGTCCTGGCCGAGACCGGCGAGTCCGGCGTGTTCTGCGACAAGCGGGTGCTGGAGCTGCCGATCCCCGGCGAGGACGTCGACTACGACGCCGACCTGTCGCCGATCATCGACCAGTGGACCAGCCTCTACGCCGCCACGGAAGACGTGCACGAGGCGGCGCGCTACGAGCGCGAGACGACCGAGGGCGACCGGCTGCAGACGCGCGGCATCGAGGTCGGCCAGGTGTTCTACTTCGGCGACAAATACTCCAAGCCGATGAAGGCAGTGATCGCGGGCCCCGACGGGGTCGAGCGGCCGGCGCAGATGGGCTCCTATGGCGTGGGCGTGTCACGCCTGCTGGGCGCGATCATCGAGGCCAGCCACGACGACAACGGCATCATCTGGCCCGAGGCCGTGGCGCCGTTCGGCGTGGGGATCATCAACCTGAAGCCCGGCGATGCAGCGGTCGACGCGGCCTGCGCCAAGGCGCACGGCGCGCTGGAGGCGGCCGGCAAGGAGCCGCTGCTGGACGACACCGACGACCGGGCCGGGGCCAAGTTCGCCTCCATGGACCTGATCGGCCTGCCGTGGCAGCTGGTGATCGGTCCGAAGGGCGTGGCCGCGGGCGAGGTCGAACTCAAGCGCCGCGCCACCGGCGAGCGCCAGACCCTGCCGCTGGAGGCGGCGCTGAAGGCCTTGGGAGCGTAGCGCCGGATGACGGACGTGCGGCCCGCGGGGCCTTTCAGCGGTTGGGAGCGGTCGGTCGCCAGGCGCTATCTGCGCCCCAAGCGCAAGGAAGGCTGGGTCGCGCTGATCTCGATCATCGCCTTCGTCGGCATCGCCCTGGCGGTTGCGGTGCTGATCAGCGTGATGTCGATCATGAACGGCTTCCGCACCGAGCTGACCGGGCGGATCCTGGGCTTCAACGGCCATGTGTATGTCGGCGGGCCGGTGCTGGTGGACGCCAACCGCGACGCGGTGATCGCCCGCATCCGCAAGGTTCCGGGCGTCGCCCAGGTGACGCCGATGGTGGAGTCCTACGCCCTGGCGCTGGGCCCCAACGGCGCGGCCACGGGCTCGGTGGTGCGCGGCGTGGCGCCCACGGACATGCGCCGCATCAAGCTCATCGACGACAATATCAAGGAAGGCACGCTGTTCGGCTTCGGCCAGGGCGAATACGGCGGCAACCGCATCCTGCTCGGCGACCGCCTGGCGGCGACGCTGGGCGTGCAGGTCGGCGATCCGGTCACGCTCATCTCACCCACGGGGGAAACCACCGTTCTGGGCTCCACCCCCCATCCCAAGACCTTCAGCGTGGGCGGGATCTTCAGCGTGGGCATGTCGGAATACGACCAGGTCTACGTCTACATGCCGTTGCAGCAGGCCCAGTTGTTCTTCGGCCGCGATACCGGGGTGGACGTGATCGAGATCATGCTCGACGACCCGGACCACATCGACCGCATCAAGCCGGCTATCGCCGCGGCGGTGGGCCCCAATGGCCTGATCACCGACTGGCGGCAGAAGAACCAGAGCTTCTTCAACGCCCTGGAGGTGGAGCGCACGGCCATGCGCCTGATCCTGTTCCTGATCGTGCTGATCGCGGCGGTGAACATCGTCTCGGGCCTGGTCATGCTGGTGAAGAACA
>Ga0265327_10005355_pt1 | contig 10742 bp, 4 predicted proteins | sample 41621metaG_FD_202089 | JGI IMG/M metagenome (GOLD analysis project Ga0265327, IMG submission 202089) | Rhizosphere microbial communities from Carex aquatilis grown in University of Washington, Seatle, WA, United States - 4-16-21 metaG | ecosystem: Host-associated > Plants > Roots > Rhizosphere >... | reverse complement strand
CCAGCGCGAGCAACTGGGGGTGGAACCCAACCTCCCCACCGCCCTGGATCCTGCTCGAATCACGCGGAACGAGTACATCAACCGACTCAACGCCGCGAATGCGGATCACCTGGATCTCGTCGAAGATCGGGGTCTGGAAAGCTTTGCGACCGTTCGCATGAACGCCAATCGGCGGCGCAGCTTTCTGTCCCGCCTGCATCGCCCAGACCATGACACTCTCGTGAAACTGATCGCCGAGGATCTGGATTATCAGGGTTCAGGTGGATTTGGTTCGATCGCGGTCCACCGACAACTGCTGCTGCCTCAACTGGAAGAACTCCTGAAGCTCAAGCCGGAACTGATCAACCAGCAGCATTTCGTCACCACGTATCTGACCAAGCTGCATCCCGGCGCCGATGAAACGTGGCGTCATGATCCGAAGCAGTTGGAAGCCTATCTGAATCGGTTGACTGCATTTGCCGACCGACTGGCTCCAGTTCATAACTCGCTGAAGGCCCATGTACTTTATCACCGACTGGTGCTCGGGCAGTTGAGGGGTCAGTACAACAAGGATCTGCTGCTGGCCTATCTGAAGCTTCCCCGTCCCGTGGGATACCTGTCGAAGGCGATGCAGGAATCTGAGGATTTGAAGCGATTTGCCTGCGACCTGAATGCCAATTATGGCGGTGTCACTCTGCTGGCCCCCATCGGCAATGACGAACCCCTGGTTCGGCGCTATCTGGCCCAATTCTTCGTGGATGCCGCGAATCCCCGTGAATTCGAACCGTATGTGAATGATCTCTACCTGCGATTCCTGTTCGCCGAGACAAAAATCGTCAACGGCCTGGGTGAGCCCGAGCAATGGGCATCACTGTTGCCGCCGGAATTGTTCCAGCAACTCAAAGAACGAATCGACATCGACTTTGTCGCAACGAACAAGACCCAATTCGCGCCGGACGAACCGGTCAAGCTGGATCTGCATGTGAAGAATGTCGGGACGTTGATCGTCAAGGTCTTCGAGATCAACACTCGCAACTATTACCGCGAACAACAACGTGAAGTGGATACGGACATCAACCTGGACGGGTTGGTTGCCAACGTCGAACAGACGTACACCTACAACGATCCGCCGCTTCGACGGGTTCCCCGCAAGTTCGAGTTTCCGCAATTGACGAAGCCTGGCGTCTACATCGTCGATTTTATCGGCAACGGACGCAGCAGTCGCGCCTTGATTCGCAAGGGGCGACTGCGGCACCTGGTGCGAACGGGGCCCGCGGGACAGGTATTCACGATCCTGGATGAGCAGAACAAGCAGGTCAACGACGCGACGCTCTGGATGTCCGGCCACGAGTATCAACCGGGCGAGGACGGTTCGATTCTGGTCCCGTTCAGCACGGCCCCCGGTTCTCAATCGATCGTGATTTCCCGCGGGACGGTGTCGTCCCTGGATCGTTTCGTGCACGAAGCCGAAAACTATTCGCTGACCGCCGGCTTCTATGTCGATCGCGAATCCCTGCTGAAGCGTCGATCTGCCGAAGTCTTGATTCGCCCCAGCGTGGCACTCAACGGGACTCCCTCAACCGTCAAATTGCTGGAAGATGTCAAGCTGGTGATCACCTCCACGGATCTCGATGGCATCGCGTCGAGTCAGGAGATTCCCGGATTCAAGCTGTTCGAAGACCGGGAATCGACGCACGAATTTGACGTGCCACCACGACTGGCGTCCATCTCGTTCTCGTTGTTTGCCAAGGTCAAGCGGATCAGCACGGGCGGTCAAAAGATCGATGTTGTCGCTTCAGACTCGTTTTCGCTGAATGAGATTGAACGGACCGAAAAGGTCGAAGATCTGCACCTGTTGAAATCGGCGGCCGGTTACGTGCTGGAACTGCGTGGCAAGACCGGAGAATCCCGTGCATCGCGCCCCGTTCACTTCTCGATCAAGCATCGTGACTTCCGACAGACCTATCAGACCGTCTTGAAGACGGATCCCGCGGGTCGGATTACGCTCGGACAACTCGAGGACATCGCTCTCATCACCGCGGCGGGGCCGGAAGGGACCGTTCACAACTGGACCTTGCGTACCGATGCGCATACCTACTCGCAGACGTTGCACGGCAAAGCGGGTGAATCGATCACGCTGCCGTATTTGCCGGACCCCGGGGTCAAGGCGCCTCAGCGCAATGAGTTGTCGCTGCTCGAACTCCGGGGCGATGTCTATGTCGCCGACCGGTTCAAACACCTGGCGGTCCAGGGTGGATTGCTCGTTCTCGAGAAACTTCCCGCAGGGGATTATGAACTGGTGCTGAAGACCGTCGGCACGCGAATCCGCGTGCGTCTGACCGATGGAGATCGGCTTGGAAGATTCGTGTTGGGCCCCGGACGGCAATTGGAGACGCCTGCCCTGGCGGCACTGCAGATCCAGTCGATCACCTCCGCTGACGGGAAGCTGAAGATTCAGTTGCAGAATCCGTCCAAGCTTACGCGGGTCCATGTCTTTGCCACGCGCTACGTTCCTGAGTACGGCGTTTACGATCGGCTGAGTCGCGTGCGCGCGGCCGAACCCTACCTGTTCTCGCAATCGCCTGCGGAATCGGTGTATCTCACCGGCCGGAATATCGGTGACGAATACCGGTACATCATCGATCGCAAATATGCCAACAAGTTCCCGGGCAACATGCTCGATCGTCCCTCGCTGTTGCTGAATCCCTGGGCAGTTCGGGAAACGCAGACAGGTGAGCAGGTGGCTCAGGGGGGAGATCTGTTCGGTCAGGCGGGAGGCAAGGGAGCCAGCGATGCTCAGCGGATGGCGGCGCCGGCGGCCAAGTCCGAAGAATCTGCGGGCAATTTCGCTAACCTCGACTTCCTGGCAGACGCCAGCGCCGTGCTGGTCAATCTGGTTCCTGATGATACGGGTCTGATCGAGATCAAGAACGAGGCGCTGGGGACTCACCAGCACCTGCATGTCGTGGCGGTCGATCCCTTGAACACGACCTACCGAAGCTTTGCTGTCCCTGAGGCGGCGCCAACCTTCCTGGACTTGCGACTGTTGACGGGGCTGGATCCGAAAGGTCACTTCAGTCAGCAGAAGCAGATCACGATCGTCCCTGCCGGTCAGCCATTTACACTGGGCGATATCACCACGTCCAAGTTCGAGGCGTATGACAACCTGTCACGCGTTTATTCGCTCTACGCCACCTTGAACCGGGATCCCAAGCTGGTCGAGTTTGCGTTCATTCTGAACTGGCCCAAGTTGACGCCGGAAGAAAAGCGAACTCACTATTCCAAGCACGCCAGTCACGAGTTGAGCTTCTTCCTGTTCAAGAAGGATCCCGAGTTCTTCAATACTGTAATCAAGCCATACCTGGCCAACAAGAAGGACCAGACCTTCCTGGATCACTACCTGCTTGGTCATGATCTGACTCCGTTCCTGCAGCCCTGGAACCACGAACAGTTGAATGTTGTCGAACGAGTACTGCTGGCCCAGCGGATTCAGAACGAACGTCCGGCGACGGCGCGGCATGTCAGCGATCTGTACACAATCCTGCCGCCGAATGTCGACGGGTTCATTCGACTGTTTGATACGGCCGTCCAGCGCAGCGCCCTGGAACTGGGTGACCAGTTCGGACTGAAAGACGCGGCCAAAGAACAGGCGCCAATGGAACAGCTGAAACGTGCCGAGGCCTTTGGCGCCGCAGCAGGAGCGCCGGCCCCCCCAATGGCCGCACCTCCCATGCCCGCCAATGCGCCCGGGAAACCGATGGCTGCCCGAGCGGGAGAAGCGCGACAACTGGCTGAAGCAAAAAAGGCGACCTCAGAAAAGGCGAAACAGGAATCGGCGGCCAAGGACGGAAAGAGTGATGCTCGCTACCGAAATCGCCGTTCCGGGGCCGAACGGGATGGAGCCGACAAGAATGGTGAGGCGGACCGGAAACAACTGGAAGAAGAAGTTCTGTTTGAAAACAACACGATGCTGCAGCGCGAAAGTCTGCGGCAGTTGTATCGCAAGCTCGACAAAACCTGGGAATGGGCCGAGAACAACTACCATCATCTGACGATCGATCAGCAGCATGCGGGTCTGATCACCGTCAACGCGTTCTGGCGCGATTATGCCCAGCATGATCCGGCAACTCCGTTCCTTTCCCGGAACCTCGCCGAGGCGTCACGCAATTTCCCCGAAATGCTGCTGGCGCTGGCGGTCCTGGATCTTCCCTTCGAATCGGCCAAACACGAATCGAAGTTCGACGCCGCGAAGATGACCATGAAGCCTGGAAACTCGCTGGTGGTCTTCCACGAAGAAATCCGGGCGGTGGATGCTCCGCCCGCCGCGGGAGCCGGTGTCCTGGTCAGCCAGAACTTCTTCCGGCACGGCGATCGTACCCGCCAGGAAAACGGTGAAACCTTCGACAAGTACATCACCGAGGAGTTTCTGGTCCATACGGTCTACGGCTGCCAGGTTGTCATGACCAATCCGACGTCATCACGCCAGAAGATCAGCGTGTTGCTGCAGATTCCCCAGGGAGCGATCCCGGTTCTCAACAGCCAGCCGACTCGAACAATCCACCTCAGCCTGGAACCGTATCACACGCAAACGGTCGAGTATCACTTCTACTTCCCGACGGCAGGTCAGTCAGCTCATTTCCCGGTGCATGTCGCCCGCAATGAAACTCTGATTGCTGCCGCCGCGCCATTCATTCTGAATGTCGTCGACAAGCCGACTAAGATTGACACCCAGTCCTGGGAATACGTTTCTCAGCATGCATCCAATGAAGAAGTGCTGGCGTTCCTCGACAAGCACAACGTTCAGCAGTTGAACCTGGACAAGATCGCGTGGCGAATGAACGACAAGGCGATGTTCGAAGCGGTGATCAAGACCCTGACCTCGCGACACTTGTACCAGCAGACACTCTGGTCTTATGCGTTGAAGCACAACACTCCTTACGCCGCACGGGAATTCCTGCAGCATGTGGATCAGATCATCAATGAATGCGGGGGGCACCTGGTCAGCACCCTGCTGACGGTCGACATGGTCAAACGCCGCGTCTACGAGCACCTGGAATACAAGCCGCTTGTGAATGCCCGCGCTCACTCACTGGGCAAGCGTCGTCAGATCGTCAATGACCGCCAGCACTGGCAGTACCACCGCCTTCTGCGAGAATTGAGTTTCGAACGTCAACTGGATGACGAAGATCTGCTGGCGGTGACATATCACTTGTTGCTGCAGGATCGCCTGGAAGAAGCTCAAGCCGCGTTTGGCCGAGTGAACATGGACAAAGTGGCCACCCGACTGCAATACGACTATTGCGCCGCCTACCTGGACTTCTTCACCGACGACCATGCCAGGGCCAGGGCCATTGCCATCAAGTATGCGGACCACCCCGTCGATCGATGGCGGAACACGTTCGCCGCGATTGTCGCTCAACTGGACGAGGCGGAAGGGAAGGGGCCTGAAGGGAAGCCGGTAGATGGTGAAGACCGTGGTCAGCAGCAAACAGCGCTCGCTGCCACCGAGCCAAATTTCGATTTCACGGTGGAAGCGAAGCAGATCAACCTGAACTTCCAGAACGTGAAATCGGTTCGTGTCAATTTCTACGAGATGGATGTGGAACTGTTGTTCAGCCGGAACCCGTTCGTCCAGCAGTTCAGCGGCCAGTTCAGCTCGATCCGCCCGAATCTGACTGCGGAAATCGCTCTTGAGGCGGGACCCGATGGCAAAACCAACGGAGTCAAAGCCATCCCGCTTCCCGAGGGACTGCACAACAAGAACGTGCTGGTGGAAGTCGTTGCCGCCGGCCAGACTAAGTCCCAGGCCTATTATTCTCACTCGCTGGCCGTGCAGGTCATCGAGAATTACGGCCAGGTCAAGGTGACTCACCAGGGAACAGGAAAGCCCGTCGCCAAGGCCTATGTGAAGGTCTATGCCCAGATGGCAGATGGTCAGGTTAAATTCTACAAGGACGGCTACACCGACCTGCGTGGACGATTTGACTATGCGTCACTCAGCACGAATTCGCTGGATCAGGCGCATAAGTTCTCGATCCTGATCCTGTCGGATTCGAATGGAGCCCTGGTCCGGGAGGCGACTCCCCCCAAGCAATAATCGGACAAATCGCTCACCTGCGTGATCGCGAAACCAGTACGACCCCGTAGTACGAAATGGCACAGACCATCACCGTCGCGTACCAGACGGTGACGGATGTCAGCGGACTACGGAGGTCGAAGTTGACGCACAACATGATCGTCAGCACCAGCAGCGACAGCACCTGCGCGATGCGAGGGAAAACGGGATAGCACGGGGTTCGAAACGGTCGCGGCAATTCCGGTTCCAACGAACGCAGGTTGATCAGCGTCTGCATCGAAAGAGGATACAACGTCACCGCTCCCAGGGCGGCGAGGGTGATCAGGCTGTTGGTATCGGCCAACAATATGGATGTGACGCCGATACAGAAGTTTGCCGCCAGGGCCGCGACCGGCGTATGAGTCCGGGCGGAGGCCATTCCCAGAAGTCGCGGCAGATAACCAATCCGGCCCATTTCGAAAATGGCGCGACCGGCAATCAGGATGATCCCGTTCAACGACGCAATCAGGCCGAGTCCCCCGATGCCGATCAGCAGGTGTGACATCGGATGATTCGGCGTCAGGACCTGCGTCAACGCCAGGGGGAGCGGACTGTCCGATGTTGCGGCATCGGCGGCAACGATCACGGTTCCATCGGGGCCGGTGGTTAAATCGCCGGGCTCGTAGACAACACGTTCCCATCCGCCGACACCGATCGCACTGATCATGACAGTACTCGACAAGACGACCAGGGTCAGGATTGCGGAGCCAAAGCCAATCGCGACGTCGCGCTGAGGATTCCGCGCTTCTTCCGCGACATTCGCCACCCCTTCGATTCCCAGGTAAAACCAGACGGCAAACGGAAGTGCGGCAAAACATCCAGTCCAGCCGTGCGGCCACGCGTTGGCTGTGAAGTGGGGCAGGCTTGCCGATGGTCCCACCAGACCTGCGAAGAGCAGGATTTCTCCCACGGCCAGCACCGCCACGAACAATTCAAAGGTTGCCGCCTGCCGCACGCCCCACATATTCAGCAGCGTGAACAGCAGATAACAGACAATTGCGACGGCGCGGGGATCCAGATCCGGCATCCAGATTCGCGCGTTGGCACCGACGGCCATGGCGATCGCGGGTGGCGCAAAGACAAATTCGATGACTTGGGCGACGCCCGTCAGATATCCACCAAAATGTCCCAGACCACGGATTCCGTAGACGAATCCCCCTCCCGCCCGCGGAATTGCGCAGGCGAGTTCGGCATAACTGAAGACGAATGTCACATACATCGTTGTGATGATCAGGAACGCGATCAGCAGGCCGAGTGAACCTCCCGCGGGAAGCCCCAGGTTCCAGCCGAAGTATTCGCCTGAAATGACATATCCGACCCCCAGTCCCCACAGCGTCAGTGGTCCGAGTGTCTTCTTGAGTTCCGGAGGGCCAGGAACATGCTGCGATTCTGATTCCAAATGACGGATCCTGCTTCAATGCCCGGTGGCCGGGGACGTTCGATCATGTCTGGGAAACGATTTGTTTGAATGGCCTTCGGTTTTACAGTCATCGCGTCACCATGAATACTCGAAAGCCCTTTCCATCTGCTCAATTCGACCGCGGCTTGTGCTCGAACAAAACCAGGAACATCGCCGCTTCAGATCGCATTTGAACTTCATTGGCTGTACGTTTCACTCAGTTTTCCTGCGTTGCAGTCCCGTGCTCCCTCTCGAATCTGAAGGACGCCAATGTTGTTTCGCCATCGCCTCGGCACGCGAACCTACGTTTTCGACGACTTGAAGATGCTGCTGGCAAAAGCGAGCCCGCGTCGATCCGGTGATGAACTCGCAGGAATTGCCGCCGCATCCGACGAAGAACGGATGGGGGCGCGGTTTGCCCTGGCGGATGTTCCGCTGAGTGCCTTCCTGCAGGAGCAGATTGTTCCGTATGAATCCGATGAAGTGACGCGACTGATCTGTGACACCCACGATCCCCATGCTTTTCAACCTGTGAGCCAACTGACGGTCGGCCAGTTCCGCGAATGGTTACTGAGCTATGAAACCGACTCCTCCGTGCTGGCAGATGTGTCGCCTGGCCTGACTCCGGAAATGGTGGCGGCCGTCAGCAAGTTGATGCGCAACCAGGATCTGGTGCTCGTCGCCAGCAAGTGTCATACAACCAGCCGATTCCGCAATACTCTCGGGCTGCCCGGCCGAATGGCCGTGCGACTTCAACCGAACCATCCTACGGATGATCCGGCGGCAATTGCCGCATCCATCCTGGATGGTCTGTGTTATGCATGCGGCGACGCGGTCATCGGAATTAATCCGGCAACCGACAATGTCGACAACACCATCCGCCTGATCCGGCTGATCGGGGAAGTCATCGAACGCTTCGAGATCCCGACGCAATCGTGTGTCCTGGCACATGTGACAACGTCGCTGCGTGCGATTGAACAGGGGGCTCCCATCGATCTGGTGTTTCAGTCGATCGCCGGAACTGAAGGGGCCAACCGAAGCTTCGGCGTGACATTATCACTGATCGACGAGGCCTGCCAGGCGGCTCGATCACTCGGGCGAGGTTCCCTGGGTGATAACGTGATGTATTTTGAAACGGGCCAGGGCTCCTGCTTGTCGGCGGGAGCCAGTCATGGAGTCGATCAGCAGACGCTGGAAGCCCGAGCCTATGCCGTTGCCCGCCGTTTTCAACCGCTGCTGGTCAACACGGTCGTCGGGTTTATCGGACCCGAGTATCTGTACGATGGCAAACAGATCATTCGCGCGGGACTGGAAGATCATTTTTGTGGAAAGCTGCTCGGTCTGCCGATGGGATGTGATGTCTGCTATACGAATCATTCGGAAGCGGACCAGGACGACATGGATACGCTGCTGTCCTTGCTGGGAATGGCGGGCTGCAACTACATCATGGGTGTCCCCGGCGCAGACGACATCATGCTGAACTACCAGTCCACATCGTTTCACGACAGTCATTATCTGCGTCAGGTTCTGGGGCTCAGGCCGGCGCCAGAATTTGAAGCCTGGTTGCTTCGACACGAAATCCTGGACGAGAATCTGCGGTTGCGTCCTGTCTCCCGAAATCACCGACTCCTCACCTGCGTTAACGCGTGACGGCTGATCGGCGGACACTTCAATCGCTTTCCAAGTCCGGGGTCGAGTCGAACATCAGCAGTTCCACGATGGACCGGTCTCGCAGATGCCAACTGGCCCAGCCGAGCGGCGCGTCGCCGTTGATATCGCGCAGTGTGCGATCGGCCCCCGCCGACAGCAATAGTTCAATCGTCTCACGCGGCGAAAAGGCGGCGGCACGATGAAGCGGGGTTTCGCCGCGCGTTCGCGCATCTCGCCAGAATTGATAACTCAATACCCCTGGCCTCGTCCTGGCATTCGGATCTGCACCATGATCCAGAAGCAGTTTGACGAGAGCGGTTCTGCCCGGATCACTCGACGCGAGCACATGATGCAGCGGTGTCTCGCCCGAAGCCGGGCGGCCACGGTTGGGATCCGCTCCGGCACGGAGCAGGATGCGAACGCATTCCAGCTGATTCACATAGGCCAGGCCGGCCAGGACAGACGCACCGTTTTCATTGGTCTGAATGTTCGGGTCCGCTCCGCGGGAAATGAGGTACTCAATCATTTCCGGGTGAAATGTCAGCAGAGTTCCTGCGCCATGTTCATCGACCGAGTTGGGATCGACACCGGAATCGAGCAGCCGACGAACCTCGACGAGATCCCCCTCTAAGGAAGCCTGCTTCAGTCTTAGTGCTTCAGATTCCATGTCGAACCTGCCTGCGGCCGGAGACCATCTGTAAGACGAATGTCGAGGCCTGTTGTCTGTTCCCTCACTGGCGCACATAGCGCACATGAGTCGCGGCGGGACCATCCAGAACTCTGTCGATGCGAAACTTCGGCCCTGGTTCATTCAGGTTTTCGAGCAGACGCCGTCCGCTCCCGAACAGAACGGGGGCCAGAGCGATTTCCAGTTCTTCAACAGAATTCAGGTTCAGGTACTGCTGGATCACATCCGCCCCGCCCGCGATGCGAATGTCACGACTTCCTGCCGATTCCCGAGCCAGTTCCAGAGCACGTTCGGGACCTTCATTGATGAAATAAAACGTCGTTCCACCGGGGCGGACCCAGGGTTCGCGCTTCTCGTGAGTCAGCACATAGACCGGTGTGTGAAACGGAGCCTCTTCAGGCCAGGCGACTTCACCCTGCTCGAACATTCGCTTCCCCATGATGTTGGCCCCAATCCGCTCTGTGGTGTAGCGAAGCAGGTCGTTGACCGGACCGGTCTCGCCCCCGGGGCCCAGCTTCAGGTTGTCGCGGAAGAACTGTTGATTGATGACCCAGGCCATCATCGCGCCCCACTTGGCGCCCCAGTTCTTGTACTCGGGCTTCCCCATGGTCATCCCTTCGGGCGCCATGTAGCCATCGAGACTCAGTCCAATATTCACGAAGACTTTGCTCATGATTTTCCACTCGCAGGTTGGAATGTCAGTACAGCCATTTTCAGGCTCATTTCTGAGCGAAGAAACCGGACGCTAACGCGTTGCGGCTGATGGGTCAACATGCTCTTCGGGGTGTTTAAATAACATCGAGGCCCTGTCGGATCCGGGGTCATGTCTTCAAATTTCACTTTTGGCAGTGCGATCAAGGTCCGGTCTCTATTGCGATCGCGACCTGCGGTGAAAGTTTGAGGTGGATTGC
>Ga0265327_10005354_pt1 | contig 10743 bp, 10 predicted proteins | sample 41621metaG_FD_202089 | JGI IMG/M metagenome (GOLD analysis project Ga0265327, IMG submission 202089) | Rhizosphere microbial communities from Carex aquatilis grown in University of Washington, Seatle, WA, United States - 4-16-21 metaG | ecosystem: Host-associated > Plants > Roots > Rhizosphere... | reverse complement strand
AGTCGGGGTGTTTCAGGTCGAGTCCCGGGCGCAGATGGCCACCCTGCCGCGGCTGAAGCCCAAGAAGTTCTACGACCTGGTGGTCGAGGTGGCGCTGATCCGGCCCGGCCCGATCCAGGGCGGCTCGGTGCACCCGTACATCCGGCGGCACAACGGACTGGAGAAGCCGGACTGCGAGCACGAGTCGATGAAGCCCGCGTTGGACCGGACCCTGGGCGTGCCGCTGTTCCAGGAACAGCTGATGCAACTGGCCGTCGACTGTGCCGGCTTCACGCCGGCCGAGGCCGACCAGCTGCGCCGGGCCATGGGGTCCAAACGATCCACCGAACGGATGCGGCAGCTGCGCGGGCGGTTCTACGACGGCATGCGGGAACTGCATGGCATCACCGGACCGACAGCCGAGCGGATCTACGAAAAGCTCGAAGCCTTCGCCAATTTCGGCTTTCCGGAGAGTCACGCGCTGAGTTTCGCGTCGCTGGTGTTCTCCTCGTCGTGGTTCAAGCTGCACCATCCCGCGGTGTTCTGTGCGGCATTGCTGCGGGCCCAGCCCATGGGCTTCTACTCGCCGCAGTCGCTGGTGGCCGACGCCCGCCGGCACGGGGTGTTGGTGCACGGCCCGGACGTCAATGCGAGCCTGGCATATGCGACGTGCGAGAACCGCGGCACCGAGGTGCGGTTGGGGTTGGGAACGGTCCGGCACATCGGGGACGAGCTGGCGCAGCGCATCGTCGACGAACGAAAAACGGGCGGGCCGTTTACGTCTCTGCTCGACCTGACCGGTCGGGTGCAATTGTCGGTGCCGCAGGCCGAGGCGCTGGCGACCGCAGGTGCGCTGGGGTGTTTCGGTATCACCCGGCGGGAGGGGTTGTGGGCGGCCGGGGCGGCGGCCGCGGAACGCCCCGACCGGTTGCCCGGCGTCGGGTCGGCCGGCGGCATTCCGGCGCTGCCCGGCATGACGGAACTGGAGCTGGCGGCCGCCGATGTGTGGGCCACAGGCATCTCGCCGGACAGCTACCCGACCCAATTCCTGCGGGAAGGCCTCGACGCACTGGACGTGGTCCCGGCCAATCGGCTGCTGGAGGTGCCCGACGGCACCCGCATCGTGGTGGCCGGTGCGGTGACGCACCGGCAGCGTCCGGCCACCGCGCAGGGGGTGACGTTCATCAACCTGGAGGACGAAACCGGGATGGTCAACGTGCTGTGCGCACCGGGGGTGTGGTCCCGGCACCGCAAACTGGCACAGACGGCACCAGCGCTGCTGGTGCGCGGCATCGTCCAGAACGCCAGCGGGGCGGTCACCGTGATCGCGGACCGGATGGGCCGTCTCGATCTGCGGGTAGCGGCCAAATCCCGGGACTTCCGTTGAGAGTCATGATCCGCGCCGGCATCACCCCGATGACTGACCCACTGTCGGACGAAGTGGGTAATTTTGCCCAGTTCATTGACATATCGGCCGATTTGTAAAAAGCTGGATCTATGGCAGCCGCAGGCTGTCGAGTAGTCTTACCGAGACCGCCGGTACCGCAAAATTACCGCGCATCCGTGATCGACTCAGGAGAGCCAGTATGCCCGCACCGTCAGCGCAGGTTTTCGATCGTTTGCGCCAACTGGCCGCCATTGAGAACGTCGACGCTCGGCCGACCCGCACCATCGATGAGGTCTTCACCGGCAAGCCGCTGGCCACCATCCCGGTCGCGACCGCCGAAGACGCCGAGAAGGCGTTCGCCAAAGCGCGTGCGGCCCAGCGGGATTGGGTCAAGCGGCCGGTAGCCGAGCGGGCCGCGGTGATCGCGCGCTACCGCGACCTGGTGCTGGAGAACCGCGAGTTCCTGATGGACCTGCTGCAGGCCGAAGCCGGCAAGGCGCGGTGGGCGGCCCAGGAAGAGATCATCGACCTCTTCGCCAACGCGGACTACTACGCCAAGGTCGCGGCCAAGCTGCTCAAGCCCCGCCGGGTCGCACCCCTGCTGCCGGGCCTGAACCGGACCACCGTGGCCTACCAGCCCAAGGGCGTCGTCGGCGTCATCTCGCCGTGGAACTACCCGATGACCCTGACCGTGTCCGACGCCGTGCCTGCCCTGCTCGCGGGTAATGCCGTGGTGCTCAAGCCGGACAGCCAGACCCCGTACTGCGCGCTCGCCTGCGCCGAACTGCTCTACCGCGCCGGTCTGCCGCGCGCGCTCTACGCCGTGGTCCCCGGGCCGGGTTCGGTGGTCGGCACCGCGATCGCCGACAACTGCGACTACCTGATGTTCACCGGCTCGTCGGCCACCGGCAGCCACCTCGCCGAGCACGCCGGCCGTCGCCTCATCGGGTTCTCTGCCGAACTCGGTGGCAAGAACGCAATGATCGTCGCCCGCGGCGCCAACCTCGACAAGGTCGCCAAGGCTGCCACCCGCGCCTGCTTCTCCAATGCCGGTCAGCTCTGCATCTCGATCGAGCGCATCTACGTGGACCGCGACATCGCCGACGAGTTCACCCGCAAGTTCGGCGACCAGGTGCGCAAGATGCAGCTCGGCACGACGTACGACTTCACCGTCGACATGGGCAGCCTGATCTCCGAAGGTCAGCTCAAGACCGTCTCCGGCCACGTCGACGATGCAAAGGTCAAGGGCGCCAAGGTGATTGCCGGTGGCAACGCCCGCCCGGACATCGGTCCGCTGTTCTATGAGCCGACCGTGCTCACCGACGTCACCTCCGACATGGAGTGCGCCAACAACGAGACTTTCGGTCCGTTGGTGTCGATCTACCCCGTCGCCGACGTCGATGAGGCCATCGCCAAGGCCAATGACACCGAGTACGGGCTCAATGCCAGCGTGTGGGCCGCCTCGATCGAGGAGGGCGAGCAGATCGCCTCCCGCCTGCGGTCCGGCACGGTCAACGTCGACGAGGGCTACGCCCTGGCCTGGGGCAGCCTCGGTGCGCCCATGGGCGGTATGGGGATTTCGGGTGTGGGTCGCCGGCACGGCGCCGAAGGCCTGCTGAAGTACACCGAGTCCCAGACCATTTCGACGTCGAAGGTGCTGAACCTCGACCCGCCGTTCGGTCTGTCGAAGTCGCTGTGGCAGAAGTCGCTGGTGCCCATCGTGCGTGCGGTGACCAAGCTGCCCCGGCATTAGGCGCGACAACGCCGTCGCGGTCGCGATGCGTTGTGGTATCACTGTGTCGATTATTGACACACGTGTCGGGGAGGGGCCGTCGTGGACAATCCGGGGACCGTCTCAGCTCCGACGCGTGAGCAGATACTTGCCGCCGCATTGGACGAGGTGACCCAGTGGGGCATCGAGCGTTTCAGTGTGGAAAACCTGCTGGCACGGAGGGACATCGACCGAACGGCCATCGCGGCACATTGGCCCGACGATGAAGAGTTGCTCCTTGACGTGCTGCTCGATTGGCCGGGACGTACCTTGGGCCCGCCGGATACCGGTTCGCTCGCCGGCGATCTGGCGATTCTTGTGCTCGCCATGGCCGCCTACCTCAATTCGGACTCAGGGCGCCGGATTCAGAGCGCATTGGTGATTCCGAATCGCTCGGGGATGCGCGTCGACGTCCGTCAGAAGGTATGGCAGCGCCGGGCGTCGGCGATGCAGGACGTGTTCGACCGGGCCGTGGCCCGCGATGAAATGCGGGCCGACCTCGATTCGCGGATGGTCCTGCAGATGCTGATGGCACCCATCAACATGCGATTGCTGCTCACCCACGAGCCGGTCGACGAGGAGTACCGCCGGACGCTGGTCGACATGGTGTGCCGCGCCGTCGCTCCGGGGTAGCTGAAAGTCGTTGCCCACCAAGGTGACTGGTGGTGCCCGCGACGGATCGGCCACGGTCGGAACCGCTGCAATTCGACCGGCGGTAAGGTGCGGCTATGACGCTGAACCTCACCGCTGACGAAGTGCTGACCTCCACCCGATCGGTGCGCAAGCGACTCGACTTCGAGAAGCCCGTGCCCCGTGAGGTGATCATGGAGTGTCTGGATCTGGCGCTGCAGGCGCCGACCGGCTCCAACAACCAGGGCTGGCAGTTCGTCTTCGTCGAGGACGCGGCGAAGAAGAAGGCGCTGGCCGACATCTACCGGACCAACGGCACCCCGTACCTCGCGATGGATGCCCCTCAGCGCGGCGACATGCGGGACGACCGGGCCGGCGCGGTGAAGAGCTCGGCGGAATACCTCAACGAGAACTTCGAGAAGGCTCCTGTACTGATGATTCCGTGCCTCGAGGGCCGGCCCGACCGCGCGGAAGCCGGCATGCAGGCGTCGTACTGGGGCTCGATCCTGCCTGCGGCATGGAGCTTCATGCTCGCGCTGCGCTCACGCGGTCTGGGCTCGGCCTGGACCACGCTGCACCTGCTCGGGGACGGGGAGCGGCAGGCTGCCGAACTCCTGGGCATCCCATTCGAGCGGTACACGCAGGCCGGGCTGTTCCCGATCGCCTACACCAAGGGCACCGACTTCAAGAAGGCGCAGCGGCTGCCGGCCGAGCAGCTCGCGCACTGGGACACCTGGTGAGCTGACGCGTCAGCTCGGCTAGCTGCCTGCGGCGAAGCCGAGCTGACGCCACGCCTCGTACACCGCGACGGCCGCGGCGTTGGACAGGTTCAGTGACCGCCGACCCGGGATCATCGGGATTCGGACCTGCTGGGTGATGTGCGGGTCGGCGAGGGTCTCGGCGTCCAGGCCGGTGGGTTCGGGTCCGAACATCAAGACGTCGTTCCCCTGGTAGGTCACGTCGGCGAACGACGAATTCGCATGTGCGGTAAAGGCGAACACCCGCGCCGGCATCAGTGCCCGCCAGGCGGTCGGCAGGTCGGGGTGCACTGTCACCGATGCCAGATCGTGGTAGTCCAAGCCGGCACGACGTAGCTTCGGCTCGGACAGGTCGAAGCCGAGCGGCTCGACCAGGTGCAGTTCGGCGCCGGTGGCGGCGACCATCCGGATCGCATTGCCGGTGTTCGGTGCGATGCGCGGTGAGTAGAACAGCACCTTCAGTGCCACCCTGCTGCCTCCCTTACGTCGGTGTCGTCGGGAGAGAGTCAACCACGGGCTGAGGTGGGTTACTGCGCGGCGGCGGAACCGGCCACTCCGCGGGGCAGCTGGTTCAGATCGGCGTGCGGGCTCACCAGGCCCTCGAGCGCCGACATGCAGAGGTCGACCGCGGCATCGCGAGAAATTTGTTGTAGCCCAAGCCATTCCAGTGCGACCTCGCGGACGAGTGCGAGCCAGCCGGACAGGGCGACGGTTATCACGTCGCGGCCGCTCTCGGTCAGGTCCAGCGAGTTCACGATGCGGTCGCGCAGGCCCGTGAGCTCCATGGTGATGGGGTCGCGCACCACGGGATCGGCGGCGATGGCGCTGCGGTTCGCGATCATGACCAGGGTCAGGTTGCGTTCGTAGAACAAGTAGTAAGTAACAAGCGCGGCGCGAACCTGGTCTCGCACCGTGCCGCTCGAGGTGAAATGCGAACCCGCGGCCAGTTGCTCGTGGGCCCGCGCCCAGAGCGCCGCGAACAATTCCTTCTTGCTGGGGAAGTAGTGGTAGATCAACGCCCGCGAGATTTCGGCCTGCGCCGCGATGTCTTCCATCGACACCTGCTCGAAAGGCGTGACCGAGAACGCCGCCATACCGAGATCGAGAATCTGATCCCGGCGTTGGTCGGGGGTTAACCGACTCCGTGCCATTCAGGCACTGTAATTCACCTGTTGACCACGGCCGCGCATGCCCGCTAGCCTGCTATTAGATTACATCTAATAGTGGTGGTGGGGTGTGATGACGAAGTGGTGGTTGAGAGTCTTCGGCGTCGCGTGCATGGCGATCGGGCTCGTGCACGCGTTGTTCGGCCCGCCATCGATCATCGCCGGCGGCCTGGTCAACGCCACCATCGACAGTGAACTGCGGTTTTATGCCGTGCTCTTCATCGGTTTCGGTGCGGGATTCATCTGGGCCGCCGCCGATCTTGCCCGGCGCTCGACGCTGGTGCATGTGCTGAGCGGGCTGTTCCTGGCCGGCGGCGTGGCTCGACTACTCGCGATCTGGCAGACCGGGGCGCCCAATGCCTTCTATCTGCTGCTGATCGTTGTCGAGATCGCTGTCCCGGCACTCAACTGGGTTCTGCTCAAGCGAATTGGCTGAGCGGCACATCGGATAGCGCGCTTTTACCACACAACTGTGCAACACATCGGTCACGAACACTGTCCGTTGGATGTGAAGCATGGAAACGGCTGCTCATCGCTGTCATACTGCGACAGATTGCCAGGCGGATTTCCCGTGCCCGAGTGGGCTGATGATCCGGCGGGGAACACCAATATGAAACATGCGCCTTTAACTGATTGCGGCCCCATGGCCGGCGGGAAAGCCGAGCCGCGATGACTGCTGCGCAACAGTTTTCGGCAGCTGATCAAATCACCCGCGCGCCCGCGAAACGACCGTCGCGCTTCGCCCCGTCGAATTGGCCGGTCGCCTGGAAAGTTTTCGCCATCGCCTTCGTGCCATTGGTGCTCGCCGGCACGTTCGGTGGAATGCGTATCTATTCGGGCTGGACCGACGCGGCGGATTTGCGTCGCGCGGCCGACCGCGCCGAAATGGTGCCGGCCATCGAGAACTACATGGCGACCTTCGACGCGGCGATGCTTGCCAGTTCCACCGGTGGCGACGCCCAACAGGCACTGAGCGCCTATGACGAGAGCAAACGGCGGCTACAGCACCGGCTGACGGACACCGACGTCGCGACCGACGTCCGAACCGGCATCAAGACCCTGCTCGACGGCGGTCAGGGCCTGCTCAACAAGGTCGCGGCCAACAGCATCGGGCTGCGCGAGCGTGTCACTTTGTACGCGCCGATCCTGCTGACCGCCGAGGACACCATCACCGGCTCGGTACGCATCGACGACGAGAAGATCCGTGCCCAGACGCAGGGCCTCAGCCGGGCCGTCGGCGCCCGCGGCCAGATGATGATGCAGCAGCTGCTCGTCACCCTCGGCGGCGAACTGCCGGATGCCGAACTGCGCAGCTCGATGACGACCCTGGCCGGCACCGAGCCGTCGACGTTGTTCGGCATGAGTGAAGTGCTGGGTGTCGGTTCGCCCGAAGCGCTGAAGCTGGCTCAGGAAATGGTCAAACGGATGTCCATGATGTCCGATCCGAACGTGCAGCTGGTCAACAATCCCGAGCTCAGCGAGTCGATCCAGACCACAAGCAGCGTCGCCGGGAAACTGATCGACGGCGTGTCCGCGAAGGTCACCTCGGCGGTCGACGACCAGGCCGTCGCCAAGCGCACCGAAGCCATCCGTGACTCGGCGATCGTCGGCGCGGTCATGGTGCTGGCCCTGCTCATCGTGTTGTACATGGCCCGCACGCTCATCCGGCCGCTGCGCCGGCTGCGCACGAGTGCACTCAAGGTCGCCCACGAGGACCTGGTCCGTGAGCTCGACGAGGTCCGGTCCGGCGCCGACGTCACGGTCCGGCCGCTGCCGGTGCAGAGCACCGAGGAGATCGGCCAGGTCGCGCACGCGGTCGACGAGCTGCACGAACAGGCCGTGCTGCTCGCCGGCGAGCAGGCGCGGCTGCAGCTGCAGGTCAGCGATATGTTCGAGACGCTGTCCCGGCGCAGTCGTTCCTTGATCGACCAGCAGCTGACGGTCATCGACCAGCTCGAGCGCGACGAACAGGACCCGCAGCGCCTGGCCAAGCTGTTCCGGCTGGACCACCTGGCCGCGCGGATGCGGCGCAATGGCGCCAACCTGCTGGTGCTGGCCGGCACGAATGTGCCGCATGAGCAGGGCGAACCGGTACCCGTGACCGCGGTGATCAACGCCGCGGCCTCCGAGGTCGAGGATTACACCCGCATCGCCATCGTCGCCGCCCCCGACACCGAGATTCACGGATCGATCGCCGGCGACCTGGTGCACATGATGGCCGAGCTGCTGGACAACGCGCTGCGGTATTCGCCGCCGAGCTCCGAGGTGCAGGTCTCCGCGCTGCATGCGCCAAACGGCGCGTTGGTGGTCGAGGTCAGCGACGGCGGCCTCGGCATGACCGAAGCCGATCTCCGCATGGCCAACAGCCGACTGCGCTCAGGCGGCGAGGTCAACACGTACACCGCGCGGCACATGGGCCTGTTCGTGGTCGGCCGGCTGGCCACCCAGCACGGTCTGGTCGTCCGGCTACGCGACACCGTCGAGGGTGATCCCGATTCGGGCACCACCGCCGGCATCTATATCCCCGTCGAACTGCAGACCGGGTTGCCCGCGATTCCGGACTTCGGTACCTACTGGGATGGCTCGTCAACCGCGGAGACCGGGGTGACGGACCTGCCGGGTCTGGGTCCCGACACCGGCGGATTCGCGACGTTCGGCGCGGTCGAGCAGCCCTTCGCTCAGCCGCCGGCGCCGCCCGCTCCGCCGGTGGAACCGGCGTTCGTGGAGCCCCAGCAGCGCAACGGCTTCGGTGCCGGACCCGCCGATGCCGGTGACCTCAGCGGCGTCCACCTCCCACAGCGCAATCCGGGTGCCAGCGGCATCGCGGGCCACGTCGAGTCGCCCATCGAGCGGCCCGCGCCGGCGCCGTCCGACACGTCGTCGTTCTTCGCGGCCCGGGCTCAGACGCCGCCGGCGGCACCGCCCGCACAGCCAGAGCCGGTGCGTCCGGCTCCCGAACCTGTGCAGCCGGTCCGTCCCGCCCCGACGCACCAGCCGAGCACCACCGCCGGAAGTGAGGACGCCATCTACCAGAAGATGCTCTCGGAATGGCTGATCGACGATCCCACGCAGTTGGCCAACAGCACCGATCTCGATTGGCAGACGGTGTGGGACCAGGGCTGGTCGGCGGCGGCCGCCGCGCAGAACGCGCCTGTCGTCGAGCACACCGAGGCGGGCCTGCCGGTCCGGCAGCCCGGTGCCCGCCTGATCCCGGGTTCGCCTGACGAGGATGTCCAGGGCGACCCGGCGGCAGCGGGGCAGCAGCCACTGCGTGACCCGGCCGCGGTCCGGGCCAGCATCAGCGGGCATTTCGGTGGCGTGCACGCCGGTCGGTCGCAGTCCCGGGACACGGGGGACCGGCGATGACGCGAACCACTCAGCGCGAGTCCCTGGACTGGCTCGTCACGAAATTCGCCGACGAGGTGTCCGGGGTGGCGCACGCCATCCTGGTGTCGGCCGACGGTCTGCTGATGGCCGCCAGTTCGCGGATGCCGACCGAGCGCGCCGACCAGCTCGCCGCTGTCGCCTCCGGGCTCGCGAGCCTGGCCACCGGTGCCTCCCAGTTGTTCGACGGTGGGCACGTGCTGCAATCCGTCGTCGAGATGGAGCACGGCTATCTGCTGCTGATGCGCGTCGGCGACGGATCGAACCTCGCGACGCTGGCTACCCGCTCGTGCGACATCGGCCAGATCGGCTACGAGATGGCGATACTCGTCGAACGGGTGGGGACCGTCGTCCAGTCCGCCCGCAGGACTCGATAGGACACGTCATGGAGCCGACATCTGACGCCTGGGAGTCCGCGTTCACCGCGGAGCAACCCAGCCTGGTGCGGCCCTACACGCTGACCGCGGGCCGGACCACCACCGAGATCGAGCTGCCCATGGAGGCGCCGATCTACCCGCTCGCGGCCGCCCCGGCGTCGTACTGGCCCGGCAACGACGTCCGCGGCGAGATCATCAAGCTCGGTTCCACCCGGCCCTCGGTGGCCGAGGTCGCGGCAAAGTTAGCAATACCACTCGGTGTTGCGCGTGTGCTGATCGGCGACCTCGTCACGCAGGGTTATCTTCAAGTACACGCCACGCTCGGCACGACGACCAACGTCGACGACAGGCGCGACTTGATCGGGAGGACACTGCGTGGCCTACGGGCTCTCTAATCGGCACGCCCCCGCGTCGACGAAGATCGTCATCTCGGGTGGGTTCGGTGCCGGTAAGACGACGTTCGTCGGCGCGGTCTCCGAGATCATGCCGCTGCGCACCGAGGCCATCGTCACCAACGCCTCGGTCGGCGTCGACGCCCTTGCCGGCACGCCCGACAAGAACACCACCACGGTCGCCATGGACTTCGGCCGCATCACCCTCGCGGACGACCTGGTGCTCTACCTGTTCGGCACGCCGGGGCAGCGCCGGTTCTGGTTCATGTGGGACGACCTGGTCCGCGGCGCCATCGGCGCGATCATCCTCGTCGACGTGCGCCGCCTGCAGGACAGCTTCGCCGCCGTCGACTTCTTCGAGGCGCGGGGTCTGCCGTTCATCATCGCCGTCAACGAATTCGACGGCGCACCAAGGCATCCCGGTCACGCGGTCCGCAAGGCGTTGGCTCTGCCCGACCACATCCCGGTCGTCACCGTCGACGCGCGGCAGCGGCAGTCGGCACGCGACGCATTGATCACCGTTACCGAATACGCGCTGACGAGTTTGGGCGCCCCGGCCTAACGCCCGAGGTCCCACTGGCCATAGTCAGCGGCCAGAATGTCGTCCTCATCGACGTGGTAGTCGCCGATCATGGTGCCCGGGTCGGAGGCCGTCACCACCGTCGCCTGATAGAGCACAGCCATCGGCGCGCGGGCGCCGCCGGACCAGGCCCGGGTCTGCCAGGCCCAGCGATGTCCCGGGATGGTGGACCGGCCGATGACGCCGTCGTCGGCCGCCCAGGTGACCTGGCGGGCACCACCGTAGATTCCGGTGCGCTGCACCCCGAGCACCGAATTGATGCCCTTGAACCATGGCAGCGCAACGTTTTTCCACGTATCGGTGGAGATGTCCTCGTCGA
>Ga0265327_10005353_pt1 | contig 10743 bp, 9 predicted proteins | sample 41621metaG_FD_202089 | JGI IMG/M metagenome (GOLD analysis project Ga0265327, IMG submission 202089) | Rhizosphere microbial communities from Carex aquatilis grown in University of Washington, Seatle, WA, United States - 4-16-21 metaG | ecosystem: Host-associated > Plants > Roots > Rhizosphere >... | reverse complement strand
AGCGAGCGTCCCGCCTGCCGCATGAACCAGACGGGCGTCCGCTCGACCGGCTCGCGCCGTGCGGCGCGGACTAGGAGCGGTTCCACCGCCCTAGACTAGCGGGCCATGAAGGGGCCGCTCGCTGTCGCCTGGGGCGACTGGACGCTTACCGAGCCGCGTGCGGGAGCCGTCACGGTCGCCCGGGTGGAGCTCGAGAACACGGGTACCGTCGCGTGGCGGGACCCGGTGCTCCTCTCCTACCACTGGCTCGACCTGCGTCACAACCCGATCGTCTGGGACGGCGAACGGACGAGCCTGCCGCTCGTCGCGCCAGGCGAGCGCGTCACCGTCGAGGCGAAGGTGCGGGCTCCGATCCCTCCGGGCCGCTACCGCTTCGCCCTCGATCTCGTCGCGGAGTTTCGGGTGTGGTTCTCTCAGCTCGGGAGCGAGCTCGACTCGCGAGAGATCGACGTGCTCCCTCGCGGCGGAGCGCATCGCGCAGACCTTCCGGCGCGGGTCGAGCCGGCGGCGGACTGGGAGGAGCGGGTCGCGGCGGCACACGCCGAGGGGTATGCCGTTGTCGCCGGATCGATCGAGTGGCGTGGCAGCCTCACCCGGCGGCGTCCGAAGGCGCTGGCGGCGTACGCCCCGGGCGCCGGGAGGATTCCCGGCTTCGCTCATCCGCTCGTTTGCCCGTCGGTGCTCGACGGGATCGAGCTCGAGCGGCTACCCGACGTTGCGGGGCTGCCCGCCTTCGCTGCGCCTGCCGACGAGCCATGGGTCTATGACGGTCGGGTCGTCCTGCGGGCCCGACCCGCCTAGCGCCTACAGCTCGATCGCGAGCCGGTCGTCGACTCGGCCGAACACGTACGAGCCGAGCAAGAGCGACACGACGGCCGCGACCGCGAGGTAGACCATGTCGGCGGTCCTCGGGACGCTTCCACTCCACAGCGCGTCGCGCACGGCTGCGATCGGCGGCGCGACGAAGTTACCCCACTCGAGCACCTTGATCAGCTTCTGATGGTGGGCCGCGGAAGCGGGAAGGGAGGTGAAGCTCCACAGGATCGGCGTCAGGAAGAACCACGGGATCAGCGCTGCAGCGAGGATGTGCTCGGTGTCGCGGAGCAGCACGTTCACGCAAGCGGCGACGAGCGCCACGCCGGCGACGAACGCCGCGAAGAGCACCGCGAGCGGGATCGCAAGCCAAACGGTCGAGCGGGTGCCGGGGATGAACACGAGCGAGAGGACGATCAGGATCACGAGCATCACGGCGAACGTGATCGCTTGCGTCGCGACGACCGAGAACGCGACGAGCTGCCGCGGGAACCTGACCTTCTTGATCAGCTCCGCGCTGTCGACCATCGAACGGGCGCCCGTCTGCAACGAGACCGAGAAGAAGATCCAGCAGGCGATCCCGGACAGCAGGTAGAGCGGGTAGTGCGGCACGCCGGCGTTGTTGTTGAGGATCACGCCGAACACGAGCAGGTACACGGCCATCAGCGCGAGCGGGTTGACGAGCGACCAGAGGATTCCGAGCGCCGATCCCCGGTATTTCGCCTGGAAATCGCGCTTGAACAGGTTGGTGAAGAGCTCGCGGTAGCGAACGAGATCGGTGTAGACCGCCACCAGCGCAGTGTAGGGCCGGGGTACGCCGATCCCGGCGCATCACCCGCGTCACAGGCGCCGGAAACCCCGGGAATCGAAGCGTTTTTCGCGCTACGAGCCATCCCGAGCCCCCACCCACCCTGGGGCAGAGGAAGCGAGATTACCGCCGGCGCAAGGTGTCCTTCGTCACGGCAGCGTCAGGGATGTGTGCCGGTTCTTGCACAGCTGGCCGGAACGGCCCCCCGTCGACCGCCCGAAGGAGCCCGAAAAAGGGCCCCCGGGGCTGGCGATCCGGCCGCTCGAGCCAGTACCGTCCTCACAACGTGCTAACGGCGTTCGACTACCCTCAGGGCCCGATGAGCGTAGGCTGGACGGAGCTCAAGGCGGAGGTACCGGCTTTGCCGGTGCCGGAGCAAAAACTCATAGGGAGACCGAAGGTCGCCCTATGAGCACCGCCGTCGCGATCATCGCGCTGCCGGCCGCCTCGGCCGTGATCTGGGCCCTGCTCCGCTCCCCTCTGGCCAGGCGGATCGTGAACGTCCCGACCGGTGACCGCTGGTCTGCCGCGCCGACGCCGAGCCTCGGCGGGATCGGCATCTTCGCGGGCTTCACGATCGGGCTCTGGGCCGCCGTCGCGGTCGGCGCGTTCCACCCCGGCAAGGAGTTCCTCGGCGTCTTCGCTGCGATCACGCTCGTGTTCGCAGCCGGGCTCGCGGATGACCTCTACGGCATGCCGCCGCTCGGGAAGCTCGCGACTCAGCTCGTCGCCGCAGCCATCGTGATCGGAACCGGAACGCACGTCCAGCTCGTGCATAACGAGGTGCTCGGCGACGCAATCGCCGTGATCTGGCTGGTCGGGCTGACGAACGCCTTCAACCTGCTCGACAACATGGACGGGCTCGCGGCGACGCTTGCTGCGATCGCGTTCGGGTTCTTCGCGATCGACGCGTTGACGATCCACCCAAGTGACGCCACGCTCGCGTTTGCGCTCGCGGGCGGGCTCGCCTGCGTCGGCTTTCTCCCGTTCAATCTCCGGAACGGGCCCGCCCTCGTCTTCATGGGCGACTCGGGAAGCCAGATGGTCGGGTTCGCGCTCGCCGCGCTCGGCCTCACCGCGAGCTGGCGCGTCGCCGGCACGACGGTCGCGACGCTCGTGCTGCCGATCCTGATCCTGGCGGTGCCGATCCTCGACACGACCCTCGTCACCGTCGCGCGGCTCCTCGACGGGCGGCCGATCCACGAGGGCGGGCGCGACCACACCTCCCACCGGCTCGTCCGCTACGGCCTCTCCGAGCGGCACGCCGTCGCGCTGCTCGCGCTGATCTCGCTTTGCATCGGCGGCTCGAGCCTCGCCTACACGGTGCTCGACAACTTCCGTCTCACGATCATCGGCGTGCTCGCGACCTTCGTTCTGCTCGTCCAGTTCGCAAGCTTCCTGGCCGACGTCGACCGCCGGCCCGCCCAGCTCGGTGAGCCTCTCGGCCTCGCGCAGGCCTTCGGCGTCCACTGGCGCCGCCTCGTCGAGGTCGTCGTCGACTTCTTTGTCATCACGGCCTCGTTCATGGCCGCCTACGTGATCGAGTTCGGCTGGCCGGGAACCGACAGCCAGCGGTTCATCCGCGACCTGGCGCTGCCAATCGTGCTGACCGCCTGCTACCTCACGTTCATCCCGTTCGGGCTGTACCGCTCGGTGTGGCGCTTCGCCGGGATCCGCGACGCCATCTCCGCCGCAACGGCGGTCGTCGTCGCGAACGCCGCCGCGCTCACGTTCATGGTGCTCACGCAGAACATGCGCGACTTCGACGACTCGTTCTTCATCGTCAACGCGCTCATCTGCATGGTCGCGATCACGGGCTCGCGATTCGCCGAGCGGACGCTCCTGATCGGAACGCAGTCCGTGCGCGACCGGACAGCCAGGCGCACGCTGATCGTCGGCGCCGGCCGGACCGGCCGCAGCCTGATGCGGGAGCTGCGTGAGACAGCCGGCGAGCGGGTCGTCGGCTTCGTCGACGACAACCCCCACCTTCGCCGGCGCAGCCTCCAGGGCGTGAAGATCGTCGGCTCCACCTCAGAGCTGGCGCGCGTGCTCGAGCGCACCGAGCCCGACATCGTCCTGATCACGATCCCCGACGCGCCGCGCGAGATCCTCGACGCGCTCGTCGAGACCTGCACCGAGGCCGGCGTCGCGTGCCGCTTCGTCCGGCGCGAGATCGACCTCGACCCGCGCGTCGTGTTCGGCGCTGCGTCAGAATGACCCGGCCGTGACCTCGGTCTCTGTCAGCAGCACCGGCCGCGAGCGGCAGCGGACACTCGTCGACCGCGTGCTCGCCGTGTTCCCGGCCCTCGCGATCGCGCTCGTGATCTTCGTCTTCTACGCCGTCGAGGCGTGGTCCCGGAAGACACCATGGATCTTCACGGACGAGCTGGAATGGACGCAGATCTCGCGCTCGATCGCCTCGACGGGCCACGCCGCCCGACGCGGCGACCCCCTCTTCTTCAAGTCGCTCTACGCCTACCTGATCGCCCCGGCCTGGTGGATCCACTCCACAAGCGCCGCGTACTCGGCGGTCAAGTACCTGAACGCGTTCATCATGCCGCTCGCCGCGATCCCGACCTATCTGCTCGCGCGGATGCTCGTAACCAAGCGCGCCGCCGTGGCCGTCGCCATCGGCTCGGTCGCCGTGCCCGCGATGGCCTATGTGACCTCGATCGTCACCGACGTCCTCGGCTACCCCTACTTCGCGCTCTGCTCCTGGCTCTCGGTGCGAGCCCTCAAGGAGGGCAGGCGCCGGGACGTGATCATCGCCGCCGTCTTCCTCGCCGGCGGCTACTTGGTCCGGCAGCGGCAATTCACGACGCTGCCGGTCACATTCGTCATCGCGGCGGCCGGCCTCTGGTTCACGGGGCCGCGCGGCAAGGGAGTCCGCCGCAACTGGACGACGAGCGACAAGCTCGGCGCGCTGGCGCTCGCGATCGGAGCCGCGATGCTCTTCAACCGCTACGCGCTCCAGCACATCCAGGAGTGGCAGGTCCCGACGCAGTACTACAAGAACCGCCTGGTCGACTACGGCCTCCGCGCGGGCCTCTCGTTCACGATCGGCCTCGGCGTCCTGCCCGTGATCGCCGGCCTCGTCTCGCTGCGACTGCCCGAGCGGCGCGGCGACTCGACCTACCGCGCATACGCGGCCTGGACCGCGGCAGCGATCGGCGTTCTCGCCGTCTACGCAGCAGACAAGGCAACCTCGCTCTCACTCAACTTCGCAACGCTCTGGGAGGAGCGAGACCTGGTCTACCTGTCGCCGCTCCTGCTGCTCGGCACGGCGATGGTCTTCCAGGCCAAGCGTCTCGACTGGCGGGTCGTCGCCGGAGCCACGGCATTCGTCCTCGTGATGGTCGGGCTGAAGACGCTCCAGCTGCAGTTTCCCTACTACGAGGCCCCAGGGTCGTCGATTCCGGCGGCGCTCGCGAACTACCGGCACTGGACCGCGCACTCGGTGCGGATCGGGCTCTTCGGCATCCTCGCGCTCTCGCTTGGGCTGATTGCGCTGCGGCGCCGGCGCTGGGTAGGCCCGCTCACAGCGATGCTCCTGCTCGGGTGGATGCTGGCCGGCGAGATCTCGATGACAGTCGGGCTCGACAACGGGGCCGACCAGTACCGCAAGAACCTGCCGGCCCAGCTGAACTGGGTCGACGCGCGCGTGCACGGGCAGCCCGTGACCTACATCGGCCAGGCGATCCTCGACCCGTTCGGCGAGCAGCTGACCGAGTTCTGGAACCGCTCGATCAAGCACGTTACGAGCCTCGACGGGACCGCGCCGGGGCCGGGTCCCACGTCGACCCCGAATCTCGTCAACCCCGAGGGGCTCCTGTCGGACGACTCGGGAAACCCCTATGTCCTCGCCGACACGGGGGTCGTCCTCGACGCCCCCGTCGTGAAGAGACAGGGAGCGATGACGCTCTACTACACCGGCGGCAAGCCCTGGCATCTGCTCGACGCCGTCCAGCAGCTCTACTCGGACGCCTGGTGCCCGAGCTGGTGCGCCTATACCTACTTCAAGCCGAATCAGAAGGGAACGCTCCTGATCTCGATCGGCCGCCAGGGCTACAACGGCAGCTACCCCGCCGGGCAGGCGACGATCGTCGTGGGCACGGTCCGCATCGACAAGCACGACTCGCCCCGGCTCAATCACGTCTACGTGGACATCCACCACGTGGTGAAGAACGGCGCTTCGAGCGTGATTGCGGTCCCGATCAAGCACACGCCCGTCCGCGTCGAGGTCGCGATCCCGAACACGATCCCACCGTCCGCCAACGACCCGCGACACCTCGGCGCGCAAATCGGCTTCGTGTTCAAGCCGTCCAAGTGACCGCGCAGCTGCGGGTCGAGATCGCGCGGACCACCGAGCAGCTCGAGGGGCTCCGGCCCGCCTGGGACGAGCTCCCCTGGAAGCGCGAAGAGGCAGCCTATCCCTACTTCACGGCGAGGCTGCGAACGCGAGACGGGGTGGTGGGCCCGTTCGCCGCCATCGTGTACCAGGGCGACACGCCGATCGGCGGCCTCGCCGCGCGGATCGAGATGCGCCGGCTCGCGGCGAGCATCGGCTACCGCGAGCTCTACGCACCGACCGTGCGGGCACTGCAGGTGGTGGACGGCGGGATCGCAAGCGCTCACCCCGGGGCGCCCACGGCCCTCGCACGCGTGATCGAGGGCGCACTCGAAACCGGCGACGCCGAGGTTGTGGCGCTCCCTCCGCTCGAGGTCGGCTCCGAGCTCGCTACCGCGTTCGCCTCGATCGGCGGCCCGCTGACGAGGCAGCCGCTGATCGAGCCGTGGACGCGGCGCCTCCTGCGGCTGCCCGGCTCCTTCGACGAGTTCCTGGCGTCCCGCAGCCACAAGACCCGCAAGGGGATTCGCCGCGATGCGAGACAGCTAGAGGCGGCTTTCGGAAACGCCCTCTCCGTCGAGATCGTTCGCGACCCGGCTGATGCCGGCCGGCTCATCGCCGACGCCGACCTGGTCGCGCAATCGACCTACCAGCGACGGCTCGGAGCGGGGTTCTCGGACACCGCCGAGCAGCGCGAGCTCATTCGCGTCGGCCTCGAGAACGGCTGGGTGCGCGGCTACCTCCTCTACCTCGAGGGCAAGCCTGCGGCGTACTGGCTCTGCTCGCCGTTCCGGCGAACAACGCTGCTCCGCACGGGTGGCTTCGACGACGCTTATGCCGAGCACCGCGTCGGGATCTACCTGCTGATGCGCGTGATCGAGGATGCCTGCGCCGACCCCGAACTCGATCTCCTCGACTTCGGCCCGGGAGACGCCGCGTACAAGGAGCAGTACTCGAACGAGACCCGCGAGGAGCGAAATGCCGTCGTCTTCGCCCCGACCTTCCGGGCGCGCCGGATCAACGCCACGCGCACCGCGATCCTCGGCCCGGCCAGGCTCGCGAAGGCCGGGCTCGACGCTACGCAGCTCACCTCCCGCGTCAAGACGACCCTGCGAAGACGCGCGACATGAAGCTCGCGACCGCAATCCAGCGGGCCCCGGTCATGCTCCGAAGCGCCCTTCGGGACCTCCGGCACGGCCGCCTGCTCGGCGGAACCGTCCGGAGCCGTCACGAGCATCTCGGCGCGTTCCACGCGACGAACTCGCCCTACGAGGATCTCGACCGCGTCTTCCGCGGAGTCTCGGTCGGACCCGCAGACGTGATCGTCGATGTCGGCTGCGGCAAGGGCCGGTCGCTCAACTGGCTGATCGACCGCTTCCCGGCGAACGCGCTCTACGGGATCGAGCTCGACCCCGAGCTCTGCGCGGCAACGGCCAAGCGGCTCCGGCGGCGCCGGAACGTCACGGTGGTTTGCGGTGACGCGACAAGGCTGATCCCGCCCGAAGGAACGGTCTTCTACCTCTTCAACCCGTTCGACAGCACCGTGATGAGCCGCTTCGCCGACGCTCTGCTCGAGCGCGGGCGGCCCGCCACGATCGTCTACTACAACGCGAAGTTCCTCGAGCCGTTCGCCTCGGACGCCCGGTTCTCTGTCCGCGAGCTCGACGACCCGGCGCTCGCACACCGCTCGGCCGTCGTCACGCTGTCCTGAACCCGCCCGTCCGGCGAAGGTGCCACACGATCGCGCCCCAGGTGAGGGCGAACGCGACCGACGAGACGAGCACGGCCCCACCGGCGCCGGTGACGCCCCACTCCTTGCCGAAGACGATGATCAGCGGGAGCATCACGACGGTCTCGACGCCGTGTGCGATCAGGCGCAGCCCGGGCCGCCCGATCGTTACCGGGAACGTCTTCGTCCAGCTGAACACGAGCTGGATCGCGGCCGCGACCAGGATCAGCCGGGCAGCCGACACGGCTCCCGAGTAGTCGGGGCCGAAGAGGATCCGAATCAGCCACGGGATCGTCAGTAGCACCGGCACGAGTGCGAGCGCCGCGATCGCTGCGGAGCCCGCGACGTAGCGGCGGATCCCGGCGATCACGACCTCGGGGCGGCCGTGCTCCCAGTCCCGGGTCTGCTCGCTGAGCAGGATCATGCGCAGCGGCGAGGAGACCGCCGCGAGCCCGTTCTGCGGCATCTGGGCGGCCCGGAAGAGGCCGACCTCGTTGGGCGTGCGGACGATGCCGAGCGTGAGTGGCGCAATCCAGGTGCGCACCGAGATCAGCCCCGTGTAGGCGGCGCTCTGGATCACGAACCTGATGATCGGCCGCCGGTCGTCGCCGAGCGGAACCGGGGCGGCGGAGGGAAACTGGCGCAGGCTCGCGAGGCCGATCCCGAGGATCGAGATCGTCGTCAGCACCTGGGCGATCACGACGCCGATCACGGCCTGGGTCACGCCGTACTGGGCGCCGATCGCGATCCCGGCGAGCCGCAGCCCCATCGAGATCGTGAGCCAGGTCCCACGGAGGTCATAACGGCCGGCCAGGATCAGCGAGGCCGCCGCGATCGACTCGAGCGCCTGGAGCGGCGGTAGCGTCGCCGCGATCAGCAGCGGTACCTCGAGCCCCTCGCCGCCCTTGAAGATGTCCGACGCGAACGGCGCGATCGCCACGATCAGCGCCGTCGCTGCGAATGCCGCGGCGACCTCGCACGTGAACGCGAGCCGGATCAGCCGGTGGAAGCGGCCCCATTCCTCGTTCGCGGCGTACCGGAAGCCGTACTTGACGAGCGCGTCGTCACTCGTCAGCCAGACGAGCAGCGCCAGGAAGTCGACGGTGCCCACAACAATTGTGAACCGGCCCGCGCCGGTCGGCCCGAGCACTCGCAGCGCGACGATCGCCGAGGCGAGGCCGAGCGCGACCGAGGCGTACACCCCGGCGAACGCCGCCACCCGCCGCCGCGTCAGGCCGAACGAGCGGAACACTCAGACGCTCGCGCTGCAGAAAACGCGGCCGGTGTAGCGCGAGAGGAACATCGCGATCGGTCCGGTGCGCTCGAGGGCCTCCAGCACGCTCACCGCGAGCGCCGGCAGCGAACGGCGTTGCGGGACGAAGTACGGACGCATCTCGATCCGGGTGAAACCGGCGGCCCGGAGATCACGCTCGATCAGGGCCGCGGAACGCTCGCGTTGACGGAAATCGAGGACGAATTTCTGCTTCGTGTAACCGGCAACGCTGCGGAAGAAGGCAAGCCGGTCCTCGGGATAGCTGAACGCGCGCAGGCAGATCGTCGCGTCGACGGGCTCTGCAGGCCGGTAGACCTCGGAGCGTTCGACAACGAACGTGAGGCCGGGATGGAGCCGCCGGGCCGCCTCGATCATCTGCGAGCTCAGGTCGACACCGGTGTACACGAGCCCATACGCTCCAAGTGGATCGGCCATGATCCCGTCGCCGCAACCGAGGTCGACGACGGTTGCGCCGAGCTCGAGCCGCGGCCCGAGCTCGACGACAAGCCGCGCGCGGCCGGCCGAGTAGCGGGCGGGGTCGGCATACTCGCGCTCCGAAAAGCCGTCGGCGAGCGCGTCGTACTTCTCCTCTGGAGTGCTCATAGGGCGCGAAGCCTCTCAGGATGTTTGCGCACGAAGCGCAGGATTCCACGCCAGTGCCACAGCGTCCTTCGCGTCAGCAGCCGTCGGTCGGTCACCGCCTTGTGCTCGTGGCGCACGGCCGCGGCCGGGACGTACCAGCGCTCCCAGCCGGCCAGCATCGCCCGGTACTGCAGATCGATGTCCTCGCCATAGAGCCGGAAGCCCGGGTCGAGACCACCGAGCTCGTCGAGCATGGCGCGGCGCAGCAGCAGGAAGCCGCCGAGCATCCAGTCGCTCTCGACGGGGCCGTCGGGGGAAGGCTCGTCGAGGTGCAGGTGGTGCTCCTGCTTCACGAGTTTCCGGAGCGGCGTCCGACGGACAACCGTTCCGCCTACCGTCGGGAAGCGTCGCCGGGAGGGCTGCGGGCTCCCGTCGGGGAAGGTCATCCCCGGGCCCGCGACCCCACAGCGGGGGTGCGCCTCCATGAAGTCGCGGAGAGCCGCGACGGCGCCGGGCTCGGCGACGGCGTCCGGGTTCAAGACCAGGACGGCCTCGCCCCTCGTTCGGGTGAGCCCGAGGTTGATGTTCGCGGCATATCCGAGCGGGCGATCGTTGTGGAGCGCCTCGACCCCGGCCGGGACGCTCCCCGGCACGTTGGCGATCACGAGCAGCTCGTCGACCTGTGGCTCGAGCGCCGGCAGCGACTCGGCCAGCTCGGCGGCGCTCCCGTGCGACACGACGATCGCCGAGACCTTCACGCCAGCACCTGCCGGTACACCTTGGCGGTCCGGCGCGCGGTCTCCGTCCAGGAGAACGCCCGTGCGCGCTCGATCCCGGCCGCGGAAAGGAGTGCCCGCTCGGCCAGCGCCTTCACCGCCGCGGCGGCGAAGTCCCCGCCTTCCGCATAGATCGCTGCGTCCGCCCCGACCTCTCGGAGCGCCGGCTCGTCGGCGGCGACGACCGGCGTGCCACAGGCCATCGCCTCGAGCACCGGCAGCCCGAACCCCTCGAACCTGGACGGCAGCACGAGCAGAGCCGCGCCCCGATAGAGGTCAGCAAGCGCGTCCTTGGCCACGTAGCCGCGAAGATCGGCGCCTCCCGCACGAAGCGCGGCCCCAAGCTCCGCATCCTTCTCGGGGCCGGCCACGACGAGCGGCAGGTCGACCGCCTTCGCAGCGGCGAGCGCGGAC
>Ga0265327_10005351_pt1 | contig 10746 bp, 12 predicted proteins | sample 41621metaG_FD_202089 | JGI IMG/M metagenome (GOLD analysis project Ga0265327, IMG submission 202089) | Rhizosphere microbial communities from Carex aquatilis grown in University of Washington, Seatle, WA, United States - 4-16-21 metaG | ecosystem: Host-associated > Plants > Roots > Rhizosphere... | reverse complement strand
AAGACCGTTAACGCCGACGGCAGCTACGACATCCACTATTACAAGGGCGGGGCGTTCAGTGGCGTGGCCTACGCCTCCTACGACAACGCCTACACCTCGTCGGGCTTCCGCGATCAGGAGACCTTCTACGACGCGAGCGGCAATGTCGTGGCCTTCGAGACCTTCCAGTCGAACAGCGGCTACGCCATCGCGCTCAACGGATCGCTGTCGCAGCAGAAGACCGTTAACGCCGACGGCAGCTACGATGTGGCCTTTACGAACGTCACCGGCCAAAGCTATGGGTCTTACGAGAATATTTACAGCGACTCGGGAGTAAGAGTCGGCGAAAGCATGGATTATCTGAGCGGAGCCGGCACGTTGTCCCTTTATGGAAATGGCCTGACAGTGACGGCGGGTTCATCCCAGCTGAGCGTGCAGCTTCCGGCGGCGGGGGGTGGCGACGTCTTCGCTCTCAACGGCCATGGACAGGAGACGATCACGGCTTCAACGGGAACGTCCGGAGAAACTTTCGTATTCGCGCCGGGGTTTGGTCAAGACACACTGAACGGCTTCGTGGGCACGGGGGCGAACAACGATGTTCTGCAGTTCAGCGTCGCCGACTTCAGCTATCTGAGCGGCACGGACACGGCGACGGATCTCGCCGCGCTCATCGCCCATGGGGCAATCACGCAAAGCGGAACCAGCACGCTCATCACCGACACCCATGGCGATGCGTTGAAGCTTGCCGGCGTTTCGGCCGCCACACTAGAAGCTCATTCGACAAACTTTGCCTTCAAATGAGGCGATCACAAAAGTGCAGGTCATGTGCGATCACAAGGCGCGGGATGGAGAAGAAGAAACCATAGACAGGTTTGGAAACCCTCGGCGGAGCAGGCGCCAGACGCCGGTTTCGGCTCATGTCGCCTTTTGGCGCGTCACTGACGCGCGAGAGATTTCGTGTCGCGGCGGCAATGTGGGGACGAGCAGACTCGCCCATCGCAGGGCGCGAGGAGTGAAGATGACCCGAAGCGGTCCTCGTAGCCGTTCCGACGGCACTCGCAAATGCCGAGGATATAAGGCGAAATCGTGCTTTTCGACGCTCAAAAAGGATCGATGCGCCGCTGTGTGGCGCGCGCCTTGGCGGTATGCGAAGAAAGCGATTGCGCTCTCGGTTCTTTTAAATGTCCGGCGCGAAACCGAGCTCAATATAGAGAATCGTTGTCAGCAACATCGCGGCTATGCCTATCAGCAGGACGGTCCATTCTGATTCCGAGGTTGGCAGCTTGTTCGACATTCGCGGCTCAGCTCGCAACGCTGCCACGCTCATACCAGCCGCGCGAACGGCGGACGATATAGACAACGGAGAGCATGACCGGCACCTCGACGAGGACGCCGACGACCGTCGCCAGTGCTGCGCCGGATTGAAAGCCGAAAAGAGCTATGGCAGTCGCAACCGCCAATTCGAAAAAGTTGCTCGCGCCGATGAGCGCCGATGGCCCCGCGACGCACCACTCGACGCCAAGCAGGCGGTTCAGCCCGTAAGCCAGCCCCGCGTTGAAATAGACCTGAATCAGGATCGGCACAGCGAGCAGGCCGATAACGAGTGGCTGGCGAATGATTTGCTCGCCTTGCAGGCCGAACAGCAGCACGAGCGTCAGCAGCAGCGCGGAGAGCGACAGGGGAGCCAAGGCGCGCAGAAGTCTATCCAAAGCATCTTTGCCGCCTTGCGCCAGAAGCGCCCGCCGCCACAGTTGCGCGGCGATGACCGGCACGACGATATAGAGGACGACGGACAGCAGCAGCGTATCCCACGGCACGGTGATGGACGACAGGCCGAGCAGTAGGGCGACGATCGGCGCGAAAGCCACGATCATAATCGTGTCGTTGAGGGCGACTTGCGACAACGTGAAATGCGGCTCGCCATCGACAAGATTCGACCAGACGAACACCATGGCCGTGCAAGGAGCCGCCGCCAGCAGGATCAATCCGGCGATGTATCCGTCAATCTGGTCGGCAGGCAGATAGGGTCGAAACAGATGGGCGATGAACAGCCAGCCGAGAAAGGCCATGGAGAACGGCTTGACCAGCCAGTTTATCCCAACCGTCGTTGCGATCCCGCGCCAATGCTCCCCCACCTGCCCAAGCGCCGAGAGGTCGATCTTGAGCAGCATGGGAATGATCATCAGCCAGACCAGCACGGCGACCGGTAGATTCACTTCCGCGACCGTCGCCGCGCCAATGGCGCGGAACACAGCGGGCATCGTCTGACCGAGGACGATTCCGGCGATGATGCACAGCGCGACCCAGAGCGTCAAAAACCGCTCGAACACGCCCATTGCTGGCGCTTTGCTTATCTCGGGGTTGCCGGTGACGGTTCTGGCTTCGGTCATGATTATCGACTCTTCCTCATTGAGAGTGTCAAGCTGGCTCGGTCACATGCCCCGCAAATTCCAGCAGGCGCGGCACACCGACAGGTTCTTCCTTCAACAGCGGCACGATGGCGTAGCGACGCGCATGGAGGGTCGCAACCTTCTCCACCTCGACCAGTTCGTTTGTGGCGCGTTGGCGTAACAGCGGAGAACGCGGGCGCGCCGCCGCAATGCTGTTGTTGATCACCCACGCCCAAGGTTCAATCCCCGCACGCCGCAAATCGGCTTGGAGACTTGCCGCTTCGAGCACCGGCGTCGTTTCCGCCAAGGTGACGAGGAGAACCTTGGTTCGCCGCGAATCCTGAAGCTGCATCATCGGGGTCGTATAATGTCCGCCCTTGGCGTCCAGCATGCGCGCAACCTCGCGGTGATAAGCCCCCGTGGCGTCCAACAGCAACAGGGTGTGGCCCGTCGGCGCGGTGTCCATCACCACGAATTTCTCGCCCGCCTCGCGGATAATGCGCGAGAAGGCTTGAAAGACGGCGATTTCCTCGGTGCAAGGCGAGCGCAAATCTTCTTCGAGCAACGCGCGCCCTTGGGCGTCGAGCTTTGCGCCCTTTGTCGCCAAGACTTCCTGACGATAGCGCTCGGTTTCAGCGTGAGGGTCGATGCGGCTCACCGTCAGATTTGCCAGTGAACCATGGAGAGTTTGGGAGAGATGCGCGGCGGGATCAGAGGTCGTGAGATGCACCGGCAGCCCGCGATACGCCAATTCGACCGCGACGGCCGCCGCAACGGTCGTTTTGCCGACGCCGCCTTTTCCCATCAGCATCACGAGGCCGTGGCCATCGGCGGCTATGCCGTCAACCAGCTCCGACAGGCTCGGCGCGCACAGCTCGATAGGCGCGCTGACCGCCGCGTCCAAGAGCGGCGGTGTTTCGACGAGCAAATGACGCAAAGCATCGAGTCCCACCAAATTGAATGGCTTAAGGGGGACGTGATCGCAGGGCAACGCCTGAAGAACTTCAGGCGTCGCGGCCAAAGCCGCTTGCTCGCGCTCGTAAATAGCGGCGGCGAGCGCATCGAGCGCCGCTTCTTCTTTCGGCAAGATACCGTTGACGACGAGGAATTGTTGATTGAGACCAATCGCCGCCAGTTCGCCATGGGTCCGCGCCGCTTCGCGCAGCGCGGAATTCTGGGCGCGGGCGACGAGGATCAGGCGTGTTCGCCGCCCGTCCGCCAGCGCTTCGACCGCCGCTTCATATTGCGTGCGTTGCTTGGCGAGGCCAGCGAGCGGGCCGAGGCACGAGGCGTCGCCCTTCCCCGCTTCAAGAAAGCCGCTCCACGCCACGGGGAGCTGTAACAGGCGGATGGTATGACCGGTCGGCGCTGTGTCGAAAACGATGTGGTCGAAACCCCAAGTCAGTTCCGTATCGGTCAGCAGCGCTGTGAATTCATCGAAGGCGGCGATTTCCGTCGTGCAGGCTCCCGAAAGCTGTTCTTCAATGCCCTTGACGACGGCTTCGGGAAGCTTGCCCCGCACGGGGCCGACGATGCGGTCGCGATAGGCTTGCGCGGCAGCTTGCGGGTCGATTTCAAGTGCGAAAAGCCCCCCCACAGCGGTAATGGCCGTGATCTTGTCGCCGATAGCGATCCCGAACACCTGACCGACATTCGACGCGGGATCGGTGCTGACCAGCAGCACGCGGCGGCCAGCTTCCGCGAGCTGGATCGCCGTGGCGCAGGCAATCGACGTTTTGCCGACGCCGCCCTTGCCGGTGAAGAAGAGGAAGCGCGGCGCGCCTTCGAGGAACTTCATGTTGTTTCTCTCAGCAGCAGCGACTGCCGCCGCAGCATGAGTCCTGTTGCGCTTCGACGGTTTCCTTGACGCCCGCCCAGCGCGCCAGCTCGGTCCGGTTCGGATAGCGTCCCGCAAGGGCGATATCGCCATTGACGAGGATCAGCGGCAGCGCCTCCTGTCCCGAACGCTCCAGAAGACCTGTGACCGTCGCGTTGTCGGCGAAAGCCGTGGGCTGTTGGGCGAGATTGAAGCGCTCGATTTGCGCGCCGTTCTTCTTCGCCCAATCGACATCCGCCGCGAAGGTCACAAGCGCCTGGTCGGTGTCGACGCCGCAGACGCCCGTGCTGCAACAAAGGGCGGGATCGAAAACTTGAATGGTCGTCATTTTAGTCCTTTCAGGATCGGGGTTGAGCGGTCTTGGCGACGACGACTTCCCCATCCTCCTTGGTGAATTCGCCAATGGCGGGATTAGGCAGGATATCGAGCACGGCCTCGGAAGGTCGGCACAGCCGCGCGCCTTTCGGCGTCACAACGATCGGCCGGTTAATGAGGATCGGATGTTCGAGCATGAAACCGATCAGCTCGGCTTCCGTCCATTTGGGATCGGCAAGGCCGAGCTCGTCATAGGGGGTTCCCTTCTGCCGCAGCAGCTCGCGGGCGGAAATGCCCATGGCCTTAAGCAGCGCGGCGAGCCTTTCGCGCGTCGGCGGCTCCTTCAGATATTCGATGATGACCGGCTGTTCGCCGCTTTGGCGGATCATCGCCAGCGTGTTGCGCGAGGTGCCGCAGGCGGGATTGTGGTAGATGGTGATGGTCACCCTCACGCCCCCGCCTTATGGCCGTGGCTTGCGCCTTCTGCCTCGCCGATTTCGCGGAGGCGGTTTTTCAGCACCAGCTTGTCGAGGCGATGAATGGGCGTCGCCAGAAGCAAAGAAATGCGGGTCTTCAGGTAGCGGAAGGCAAGGTTGAAAGCCTTCTGCTTCTCGATGTCCGAGCCTTCGACAGCGGCAGGGTCTTCGATGCCCCAATGCGCGGTCATGGGCTGACCCGGCCAGACCGGGCAGGCTTCGCCCGCCGCGTTGTCACAAACGGTGAAAACGAAATCCAGTTTCGGCGCGTCGGGTCCGTCGAACTCTTCCCAACTCTTCGAGCGGAGGCCGTCCGTTGGATAGTCGTAGGCTGCGAGCGTCTTGAGCGCGTAAGGATTCACCACCCCCTTGGGATGGCTCCCCGCCGAAAATGAATTGGACAGGCCCACGCCGTCCTTGCGGAGAATGCACTCGGCGAGGATCGAGCGCGCGGTGTTGCCGGTGCAAAGGAAGAGAACGTTGTAGACGCGGTCAGTCATGGCGCGGACCTTTCTCTGGGCAGCAGGGCGTGAGATCAGCGATGAGCGGCTCGCAAATGTCTGAGCGCCCGCCACAGCAGTCTTTCAAGAGGAACAACGTCACCTCGCGCAGGCGCGCGAGATCGGCGTGATAGATGATGGAACGGCTTTGGCGTTCGCCGCTCACCAGACCGGCGCGGGCAAGGATGCTTAAATGCGCCGACATGGTGTTTTGCGGAACTTCCATCAGGCGCGCCAATTCGCCAGCCGGCACCCCGTCCGGTTCGCGACTGACCAGGAGCCGGAAGGTGTTGAGGCGAGTCGATTGGGCGAGCGCCGCCAAGGTGGCGATGGTTTCGATATCATCCATCCATCCAGATTAGATGATATATATAACAGGCGCAAGATGTGCGCGAAAATCAAAAAATGCAGCACTCGGAACCGCCGAGAGAAGATGGCAGAAATTCGATTTTTGCCCTCGTCCTAAATCCTTGCGATCAGCCCAAGGGACGCCGCCGAAAGGGAGACCACAGCAGAGGCGAGAATGAGCCATAGCGTGTCAAGTTTTGTCGTCAGCAGGACGACCAGACTCACAGCTGCAATCGCTATGGTGATGGGATCGGTGAGCGCGTCCCGCGCAAGCGGAATCGCGGCCGCGAGGAGAAGACCGGCGCTCGCAATCACCACGCTTTGCAACACGGCTTTGACGCGCGGATGCTCGATTTTGCGACCGGCGAAATGGACGAGCGGAATGATGAGCAGAGCGGGCGTAATCATCGCCAGCCATCCGGCGATAGCCCCCGGCACACCGGCCACGAAATAACCGACACTCACAATGTAGAGACCAACCGGGCCGGGCGTGCTGCGCGTAATGACGACGGCTTCGTTGAGCTGCTTATCGGTCAGCACATGGTGCTGGAAAACGAGGGCTTCTTGAATCACGGGCAACGACGCCAGCCCCGCAAATGCGGTGATCGTGCCCTTGAGAAGCAACAGGTAAAGGAGAAAAAGGCTCATGAATTTGCCGCCAGAGGCAAGAATGTGCCAATGACGGCAGCGAGCAAAAGCACCTGAATCGCAGGGATGGCAACGACCACATGGAGCAGGAACGCCGCCGCTCCAATGAGAAGGACGCGGAGCCGCGCCTGTCCTTTAAAGTGCGGCTTTGCAATCGTCCAGCACGTCTTGACGGTGATTGCGACGGCGGCGGCGACCGCGCCATGAATCGCCGCTTGCGCGAAGGCGTTTTCCTGCCAATGGCTGAAAAGCGCGGTCAGCACTGTGACCATGATCGTGCAGGGGATGGAGGCCGCCAGCAGCGCGACGACCGCCCCCGACATTCCGTGCAGGAGCCACCCAATCCCCGTGCAGACGGCCAGAAGGTTTGTTCCGGGCGTCAAGCGTCCGAGCGCGTAGCATAGGGTAAAGCGGTCATCGTTCAGCCAATGGCGCTTTTCCAACAGTTCGTGATGCAAAACGGCGGTCGTCGCGCTGCCGCCGCCCAAAGTGAAGTTGGCGTAGCGTGTAAACACCCAGCCGATACCCCCTAAGCTGGGGGGCGCGTTGCTATCGGTTGAATCCGCCATGACGCACCGGTGCATTAAACTTGCCACTGCCCCGTCATTCATGCCACCAGACGTTGACGGCGGAAATGATGAGAAAGCCCGCCAGAGACGGCCTTTATGGCGACGCGCTAGCTCCCCGCAGCCACGTGCACGGCGTCGAGGCCTGCCCGCAGTGCATGCGCTAATTTCACGGCGTCGTCATTGGCCCAGAAGTGCACGAAGAACAGTCGGGGTTCGTCGTCAAGCATATGGTTGTGCAAGGCTGTAACCTCGATTCCGTTGGAGCGGAGCGCCTTCAGCAACGGTTCGACTTCCTTGGCCAAGGCGACAAAATCGCCCGTGATGGCCGCTTTTCCATCGCCGGTCGGCTCGAAATTGATCGCGTTCGCGGTTCCCATGGCTGGGGTTACCGTCATGCCGCCAGCCTTGAGCGTATCAGCTCGCGGGATGCTGAACTGATAAACGCCGCCATTATTCTTCCCTTGGAAGCCAAGGGCTTCATCCACTTGCGCGGTGTCGAAGCTGAGTTTTGGCGGCTCGCCCGCAGGCGTGGGGAAAGCTTCAAAGGGGGTTGTTGTTTCCGCCAGCGCGTCCCGAACGACCTTGGCTAATTTCGCCGGATCACCCTGACCGCCGATATGCATGTAGAAAGGGGCGGGGCTGGCGCGCAGCAAGTGGTTATGGACGGCCGTAACCTGGACCCCATTAGCGAGCAGCGCCTTCATGACCGGATTGACCTCGGTTTCGGTGAGCACGAGATCGCCCATCATCATGGCCATCTGGCCCATAGGTTCGAATGCGATCCAACCGCCGAGAGCGAATCCAGGCTTGACGCCGACGCCGTCAAGAGTGACGTGAAGATCGCTTCGCGGAAGACCGTATTTATGGACGGCTCCGATGACGGCGGCTTTCTTGCCGATCGCGGCGTCGACCTGGGACCAGTCCGTCTCTGCGATTGCAGGGGATACGGGAAGCAGAAGCCCAAGCGCGGCGATTGTTGCAAGTGCTTTTCTCATTGGTTGTTCCTTTCCCTTGACCGCTTTAAATCGCCCCAGCCAGAAAGAGCGCCATTCCGCCCAGGCAGCAGGCGGCAAGCGTTCGGAGCATCCCGACCCGAAACCGGAAAATCGCAAGCGCGGCGGCGAGTGAGAGAACGAGGCTCCAGAAGTCGACGCTTGAGAGCACAGGCGCGGCGAACGACAGCCCATAGCCGTTCACAGCGACGGTCTCACGAAAGAGGGTATGGATCGCGAACCAGATGGCGAGGTTGAGCACAACGCCGACAACGGCGGCGGTGATCGCCGCCAGTGCGCCCGAAAGCGCCTTGTTGGCGCGGACTTTTTCGATGTAGGGCGCGCCGAGGAATATCCAGAGGAAGCACGGCGCGAACGTGACCCACGTCGCCAGCAGGCCCCCGAGCATCCCCGCTAGAAGTGGCGGCAGGTCCCCTGGCGAGCGAAACGCCGCCAAGAAGCCTACGAACTGTAGAACCATGATGAGCGGGCCTGGCGTCGTCTCCGCCATGCCAAGTCCATTGAGCATCTCGCTGGGCGAGAGCCAATGATAGGTTTCGACGGCCTGCTGGGCGACATAGGCGAGAACCGCATAGGCTCCGCCGAAGGTCACGACCGCCATTTTGCTGAAGAACACGGCGATCGCCGAAAAGACGTTCTCTGGACCCGCAATCAGTACAATAGCGGCGACGGGAACGAGCCATAGCGCCAGCCAGATTGCGCTTACCTGAAGCGCCCGCATCGCATTTGGCCTGGCATGCGCGGGCATGTCATTGCCGAGCAGACTGTCCTCATTCTCCTGGGCGGAACCATGCCCCGCCGCCACGAAGGCCGGGTTCCCACGCGAGGCCCCGATATATCCAATCAGCGCCGGAGCGAAGATGATGACGGGGAACGGAACATCGAAGAAGAAAATCCCGACGAATGAGAGCCCCGCCAAAACGCGCATGATGGCGGACTTGAAGCCGCGCTTGCCGATCCGGACGACGGCTTCGATGACGACCGCGAGGACAGCGGCCTTCAGGCCGAAGAAAAGCGCGGACACCACGCCGACGTTTCCCCACAGCGCATAGATGACGCTGAGGGCCATGATCGAGACAATTCCAGGGAGGATGAACAGACCGCCCGCGATAAGGCCGCCAAGCGTCCGATGCATCAACCAACCGATATAGGTGGCGAGTTGCTGTCCTTCGGGACCTGGCAGCAGCATGCAGTAGTTCAAGGCGTGCATGAAGCGGCTTTCCGACACCCACTTCTTCTCGTCCACGATGATGCGATGCATCACGGCAATCTGACCGGCGGGGCCGCCGAAACTCAGCAAGGCGACCCGCGCCCAGACGCGGGCCGCATCCCTCAACGATACTCCATGGCCTTGGGATTTGAGTTGCGAATGGACGTTCACGATGCTTTCCCCAAGTTTGTAGCGGGCCAATTGTGAGGCTCGTCGGTCGCGTCGCGGCACCAGCAATAAAAGGCGTCGTAGAGCGCCATCCCCACTTCGAGTTGCGCGAGATCATCCGCATACATGCGCGACAACCCGAGCGACGCCGCCAGTAGTCCTGCGCCTTCAGGGGAAATATCGAGGCGCGCGGTGTCCGCGCCGCGCACAATGACGGCCAGCCTTTGCAGGGGTTCCGACGCCAAGCCCCATTCGTCCAGCATCGTATCGAAGGTGCAGCGCTCGCCCCTGTGGCTCCAGAACGCGCCCTCGATATCGAAAGCAGCGCCGCCAAAGCGTTCGGCAACCGCCGACACCTCCGCCGGAGCGACAAAAAGAAAAACGGCGTTGGGATCGACGAAGCGGCGGATCAGCCATGGGCACGCGATGCGGTCCACCTTCGGGCGCGAGCGCGTCACCCATACCGTGCGCCCGAAAGCGTCGCGCGGGGGCAGCTTCGCTGATGGCACGAGCGGGCCGCCAGATTTGACCCACGCTTGGTGACCGCCAATCAGAACGTCGGCGGAGGTCGCCCCCGCGTGCCGAAGCCAAGCGGCAACGCCTTCGCTTATTTTCTGGCCATCTTGGTCGATCACCACGGCTGAAAGATCGGCGAACTCAGACGCCCACTCCGAAACCGACTCATGGGAGCGGCGCAAAGCGCCAGGGATAAAGCATGAATCGGCTTCGTATTCCTCATCGCTCCGCACATCGATGAGTGCAGGACAATGGGGGACGCCAATCAGGCGTAAGAGCTTATCGGGGGAGATTGCATTGATCGACGACATGATGCGCCCTTGGTGGAAACCCGGACGCGATTCTTGGGCATGTCGCCTCGTGGGGAGATCGCTTCCCCATGGACGCAGAATGCGGCGCGTCAGTTGCCGAAGTCAAGGCAAAAGGCCGGAACGGGTTGAGATGGGCGCGAGCGATTACGTAGCCGCCGTAAAACGCGGTTTGTGCAAAGAGACTTGCATCGAAAGCCGGGCCAATAAAATCAATGGATTAGGGTGATGCAGAAGTTCGGTGCAAAGTCTCGGCGCATGACCGCTCCTGGCGCGTCACTGACGCGCGAGAGATTTCGTGTCGCGGCGGCAATGTGGGGACGGGCAGACTCGCTCATCGCAGGGCGCGAGGGGTGAAGATGACCCTGTCTGTGTGAAAACGGCGTTGCTACTATGATTCCTTGGTGATTTGCCGGGGGATCTCATGAAGCGCTTTGTCGAGGGGGCGGATCGTGGGCAGGGCGCGCTT
>Ga0265327_10005350_pt1 | contig 10746 bp, 9 predicted proteins | sample 41621metaG_FD_202089 | JGI IMG/M metagenome (GOLD analysis project Ga0265327, IMG submission 202089) | Rhizosphere microbial communities from Carex aquatilis grown in University of Washington, Seatle, WA, United States - 4-16-21 metaG | ecosystem: Host-associated > Plants > Roots > Rhizosphere >... | reverse complement strand
ACGACGGGCGGTCCGGCGGTGAAGATCGCCGCGTGCGCGCTCATGACCGTGAAGTCGGACATGGGCGCGACCAACGCCCCGTGCCCGGCCGACGAGCCGAGCACCGCGGTGATCAGCGGGACGTGGCCCGAGCAGCGCGACTGCGAGAGCAGGTCGGTGGGTGCGCGGCCGTAGGCCTTGCCGTCAGCGCGGAACCCGGCGCCGTCGAGCATCATCACCAACGGCACCCGGTCGCGCAGCGCGAGCTCCGCGGCCCGGTACCGCTTCGAGTTGGCGGTGTGGCTGATCGTGCCCGCGAGCACGGTGAAGTCCTCGGCGGCGACGATGACCGGGCGCCCGCTCACCTTGGCCGACCCGAGCACGATGGCCTCGGCGGGCGCTTCGTCGCCGCCGGTGAGCGTGCCCAGCTCGAAGAACGAACCCGGGTCGACCAGGGCGTCGATGCGTTCGCGCGCGTCGAGCTTGCCCTGCGCGTGGTGCTTCGCCAATCGCTCGGGCCCGCCCATGGCACGGCCGGCGGCCCGGCGCTCCTCGAGGTCGGCGAGGGACGCTTCCCATTCTTCGCGCAGGTCAGCCACCGTGCACCCCTTCCCGTGCTCCCGTGAGCTCGGCGATGAGCTCGAGCTCGTCGGGCCGGTCGGCGCCCACGATGACGCCGGTGACCCCGGGTGGCACCACGCCGCCCGCGTCCCACCGCTGTCGGATGGCGGCCGGGGTGCCCACCAGCGTGCCCTGGAGCAGCGCCTCGTCGGGCATCGCCGCGATGGCCTCCTCGCGCCGACCGGCCAGGAACAGCTCCTGGATGCGCGCGGCGTCGTCGGCGAAGCCCCGCTTGGCCATCGACTCGACGTGGTAGTTGTGCGATTCGCTCCCCATGCCGCCCACGTACGTCGCGCGGTAGGGACGGATGCTGTCGAGCCAGCCCTTGACGTCGTCGGTGATCTTCACCGTGAGGCCGTTGAACACGTCGAAATCGGCTGGGCCAGGCGTGTCGGTGCGGGCGGCGAAGCCCTGCTGGAGCGCACCGGCGACGTCGGGATCGTCGGTACCGAGCGGCGGGAGCCCCATCGGCAACCAGCCTTCGCACAGCTCGGCGCACAGCGCGGTGTTGCGGGGCCCGACCGACGCCAACCAGATCGGGATGTCGGACGGCGCGTGGAGGATCGACTTGAGCGCCTTGCCCTGCCCGAGCGCGCCGGGACCGGTGTAGGGCAACGAGATCTCGGGGCCGGCGTGGGTGACCGGGCCCTCGCGGCGCAGCACGGCGCGCAGGATCTCGACGTAGTCGCGCAGCCGGGCGTTGGGCCTGCCCCACGGCTGGCCGTACCACCCTTCGACGATCTGCGGACCGGAGAGGCCGATGCCCACGATCATGCGCCCGCCACCGGCGATGGCGTCGATCGTCATCGCCTGCATGCCGAGCATCGCCGGCGGACGGCCGGCCAGCTGCACCACCGCGGTGCCGAGCTTGATGCGCTCGGTGCGCGCGGCGATCGCCGCGAGCGGGGTGAGCGCGTCGGCGCCGTAGGCCTCGGCCGTCCACACCGAGTGGAAGCCGAGCGCCTCGGCGCGCTGCACCAGTTCGTACGGCACCTGCACCGTCGGCGAGCGGTAGAGCTCCAGTCGCAGTCCGAGCTTCAGCACACCGGCGACGCTAGACGACTCGGCGAAAGGTCAGACAACTCCGCGTGCCGGTACGATGACCCTGACGACCAGCGCCGGGCACCCGAGTGGGCCCGAGCCGAAACGAGGACCGAGTGCATCAACTCCGCGACCCACGCCAGGGGCCGCACCGCCCCACCACGGCGACGCCCGCGCGCCGTCCGGGATCGGTGCGCCGCACGACCGTGATCACGTCGGCGCGACCCGACGGGCTGCAGGGTCCGCTGCACCAGCACGGCCGCGGTCGCGACCTCGTCACCGCGCGCGACGGCGACACCACTGTCGTCGCGGAGTCGGAGACGCACCTCCTCACGGAGTACACGCAGGGCATGCTGGTGCGCGAGCTTTCGGTGGTACCCGAGGTGCCGGGGGCAGAGCAGTTCGTGGGCGCGCGAGCGGGCGGCGGGTTCCGCAAGGTGCTCGATCTCCAGACCCACGCGGTGCGCGGATCGCTCCCGTACCTGTTGCTCGACGACGTGCCCGGCGCGACGCTGGTGTCGGGCATGGCGATGTCGATCGCCGCCGACGAAGGCTCGGTCGACCTCGACTCGTGGCGCGACCGCGTCAACAAGACCGAGATCCGCCTCCAGCAGGCCGACATCTGCGCGGGCTGGCAGTCAGGTGGGACGCTGCTCGCCAACTTGGAAGACGGACGTCCCCCGGTGCTGCTCGGCCCCGACGCGCCCGACATCACCGATCCCGACGACCCACTCGGCTGGATCACGCTCGACGCGCTACCCGCGTACGCGACCCGACGCATTCGCCGGCTCGACGTGTGGCGCGACGACACGGCTGCACACGTGGTCAACGCCGACGTGTTCTTCCGCGACACCTGCACCGATGGCGACGCGAACGAGACTGTCGTGCACGAGTACACCGTCGCCACGACCGTCGATCCCGACACGATGGTGATCACCGCGTGTGCCGCTGACGCGCGCGTGCTGCCGTGGACCGAGTGCCCGCAGGCGGTCGCCAGTGCCGGGCGACTGGTCGGCTGGGCCGTCGACGACCTCCGGCCCGAGGCCCGCGCCCAGCTCGTCGGGCCGAGCACGTGCACCCACCTCAACGACGTCCTCCGCGGCCTGGAGGACGTCCACTGGCTCACCGACCTCCTCCCCTCCTGACCACCACCACCAACCAGGTTGCGTCAGCTGACCGCGTATATCGCGGTCAAGTGACGCAACCTCGCGTTCGGGGGGTCAGGCGTCGAGCTGGGCGATGATCTCGTCGCCGAAGCGGGCGATGCCGTCGAGGGCTTCGCGCGACGACGCGAACGGGCGCACGAGCACGCGGTCGACGCCGGCGTCGCGATAGCGGTCGACGTCGGCCAACGAGTCGACGCTGCCGCCGACGGTGAGGGTGGTGACGCCCTCGCGTCCGGCGGCCGCGCGCTGCTGGTTGATCTCCGCCAGCGCGTCGGGCAGCTGCGCGAGCGAGTGGTTCATCGGCAGCCAGCCGTCACCCACGAGCGCAGCGCGGCGCTTGGCCGCCGCACCGTCGCCCCCGATCAGGAGATGGGGCTGGGGCTGCTGCACCGGCTTCGGGTTGAACATGACCGGGTCGAAGTCGAAGAACTCGCCGTGGTGCTCGACGACGTCGTCGGTCCAGAGGCGGCGGCAGATGTCGATGCACTCGTCGACCCGGCGGCCGCGCGTCGAGAAGTCGAGGCCGGTGGCGTCCCACTCCTCCTCGAGCCAGCTGGCGCCGATCCCGAACTCGACCCGGCCACCCGAGAGGACGTCGAGGGTGGTGATCGCCCGCGCGGTCACGAACGGGTGACGCAGGCCGATGTTGTAGACGTTGGTGCCGAGGCGCACGTGCTTCGTCGTCGCCGCGATCGCGGCCAGCGCCATCAACGCGTCGAACGCGGGCGTGTTCGACGGGATCGGCGGGTGCGAGTCACCCGCGTGCGGACTTCCCTTCATCTCGACGGGGAACACCAGGTGCTCCGGCAACCACACCGACTCGAAGCCCGCGTCCTCGGCGGCCTGTGCCGCGGTCGTCCAGAACTTCGTGTTGACCCCCGCGAGCATCACACCGATCTTCATGGCCCGAGAACGTACGGGTATTGTCGCCACTCTTCCAGTCGAGGTCGGGGGGACCCATGAGCGTCGAACGATTCTCGTTGGCCGGCAAGGTCGCGATCGTCACCGGCGGCGCGGGCGGCTGCGGCGAGGAATACGGGCGCGGGCTCAGTGCCGCCGGTGCCGCAGTCGTGCTCGCCGATCTCGACGGTGACCGTGCCGTCGCGGCCGCAGCCGCGCTCACCCAGCAGGGCCGCGACGCCATCGGTGTGCGGGTCGACATCACCGACCCCGCCGCCGCGGCCGCCATGGTGCAGGCCGCGACCGACGCGTTCGGCGGTGTCGACATCCTCGTGAACAACGCCGCGCTCATGAAGGAGATCCCGCAGGAGTCGCTCCTGACCCTCGACCTCGAGTGGTGGGAGCGCGTGCTGCGCGTGAACCTCACCGGCGCGCTCGTGTGCGCGCGCGCCGTGGTGCCGTCGATGCTGGCGCGCGGCGGGGGCCGCATCATCAACCAGGTGTCCGGTGGCGCGTTCAGACCGGGCGGCGTCTACGGCGTGAGCAAGCTCGCCCTCGTGAGCCTCACCGCCAACCTCGCGACCGAGCTGGGACCGCGAGGCATCAACGTGAACGCGATCGCGCCCGGGTTCGTGGCCGACGAAGCCGGCTACGAGTCGCTGGGCAAGGACAGTCCGATGCGGGCGGCCATCCTCGCCGCCGTCCCCGGCAAGAAGGAAGGCCCGCCCGACGACCTGGTCGGTACCCTCCTGCTCCTGGCGTCGAGCGCGGGCGACTGGATCAACGGGCAGACGATCAGCGTCGACGGCGGCTGGATCATGAGGCTCTGAGGCGACATGACGGACGAGATCCCGCAGCATCCCCCCACGTACTGGGGGCTGGTCGAGCACCGTGCTGCCGACAGCCCCGACCGCCCGCTGCTCGCCGACGAACACGGACGCGTGCTCACCAGCCAGGGCTACCACGACGAAGCGGAGCGCGTCGCGGCCGGGCTCCACGACCTCGGTGTGCGTGCCGGCACCGTCGTGAGCTGGCAACTGCCCACGACCATCGACAGCCTCGTGCTGCTCGCCGCGCTCACGCGACTCGGTGCGATCCAGAACCCCATCGTCCCGATCATGCGCGAGCGCGAGGTGCGCTACATCACCAACGAGGCGAAGACCGAGTACTTCCTCGTCCGTCCGGAATGGCGCGGCTTCGCGTACGGCGCGCTCGCCGACGAGATCGCGCGCGAGATCGGGTGCACCGTGCTCGCGAGCGACACGCTGCCCACCGGTGATCCGTCGGTGCTCCCACCCCCGCCCGAGCCCGAGCGGGTGCGGCGTTGGCTGTACCACACGTCGGGTTCCACCTCCGATCCCAAGGGCGCGTGGCACTCCGACTCGTCGGTCATCGCGAGCATGTACGCGTTCGTCACGCGTATCCTGCCGACGCCCGACGACGTCTATCCGATCTGCTTTCCGGTCACGCACATCGGTGGCGCAGCCATGCTGGGCGCCGCGCTGCACGTCGGGTACCTCCTGCCACTGGTCGAGGCGTTCGACGCCGAACGCACTCCGCTCTTCATGGCCGAGCAGGGCGCGACGCTGCTCGGCACCGCGCTCCCCATGTTCCAGGCGTACCTCGCCGCGCAACGCGCGCACGGCGACGAGCGGTTGTTCCCACGGTTGCGCGCCTGCGTGGGCGGCGGCGCACCGAAGACCGCCGGGATCGACGACGTGATCCGCACGGAGCTCGGCGGACTCGGCGTCGTGAGCAGCTGGGGCCTCACCGAGTTCCCCACCGCGACCAGCGCCAGCGTCGAGGACACACCCGAGCAGATCGAGAAGACCGAAGGCCGCCCGTCGCCCGGCGTGGAGCTGCGCGTCGTGGCCGCCGACGGCAGCGAATGCGCGCCGGGCGAGGAGGGCGAGCTGCGCCTCCGCGGCCCGCACCTCTTCCTGGGCTACGCCAACCCGGAGCTCGACGCCGACGCGCTCGACGAGCAGGGCTACTTCCGCACCGGGGATCTCGGCATCGTGGCCGACACCGGCCACGTGACCATCACCGGCCGGTTGAAGGACATCATCATCCGCAACGCCGAGAACATCTCGGCGAGCGAGGTCGAGGAGATCCTGCAGCGTCACCCGTCGATCGCCGACGTCGCGGTGATCGGGCTCCCCGACCCCCGCACCGGCGAGCGGGCGTGCGCAGTGGTCACGTTGGTCGACGGCGTCACGTCGCTCTCCCTCGTCGACGTCGCCGAGCACTGCCGCGCGCTCGGCCTCGCGAAGCAGAAGGTGCCCGAGCAGCTCGAGATCGTCGACGAGATCCCGCGCAACGCCATGGCCAAGATCCAGAAGCCCGAGCTCAAGAAGCGCTTCGCGCCCCAATAGCGGCGAGGTTCAGCGGATCGGGCACATCTGATGTGCCCGAGTCACGCAACCTCCGGGGTCAGGCGGTGACGTCGATGAGGACCTTGCCGGTGGCGGTGCGCTCGAGCATGGAGCGGAGGGCGACGGCGGTGTCGCCGAGCGGGTAGACCGCGGAGACGTGAGGGTGGATCTTCCCGCCCACGAACAGCTCCGCGAGCTCGCGCTGGTCGCGGGCGACGAGGTCGGGCACGTTCTCGGCGATGCTGCGCATCTCCATGCCGCGCACGATCACCCCTTTGAGCAACACCAGGTTGAGCGGGATGCGCGGGATCTCCCCCGACGCGAACCCCACCACCACGAAGCGACTCCCCCACTGCGTCGCTCGCAGCGCCTGCTCGGAGTACGGGCCACCGACGGGGTCGACGACCACGTCGGCGCCGCCGCCGGTGAGCTCCTTGGCCCGCGTCTTGAGGTCTTCGGTCGTGTAGTCGATGCCCGCGACCGCCCCGTACTTCGCGCAGAGCGCGAGCTTCTCGGGCGACGACGCCGCCGCGATCACCTGCCCACCCAGGAGCGTCGCCAGCTCGACCGACGCCAGGCCCACTCCTCCGGCGGCGCCGAGCACGAGCACGGTCTCGCCCGGTTGCAGATCGGCGATCGTCCGCAACGTGTGCATCGCGGTGGTGTGCGCGACGCTGAACGCGGCTGCGTCACGGAGGTCGACCGAGCCGGGGATCACCGTCACGCTCGCGGCGTTGACGACGATCTGCTCCGCGTACGCGCCCACGAAGCTGGCGCCGTACACGTGGTCGCCGACCGCGAGGCCACGTTCACCACCGGCGACGCCGGCGCCGACCGCCGCGATCACGCCCGAGAACTCGCTCCCGGGCACGAACGGCGCCGGTACCTGCACCTGGTACTCGTTGTTCACGATGAGCACGTCGGGGAAGTTGACCGCCGCGTACGCGATGTCGACGAGCACCTCGCCCGGCCCCGGCGAGAGGTCGGGCAGCTCCTGCACGAGCACCACCTCGGGCGCGCCGTGCTCGGGCACGTAGGCGGCGCGCACCGCTAGCGGCTCTCGGTGACGGCGTAGTCGCTCGACTCGGCGAGGTCGGCCGCGCCCTGCATCAGGTCGAGCACGATCGGGCCGAACGCGTCGAGCTTCGCGTCGTCACCGCGGCGCTGGTAGCCCTGCTCGAGCACGACCGCGAGCTTCCACTTCGCCAGCACGATGTAGTAGTCGAGGTCGTCGACCTGCCGCCCCGACACCGACGCGTAGTGCGCGACGACTTCGTCGCGCGACGGCATCCCGTACATGTTGGCGTAGCCCGCGGTCTCGGCTTCGACCGCCATGGTGTCGGCGGGCCAGCTCTGCACCACCCAGCCGAGGTCGAGCTTCGGGTCGCCGACGGTGCCCATCTCCCAGTCGATGAGCGCGGCGAGCTTGGCCGGCGCGCCGTCCTTGAACATCACGTTGGCGAACTGGTAGTCGCCGTGCATGAGCCCGGGGACGAAGTCGATGGGCTTGTGCGCGCGCAACCACGCCGACGCCTCGTCGAAGCCGGGGATCTCGCGACCCTTGATGCGCTCGAGGAACGCGGTCCACCGGTCGACCTGGCGTTCGTGGAACCCGTCGGGCCGGCCGAGGTCCTGCAGGCCCTTGGCCTGCCAGTCGACGTTGCCGAGCAGCGCGATCCCCTCGACCAACTGGTACGCCAGACCCTTGCGGGCGTCGAGGTCGGTGTCGAACGGCGCCGGCCATCCATCGGTGTTCATCGGGGACCAGCCGTCGACCCAGCCCATCAGGTAGAAGGTGCGGCCGAGCACGTCGGGGTCCTCGCACACACCGATGGCCGCGGTGTGCGGCACCTCGGTGCCGTCGAGGGCCTCGATGATCCGCCACTCGCGCAGGATGCCCTTGTCGCGGTCGACCGGCGCCGCGGCCGGCGGGATGCGGATCACGCAGTGCAGGTCCCCGCGGCGCAGCTCGTAGATCTCGTTCTGCGAGCCACCGGAGACGAACGCGTGCTCGAGCGGCTCACCCTTGCCGTCGAACCCCTGGTCGTCCATCCATGCTGCGAGCCGGTCGAAGTCGATCACAGGTTCCCCACCTCGTGCTCCAGGTACTCGGCGTACTTCGCCTTGGCCGCGGCCAGCTTCTTCGGCAGATGCTCCGTCGGCCAGAGATCATCGGTCGCCTTGTACTCGCGGAGCAACTGCCGCGCCACGGTGACCTTGTGCACCTCGGTGGGGCCGTCGGCGAGACCCATCACCGCGGCGCCGTGGATCAGTCCGTTGAAGGGCATCTCGTTGCTCACCCCGAGCGCCCCGTGCACCTGCATCGCCCGCCAGGCGATGTCGTGCAGCACGTCGGGCATCACGATCTTGGCCGTCGCGATGTCCTTGCGCACCCGCTTGTAGTCGTTGTACTCGTCGATCTCCCAGGCGGTGTAGAGCACGAACAGGCGGAACTGCTTGAGCTGCGCGTACGAGTCGGCGATGTAGCCCTGCACGAACTGCTTATCACCGAGCAGCGAGCCCTGGGTGGAGCGCGACAACGCGCGCTCGCACATCATGTCGAGGGCCTTCTGCGCCAGGCCGATGGTGCGCATGGCGTGGTGGATGCGCCCCCCGCCGAGTCGCGTCTGCGCGATGGCGAACGCCTGACCCTCGCCTCCGAGCAGCGCGTCTGCGGGGACCCGAACGTCGTCGTAGTGGATGAGCGCGTGCATGCCTTCGCCGAGCGGCTCGCCGGCCAGGCCGATGTTGCGCTCGATCTTCACGCCCGGCGTGTCGGTCGGCACCAGGAACATCGACATGCCCTGGTACGCGCTCACGTCGGGATCGGTGACCACCATCACGATCAGGAACGACGCGGTCTGCGCGTTCGACGAGAAGAACTTCCACCCGTTGATCACCCACTCGTCGCCGTCCTTGACCGCGCGGGTCGTGAACATGGTCGGGTCGGCACCGGCGTGCGGCTCGGTCATCGAGTAGCACGAGAAGCACTCACCGTCGAGGAGCGGCTGCAGGTAGCGCTCCTTCTGTTCGGGCGTGCCGTAGTGGGCGATGATCTCGGCGTTGCCGGTGTCGGGCGCCTGGCACCCGAACACGATCGACGCCCACTGCGAGCGGCCGAGGATCTCGTTGAGCAGCGCGAGCTTGAGCTGGCCGTAGCCCTGACCACCGAGCTCGGGGCCGAGGTGCGTGGCCCACATCTTCCGCTTCCGCACCTCGTCCTTCAGCGGGTCGATGATCGCCCGCCGGGTGTCGTCGAGCGGGTGGAACTGCAGGTCGGGAAAGAGCAGGTCGAGCGGCTCGATCTCCTCGCGGACGAACGTGTCGACCCAGTCGAGCTGGGCCTGGTACTCGGGATCAGTGCGGAAATCCCATGCCATCGTGGATTGCTCCTCCTCGGTCGGAGGTCAAAGAATAGGATTCTGGGCGTGGAGAACACAATTCCGAGCGCGGCCCAGCTGGCCCTCGCCCGCCGAGAGGCCGCGTACGCCGACGAGGTGCGGCGCCTGCTCGACGCCGGCCTCGACGTCATGCGGCGCTGCGGCACCACCTCCCGGCCCCGGGTCGCCGACATCGTGGCCGCCGCCAGGCTCTCCAACGACGCGTTCTACCGCCACTTCCGCTCGAAGGACGCGCTGGTCGCGGCGCTGGTCGACGACGGCGCGCTCCGGCTGCGGAGCTACCTCGACCACCAGATGGCCAAGGCCCGTTCGCCCGAGGCACGGGTGCGGCGTTGGGTCGAGGGCGTGCTGTCGCAGGCCGAGGGCGAGGTCGCCGCGACCACCCTCGCGGTCATCTGGAACGGCGACAGCGTCAACGCCGGCACCGCACCCGGACGCCAGGCCGCCAGCGCCGCGCCCGGCGAGCTCCTGCAGGAGCCGTTCGCCGCGCTCGGGAGCACGCGCCCCGAGCTCGACGCCGCACTGGTCGCGCACGCGGTGTTCGGCCGGCTCGCCGAGCTGCTCTGGCAGGGCACGCACGCCGACAAGGGCGAGGTCGACCATCTCGTCGACTTCTGCCTCGGCGCCGTCAGTCGCCAGCGCTGACCCCTCCGTCAGCGAGCAACCGTCAGTACACCCCCTCATACCACGAACTACTGCCAGGTGCTCGTGGCCGGACGGCGGATCAGCTCGAGCTGATCTCCTCGAGCACCGCGTCGGTGTCGCGTCCGGCGGCTCGCATGTGCGCGCGTGCGCGCGGCGCGACGCCGTCCCACCGCGAGTAGTCGCGCATCACCAGCACCTCGCCCAGGTCGTCGTCGTCGACCGGCAACCACACCCCGAGCTCGGCGAGCGCCTCGCTCGTGTACACATCGTCGCGTCCGAGCACCGCGATCGCGGGCACGCTCGCGGCGCGGCACGCGGCGACGACGTCGTCGACGGACCGATGGGTGAGATCGTTGCGGAGGTCGCGCCACGCAGTGCGCTGCGCGTCGGTGGTCGCCGCGACCGCGAGCCAGCCGTCGGCCGCTTCCACGAAGCAGTGATCGGGTTCGTCGCCGACGTAGTCGACGTACCCGAGCACCGGATCGGGCAGGCCGGGCGCGCTCGTGAACTCGCCACCCTGGAACGCGACCGACGTGCGGCTCAGTGCCACGCCGACGTCCTGTCCCTCGCCGAGGTGCGTGCGCGCGTAGAGACCGACGATGGTGCCGAACGCGGCGA
>Ga0265327_10005349_pt1 | contig 10749 bp, 10 predicted proteins | sample 41621metaG_FD_202089 | JGI IMG/M metagenome (GOLD analysis project Ga0265327, IMG submission 202089) | Rhizosphere microbial communities from Carex aquatilis grown in University of Washington, Seatle, WA, United States - 4-16-21 metaG | ecosystem: Host-associated > Plants > Roots > Rhizosphere... | reverse complement strand
CTGTTTCTCTGTGGTGAAAAAGTTGACGGTCTACATAAAATCAGAAATATCCTTCAGTCTCTGTTTTATTTCAGGATCTTGCAATCTTTTATTCAGAATATTCATTCCTCTTACTGCCAGCTCATCTTTATTCGCATGTGATGCGTATAAGATTTCTTTTATATCGCTTACTGCACCTGGCTTGCAGGACCTCATCGCATTCAGGGCATCGTTCAATGCTTTTTGCTGATCGTTTGTAATTTCATCCACAACGCCATATTCAAGCGCATTTGTAGAAGAATATTTTTTCCCGGTGAGTACCATTTTTTTTACACGCTGCGCACTCAACCGATTTAATAAAGAAGGAAGAATCATGCCCGGGATTAAGCCAAGTAAGCCCTCCGGCAAAGAGAAAGTACTTGCTTCATCAGCAATCACATGATCACAAGCGCATACAACACCCATTCCACCACCAGAAACAATTCCCTTTACCAATGCAATAGAAATAAATTTACCTTCTTGTAATTTTTTTAGGAAGCCGGCATAATGCTGCATATCATGAAGGTGATTTCCTTCCTCACTATTGGCAACCCAGGAGAGATCGAGTCCATTGCAGAAAATTGTATCGCTTCCTTTAAGAACTATAAAACGTGCTTTTTCTTCTTCGCAACTGGTTAACTGTTTATTTAAATGACTGATGGATTCAGGATTTAAAACCGCAGGGATTAGAATTTCTTTATATAAATTATTGGAACTCATTTTTTCAATATAATTTCAGGCAAACCTTGGAAAAGTTTGACCGCTTCGTGAAGAACTTTTCCAAGGTTTGCCTACTTGGTAAACCCTGACCGGGTTATACTAGGCATCTAACTAAAGGCATAGCTCCTGTAATAATCGCTTGTGCCCGTATAAACCAATAAGCCTTTACCTTTGTATACCTTGTCGTACAGGCCTTCTACCATGTTATGATCTGGTTTAAATTCGCGGCCTTTAATACGTTCTTCACGGGCAAGTTCCATGGCTTCGTATTGTTTTACTGTAATAGGAAAACGTTTATTGATAATCTCTGTTAAGCCTGTCCCCAAAGCAATCTCTTTAGATTTTGCGGTAGTCTGCATCACATAAAATTCTGCACAGGAGCCGGAGCCGTATGAAAATACACTTATACGATCATCCGGTTTAAGATCATCTACCGCGGTAATGGTTGATAGCAGGGCGATAAAAATACTTCCGCCATACGTCCCACCAATGCGTTTTGAAAAATTAACCGAAGGAGATACTTTGTTTTTCCAGCTCTCCATAATGTCTTCGTCGGTAACATCAAAAGAACTCATGCGCATCAATTGTTTGTGCGCCCTATAACTAATGCCACTAAAAGGCACATGATAAATGTGATATTTAAAATAAGAATCGTAATCGATGTTGCCAACGTTTAATTCAAAATCTTCATAAGTAGCAGCCAATGCCTCCATGTATGAATACAAACTGTGTTCGCTGTTACCCGTTTCCAGCCATGGTAAAGGACGAATTACATCTGCCACTTCATGCGCATACAAACCAAATTTTTCTGTTTCAAGAACTAAAAAATCAGGCTGATCCGATATAAGCATTGCCACAGATCCACCGCCACATACATATTCCCATGGACGATGGATAGAGTTTAAACTTTCATCGGTACTGATGATTAATGCTTTTTGCCCTTTACGCGCCATGCCCGATGATAACCAGGACACAGCCATTTTAAAAGCCGCGGTTCCGGAGTAACAGGCAATCTTGACTTCAAAATGGCGGCAGGCACTAGGAAGCCCCAAATGGTGGAGTACCCAGGAGCTCACCGATTTTTCATTGTCAAGGCTCGTTTCTGTTCCAACAATCAATAACCCTATAGAGTCAATGTCTTCTTGTGTAAGCATTGGTTTTGCTGCATTCACAGCCATGGTCACCGTATCTTCCCAAGGTGGATTTACACTGCGTGTTTCCACCATGAGTTCTTTGCGCATGTGTTCTACATCGTAGTTACGCGCAACAGCAAGCTCTTCGAGGTCAAGTTGAAGTGCTGCGGGGTACACTCGTATCTTTTCTATTCCGTATTTTTTCATTTTACTCGTTCAAATGCTAACCACAGAGCCACAGAGGGCGCAGAGTTTCACAGAGATTATTTTTATTCTTTATTCCGCCCAGTCAAGTCCACCAGTAACGCTTATCACCTGGCCGTTCACAAAACTCGCAGCATCGGAGCCTAAAAACAAAGCTACTTCCGCTAATTCATCCAGATGTCCCATACGTTTCATCGGATTATGCAAGAGCCAGAATTTTCTAAGATTATCACTTAATGTTTCTTTCACCATATCCGTCTCAAACATACCAGGAACAACCACATTGCTGGTAATTCCTTTGATGCCATATTCTTTCGCAATAGTGCCTGATAAACCAATTAATCCTGCCTTACTGGCGCTGTAATTGGCTTGTCCCGAAATACCATCTTTTGCAATAGAAGAAACAGACACAAAGTGTCCTTTACGATTAGCTAAAAAAACTGGCAAAAACTGACGAATGATATAAAAGGCGCCGTTTAGATTTGTGTCGATTACATCGTGCCACTCTTCATCGGTCATGTGAAAAGCCAGGTTGTTGCGGTTAATCGCGGCATTATTAATTACAGTGTCAATCGACTCAAAATCATCCAACACTGCATCCGTTACTCTTACAACATCATCTACATTTCTCACGTTCAGCTGATAACCTTTACACATGCGGTCTGGAGCAAGTTTTTTGGTTTCTTCCATGAGCTTTTCAATATGTTCTGTATTAGAACTGTTATAGGTAAAAGCTACATCGTGGCCTCTTTCCAAAGCCATGGTCACTATTCTGCGACCAATTCCTCTTGATCCTCCTGTTATAAAAATCTTCATGTTTTATTACCCCTTGTATTTTTTAATTAAGCTGATTGCATTTAATCCTCCAAAACCAAAAGAGTTCTTAAGAAAAATATCAATGTTGTGTTTTTTACGTTCGCCCCTGCAAACATCAATGTCCACTTCTGGGTCCAGGTTATCGATGTTTATGGACGGATGCAATTCGTTACGGTTCATTTGCAAAATAGCAGCAACCGTTTCAACAGTGGCAGCAGACCAACACGTATGTCCTAATAAAGATTTTGGTGCATTAATTTTTAATGTTTTGCAATGTTCACCAAACACATCTTTTATGGATCTTAATTCGGTAAGATCGCCTAATGGTGTAGAAGTAGCATGCACATTGACGTAATCTACTTCTTCGGGTTTTACACCGGCATTTTTTAATAAACGTTTCATTAAACGTGCTTGTCCTATTCGTGAAGGTTGAGGTAAATGAGATCCGTCGGAGGACGATTCCACTCCAAGAATTTCAGCATAAATTTTGGCACCACGTGCAAGCGCATGTTCCAGATCTTCTACAATAAGACATGCTGCACCATGTGAAGGAACAAATCCTTCACGGTGTGTATCGTAAGGTCTGCTTGCTCTTTCAGGTTCTTCGTTAAACGATTTGTAAGTAATAGCCCCCATAATACACATCCCCTGTAAATCTAAAGGAGAGAAATCAAGCATTGGTCCAACAACAGCTGCAACTTTTACATCGTGTGATTGAATTTCATCCACAGCGCATCTAAGTGCAACATTACCGCTGGCACAAGCAGCACCAACAGTGTAAGCCGGACCATGCAGCTGTAACACATCCGTCACACTTCCTACATGATGCGTATCTAATCCGTTCAACGCAAATAGGCCGTCCACAAATTCCGGCTCGTCGTTAAACACATCATGGTTTTCAAAAGTGTACTTCTGATTTAAATTATGGCCGGCAATAATTGTGGCAACATTATTTCCATCTTCAAGAGCGTTAATGTATCCTGAATCTAAAAATGCTTCCACGGCTATTAATAAAGAAATTCCGATTGACAAGGGCGATTTGCTTCCTAATTTTATAAGTCTGTCGTAAGTAGCCTCAGGAATGCGACCTTTATATGTTTTTATTTTTGCAACTACGTCATAATTGCCCAAATCTCCACCTACCTTGGCGTAAATCCTTGATGTATCAAGTGTATCCCACTTGGTTACCGCAGATTTTCCATCCATCATATTATTTATAAACTCTTCTAAAGTGTCGCCGATTGGTGTGTTGATCGACATGCCTGTTATTACTACGCGTTTTTGTAACATAAACTGTTATTTGATTTATTGTTTGTTTTAAGGATAATATACTTCTAAAATACTGTGTGAATAAATTTCGTTATTCATAATTACCTGGGCCGACATAAGTCCCATAAAATCATCGTCCTCAATAGATTTAACCCGCACAGTGAGCGTGTCGCCGGGCATTACCCCTTTATTAAATCCTGCATTATGCACCCTGGTAAACAAGCCTTTTACAGCTTCGTTGTTTTCTTTGACTTCAAGAGTATTATTTTTTACAAAATACGCAAGACATAAACCGGCTTGGCCCATGGTTTCGATTTGCATAACACCGGGATAAACCGGTTGGCCGGGAAAATGGCCCGCAAAAATAGGGTCTTCGGGATTAATTTTGCTGGTAACTTCTATAACAGTTTCTTTCAGATTTATGGCTTTGATTGCCGTAACCAACGCAAACGGCGGCCTGTGCGGAATAATTTTATAAATATCTTCTACACCGAAATCCACTTTTACAGTGCTTTCGGTTGGCATTTGCAGTATATCTCTTTTTAAGCTCGCAATTAAAGCTTCTTTTTCATCACAATTCACGGTGCAATATTAATTTTTATTTATCTAAAGAGCTATAATTTAACATACGTGTTTTTCGAAAATAAATGTATGGGCACGCCTAATTTTTGTGGCCTTTTAAGGATTTATATTTTTATTTTCTTAATTATATTAGTCAGTACATCGCCGGCGCCAATCTCAATAAAATTAGAATCTCCCTGGTACATCAAATATTCCACACTTTGCAGCCATTTTATAGGACTGTTGATCTGGTTGACCATATTTTTAACGATGCCTGATTTTTCAGACGGATATAGGGCAGCCGAGTAATTTGAAATAACCGGTACTACACATTTATTAAGATGCATTTTTTCGATAAAGGCCTGAAACTGGTCCTTTACAGGGGTCATGTACCTGGAATGAAAAGCCCCGCTAACCTTTAAGGGAATATAAACCAGACCCTCCTCTTCAAAAAAATCTGCTGCTTTATCCAACGATTCTGTTTTACCTGAAATAACTATTTGCGAAGAAGTGTTGATGTTTGCTATGTCAATATCCGGAAAATTATTCTTTAAAATTTCTTTTATCTCTTTGTAATCCGCTCCAATAACAGCAGCCATAGAGGTTCCGGATATGGAGTACATGAGCTCGCCCCTTTTTTGTACAATTTTTAAACCTGTTTCAAAATCAAATACTCCGGCAGCATTTAAGGCATTAAATTCTCCTAAACTGTGCCCTATAAAATAATCAGGCTCGACATTTAGTTGCAAATATTTTTGATAATTTAGGTAGTTGACGAAGAATAATGCCGGTTGTGTATAACTGGTTTGATTGAGTTTATTATGAGGGTCTTTTAGACATAATTCAACAACATCGTAACCCAATGCCTGATTTGCCGCTTCCACTGCATCTGGAAATTCCTTAAATAAATTTTCTCCCATGCCTTTAAATTGTGAGCCCTGGCCGGGAAACATTATTACTGTAATTGACATTTTTGTTAAATTAGTATTAAAAAATTAAGATGTTAAAGTTAAAACGAATTTTGACTTATTTGACAGTACAAATGTTAAAGACTTTTTCAATTAATTCGCCATTTTTTTGCTGTTACAAGATAAAAATTTATTATATATTTTTTCACTTAAAATGATAAATAATGGTGCCGAAATGAGGCCTGCTATCACATCAATAACGTAATGCGCTTTAACGTAGACGGTTGCAAAGCAAATTCCCACAACAAAAGGCAAAATTATAAAAAATATCTTTTTAAGATGTTTATAGGCGACATAGGCAATAATGATGGCAATACCCACATGTGAGCTGGGAAATGCGCCTGTAGGTTGTTCGAGGTTAACGATGATGTGATGCATAAGCTTTCCGAAAAAATAGGGGGGCGTGGTATCAGGTAAATTTGTTAAGTAATACTGGGGGCCAACAACCGGCAAAATAGCGAAAATGATGTAATAGAGGTAGAAAGAAAGAATCACTACAAAAATGCTTTTTTGAGACAGGCTCTGTTTTTTGAGATATAAAACGATACACACAACCGAGATAAGAAGGTAATAGGAAAAATAACAAAGATTCATGAGTTCATTAAACCATCCCTGGCCCATAACTCTTGAAAATTCAATACTAGGCTGGCAATTCCATAAACTTTGTTCGGCATTAAAAAAATAAAGATCCAGGTTTTCAGAGAAAATAATATTTTTCAAACAGCTTGTTTCAGTGTAAAAAAATCCGAGAAAAAGAAGTGGATATAAATTTCTCAAAAACAAAACCAATTTATTTGTCTGAAATTTATGTGCTAACCCTGAGAGGCAAACTATTAAGATGAGGATAAGGGCTCTTGTTACGAAATGCGGCACTAACAGCGTGAAAGATGCCGTGCTAAAACACATATAGAAACCTGAGAGGAGCGCGTAAAAAACAGTAACCAGGTCGAGTGGTGAAAAAAATGTCAAAAAATTATACCCGGCAATTTTTTTCACAAAGTAAGCTTATACATCCTGTATGTTTTGTAAACATGGGCATTAATATTAATAAGCGCCTGGTTCATCATTTCATTTTTTTCAAGAATTAAGGAGGCTTCAGCGGCCTCAATATTATTTTTCTGACCGTAAGATATTGTTTTCGCAAAAAAACATGCTTCAATGCCTAGCTTGCGATATCCTTCAATAACCCCTAACACCACCACGCGGATTTTGTTTATTTTTCTCCGGTTCAACAACAGTTTAAAAATTCCGAAAGGCAGCAAACGCCCACGCTTCACATCCTTTAAAACCTGGTTAATATCCGGGAAAGAAAACGAGAAACCAATAAATTTACCTTCGCATTCAGCGATAAAACATAAAGCAGGGTCCATGATACTCTTCATATCATTACACAAATGCATAAACTCATTGTAAGTCATGGGAACAAAACCACTGTTTTTATCCCAGGCTGAATTATAAACCTGGTGCGACTTTTCAGCCTCCTCCTTAAATTTCTTCATGTTCACCGTACGAATGGTTATGCCCTTTGACTTTAAACGATTTTCAAAAGCCTCACTAATGCGTAGTGACTTTTGTGATATGGTATCGCTTGTCATGTAATAAGCAAAATGATCGGTGTTTTTTACAAAGCCATAACGGTCGGCAAAGCCTGGATAATAAGGTTTGTTGTAAGCCATGCTTACCATGGGCGGCAGGTCATAGGCATCGAGATGCCAACCGAAAATTTCATTGGTGGAAAAACTTGCCGGCCCCACCACATGGGTAAGACCTTCTTTTTTTATCCAATCAACTGCGGTATCAAATAAAAGTTCGGCTACCTCGTAATCATCAATAGATTCAAAAAAACCGAAAAAACCATCTTTATTTCCGGTAAAATTGTTATGGTTATTATTTCTAATGGCAGCAATACGTCCAACGATTTTGCCATCTCTGTAAGCGAGAAACAATTGCAGTTTTGAGTGCTCAAAAAAAGGATGTTTCTTCGGATTCAACATGTCGCGTTGAGCAATAAATAATTCAGGAACATAGTTGGGATCTCCTGCATAAAGCTCATGTGGGAAATCAATAAACTCTTTTAATTTTTCCGGATAATTTATTTTTTCTATCGTTATCATTTAGTAATATACGTGTGTAAGGACGCAAAATTAAAAACTTTTTACTAGAATGCTAAATTTATGATTGACAGGAATATCCGGATTTTGGCGGTTTAAAATATTTCGCCGAGATTAATGAATAATCCCCTGGAGCCATTGATACCAAAGCCGTAATCGATAGAAAGGTTGGTGCCCGAAAACTTATTGAGTTTGATGCGAAGCCCTGCCCCGGCAGCAGGAGAAATAGTTGTGAATTTATTGGATGGCCATTCGGTAACCGATTGCGCGTTGGTAAATAAAACGCCGCCCAATAATCCATTGTGTGTGAGTTTAAAACGGTATTCTGCTTCAAGGTATAATAAATTTTTTCCGCGAAACCGGCTTTGTATATAACCCCGACCAATGTTGGAATAAGAATCCCAACCCGTGCTTGGTAAATCGAGGTAAGGAGTTGTGCCAGATGTAAACCAGTTATAACTCCAGAAAGCCAGTATGTTTTTAGCACGTCCCAGCCTGAAATATTTTCTCAGATCAATAACCAGTGCCTGCCAGTCATTATCGCTTCCCATTATTTTAGCATATTGATAATAGGCCACATTCGCATAGGCGCCCTTTTGAGGATTGATGGTATTGCCGCGGTTATCAAATAAAGCGTGAGCTGAAAGTCCAGATGACATTGAATTTTTGGTTCTTCCGTAAAGATCAAAATCGGTAATAGTGCCGGGAGTGATAGGCGTTTGGCTGATATTATAATGGTAGCTCATATTATAACCGAAACCGAAATAAAAATCAGAAGTTGAAACGTGTTTTAAAACTGCTTCTCTGAAAAGAAAATAACGGTAATCTAATTTTGTTTTGTCGGCCGGGGTTGTGTGTCCACCTAATCCATATGTTTGTTCAGGATATTTGTAGTAACGCCAATTCCCAAGAAAATTATATTTATTTTTTCTTGTCCAGATATTAGAAATAAGTGGCGCAATAATTTGATTGTTCTGTGAATAACTTGCACTGAGGCTTATAGCTGACTGATTGGTTTCTTCACTGCGGTCGGTATAAAAAGCTATGTTTCCGGCAATGATGCCCGCAAGGCGTGTCTGAAGCGTATACCCTACAAATGGCACGACTGTAATTCTTGGTCTCAGTGATCTTTTCTCGGTTTTAATATCGTCGGCCAGACGTTTTAATTTTAAAAGGTCTATAATATCCTTGCCGTCTTTTTCTTCTTTATAAATGCTGTCCTTACCCGACAATTTAACAGCCAGGCTATCCGTTTGCGAAAACGATTTCGTAATAAATAACAGTAAATAAAGGCATTTCCGGAAGTGCAAAAAATTCATCTGCTAAAGATAGCGGAATTGTTGATTATTCAAAGGTATAAAGTCAGTTTCCGGTATAATTAAATTCAGAATATTTGTGAATTTTTCCTTTAATAGCAAAGGCTGCCTTATACCCGTCCAGTGCTTCAATCTGTTTTATTGTATAAATTTTGTTTGCATCAAAACTTAGGGGATTTAATTCCCCATAAAAAAAATCCGCCAAATCAATTTGGGTAAGGTCCGCATTCAGGCCCACACCAAGGGCTTTGATGATGGCTTCTTTAAAAGTCCAGAACGTAAAAAGTGTATTCTGAAATTTTTCGGGACTACTTTTAAAAATAATTTTCTTTTCGTTTTCGGAAAATGAGAATGAAGCAAAGGTCTCAACATCCTGTAATACCTTCATTTTTTCAATATCCACGCCCACTTCCTTGTCTTTTGAAATGGCAAGTATCCCAAACGTTGTTCTATAGGAATAATTAAAAAAGAGATTTGAATTTTTGAGGAAAGGTTTTCCCATTGGGGCATGACTAAATTCTAGTTGAGCCGGAGAAAGGTCCAGATATTTTGCCAGAACTTGCCTTACGAAGCGGTGATTGCAGGTATAACGAATTTTCTCTGCTTCATTCAAATACTCAGCGCATCTTTTTTTTTCTTCTTCGGAAAGTAAAGGAGCCGTTTTTTCTAACTGGTATTCTGTCTCATCGCTTGTATAGCGCCAGATATGTAAGTCGCCTTCTTTTATATCCATAAATTATTTTTTAACAGGGAGGCTTAGAAAGGCTGATAATACTGATGAAATGGTGTATTAATTTTTTTCTCCCACAAACGTCTCCTTTAATGCCACTACTACTGTAAGCAATGTGATTAACATTAAACCCATCATTAAATAAAGTGCGTTGGTCCAAACGGTATTATCTCCATTAACAACAGGCATTAAAATAATTACTACCACAGCTCCGGCATTACCGGCTAACATTAGCATTCCTGTTGCCATACCGGCTTTTTCGTTACCGGCCATTTCTTCACACATCGAAAGCAAAAGCGCATAACCCGGAAGAAAAAAGAATCCCATTAATCCACCCAAAACATACAAGGGCATAAGAGAATTTAACGTGCATAATGGATATAAAATAACTAAAGCAGCGAGACAACAAAGTGCCAGGAAAGGTTTCCTCACTTTTAGTTTATCAGAAAGTGTAGGAATAATAACCGATCCTAAAATACCGCCCACAATTAAAAAAGCGCCTACAAGACCCGTCTCTTCAGCATTAATACCATTTGGTTTAAGAATCGGTTCGAGCCAGGTGGTGAGTCCGTTAAAAACACCCAGCGCTAGAAAAGTAATAATAAATAAAATAAAAAGGTTGCGGTTTTTTAATAAGAGTTTAATTTCGTTGATGGTATTCATGGCGAGTGCTTTACCTTTTTCAACGTTGTTTTCTTTGCCGGCAACAATAAAAATAAATGTGAGTACAATGGAAATAGCTGCAAATACCAGCATGGTTTGGCTAAAGCCCATGCTCTCATTTAAAGCAGGCGTTAGTCCCATGCCCAGCGCCATACCAATAAGCATACCCGCAGTACCAATGCCTGTGGCCATAGCAATGTGTTCTTTGGCAAACCAATCGGATACTAATTTTGAAATCCC
>Ga0265327_10005348_pt1 | contig 10749 bp, 9 predicted proteins | sample 41621metaG_FD_202089 | JGI IMG/M metagenome (GOLD analysis project Ga0265327, IMG submission 202089) | Rhizosphere microbial communities from Carex aquatilis grown in University of Washington, Seatle, WA, United States - 4-16-21 metaG | ecosystem: Host-associated > Plants > Roots > Rhizosphere >... | reverse complement strand
CCAGATTGCCGCGGCAACCTGTTGCTTGCTCCGACGCGACACGCCCGTCTCCTCATGAGACGTCACGATCACGATTTCGTTGTCGTCGGAGTCAAATCCGATGTCGCTGCGGCTGATGTCGTTCATCACGATCATGTCGACGCGCTTGCGCTCGAGCTTGGAGCGTGCCCGTTCGACGGCGCCCTGGCCGTGCTCGGCAGCGAACCCCACCAAGACCTGACCCGGTCGCCGGCGACGCCCCAACTCCTGGAGGATATCCGCGGTCGGCTGCATCGTCACCATCCACGGCTCACCATCCTTCGTCCGCTTGCCGGGGTCCGGTTCGGCCGGGGAGTAGTCCGAGACCGCCGCACTCATCACCACGACATCGGCCGCCTCGGCCGCGGACAGCGTCGCAGCCCCCAACTCGGCGGAGGACGACACCGGGACGGTGCGCATAGGCGCGGCCGGGCGCGCGGTCGCCGCGGCCAGCACCAGCGTCACGTCTGCCCCGCGCCGGGAGGCCTCATCGGCGACGGCGACGCCCATCTTGCCGCTCGACCGGTTGCCAACATAGCGAACGGCGTCCAGCGGCTCGCGGGTGCCTCCCGCGGTGACGAGCACCGAACGGCCGGCCAGCCGGCGACCGGCCTCGAGACGCGCGACGACCCGCTCGGCGATCGTCTCCGGCTCGGCCATCCGGCCGATGCCCAGCTCGCCTTCGGCCGTGTCCCCGATCTCGGGCCCGATCAGCTCGACGCCCCGCTCCCGGAGGACGGCGACGTTGTGCCGCGTCGCCTGCGCCTCCCACATCCGCGGGTTCATCGCCGGCGCCGCCAGCAGCGGGCCACCCAGCGCCAGCGCGCTCGCGGTGAGGACGGTGGACGCGTCGCCCTGGGCAAGGCGGGCGAGCGTGGTCGCCGTCAAGGGGGCGATGCACATCAGCTCGGCGTCGCCGGAGGCGGCGAGGTGCGGGAAGACGTCCAGGCTCTGCTCGGTCAGCACCGGGCGGCGCGAGAGTGCGGCGAACGTGGTCGGGCCGACGAACCGCTCGGCCGCCGGCGTCAGCACCACCTGCACGTCATGACCGCCGCGCACCAGGGTGCGCACGAGCTCACAGCTCTTGTAGGCGGCGATCCCCCCACAGACGCCGATCAGAATCATGCCTTGAAGTGTACGACGCAACCGCGGCGCCAAATCCGGCGACCACCGGATGGGGCCGGCCGGGCGGGCACGACCGCTCGGGCTGGAACAGGGTGGCGACGAAGAACGGATGGCCGGTCAGCTCCACGGCCCGCACCTCACCCTCCTCGTCGACGGCAGCCAGCCGCAGCCCGCGCTCGTCGAGCAGGTCGCGATGGTCGGGCGCCAGGCCGTAGGAGCAGTGGTAGCGCTCCCGCCCCGGTGCGTCGCCATAGAGCGTGGCGAACATCGTCCCCGGCACCGGCTCGATCGCCCCGTCTGCCTCGACCAGGCTGCAGACAAGCGGCGTGACCACCAGCGTCTCGGCGCCCGGGTTCGACTCCGCGTGGTCGGCGTCCTCGAGCCCGGCCACGTCACGGGCGTACTCGATCAGCGCATGCTGGAAGCCGCCGCAGGTGCCCAGGAACGGGATCCCCCGCGTGCGCGCGACCCGGATGGCGCGAAGCGCGCCCTCGTTGTCGGCGTACGGACTGGCCGGCGCGCACCAGACGCCGTCCAGGGACGCCAGCTCGTCGTCGGCGGGCATCCGGTCGGTCGCCAGCCACTCGTGGTCGAGCTCCAGCTCGTCCAGAACGGCGTCGATCGCGAGGTGGGCCGGAACAGCCTCGTTGCGATCGCCGACGACCCCGATCATGTGAGGCGGCTGACCGACATGTCTCGCGAGCCTGGTCGCTGCGGCCGGTCAGGGATAGAGGAGGTGTTGGTGGCTACGGCTGCGAACCGGCGTCTCGCGGCGTCCTCGGTCGCGCCAGTATTTCCGATATTGACGCTCCCTGGGTCCTTGCGAGACTTGGTTCTCGCCGTCCAGGACATCACGGACATATCGATCAGCCGTCTAGGCGGAGCCGTCCGAGGTGGACACCTCGAGCTTGCCCTCGGCGATCTCCTCGAGGGCCATGGTCAGGAAGTTCTTCGACCGCGACTCGATCAGCGGCGGGGCGAACCCCTCGAAGCTGCCCTCGCCGAGCTGGTGGTGGTAGTCGTTGATCTGGCGTGCCCGCTTGGCGGACGCGATCACCAGCGCGTACTTGCTGTCCACGTGCTCGAGCAGGACATCGATCTTGGGGTAAATCATGCGGGCTCCTCGTCGAGCGTCGCCCGGATCAGCTCGATGAGCCTGCGGGCGGCGCTGTCTCGTTGATCGTTCACGATGATGGTGGAAAACTCCTGCGCGGCGCTCATCTCCCCGCGGGCGATGGCGAGCCGGTCGGCGATCTCGTGCGCGGAGTTGGCACCCCGGCCTTCGAGCCGCCGCTCGAGCTCATCCACGTCCGGAGGCGCGATGAACACCAGCACCGCGTCGGCACGCTGGCGGTGGATCTCACGGGCGCCCGGCACGTCGATCTCGAGCACCACGCTCCGACCGCTGGCCAATCGCCGCTCGACCTCGCTGCGCAACGTGCCGTAGCGGTTGCCCGCAAAGTCTACATGCTCGAGGAACGCCCCCTCCCCCACCAGCCGGTCGAACTCGGCCGGGGAGAGGAAGTGATACTCGCGGCCGTCCTGCTCGCCCGGGCGGATCGGCCGGGTGGTCGCCGAGGTCGCCAGGTCGAGGTCGGGCACAGCCTCGCGCGCCAACTGGATCAGTGTCCCCTTGCCGACGCCGGACGGACCGGAAATAACGAACAGCCTCCCGCTCACTCACCGGCCCCGATATGGATCAGCGGAACAGGTCGATCAGCTCGCCGCGCTGACGCTCGGACAGACCGCCGATCGTCTTGCTCTGGCTGATCCGGCACTGGGTCAACAGCCTGCCGGCGCGCACGCGCCCCAGCCGGGGAACTGCGAGCAGCATGTCGTAGACCTTGGCCGTGAGAACGTAGTCGGGCGGACTCTCCAGGATCTCCTGGAAAGTGATCTCGCCGGACTTCAGGCCGCGCTTGAGCTGCGCCCGGCGCACGCGAATCTGGTTCGCGCGGTCGAGAGCATCCAGGCGCTGGTCGAGGGAGCGGGATGGTGCCTGGGAGAGGATCGTCGCCATCGTGCGGTGAGAGTATAACCATCCCGCAGCACCGTGCAACTGCCAAAAAATGGCTTGAATATGCGAAATTACCGTTGCAAACCATCAAGCTCAGGTTGAGCTTCAGTATCGATCTGGTGTGCGATTCCCCGCACCGCGGCGACGTCCGGGAACCCACGGCGGCCGAGTTCTGACGGGAGCTCGGCGACGATCCGGGACGGAAGTCCGGGATCGCGGAACAGCGCAGTGCCAAGTCCGACCGCAGTGGCGCCGGCGGCCAGCATCTCGATGCAATCTTGAGTGTTTGCCAGCCCTCCCATGCCGACGATCGGCAGCCCGGTCGCGGCGTACGAGGCGTGCACGGCATGCAGCGCCACCGGCTTGATCGCCGGACCCGACAGCCCGCCTCCGCCCCCACCCAGCAGCGGCCGTAACGTGTCACGGTGGATCGCAATTCCGCGCACCGTGTTGACGAGCACGAGCCCGTCCGCCCCGCCCTCCGCGGCGGCGGTCGCGATCACCGCGACGTCGGCCACGCTGGGCGACAGCTTCGCGAACACCGGCAGGTCGGTCAGCGAGCGGCACAGCTCGACCAGAGCGCGCGTCTCGTCGGGGTCGGTGCCGATCGAGATGCAGCCGGTCTCGACGTTCGGACACGAAACGTTCAGCTCGACGGCCGCCGTCGCGGGATCGGCGCTGACCCGGCGGACGGCTTCGGCGTACTCGTCGTGCGACCAGCCGCCGACGCTGACCACGACCGGAACGCCCAGCTCGCCCAGGCGCGGCAGGTGGTCGGCGCAGAACCGCTCGAGGCCGGGGTTCGCCAGGCCGATCGAGTTGACCATCCCGGAGGGGGTCTCGGCGATCCGCGGCGGCGGGTTGCCCGCCCGTGGGTTGAGGGTCACCGTCTTGGTCACGAACGCGGCCAGCCCCAGCGTGCCGGCAGCGAGGGCGTCGAGCGTTCCCGATCCGTTGACGAGCGGGTGCGCCAGCGGAATGCCGCAGAGGTCAGCGTGCAGCGAGGACACGCCCGGCCTCCAGCACCGGCCCCTCGACGCACAGACGCTTCCAGACGCCGTCGATCTTCACCGCACATCCGTAGCAGGCCCCGTAGCCGCAGGCCATCGCCGCCTCCATCGCGAGCTGGCAGGGGACGTGGTGCTCCGCGCAGAGGGCCGCCACGGCGTGCAGCATCGGGTCGGGGCCACAGGCGTAGACGGTGCCGGCGACCGGCATCATCCGCGCCAGCGGCTCGGTGACCAGCACCGGGTCGAGCACCACCGTCGCCTCCGGATCGATCAGCGCGGCGCAGATGGCATGCGCCTCGCTGCGGAACCCCAGCACGACCCGGCGCTGCTCCCCCACGGTGCGAGCCAGCCAGGGCAGGATCGCGGCCCCGATGCCTCCGCCGACCAGAACCGACGGCCCGGGCTGGATGGCAAACCCGGCGCCCAGCGGCCCCACTACCCGGACACGCGATGCAACCGCGAGCGCGGCGGTGCCCGCCCCGAGGACGTCGACCAGGAAGGCGATCTCCCGCTCGTCGGCCCAGGCCGCCGACAGCGCCCGCGGCAGGTACGCGGCGGCCGGCTCGGGATCCGCCTGGAGCATGAAGAACTGGCCGGGGACTCCCACCTCCAAGCCGTCGTTGCGCAGCACGAGCAGCGTGTAGGCCCCCACCTGCTCGACGCGCTGGACGCCGAGGCTACGCTCGCGGAGCGGCATGTCCAGCCTCGCGGGCACCCGGGCGGTGCAGGTCCTGCAGCGCCACCGGGTCGACTGACCGCGCCTGAGCGATCGCCTGCACGGCCGCCGAGGCTCCGGTCATGGTGGTGATGCAGGGGATCCGGTGGGCGATCGCCTCCTTGCGGATCTCGTAGCCGTCGGCGCGGGCGCCTCGTCCGACCGGCGTGTTGATGACCAGGTTGATGGTGCCGCGGCGGATCAGATCGACGACGTTGGGCGACCCCTCGGTCACCTTCTGCACGCTCTCGACGGGGATCCCGATCCTGCGCAGGGCCCGGGCGGTGCCCGAGGTGGCGATCAACTCGAAGCCGAGCGACTGCAGCAGCGCCGCCAGCATGGTCACCGCCGCCTTGTCGCGATCGCAGACCGACAGGAACACGCGGCCGTCGGTGGGCAGCGGCCGGCCGGCCGCACGCTCGGCCTTTGAGAAGGCTGTCGGGAAGTCCGGGCCGATGCCCATCACCTCGCCGGTCGAGCGCATCTCGGGGCCGAGCGTCGGGTCGGCGCCCGAGAACCGCTGGAACGGCAGCACGGCCGCCTTCACGCTGACGTGGTCGACCTCGGGGATGGTCAGCTCGAGCGGGCGGCCCAGGGCGGCCAGGCACGCCGCCTCGACCAGGTTTGCGCCCGTTGCCTTGGCGACAAACGGCACCGTCCGCGAGGCGCGAGGATTGGCCTCGATCACGAACACCCGTGCGCCCTGCACGGCGTACTGGACGTTGATCAGCCCGCGCACCCCGAGCGCAACGGCGATGGCCGCCGTCTGGGCTCGGATCTCGTTCTCGAGCTCCTCGCCCAGCGACAGCGTGGGGATCACGCATGCCGAGTCGCCGGAGTGGACACCGGCTTCCTCGACGTGCTGCATGACCGCCCCGATCACCGTCCGCGTACCGTCGCAGATCGCGTCCACGTCGACCTCGACCGCGTCCTCGACGAAGCGGTCGACCAGCGACCCCGGTTGCACCGGCCGGGCGCGCAGCATCGACTCGTCGTAACAGATCCGCATCTCGCGGCCGCCGAGCACGTAGGAGGGCCGCACCAGCACCGGGTACCCGATCCGCTCGGCGATCACGGCCGCCTGGTCGGCGTCCGCGGCGATCCCCCAGTCCGGCGCATGCAGCCCGAGCTCGTGGAGCACCGTGCCGAAGCGCTCGCGGTCCTCGGCGATGTCGATGGCGTCGAACGGCGTGCCCAGAAGCTTGACTCCCTCCTCCTCCAGGCGGCGGGCCAGGCGCAGCGGCGTCTGGCCGCCGAACTGGGCGACCACGCCGATCGGCTGCTCGCGCTCGATCACCTCGAGCACGTCCTCGACCGTCAGCGGCTCGAAGTAGAGGCGGTTCGACGAGTCGGCGTCGGTCGACACCGTTTCGGGGTTGCAGTTGACCATGACGGCGTCGTAGCCGAGCGCGCGGAATGTCTGGGCGGCCTGGACGCAGCAGTAGTCGAACTCGATGCCCTGGCCGATCCGGTTGGGGCCGGCGCCGAGGATGACGACGCTCTCGCGGTCGCCGCGCCGCAGCTCGTCCTCCTGCTCGTAGGCCGAGTAGTAGTAGGGCGCCAGCGCCTCGACCTCGGCGGCGCAGGAGTCGACCGCCTTGAACACCGGCCGCACGACCGCCCGCCGCCGCCGGCGGACGTCACGCTCGTCCCTGTCCGTCAGCTCCGCGATGCGGGCGTCGGAGATGCCAAGCCGCTTCACACGCATCCACTCGCCGGCCCCGAACCCGTCGATCCCCCGCTCTGCCAGCTCGTGCTCGACAGCGGTCACGCGGGCCCACTCGTCCATGAACCAGGGGTGGATGCTGGACTCGGTGCTCAGCGCGCCGGGCTCGTCGCCGGCATACAGGCGGGAGGCGATGACGTCGAAGCGGTCCCAGGTGCCTCCGGCGATGGGGCCGGTCGTCTCCGGGGTTCCATCCAGCTCGCGCGAGCGCATCGCCTTCCCCCACGCCTCGGCGAACGTGCGGCCGATGCCCATCACCTCGCCCACCGACTTCATCTGGGTGGTCAGCCCGGCGTCGGCGCCGGGGAACTTCTCGAACGCGAACCGGGGCAGCTTGACCACCACGTAGTCCAGCGTCGGCTCGAACGAGGCCGGCGTGGTCTGTGTGATGTCGTTGGGGATCTCGTCCAGCGTGTAGCCGACCGCAAGCTTGGTCGCCACCTTGGCGATCGGATAGCCGGTGGCCTTCGAGGCCAGCGCCGAAGAGCGGCTGACCCGCGGGTTCATCTCGATCACGACCAGCTCGCCGGTGTCCCGGTTCAACGCGAACTGGACGTTGGAACCGCCGGTCTCGACGCCCACCGCGCGGATCACGTCGGCGGCGGCGTCTCGCAGCACCTGGTACTCGCGGTCGGACAGGGTCTGGGCCGGCGCCACGGTCACCGAGTCGCCGGTGTGTACGCCCATCGGATCGACGTTCTCGATCGAGCAGATGATGACCACGTTGTCGTTGCGGTCGCGGATCACCTCCAGCTCGAACTCGCCCCAGCCGGCAACCGACTCCTCGAGCAGCACCTGGCCGATCGGGCTCTCGCGGAGGCCGCGGGCCACCATTTCTCGGAAGTCGTCGGGCGTGGTCGAAAAGCCGCCGCCCTGGCCGCCCAGGGTGAACGCCGGCCGCACCACCACGGGCAGCCGCAGCGAGCCCGTCGCAAGCGCGGCATGGGCGTCGTCCAGGCTGTGGGCGATCGCCGAGTGCGGGACGCGCAGGCCGATCCGCTCCATCGTCTTGGCGAACAGGTCGCGGTCCTCGGCGCACTGGATCGCCTCGTACGAGGCGCCGATCAGCGTGATGCCGAGCTCGTCCAGCACCCCTGCCTCGGTCAGCATCGACGCCACGTTCAGCGCCGTCTGCCCGCCCAGCGTCGGCAGCAGGGCGTCGGGCCGCTCGCGCTCGAGCACGGCCCGCACCCCTGCCAGGTCGAGCGGCTCCAGGTAGGTGCGGTCGGCCCAGCCGGGGTCGGTCATGATCGTGGCCGGGTTGGAGTTGATCAGCACCGTCTCGTAGCCCTCGTCGCGCAGCACGCGCAGCGCCTGGGTGCCCGAGTAGTCGAACTCGCAGGCCTGGCCGATCACGATCGGGCCCGACCCGATCACGGCGATCCGCTGGATGTCGTCGCGCCTAGGCATGGACGGGCTCCGCGATCCGCGCGACGAACCGTTCGATCGCCGCCCGGGCGTCGTGCGGGCCCGGGCTGGCCTCGGGGTGGAACTGCATCGAGCTGACCGGCAGCTCGCGCAGCTCCAGGCCCTCGACGGTGCCGTCGTAGAGCGACACGTAGGTCACCCGTGCCGGCCCGAAGTCGGTCTGGAGGTCGCCGCCGTCGGCAGGGGCCTCGACCGCGAAGCCGTGGTTCTGGGCGGTGACCAGCACCCGCCCGGTGTCGCGATCGAGCACCGGGTGGTTGGCGCCCCGGTGGCCGAACCGCAGCTTGTAGGTGGGCAGGCCGAGCGCCAGGCCGAGCAGCTGGTGACCGAGGCAGATCCCGAACACCGGAACTGCGCCGACCAGCCGGCGCACCTGGGCGACACAGTCGGGCAGGGCCGCCGGGTCGCCGGGGCCGTTGCCCAGCAGGACCCCATCGGGCTCAGCTGCCAGCACCTGCGCTGCTGTGGCATCCCAGGGGAAGACCGTGACCCGCGCACCGGCCTCGCGCACGAGCCGCACGATCGAGCCCTTGACGCCGTAGTCCAGGATGGCGACGTGCGCCCGCTCCGTTGCCAGGGCGGGAAGCACCTCCGGGTTGCGGCGGGAGACTCCTCCGGCCAGGGCCTGCCCTGCCATCGAGGGCTCGGCCTCCGCGATCTCGAGCGCCTGCTGCGGTCCGGTTCCGTCGCTGGTGACGACGGCGCGCACGGTGCCGCCGTCGCGCAGCCGCCGGGTCAGCATCCGCGTGTCGACGCCCTGGATGCCGACCACCCCGTGTGAGGCCAGCCAGTCAGAGAAGCCCTCGCGCCCGGCCGGCGCCGCGTTTCGGCCCTCGCGGACGACCACGGCGCGCGCATGCGGGCGGTCTGACTCCGACGAGCCCGGCTCGGCGCCGTAGTTGCCGATCATCGGCTGGGTGAAGGTGATCAGCTGGCCGGCGAAGCTGGGATCGGTGACGATCTCCTGGTAGCCGGTCATCGAGGTCACGAACACCAGCTCACCGACCGCAGTTCCGATCGCGCCGTACGACTCGCCGGCCAGCGCCGTCCCGTCCTCGAGCACCAGCAGCGCGGCGCTCATCGGACCGCCTCCACGAGCCGGTGGGCGACGGCGCCGTCGGCGATCGTCAGCATGCATCTGCCCTGCAGCGTCTGGCCGGCGAACGCGCAGTTCCGCGATCGCGAGACGTAGGGCGGTGCGACCAGCCGCGACTCGCCCAGGCTCCAGAGCGTCAGGTTGGCGCGCGCGCCTTCCCGCAGTGCCGGCACCGGCAACCCGAACGCACGGGCCGGGCCGCCGGACATCCGCTCGATCACCACCGACAGCGGCACCAGGCCGGGTGCGACCAGGTGCGTGTAGACCGCGGCGAACGCCGTCTCCAGCCCGATCACCCCGTTCGGCGCGGCTTCGAACGGCTGCTCCTTCTCCTCGCTGCGGTGGGGAGCGTGGTCGGTGGCGATGCAGTCGAGGGTGCCGTCGGCCAGCGCCTCGACCAGCGCAGCGCGGTCGGAGGCCGCCCGCAACGGTGGGTTCATCTTCGAGGTCGCCGGGTCGAGGCCGCGCACGGCCTCCTCGGTCAGGCACAGGTGGTGCGGCGACACCTCGGCGGTGATCTCGACGCCCAGCTCCTTGGCGCGCCGGATCTCGGCCACCGACTCGGCGGCGGAGATGTGGCAGAGGTGCAGCCCGATCCCCTCGTGCCGGGCGATCTGGACGTCACGCGCGACCATCACGCTCTCGCCGATGCTGGGGTAGCCGGTCAGGCCCAGCTCGGCAGACACGGCGCCCTCGTGAATGTGGGATCCGGCGGTCAGGCTGGGATCCTCCTCGTGGAGCGACAGCCGCAGGCCGGTCACGCGGCTGTACTGCAGCGCCCGCCGCAGCAGGCCCGCGCGCTCGACGGGACGTCCGTCGTCGGAGAACGCCGCCGCTCCGCGATCGGCCAGCTCGGCCATCTCGCTCAGCTGCCGCCCCTCCTGCCCCAGCGTGATGGCGGCCATGAACCCGGTCGGCACCACCGCCTGGTCGCGGGCCAGCCCGATCAGGCCTGACAGCACGGGCGCAGAGTCGACCACCGGCTGGGTGTTGGGCATCGCCAGGATGGCGACGAAGCCACCGGCGGCCGCGGCCTGCGTACCCGACCCAACGTCCTCGGTGTCCTCATCGCCGGGCGTGCGCAGGTGGACGTGGGGATCGACCAGCCCGGGCGTCATCGTCATCCCGGCGGCGTCGAACCGCTCCACGCCGGGAGCGTCGATACCGCCGCCGATGCGGGTGACGATCCCGTCCTCGATCAGCACGTCGGCCGGCACACCCTCCAGGCCGCTGCCGCTGTCGACCAGATGAGCGCCCTCGATCAGCAGGGACGTGTCCTCCCCGCTACGCCGGAACAGCCGCTGGGTCATCAGGCCACCTCCTGTCCGGCGGTGGCTACCACCCGCAGGGCGGCCTCGCGGCCGCCGCTGGTCGGTTCGCTGAGCAGGTCGTAGAGCACGGCCATCCGGGTGACCAGGCCGGCCCGCACCTGGTCGACGATCCGCGAGTTGGCGGCGTCGGCGACGTCGGGCGCGATCTCGACCCCGCGGTTGATCGGGCCCGGGTGCATGACCAGCTGGTCGGGACGGACGCGCTCCGACGTGACGCCCCAGAGCGCGGTGTACTCACGCAGCGACGGGACGTAGTTGGCGCCCTCGAGCATCCGCTCGCGCT
>Ga0265327_10005347_pt1 | contig 10751 bp, 9 predicted proteins | sample 41621metaG_FD_202089 | JGI IMG/M metagenome (GOLD analysis project Ga0265327, IMG submission 202089) | Rhizosphere microbial communities from Carex aquatilis grown in University of Washington, Seatle, WA, United States - 4-16-21 metaG | ecosystem: Host-associated > Plants > Roots > Rhizosphere >... | reverse complement strand
TCCTTGTTCCGGGTGACGTAGACGGGACATGATGTCCAGTAGATTTTGGGTGTTTTTTAGCATGAATCGCTCGATAATTATTTTTCACGCCAAAGACACGAAGGGCGCGAAGCCATGCAACTTCGCGCCCTTCGTGTCTTTGAGGTGAATAAAAACCTTTAGTTAAATTAACCGCTTAAAACGAAGAATCGAAATTCTCGCGGTAGCGTTCCTTGAAATTATCCATATCGATTGAATGGTTCTGGGTGCCGTTATTTTCGATTTTAATGGCGCCCATTAATGACGCAATTCTGCCGGTCACTTCCCAACCTAGTTCATTCATCAGCCCGTACAACAGTCCGGCACGGTAAGCGTCGCCGCAACCGGTCGGGTCAAGTATGGCTTTGGGTTTGGCCGCGGGAATGGTGATGCACTCGCCGTGGCTGTAGATTTGAGAGCCCTGGCCGCCCAAGGTAATAATCAGCGCTTCAACCCGTTCCGCCATTTGCTCCAGCGATAAGCCGGTACGTTCCTGCATTAGCTCGGATTCATAGTCGTTCAATGTGACCCAGGTTGCCTGATCCAGAAGCTTCAGCAGTTCTTCGCCGTTAAACATCGGCATGCCTTGACCCGGATCGAAAATAAAAGGTATTTCCAGCTCCGCAAACTGCTCGGCATGCAGTTGCATGCCTTCCTTGCCATCCGGGGACACGATGCCTATGCTGATTTTTTTGTCGGTCGGTACCGAATTTAAATGCGACGAATTCATCGCGCCGGGATGGAAGGCGGTAATCTGGTTCGCTTCTTCATCGGTGGTGATATAGGCTTGACCGGTATAGCAGCTGTCCAGAATTTGAATATATTCGCTGGACAGCTGGTTTTGCGCCATCCATTGCGCATAGGGTTCAAAATCATGACCGACGGTCGCCATAATTAACGGCTCTTCGCCCAGCAATTTAAGGTTATAAGCAATATTGCCCGCACAGCCGCCGAATTCGCGCCGCATCACCGGCACCAGGAATGAGACGTTCAGGATATGGATTTTTTCCGGCAAGATGTGATGTTTAAATTTATCATGAAAAACCATGATGGTATCGTAAGCCATAGACCCACATATTAATGCGCTCATTATGTTCCTCTTTATCGCCAGGGATGGTGTATGCCGCAAGCCTGTCGGGAACAGGCGCGGCGTTATAAGTAGTGTGTAGCCGCAGGATTGCTAAAGCAAGCGCGACTGAAATAGTGTTGCCTTCCAGCCAAATCGCGAGTGGGGCCTTTTACTTAAGTTACGATTCAATGGCCTTTTGATAGGCATCAGCAGCCATTAAAGCATCAAGTTCGGTCAGGTCGTCCGCTTTGATGCTAAACAGCCAGGTTCCATAAGCATCGTCATTAACTTGCTCGGGGGCATCCGCCAAGGCTTCGTTGATCGCGACGATTTCTCCGGACACCGGACTGAATAAATCGGATGCGGTCTTAACCGATTCGACCACCGCGCACTGCTCTTGCGCTTTGACCTTACGGCCCAGTTCCGGCAGTTCGATAAAAACCAAATCCCCCAATTCCTGCTGCGCAAAATCGGTGATGCCGACACGGACGATGCCGTCCTCAAGTTGTGCCCATTCGTGGGTTTTTGCGTACTTTAAGTTATCCGGTATATCGCTCATGATAATCTCTCCATAGAGTTAGTGATTTTGTTTTCAAAGGATAACCTGCAATTTTTTAAAAACAACAAAAAAATATATTTATGAAGGTAAATCTCAACAAGCAATGAAACGGGTTTGAGATAACGAGGCTGCTTGTTACTGTTAGGCTAATAGCTTCAGACAAGTTTGAGTTTGTTAAAAATCCGCTTTTCAAAAGCGTCCGAGCTTTAAAAACCACTTGTTTTGCAAGGTGTTTGTGCTATGAATGACGCGGCCTGAGCTTGCAATCTGCGACATTATCCTTTAACTTAGAAAAATATCCGTAAAGGCTAGGGGTGCTTTTTTGTTTCATGCGTTGCATCACGGCCATTAAGTTAAGAAAAAAGCTCCCTCTCCTGCTGGAGAGGGTTGGGGTGAGGAGAATAAAAATAAGGAAAAAAGCCTTATTTGATCCCCTCATCCTAACCTTCTCCCGGAGGGAGAAGGGACTGTCCATCCTTAACTTAATGGCAGCGATGCGTTGCGTGGACGTGAAGGCTGAGAAAAACCCTTTGAACCTGACCCCGGTTAATGCCGGCGTAGGAAAGCCCTGACTTCCCTGCGCCTTATTGTTTTATTGTTGGAGATAAACATGAGCGCTGTCCTTAAAGAAGTTATCGCTACTGAATCCAGTAGCGTGAAAATCGATTCCTATCCCGCATCGGAAAAAATATATGTCCAAGGCAGTCGCCCCGACATCCGAGTGCCTATGCGTAAAATTACCTTATCCGATACCCCGCTGCATTTCGGCGCGGAACAAGGCGCGGAGAAAAATCCGCCGCTTTATGTTTACGACACGTCCGGGGTTTATACCGATCCGAATGTCGAAGTCGACTTGAAAAAAGGCCTGGGCGCTATCCGTTCAGCCTGGATTGCGGAAAGAAACGACACCGAAGAATTATCCGGCCCCAGTTCGGAATTCGGCCGCCAGCGTCTTGAAGATCCCGCGACCGCCGAGTTGCGTTTCGATCATATCCGCAAACCGCGTCGGGCCAAAGCCGGAAAAAACGTATCGCAAATGCATTATGCCCGGCAAGGCATCATCACGCCGGAGATGGAATTCATCGCGATACGCGAAAACCAAAAAATGGAAGAAATGCGCCATTTATGGAAAGACCAGCATCCCGGCGATTCGTTCGGCGCCTCCATTCCCGATGTGATTACGCCTGAGTTCGTGCGCGACGAAGTGGCCAGAGGCCGGGCGATTATTCCGTGCAACATCAATCATCCCGAACTGGAGCCGATGATTATCGGCCGCAATTTCCTGGTTAAAATCAACGGCAATCTGGGTAACTCGGCGGTGACTTCATCGATTGAAGAAGAAGTCGAAAAAATGCTCTGGGGCATCCGTTGGGGCGGCGATACCATCATGGATTTATCGACCGGTAAAAACATCCACGAAACCCGCGAATGGATTTTGCGCAATTCGCCGGTCCCTATCGGCACTGTGCCTATTTATCAAGCGTTGGAAAAAGTCAATGGCAAAGCCGAAGACCTGACCTGGGAAATCTTCCGCGATACCTTGATCGAACAAGCCGAACAGGGCGTCGATTACTTTACCATTCATGCCGGGGTGCGTTTGCACCACGTTCCTCTGACTGCAAAACGCATGACCGGCATCGTTTCGCGCGGCGGCTCGATCATGGCGAAATGGTGCCTGGCGCATCACACAGAGAGCTTTTTATATACGCATTTTGAAGACATCTGCGAAATCATGAAAGCCTATGACGTGTCCTTTTCCTTGGGCGACGGCCTGCGTCCGGGTTCGATTTACGACGCCAACGATGCGGCGCAATTCGGCGAGTTGGAAACGCTGGGCGAACTGACCAAAATCGCCTGGAAACACGATGTGCAAACCATGATCGAAGGCCCCGGTCACGTGCCGTTACACATGATCAAAGTCAATATGGACAAGCAGTTGGAAGAATGCGGCGAAGCGCCTTTTTACACCTTGGGCCCGCTGACCACCGACATTGCCCCCGGTTACGATCATATTACCTCGGCGATAGGCGCGGCCAATATCGGCTGGTACGGTTGCGCGATGCTGTGTTACGTGACCCAAAAAGAGCATTTGGGCTTGCCGAACAAGCAGGATGTGCGCGAAGGCATCGTGACTTACAAAATCGCCGCCCACGCGGCCGACTTGGCTAAAGGCCATCCCGGCGCACAGGCGCGCGATAATGCAATGTCCAAAGCGCGTTTCGAATTCCGTTGGGAAGACCAGTTCAATATCGGCCTCGATCCTGAAAAAGCCCGCGAATTTCACGATGAAACCTTGCCTAAAGAATCCGCCAAAATCGCGCATTTTTGCTCAATGTGCGGGCCGCATTTTTGTTCGATGAAAATCAGTCAGGATGTGCGCGATTATGCGAAGGCCAAAGGCATTGCGGAGGAAGAAGCGTTAAAATTGGGCATGGATGAAAAATCCAAGCAGTTCCTTGACGAAGGCGCGGATATTTACCATAAATTGTAGGTTCTTTGGGTTTTAGCAACGCAGCATATGCAGCACATAAAGAATGCTCTTTATGTGCTGCGATTATTATTGTATAGCGTCCAAAATTAATATAGCCACGCAAAGTTTGGAGAGAGCCCGCTATCGTTCTCACGCTCCGGCGCTCATCGTTATACACAAGTCTGTTTAAAACGGGACGTAGGCGGGAATAAGCCCGCCCGGCGCTAGCCAGGGTGGGCGTTTCCGGCACACCCAAGCCTCGGGATGCCGGAAACGCCGGTCCTGCGCTAAGGCGCGGACCGGCTTATTCCGGCCTACATCGAGATGTGTATAAAGACGAGCGCTCCGGCGTCCCGTACCGCTAGAGCGGTATTCCGGCATTCCCACGCCGGAGCGTGGGAACGATGCCATCCACCCTATAAAACGCGACATCAAGCCGCGCCGTGCTATCCGCCGGCAGTCGCTGAACATTAATCGTAAACATCGCCAAACAGCTTCAATTGATGCACTTTATTAATCAGCTCCACCAGATTATTAACATGCATTTTACGCATAATATTTTCCCTATGCTTATCCACGGTTTTAGGCGATAACGCGAGTTTATCGGCCACCTCCCTATTTACCAGTCCTGAAAAAATCAGTTTTAATACCTGCAATTCGCGTACGCTTAACGGCAAAGCCACCTCGGCAATATGGGCTTTAACTGTATCGGAAAAATAGCTTTTGCCCTGCATTACCTGTTGAATGGCAAGCAATAACTCAGCCGAAGCGCCGTCTTTTAATAACACCGCATCCGCCTTTGCCGCGACCAGCTGTTTTAATATTTGGCCGGATTGCGCGCCGGTCAGCGCGATGATTTTGAGTTCGGGATAGCGCTTTTTACAATAGCCGAGCACGGCCGCCGCATCGCCGCCGGGCATGTGATAGTCTAATATCAACAGCTCCGCGTGTTGTTTATTGAGTTCGGTTTTGAGGTTTGCCAAGTTGTCGATTTCGGCGACAACATCTTGGCCGTGCCGGCTTTGCAACAACAGTTTTAAGCCTTCACGAAAAATAGCATGATCGTCCGCCAAAATAATACGCATTGAACTTACTTTAAATCAGGAATGCTGTGGAAAATAGCCCATTTAACCGCTTACCGGCAAGTGTGTTTAAGCTGTTGTTGATAGGATTTTTGCTTATCAGTCGGCCTATTATGGCGCATGACGATGAGGTCTGTCAGCTGCAAGCTCAACAGCAGTTTGCGCTACGCCAGTGTATGCAAGTGCTTGATCCTCACGCCGGTCATGCCTTTTCATTGACGCCGGACATCGGTACAAACGCCGGGCTTGCCGATAATCTGAAATCGGCGTCCGGGCTCTGGGTGAAAATCTCGCTTAACAATACTAACGCAACGGCCCTTAAGCGCTTATTGGCTTTGGGTATTCCCGATGCGTTTTTTCTGTATCTGTTCAAAGCCGATAACGATCGCTTGGAAACGCTGTTTAGTCTGGACCAGCAAACCACGTTTAGCCAACGCCCGCTAACCAACCGGTTTTTATATGCGGAAGTTGAGTTAGCCGCAAACAGCACCACGACTTTTTATATTTACTACCGCACCCACGGCAAAACACCTTTACAGCCGGTTTTGTTAAGCGCTAAAGCACTGGCGCAAGCGGACACGCAAAATGACCTGCTTAACGGCATGATTTTTGGCGTGTTAATGGTTTTGGTTTCGGTGGTGATTTTTAATCGGCAAGGCCTGCGCCATGCCGACAGCCGCAATTATGCGCTGTTAATTATTTTCAGCTTATTATTCCTCAGCCAAATTCAGGGCTACAACTTTCAGTTTTTATGGCCGGAACAAGCGGCTTGGAACATGCTGGCCCCCGGCGTTATCAGTATCGGTTTGTTGCTGGCCCACGGCCTGTTCAGCATCGGCTTTTTACAGATGCGGCAGCGGTTTCGACGGTTTTTTTACGCCTTCGTCATCCTGATGTGTCTGGCCGTATTCAGCCTGCCGTTTGCCGCCCAGCCCTATTTTACCGAGTGGAACTTCATGCTGGCCGTGGTCTATGCCGCCTTTGCCGCGGCGGTCGGCGTTTTTGCCGTGCGCGGACAAGTGCCTGCGGCGCCGTTGTATTTATTGGGCGGCATGTCCTTGATCGTTTTTAACGTCATTTTGATGTCGCTGAGTGTTTTTTGGCGCAACCCTTTTCCGGCGCTGTCGATTTTTACTTATCCGAAAATCGCTTATATGCTGGAACCTGTTTTCTTTATGATCGCGGTGCTTAATCAATTTCAGCGTTTGAACGAGCAAAAAGCCGAACTTCGCGTTAAACGGCAGGCCGAAACCGAATTATTGATAAAAGCCGAACAAGACCGTTTGGCGGCGCTGGAAGATGCCAAACAACAGCAATTGTTACTGGCCGCGGCCAGCCATGATTTATCGCAACCGTTAGCGTCTATCCGCTTCGCGATGGACGCGCTACGGGCCAGGGAAGAGCACAATGCGGTCGAGCAGCATATCAACACCACCCTGGATTATGCGCAAAGTTTGATTCAGGGCTTAATTCGGCAAGCGCGGCAAGAGGAAGGCAAGCAATCGGACAGTATTGTCTTATTCGAACTGTTTGACCAACTCCAAAACGAATTTGAAGCGGCCGCCGCCAAAAAAGGTTTAAAACTGAGCCATGTCAGCAACAACATCGAATTAAAAGGTTCGGCCTTAATGCTGCACCGCATGCTCAGCAACCTGTTAAGCAACGCGATCCGTTACAGCCATAAAGGCCGCGTCGTGTTCGGCGTGCGCCGCCGCTTGCAGCATATTGAAATACAAGTGCTCGATACCGGCGTCGGCTTATTTGAAACCGATTGCCGAATGTTAACCGCCCCGTTTCAGCAAGGCCGACACCGCGACAGCGCCGGTTACGGTCTGGGGCTTTTTATTGTGAAAACCTTGTGCCATCAATGCGGCTATGAATTGCAAGTGACTTCCGTGCTGGGCAAAGGCAGCGTTTTTGCGATTAAAATTCCTGTTCATCATTCGACAGAGCAATGATTTGCCGGTTGCTCACCGGCAGCACCCGATCCCTAGACATTAAGCTCCCCACTACCGGTCATTGGCAAGGTAAGTAACACTATCGACCTCAATTGGTCGGTTAAACGTGAGTTGATGCGCGATATTGCTAAAGTGCGTTTACAAACCGGATTCGAATAGCGGGCGCTATGTAAAATACCTGTCAAACTTAATACAAAACTTGTCAAATATAACCAATCAGGTTAATGTCGGCGCATGGAAAAACAAACACCCCACTGCAAGCTAGCTGTCGTCAAAGCCATGGTTGAAACGGGGAAGGTACGGACAACGAAAGCCGCCCGTGAAGGCGGCGCTGCGTTGGGATTTGATTTTGATAGCATGATTGCGGTAGTGATGGCGCTTACCCCGGCGGATTTCTATAAAAGTATGACCACTCATGCTGATCACCGAATTTGGCAGGACGTGTATCGAGCCATCACGTCAACTGGCGAAATTTAGCTGAAACTCACGGTCATTGATGATGTGCTCATCGTGTCCTTTAAGGAGCTTTGAAAATATGAAATGTCCATCTTGCGCGGCGGCGGAATTGGTACACGACACCCGTGACTTGTCCTATACCTACAAAGGCGAATCAACCGTTATTCCCGCAGTAACCGGTGATTTCTGTCCAGCCTGCGATGAATCCATTTTGAATGCGGATGAATCGCGGCGTACGATGAATTTTATGCTGGAATTCAACAAGCAGGTGAATGCGTCGATTGTTGATCCTGAATTTATTGCCCGCGTTCGCAAGAAGCTCGCGCTTGACCAACGGGAAGCGGCCCAGATTTTTGGCGGAGGAGTCAATGCCTTCTCTCGCTACGAGAATGGCAAAACCAAGCCGCCCTTAGCATTGGTAAAATTACTCAAGATACTCGACCGTCATCCCGATCTGCTGAACGAAGTCAGGGCGGCGTAACTTCGAATAACTGGAAAGTATCGGTACAAAACATCAAACAAGTGGAGTCTGATCCATTGCTTCCCACTGGACTATGCGCAAAACCTGATTAAGGCTCAATGGGTAGTGGTGCAAATTGGCTTTATAGCCATCTAACTCTTTTCCTACATCTATCAAAGATACCGGCGTAAGTTTTAATGCCGGAGAAATCCAGACTAAAGAAGCTGAAGAGGAAAAGACTGGTGAAGATTTAAAATCTTCACTGATGATCCACCTACCTGAAAAACCGGAATTCTAATTAGCCGACCTACGAGAAAAATACGGTTAGTACACTTTCTTAGGCAACCGGAAAAGGCAATGCAATGACCGAACCCCATCGTCATTTTTCAAACCGAAGACTGTTGCTCACAGGTTGTGGTTAATGTCATTGAGGAGACTGTTTGGCTATCCCAAGCGCAGATGTGCGCTTTGTTCGATAAGAATAAGCGCACGGTTTCCGAGCATATACTCTGAACGGTCAAATTTTCGGTTTTTGCAGCGCGCTCTTGACCGCAACCGGCGAGCGGGAGGCTCGTGCTCAATCCCGCTAAAAACCGAAAACGTGAGCGTTTGAAGTATATCCACAATATCTTCAAGGAAGGCGAATTACAGGAACAGGCAGTTGTCCGGAATTTCCGGACAACTGCCGCTGACGGTAAGTCTTACGAGGTCTATCACTATAATCTGGATGTTATTATCTCCGTCGGCTATCGGGTGAAATCCCGTCGCGGCACCCAATTTCGTATCTGGGCGAACGACATCCTCAAGCAATACTTAATCCAAGGCTATGCGCTGAATGAACAAAAACTCCAGGCGCAGCAGGAAAGGCTCGCCGATTTGAAACAGGCGATTGCCCTGGTTTTTTGGAACGTCACCCGTATTTGTATAACGCGGAAGGTGAAAAACGCATTGCCGATAATGCACTCGTGGCGTTTACCTTGCTGATTGCCAAAGCGCACCTTTTGATGCGAAAAAAGGCAACAGGCGAATAAATTGTTTTCTAGGTTTCCGTCCAAATTACGGAAATCACCTTATTGTTGCAAGCCTTGCCGACTTTTACACTGAAGCCCTGGTTATTTCAATGATTTGGGGGTTTTATGTGGGCAAGCTGGTTAGCAAGTTTATGGCGTATTGCAATGATGCTGGGCGATTATCGCGGCTGGTATCGCCGCTTATCGGGACAAGCGCAAATTGATGTGGCGATTATTACCAATATCCGCGATGAAGCCGAAGGCCGGGTGTTTTGGGGCAACAAACTGCCGAAATCGGGCCATTCCAACGGCGCGCGCATTTATCTGAACGGCGTATCGGGTCAGGTGCGGGGCATCTGCATTACCGCCGAGGAACTGATGACCAAAAGCGGCCGAGTCCGCGCCAAAAAATATTTTATCGACGCGGTCGTTTGGGCGCAAAAGCGCGGCGCTAAAGTGGTGCTGTTGGCTGCGTCAACCAAGCGTTTATTCGGCCGGGACGGGCACGAATTAAAACAGCTGTTCCCCGACATACTGTTTACTATCGGCGATAACGGTACCGCCACGCTGTTATGCCAAGACATCGACCGCGCCTTGGCAAGAACCCGCTTGAACCGCGGCAATCCCAGAATTTTAGTGCTGGGTCCTTACGGTATTTTAGGCACGGCGGTGACCGAGCATTTATTGGCTAAGCGGTTTGAATTAATAGGCTTCGGCGCCAACCAAAAAGCCTTGGCGCAAATGGCGAAAGACTATGCGATAAAGGTCGCAACCGATATTGACGCCATCGGCAAAGTCGATGCGGTGATTGCCTGTACCCACAACGCCAATACCCGCTTGAACAGCGACAGCATCGAACGCTTAAGAAAACATAACCGTAAATTATTGGTTATCGATGTCGCCGAACCGGCCAATTTGGATGAACCCACCTATCAGCTGTGCCGGGACCGGGTTATTCGCCAGGACGCCGGTAATGCCTATTCGCCGTTGTTGCATTATGTGTTGGGCGGCATTTCCTCCGGCATGCTGAATTTATTGCCCAATGTGGCGTTCGGCTGTTTTGCCGAATCGCTGACTTTGTACCACGCCATTTACCATGAGCATAACCATGTGTTGCTGAATCAGGACTGGTTTCAGGTCAATCCGGCTAACCGCGCATTGATCAAAGACGCCTTTGACTCGGTGTCGGTCGCCAGTCCCAAGCAAACTTGTTTTAACAAACCGGTTACTTCATTCGAATTGGACTATTGTGGGCGGGCACATCCTCATGAGACCTCAAAATGGGTTAGAGTAAATAGCTGAATGGCTGAGAATGCCTTATTGCTTAGCGTGTTCTTCGTCTCGTATATTTAGGCAAATATTCGGGAGATATAAAAATTACCGATGTTAACCGTAGGGCGCGCTGTGCGCGCCTTATGCCCAAACCACGGCGCTGGCTCAAGGCGCGCACAGCGCGCCTCATCATGGTAAGTAAAAATGCGTAACGCCAAGCTGCTCTTTCATGAAAATTACCTTAAATATAGAGCCCAAAGTGAATAAAGCGACATCGTTCCCACGCTCCGGCGTGGGAATGCAGTGGTAGACGCTCCAGCGTCCCGCAACGCTGGAGCGTTGCAGACTGAATTCCCACGCCGGAGCGTGGGAACTATAAAACGCCCACCCTAGCTAT
>Ga0265327_10005346_pt1 | contig 10751 bp, 6 predicted proteins | sample 41621metaG_FD_202089 | JGI IMG/M metagenome (GOLD analysis project Ga0265327, IMG submission 202089) | Rhizosphere microbial communities from Carex aquatilis grown in University of Washington, Seatle, WA, United States - 4-16-21 metaG | ecosystem: Host-associated > Plants > Roots > Rhizosphere >... | reverse complement strand
GATGCCGTCGACCTTTATTATCAGCATCGTGTTGACCCCAATGTGCCGATTGAAGAAGTTGCCGGTATCGTCAAAGTGCTGATTCAAGAGGGTAAGGTTAAGCACTTCGGTATGTCCGAAGCTGGTGTTAACACTATTCGCCGTGCTCATGCCGTGCAGCCAGTGGCTGCAGTGCAAAGTGAGTACTCTTTATGGTGGCGTCGCCCAGAGGAAGAATTACTATCCACCCTAGAGGAACTTGGCATTGGGTTTGTTCCATTCAGCCCATTGGGAAAAGGATTTCTTACAGGGAAGATCGATGAGAATACAAAATTTGACGCTAGCGATTTCCGCAACATAGTACCGCGTTTTACTGCGGAAGCCAGGAAGGCTAATCACTCTCTAGTCGACCTCTTAACCACGATAGCGACAGAACAGAAAGCCACTCCAGCGCAAATCGCATTGGCGTGGGTGCTTGCCAAAAAGCCATGGATAGTCCCTATCCCCGGAACGACCAAATTGCATAGGCTAGAGGAGAATCTAGCTTCTCTAGCAATTACACTCTCACCAGCAACCCTGCTGGAAATTGAGACAGCAGCCTATGCTATTTCGATTCAGGGAGAGCGTTATCCTGAAGCATTAGAAAAGCGGACAGGCCTGTGATTCAATCGGCTAGCTATAGCGTCAATACTGATGCTCGCAGATACAGTATTTTGCTGGTATTGAGTGCATTGATGTCGTTTGCTTCGATTTCGACGGATCTTTACCTGCCAGCAATACCAACGATTGCTTCTGACCTGCATGCAGATGTTGGCAGTATTGAATTTACAATCTCGGCATATTTAATCGGCTTTAGTTTAGGGCAACTATTTTGGGGGCCACTTAGCGATCAATACGGCAGACGATTGCCTATCATTGCAGGGATTGTTTTATTTATCCTGGGCTCTGCCGGATGTGCATTGGCAGGTAGTGTGCCCTCCATCATTTTCTTCAGAGTCATACAAGCATTAGGCGCATGTGCCAATGTTGTGTTATCACGGGCGATTGTTCGCGATCTCTATATTGGTAATGATGCCGCTAAAATGTTATCAACTCTAATGACGATTATGGCGGTAGCGCCACTCATTGGCCCTAGCGTAGGTGGAGCTATTCTTTATTTCGGGGATTGGCGAAATATCTTTGAGGCCTTGGTGCTGATAGGTGCGCTAACGCTGCTGGCAATGAAAAATTTTCCTGAAACATTAAGCCCAGTGCTTCGCGAACGGCAAAACATGAAAGGGGTATTGACCACATACCTGAGTTTAATTAAAAACAGAAGGTTTATGGGCTATGCCCTCACTAGTGGGGCGTTCTATGGAGGCATGTTTGCCTATATTGCAGGTACACCTTACGCCTATATTTCTTATTACCATGTATCACCGCAATTATATGGGGTGCTTTTTGGCTCAGGTATAGTGGGTATCATGATAGCCAATCAAGTGAATGCTAAATTGGTCACGAAATTTGGTATCAACCGTCTTATTCTAATCGGCGCCTTGATAGCGGCGGCATCTGGAGCATTACTAATTCTAAATATATTTAATAGCTTGAGTGGATTATATGGACTTGTCTTTGGGCTATTTATCTTCGTATCTTGTACCGGCCTTATCGTCGCAAACGCTATCGCTGGTGCGCTGAGTTCCGCAGAAAATAATACAGGATCTGCTTCAGCATTAATTGGCGTATTTCAATATGGGGCAGGGATATTTGGCTCTGGATTGGTTGGGATATTCGCAAACGGAACGCTCTGGCCTATGGTGCTAGTCATCGCTTGCTCTGCATTTATCACTTTGTATTGGGCAACGGTAGCTCATGAGCATTAACAAATTAATGAAATTTTGATAAACAGGAAAGTTTCCTGCCTAGTCAGTTTTCTCGATCATTTTCAAGGTGTTGTGTTACCAATAATCCTGACTTCATGCTGCATGAATGGGATCACGATATTGTTGGTGCGGAATGATTCCACGATGGCTTTGTTGAGATCGCCTTTTACTGCGCCATAATCAGCGACGCTGACCCACGGCTTGACCGAAATTTCAATAGCAGATGAGGCGAGTACGCTTACGCCAACTGCTGGTTCCGGGTCTTTCAGCACTAGCGCATTGCAGTTAAGTATCTCGCTAACAATGCCTAGTGCCTTATCCAGATCGGTATCGTAAGCAACGCCGACCATGATATCAATTTGGCGTATTTTGCCGTAATTATGCAATATCTCACCGACGATCTTGCGGTTGGGGATAACGACTTGCGATTTGTCGGCGTGGCTAAGTATGGTGGTGAAAAGGCTGATGTTATCTACTTGGCCTTCTTCACCGACGATGGAGATATATTCACCTACTCTGAATGGACGGGTGAAGATGATAGTGAGCCCTGCCATCACATTACTCAGCACGCCCTGCATTGCCAGTGCTAAACCAGCCCCTGCAACACCTAGACCAGCAATCAGCGGTAACAGTTGTACGCCGAGATTTTGTAGTGCCATGATGGCAAACAGGCCAAGCACAAATACACGCACTATCCTGACAAGCAGTTGGCGAACAGGCGGCTCCAGATTAAAGCCCTTGATACTGCCATCGACGATTTTGCCAGCCCATCTGCCGACATAAAAACCTGCGGTGAGTATGATGATGGCGACGACGAGTTTTGGCCCAAATTGGATGGCGAGGTCAATCACTAAAGTTTTGACGTGATCTACGGTGTCAAGATGCTCATTCATGAACTTGCTTTCAATATTTTGGTTGAGGTTTTGTGTATTAGTCTGCTTTTAAGATTAAAAACTAAGCTGTACTGCGAGTTCTTCTATACGTATAGGGGTCACCGTGACGCTGACTTCCAGCGTTTGCTCACCACCGCCCAAAACAACGCCATGCATAGGGGAAACATCGCTGAAATCGCGCCCCCAAGCCACAGTGACGTGCTCATCCTGCACCAGACAATTGTTGGTCGGATCGAAATCTACCCAGCCATAGGTCGGGCAATAGACTGAGACCCAGGCATGGGAAGCATCAGCACCAACCAATCTCTCCTGACCTTCCTTAGGGGTGGTCAGGATGTAGCCACTGACATAGCGGCAAGCCAGACCAATGCTGCGCAGGCAGCCTATCATGAGGTGGGCAAAATCCTGACAAACGCCTCGGCGCCCAGTCAGTACTTCGCTGAGCGGGGTAGAGATATGGGTGGCATCTGCATCAAACTCAAATTCACGATAAATACGGCGAGTCAGATCCATCGCTGCTTCTATGGTAGGCCTGCCAGCAGTAAAGCTTTGCAGTGCATATTCAGCAAGCGCATCACCAGTGGTGACTTTGGGTGAGGGATAGAGGTAGGTGACAGCATCCAAGTGCTTTCTACCTTCCTGATTGATCGCGTCGCGCACGGCTTTCCAGGGCATGCTGTTTTGCAATGCCTGTAGGGTGGGGCGGGGGAACAACTCAACCGTGAAATCTGCAGTGACTTTAAGTTCTTCATGCGGCGTGAGGATTGAGAAGTAATGTCCCATATTGCCAAAGTAATCTGCATGATCAGACGATTCGCTGGGCGCAGGCGAGACTAGTATCTGGTGAGTCAGGCAGCGTTGATAGGCAAAGTCACGCGGGGTCATGTGCAATAGCTGCTGCGAGAGCGTGATCGTGCGCTCGTATTCATATTCGGTAACGTGTAATACGTGATATCGCATTTAGCGCCCCGAATAACTGAAAAAGCGCTGGCTAAGCTGGTCAGAGATCGCAATGCTTGCTGCATAGGCATCGTTCAGCCATGTCATTAACGGCAAGCTGCCCTGTGATAAGGCAACGTCAGGGTCTAGCTGCCTCAGTCTTTCCAGCAGCACGACGAAACGTTGTTCATCACCGCCACCTTGGTAGGTTTGGCTGATTTGTGATAAGTATTTGATGAGACCTTTGAGCTGGAAAGACATGGCATTTGGGTTGTTCTCATCCATCAACAGCAGATCAAGTACGGGCAGCCACTCTGGCTGCGCGCTATATCTGGCGCGATAAGTTACGATGCTGTCGGTAAGCTCAAGTAACCAATCCAGATTGCTTTGCACCGGCATGGTCAGGGCGCGCAGCAGGAGAGTACAGAGGAACTGCAAACGTTCGATACGGCGGCCAATGGAAAGGAAGCGCCAGCCTTGGTCACGTGTCATCCCATCCAGCGTGAAGCCAGCCAGAGTGACTAAGCCCAAAGTGGTTTCATCAAGATAGGTGAGCGCATCGGTCAGTGTCTGGTTGGGGCTGACATTGCTAAAGCGTTGCGACATCTGGTTGATCATGCGCCAGTTATCGCTGGACAAACGTTCTCGCAAATTGAATCCGAGCTGGAAGAATTGCTGAATATTGCCAGCCAGACTGGGCGCATCGCTGGCAAACACCGCGGTGATGAGCATGGCTTCAATATCTTCATCGCTCAGTTCGTCATCTTCTGGCTCGATGGTGGGCATCAGCCCATACCAGATACATAGCTCATGTACTGTTGGCCACTCGATAGCTCTGTGCTCTGGTGAGAATTCCATTAGGTAATGAATGGCAGTGCGCAGCAGGCGCGCGGTGTGGTTGTTACGCACCGCATAACGGCCAAACCAGAATAGATTTTCTACCATGCGGCTGGAGAGATGGGTATTGCCACGCACCAGATCTTTACTCGATGTGGTGCGTCTTAGCAGGCTGTGGTGGGCCACGCTATGCGGTGTGGTTACCCAAGTGTCTTTGCTGGTGCCGCCACGCTGCATGGTAATCACACGGCCATCGCGGCCAGTAGCAACGCGAGTCAGGCCACCCGGCATCACAACATAGCCATTAGGCGTGGCACAGGCGTAGACACGCAAGCCTACCGCAAGTGCGCCTAGGCGCGAGCCTGCGGCATCCCAAACTGGTGCTTGTGAAATCTTCACCTGCTCCTGGGCAATATAGTTTTGCGGGTTGTTACGTAACTTCTGGATCAGAACCTTGCGCTGGTCTGCATCCAGATCTTCACCAAAAATCGGCGCTTCACGTATTTGTGGAAACGCAGGTTTGATAATGAGTTCATCCAGATTCTTGATCACGGTTTCCAGTGCCTGTGGCTCCCCACACCACCATGTTGCGACAGAAGGCATCAACAGCGATTGATCCAACATTCGGCGAGATAGATTGGGCAAGAAGCCAAGCAGGGCGCCAGATTGCAGCAGATTGGAGCCCAGACTATTGGCAACCAGCACATTGCCACGGCGGGAAGCATCTGTCAGGCCTGCTACACCCAGGAGAGAATCCGCATTCAGTTCCAGCGGATCACAGAAGTCATCATCCAGCCGACGCAGTATCACGTGTACTGGCTTGAGGCCAGATAAAGTCTTGAGCCAGACTACGCCATTGCGTACGGTGAGATCGCTCCCCTGCACCAGTGGAAACCCGAGGTAGCCAGCGAGGTAGGATTGTTCGTGGTAGGTTTCGTTAAATGGCCCAGGCGTTAGCAGCACAGTAAGTGGCTGTTCGCCGAAACTCAAGGGCGGAATATTTGGGTTGGTCTGTGATTGTTTCTCTGCGCACTGCCTGCCCCAATAATTGAGGCTATCGCGCATGGTGGCAAAAAAACCACTGAGCCGCTGGATATTCAGGTCGCGCATGAGATCTGGGAACACGCTGGCAATTACCGTACGATTTTCCAGCGCATAGCCAGCACCAGAAGGTGCTTGTGTACGATCAGCAACGACCCACCAGCGACCATTTTGCGAACGGGCAATATCTACAGCATAGGAGTGCAGGGCGATATTGTCAGGCTGACTAATGCCGTGACAAGGCCTTAAAAAACCTGAATGGCCGTGGATCAGTGATGGTGGCAGTAGGCCTTCCTGTAGTAGGGTTTGCTTGCCGTAAACATCATTCAGGATGGCGTTTAATAGTGTGGCGCGTTGGACTACAGCCGCTTCGATGCCTTTCCATTCATCATGGGAAATGATGAATGGCAGCACATCCAAATCCCAGGGGCGTTGCACGCCTTTGGTATCTGCATAGACATTGTAAGTAACCCCGTTATCACGTACCTGACGACGCACAGCATCTGCGCGCTGGCGCATCTCGGCAGGTGCTTCCATGGCGATAGTCTCAAGAATCGCACGCCAATGTTCACGCGGTTGGCCGGATGCTTCCAGCAACTCGTCGTGCCGGTCAGCGTTACGCGGATAGGAGTCTAGTAAAGGGCTAAACATAAGGACAACATATTAACTTAAACCACTCTGCAAGTGAGTAATCGCAGAGGCTGATTTAGCGAACTGTTGAGTTATATTTTTTCTAGCTTGGTTGCCACCTTAAATCCAGCGTGAATGGGAATTTTGGATTACGGCTTTCTTCGAGAATCTCTGTTTTGCCAGGGGTATGGCCATGGCCGATAAAGCGTGCAAAGCGTCTGGCCTCTGCTTCGTTGGCATTGACAGGAAAGGTCGAGTAGTTGCGCCCGCCAGGATGTGCGACATGGTAGGTGCACCCGCCAATCGCGCGGCCGCTCCAGGTGTCGACCAGATCAAATACCAAAGGCGCATGCACACCTATGGTCGGGTGCAGGGCAGACCAAGGGTTCCAGGCACGAAAACGTACACCGGCGACATATTCGCCAGCCGTACCAGTTGCCTGAAGTGGCAATGGTCGGCCATTGCAGGTGACGATGTGACGGTTGTTGGTAAGGCCGCGTACACGCAGTTGCATGCGCTCGACGGACGAATCCACATAACGTGCGGTGCCGCCGCCAGTGACTTCTTCACCCAGCACGTTCCATGGTTCTATGGCCTGACGTAGTTCGAGCTCCACGCCGTGATAAGCCACGGTGCCATAACGCGGGAAGCGGAATTCGACGAATGGGTCAAACCAGTGCTTTTCAAATTTGTAGCCAGCACTACGGAGGTCTGCGACGACATCGGCGATATCTTGCGCGACGAAGTGTGGCAGCATCCAGCGGTCATGCAACTCAGTTCCCCAAGGGATCAGTTTGCCTTGATAGGGCTCACGCCAGAAGCGTGCGACCAGAGCGCGAAGCAAGAGTATTTGCAGCAGGCTCATGCGTGCATGCGGCGGCATCTCAAAGGCACGGAATTCGACGATACCTAATCGGCCAGTCGGACTATCAGGTGAGTAGAGCTTATCGATTGAGAATTCTGAACGATGGGTGTTGCCAGTGAGATCGACCAGCAGATTACGCAAGAGCCTATCGACCAGCCAAGGGCGTTCACTCTCTGCAGTTTCGGGCAGTGCGATATCCATTTGCTGGAAGGCGATAGCGAGTTCGTACAGATTATCATCACGTGCTTCATCCACACGTGGTGCTTGGCTGGTGGGGCCGATGAATGTGCCTGAGAATAAATACGACAGTGCTGGGTGATTTTGCCAGTAAGTGATCAGGCTTTTCAGTATGTCCGGACGGCGCAGCATAGGGCTATCAGCTGGGGTCTTGCCGCCAAGTGTTGCATGGTTGCCGCCGCCAGTACCAGTGTGGCGGCCATCCAGCATGAACTTCTCAGTGCCTAGGCGGGCGAGCCGTGCTTCGTCATAGAGTGTGGTGATGTTGGTGACTAGCTCTTGCCAGCTATCAGCTGGGTGAATATTCACCTCGATCACGCCTGGGTCTGGGGTGACGCTCAGGACTTTGATGCGGCTGTCACGCGGTGGTGTGTAGCCTTCAATGACCAGTTTCAAGCCTAGGTTGCTGGCAGATTTTTCGACAGCAGCAATCAAGGCCAGATAATCATTGAGCCTATTCACTGGCGGCATAAAAACATACAAACGACCAGCACGCACCTGCACGCAAAGCGCGGTATGTACTACCTCATTTGGCTTGGGTTTGCCTTTGAGTTTCGGTTTTACGGCGGTGCTGGCAGTTGGTGCATCCAAGTCACTTTGCTCAGCGAATGGATCTACCGGGAACTCAGGGTCCATATCTTCTGGCAGTGCCCATGGCAAAGAGCTCAGCGGCAGGCGCAAGCCCATGGGCGAGTCGCCGGATAGCAGGTAGAGATGTTCACGCTTAAGTGGCCATTTGCTGGTGTGCCATTCTGCAGACTTGCTTTTTTCAATTGGTTTGATCGGCATCACATAACCGACCACTGCATCCAGACCAGTTTCCAGCAGGCGCGCCAAACGGCGGCGTTCTTCGCTGTCTTTGAGATCAACCTTTAGCGGGTCTATGTTCTCAGGCAGGCGTTCTTCGATTTGCGCTTGCTGCAGCACATCTTCGTATGCAGGAATCAGGCAGGCATCTGGCAAGTTGAGCGTATCGGCCAGTTTCTTGGCAAACTCTTCAGCGTGTTGTGCGGTATATTTTTCTGGCTTGTTTTCGTCAGAGAATAGGCTTGAGTCGTTCCATATCGGTTTGCCATCAATGCGCCAATACATATTGATTGCCCAGCGCGGCAGTGGCTCGCCGGGGTACCATTTGCCCTGACCGTAATGCAGCAACCCACCCTTGGCAAAATGCTCTTTCAGGCGCAAACCAAGCTTTCCAGCCAGCTCACGCTTCTTGTCACCATGTGCCAGTGTGTTCCACTCTGGGCCATCCATATCATCTATTGAGACAAAAGTCGGCTCGCCACCTTGGGTCAGGCGTACATCCTGTTTTTTAAGGTCGGCATCGACCTTGTTGCCCAGCTTCAGAATCTTTTCCCAGTCTTTATCCGAATAAGGCAAGGTGACGCGTGGGTCTTCGTGGATGCGAGTGATCGTCATTTCATGCTTGAAAGTCACCTCGGCCACATCGCTAAAGCCAGTCACTGGTGCGGCAGACGAAGGCATGGCCGTACATGCAAGCGGAATATGGCCTTCGCCAGCCATAAGGCCGGAGGTTGGATCCAGCCCCACCCAGCCAGCACCGGGGATATAAACCTCGGCCCAGGCGTGCAAATCAGTGAAATCGACAGTCGTACCGCTAGGGCCATCCAGTGCCTTGATATCGGCGGTGAGTTGTATCAAATAACCAGAGACAAAGCGCGCAGCCAAGCCAAAATGGCGCAGTGCTTGCACCAGCAACCAGGCACTATCACGGCATGAGCCAGTACGTTTGCTTAAAGTCTCTTCAGGTGTTTGTACGCCAGGCTCCATGCGTACCAGATAACCGATGTCACGTTGCGCAAACTGATTGATGCCGACTAGAAAATTGATGGTCATCAGGTCTGGTTTAATGATTTCCTGTTTTGCTGCAGCTAGCCACTGATCGAATAATTCCCCAGTCGGTTCTGGCTTCAGATATGCACCAAGTTCGAACTTGAGTTGCTCGGGATAGGCGAACGGAAACAGCTCTGCATATTTTTCAATAAAAAAATCAAAGGGATTGATAACAGTCATGTCTGCAATCAAATCGACCGTGAAATCGAGCGCGCGCACTTTTTCGGGGAATACATAACGTGCGATGTAATTGCCGTAAGGGTCTTGCTGCCAATTGATAAAGTGATTCTCAGGCGCCACAGTCAATGAATAGGCCAGTATGGGGGTGCGCGCATGGGCGGCGGGTTTCAGCCTGACTTCATGCGGGGAAAGATTGACCAAACGATCGAATTCATAGCTGGTTTTGTGGTGCAGGGCGACGCGAATTGCCATGGGGTTTCCGAGTGATTAAATGTATTGTTAACAATGTAAGCTAAATCAGCATGATTTATGCCAAATTCCTGTTATCGTATTGTTGTTATTTAGTGCTGTGCGTATGATTCATCCTGTTATTTCATCTTTTTCACAAGCCCAATCATGACTTATTGCGTTGCCCTGCTGCTAGACGAAGGTCTGGTCCTAGCTTCTGATACCCGAACCAATGCTGGCGTGGATCAGGTTGCCATTTTTTCCAAAATGAATATGTTCGAAGTGGATGGTGAGCGCGTCCTTACCATACTCACGGCTGGTAATCTTGCGATTACGCAGGCTGTGGTCAATGGCTTGCGCGAAAAGGTGAGGCTCAATGAAGGCAAGCATTTGCATAATGTCACTAGCATGTTTGAAGCAGCACAGATTGTAGGGGATGAGCTGAGGGAAGTGTTTGACCGGGATGCATCACATCTCAAAAATCAGGGTACAGATTTTAATGCCAGCATTCTGCTGGCAGGCCAGATCAAGGGCGAGAAGCCGAGATTATTTAACATTTACTCAGCTGGTAATTTCATTGAGGCGTCGAGTGAAACCCCTTATTTTCAGATCGGCGAAACCAAGTACGGCAAGCCTATCATCGATCGGGTGGTCAAACACAATACTGACATGATGGATGCCGTGAAGTGCGTGCTGATTTCCTTTGATTCCACGATTCGCAGCAATATTTCAGTTGCCGCGCCGATTGATATTTTGCTCTACAAAACCGATAGCCTGCATGCAGAATCCAGACAGCGCATTACTGAAAGTGACGAGTATTACACCACGGTACGTAAGGGCTGGGGTGAGGGGTTGAAGAAGGTGTTTAGTAGCCTGCCTAACCCAGACTGGTCTTGATTTCGCATTCATTTCATCACCGATATTACGTTGGCGGCTTTACTCATTCCTTGCTGCCTTGTCTCGTTTTCCATCTGAATGCGAAATAATTGCTGTGAGATCACTCTTTTAAAACTGGCTTGCTGATTGTCTGATTTAGAACATATCTTTTCCGAAAAAGGCCCCTTGGCTGAAACCATTTCTGGCTATCGTCCACGTGCGCAGCAAGTGGAGATGGCGCTGGCAATAGAAGAGGCTATCAAACAAGGCAAGCAGTTGATTGCCGAGGCGGGCACAGGCACCGGCAAGACTTTCGCGTATCTAGTG
>Ga0265327_10005345_pt1 | contig 10753 bp, 10 predicted proteins | sample 41621metaG_FD_202089 | JGI IMG/M metagenome (GOLD analysis project Ga0265327, IMG submission 202089) | Rhizosphere microbial communities from Carex aquatilis grown in University of Washington, Seatle, WA, United States - 4-16-21 metaG | ecosystem: Host-associated > Plants > Roots > Rhizosphere... | reverse complement strand
AGCGCGGGAACGAGGATCGTCTTCCACAGACCGGCATCTACGGGCGGCAGGGCGAGCCGGGGCAGTCCTTGCGGAACCGCGCCGAGGATGCCGACGCCCTGTGCGTCTAGCCCGAGAACCCCGACGGCCGTGGTGCTGGCGACGATGGCTAGGGCGGGGCCGAGCTTCGCCAGAATGTCCGCAGGCCGTTCGCCGAGTCCGACACGCAGCAGCAGGGGCTTGAGCCCGCGCCGCGCCCAATACAAAAACGCGAGCGCGGCAAGGCCAATCGCCGCCGTGCAAGCCTTGGTCCGGCCGAGCTTGGGCGCTAACGAGTCCAGCAGATCCAGCAGATTATCGCCTTCGATGCGGATACCCAGCAGCGGGCCGACTTGACCGGCCGCGATTTGGATGGCCGCCGCTGTGATGAAGCCTGAGATGACCGGGTGACTGAGAAAGTTAGCAAGAAAGCCCAGCCGCAAAACCCCCATCGCGATCAGTAGCAGCCCGGCCACCGTTGCCAGCGCGACGGTCGTTCCCAGATATTCTGGCGTTCCCGCCGCAGCAACAGTTCCTGCCGCCGCCGCCGTCATCAGGCTGGCCACCGCCACAGGGCCGACCGCGAGGGTGCGCGAGGTGCCGAACAGTGCATATAGGACGAGCGGGGCCATCGACGCATAGAGTCCAAGCTGCGGCGGCAGCCCGACCAACAACGCATAGGCCAGCGACTGCGGGATCAGCATGACCGTGACGATGGCGGCGGCGATCAGGTCGTTGACCAGGGTGAGGCGGGAGTACTCTGCCCCCCAGGCTAGGATCGGGAGGTAGCGGCGGAGTAAGGCGGGGACGTTTCTTTTCATGTTGCTGTCAATTTTTTCCTTCGGTTCATTGGCCGGGCCTTCTCTTGAAAAAAAGCGCCCAGAGCTTGCCCCTCCTAATACCCACCCCAATTCCTTGACGGCGAAGAAAGGGATGAAAGCGGCGATGACCTTAGCGCGAAACGTCGGTGTCCAGCAGCGTGTCCGCCACTAGCATCGAACGCGACAACAGGCCGCCCGAAATGGTTTGAGCCTTGAAGCCGTTTTGCAGCAGGATGCGCGTCGCGTAATAGGCCCTTTGGCCGGAGCGGCAGACGACGTGGATCTCGCAGTCGCGGGGGAGTTCGCCGAGACGCGAGCGGAGTTGGTTTAAGGGGATGTTGACTGCTCCCGGCACCTGTTCCACGGCCAGTTCCGGCGGCTGACGCACGTCGAGCAGGAAGCCGTTCTCGGCGGAATCCCAGTGACTTAAAGGCATGTCGCCGCGCAGGATGTCGGCGGCGACCATGCCGGCGAAGTTGACCGGATCTTTCGCGCTGCCGAATTGGGGCGCATAGCACAGCTCGGCTTCTTCGAGGTCGTAGATCGTCGCCCCCATCTGGATCGCCATCGCCAGTGTGCTGATGCGCTTGTCCACGCCGTCCTCGCCGACTGCCTGCGCGCCGAGCAGACGTCCGTCGGATTTGCGGAACAAGACTTTCAGCGCAATCGGCTTGGCACCTGGGTAATAGCCGGCGTGGGAATTGGGGTACAGATAAATCTTCTCGTAATCCCCGTCGCCGATGCGCTTGAGCGTCTTTTCGCTGGCACCGACCCAGGCGGCGGCGGCACCGAACAGGCCGATGATCGAAGTGCCTTGGGTGCCCCGGAAACGGGATTGCCGCCCAGCGATCACGTCGGCGGCGATGCGGCCCTGCCGGTTGGCAGGACCTGCCAGCGCGATCAGGCTCCACTCGCCGGTGACGAAATCTTTGACCTCGACGGCATCGCCGACGGCGAAGATGTCCGGCTGGCTGGTTCGCATCTGCCCGTCCACGCGAATCCCGCCGCGCCCGCCGATTTCTAGGCCCGCCGTCTTCGCCAGAGTAGTATCCGGGCGCACGCCCAAGGCCAGGATCACGATGTCCGCCGGATGGGTCTTGCCGGATTTCGTCAGCACGGCCAGCGAACCGTTCGCGGCCTGCCGGAATCCGGCCACCCCGTCGTTGAGCGCCAGCCGGATGCCATGGTGTTCCACGTAGCCTTCGACGATGCGCGCCATTTCCAGATCCAACGGTGCCAGGACTTGGTCGAGCATCTCCACCAGCGTCACGTCGAAGCCGCGATGCACGAGGTTCTCCGCCGTTTCGAGGCCGATGAAGCCGCCGCCGATGACCACGGCCCGGATCTTAGGTTTCACTGTCTGAAAGCCCGAGTACCTGTCCATGCCGGTGAGGAACAAGGAGCCGCGTTCGATCCACTCGCGGATCGCCCGCGCATCCGGCACCGTCCGCACTTGGAAAATCCCCGGCAGATCAATGCCGGGCAACGGCGGGCGAATCGACGCCGCGCCGGGCGACAGCACCAGCTTGTCGTAGGCTGCGGTCGTGACTATGCCGGTCGCTAGATCGCGCAGTTCGACGGTTTTCGCCTCGGGCGAGATGTTGATGGCCTCGCAACCGGTTTTTACGTCGATGGCGAACTGCGAGCGGAAGGTGTCCGCGTCCGCCACCAGCAGGCTGGACTCTTTTTCAATCACGCCGCCGACATGGTAGGGCAAGCCGCAATTGGCATAGGAGACATACGGCCCCCGCTCCACCATCAGGATTTCCGCCTGTTCGTCCAGCCTGCGCAGACGCGCCGCGCAGGACGCCCCGCCCGCTACGCCGCCGATGATGATGACCTTCACGCTTGTTGTATTGCCTTGGGAATTCATGGATTATTTCCTTTGGTTTACTGGGCCAGCCAGCCGCCGTCCACCGGCAACGCCGCCCCGCGAATCTGCGCCGCGGATTCCGAGCAGAGAAACACGCAAAACGCGCCGATTTGCTCTGGCGTCGCAAACTCGCCGGAAGGCTGCTTCTCCGCCAACAAATCCGACTTCGCCTGGACGACCGAAATACCTTCGCGCTCCGCCCTGGCTTCGATCTGTTGCTGCACCAGCGGCGTCAGCACCCAGCCGGGGCAGATGGCGTTGCAAGTGACGCCGGTAGTCGCAGTCTCCAGCGCGACGACCTTGGTCAGTCCGAGCACGCCGTGCTTGGCGGCCACGTAGGCCGACTTCTCCACCGAGGCAACCAGACCGTGGGTTGAGGCGATGTTGATGATGCGTCCCCAATTACGTGCCTTCATCTTAGGCAGTGCCGCCTGGATGGCATGGAAAACCGAGGACAGATTGATCGCGAGCACCGCGTCCCAGCGCTCGGGCGGGAAGCTTTCCACCGGGGCGGTGAACTGAATCCCGGCGTTGTTCACCAGGATGTCCGCCGAACCCAGCTCGTCCAATGCGGCTCCCACCATTGCGCGAATCTGCTCCGGCTTGGATATGTCGGCTCCGCTGTAGGCGACCTTGACGCCAAACTCCCGCGCAAGGCCCGAACGCAACGCTTCGATCTGCTCAGGATCGCCGAAGCCGTTGAGCATGAGGTTGGCGCCTGCGCCTGCCAGAGCGCGGGCGATGCCCAAGCCGATCCCGCTGGTCGAGCCGGTAACGATGGCTGTCTTGCCTTGCAACATTTCAATTCCTCCCGTGAACATTACGATTCCACCAACCGATTAGGTTTGAAGGACGCAATGGTTTATAAAGGGTTTATAAAACGCAGTGACGAGGGGTATGAACCCCATCGCCTTTCGTATTTCGCCCCCGGATATCAATATCATCTTTCCTTTCTTAATTCTTGCAACGCCTCCACAACCGTGTGCGCCGGCTCAGACAGGCCCGCCATCAATTTTTGCGCCTGCCTTTCTCCGTCCGCCATGAGTTTATGAATGAGGCTAGGTTCGCGGGACAGTTTGCTGGGATAGTCCAGGCTGTCCTGGACATCCTTGGACATATGCACGAATCGGATCTTGACCCATTTATCCAGGTCGTAACCGTACTCTTTCCAGACATCTTCATTAAGTCCCTTGCGTTCCAGCAATCTTTCATATAAAGCAAGGGTATCCAGATCCTGCAACACGGAGACATTGCCGATCATCTGATTGCGGCGATCCACGATCTCGTTGGGCCGGGTCGGCACGGTTTCACACGTGATCGGATTGATCAGGATGATCCAGAGTTCTTCGGGGATATTACCCTTACCCATGAACCTGTACTGCACGAGTTCGTCCACTGGCGGATTGGCGGAAAACAAGCCATCCCAATAATAATCCTCGCCGATCTGCACGGCGGGAAAAATATTGGGGATACAGGCTGAGGCCAGGATAGCCTCCACGCTGAATTCGCCGTTGTGGGAGCTGAAGATTTTCAGGTTGCCCTGCTTGACATTGGCCGCTCCGATGAGCAAAGCCGGACTATCGGGTTTCCGCAGACTTTCGATTTCGTCAAACTGGATGTGGTCTTCCAGCAGCCCTTTGAAATTGGCGAACCGTTCCCGGGGCAGGAATTGGGTGAGGGTGGATTGCATCCATTGCATCCAGGGATTGGAGGGGCTGATTTCAAGTGATGGCAACGTTCCCGCGCTGATTTTACGTAAGGCGTCCGTGGCGGCTTGATCCAGGAAAATTTCCAGCGGATGTTGGGCCTTCAAATCTTCCCAAAAATCCGTGATGCGTTTGCCAATCGGCATCCTATCGCCCTGGGCGGTTTTGAGCAGGCCGTACCACGCCAGCGCCGCATTCAGCGCGCCCCCCGAGGTTCCCGACAAACCGACGATCTGTTTTTCGTGGTGAATGTTGTTGTCGAAAAGGGCTTTCAAAACCCCCGCCGTAAAAGCCGTTTGGCTCCCACCGCCTTGGCAGGCGATGGCAATTTTTTGTTTGCTCATTGTCCAATCCTCAACGCTTCAAGGTAAACCGGTTACGTCCACGGCTTGAGAGGATCAGCGCGAACGCAAGCGGCTACATAGCCTATGCCTAACGACATACCCGAACGCCGTTCACCATGCGGCAATGAGCCGCCGGGGCGACGACGACCGGCTTGGGCGGAACGACCACGACGGGCGCTTTCGGCGCGACCACCACCGGCGGTTTGGCCGGGGCGACCACCGCCCCGTTAGGCCCGGCGCAACCGGCCCGATACACACCTTTCGCGCAAGCGACAGCATGGGCGTCCGAAACGCCGGCCATCAGTAAAAACAGCGAGATCAATCGTATTGACTGGGTTTTCATCATCGTTTCCTCTGTCGAAAGTTAAGTTCACAAATCCGCTTTAAATCCCTGTTCCTTATTGCGGAGGTGGCTGCGTAACCGTTGTGGTCGTGGGTGCTGATGACTTCGCCGCGGCCTTGCCGACGACAGCGCCCACGGCTGCCGCGCCGATGGCCACCGCCGCGACTTCGCCGCCGTCCCAGTGGTTGTCATCATAGTAGTTGGCCGCAGCCGCCGGATAGCCGGGCCGCGTCGGGTAGCGGCCAGCGACCGGCGGCGGATAAGCACCTCGATAGGGTTGCGCGGCAACTTGCTGGCGACCTGTGGCCCGGTTGGTGGCTTGCTGCTGGCGCGTGCTATTCCGTTCGCTGGCACCTTGCTGGCGGGAATCCGCGCGCTCGGTCGAGCCTTCTTGGCGCTGGCCTTGCCGCTCGGTGCGTTCTTGCTGGCCCGAAGTCCGGGTGTCGCCTCTAGTTTCGCTGCGCTGGGTCGCCCCTGCTTGGCGGGAAGCCGTGCCTGAGGCACTTTGGCCTCCAAACTGGGACGATGCCCTGCCCGTACCGCCTGCGCTGGATGAAAAGCCACCGCCAGCCGCCGGCCCGTTGCGGGAAAAACCTCCGCCACCTGCCGCCGCCCTGCCGCCGCCAAATCCACCGCCTGCCGCCCCGCCGCCGAAACCACGGGCGCTGGCGAAATCCGCCGTGCCCATCAGAAAAACGAAGCTGCCGACCATGGCCGTTAAGATCATAGAGGGTCTGGTTTTCATGGCTTTACTCCGGTTTGCTCTAGGGCTGGCGTCCCTTGAAGGTCAATCTGGGGCGCTTGCGCGGGGAAGGAAATTTTTTGCGCGCCCGGCGGGGGTGTGAAGGCGAACGTCGCGTCCGTGATTTCGGGTGCCAAGTTCCAGTCGGACAACTGCGCCCGGAACTGCGGCTGGCCTTCGGCGTTCTTGTAGGTCAACACCACGCGCAGCGGCAAGGGCTGGTTGCCTTCCGCGATCCATATTTGATAATCCACCGTGTCGTTGCGCACGGCCAGATGATGCGCCGGGAGGCCGAAAAGAGCGGTCTTTTCCACATAATCGACCGATTCGGTGCGGCGTTCGAGTTCCTCCGGCAACTGGCTGACCAGGAGCATGGCGAGCGGCAGGCGCATGTGGAGATCCTTGAGGAAATATTTAAGCCCGCCGTCGATGCCGCCGGACTGCGGCGCTTGCGCGAAAACATTCTGCGTGCCATCGAATGCGGTGAGGGTCGCGCCATCGAACAGGATCATGTTGCGGTCGCCGTCGCTTTGTTCCACCTCGACGCGCAAACGGTCGGGACGGTTCAAGCTCAACTTGCGAACCTCCCCGAATTCAATCTCCTGGCCGGATGCCTGGATCACGTCATAGTTGTTCCGAATGTTCACGGTGAAACGCGGGGTTTTCGACAGGAAATCCCCCATGCGCATGAGCAGGGCGCGGGCGTCGCCTTGCGGTTCGGCCGCCGCCTCTGGCACAGGCACGCCGGCGATAGGCACCGGCTGGGCCGCCACCCTGTCTTTCGCGCAGCCCGCGAGTGCCGCCAATATCGCCATGCCCAGCCCAATGCGGAGCGCCAATCGCCATTTTTTTGTTTTCATTAAGATGTCTCCTGCTTTTTTCAAATGAAGCTTGTGGGATTTTTCTCAACGTTGCCGGCGGCATCGGAAGCTTCCTGGCCGACGGCACGGCGGATGGCGGCAAGAACGTCTTCGCCCGCGTCCGTCTTGCGCAAGAAACCGGCGCAGCCGGAAGACTCAGCCTGGACACGCACATGGGGATCGTCGAGTGCCGTGATGAATACGATAGGGGTGCTATCCTTGAGGGCGGCGAGCCTATGGCTCAGATCCAGCCCGGACATCCCGTCGAAATGGACATCGAGTAGCAGGCAATCGAACTTCGGATGCTCCGCATCCGCGAGGAACGCTTCGGCGGAGGGATAGGCGATGGGTTCAAACCGGGCAGCCCGCAGGAACCGGCTCAAGGAGCGGCAAAGGCTCTCGTCGTCATCGACGACCGCGACACGGATGCGCTGGCTGCTGTTCATGAGGGCAGCATAACGCCATCCCTTAGCCTCCGGTACTGCCCTTTAGGGCAGTACAATACCCCTGGCAAAGTTGGCGACTTTACTGACGCCAAGGCTATTCCCGCAATAACTTGCCGCACGTCTGCAAAACCTTTGAGATTTGATTGATGACACGACATCCCAACAGCAGAAAAATAAGGCCATGAGTTGGCTCATCGTCATCTGTTCCATGGCCGCGGCCGCCAGCCTGACCTTGGCCGGGATGCATTTATTGGTTTGGTGGCAAAATCGTGCGGCCCTGGCCAGCCTAGCGTTTGCGGTGGCCGCGCTGGGCGTTGCGGGCACTGCGGCGGGAGAATGTTTGCTGTTTCACTCGCGCACACCGGAGGAATATGCCGCCGCGTTGCGCTGGGCGAATGTGCCCGTCACGGTGATGATCGCGGGCATCGTCTGGTTTGTGCAGACCGGTTTTGGCACCGGGAAAATCTGGCTTGCTGGCCTCGCGGTGGGGTTGCGGTTTTTGACGTTGATCTTGCATTTCACGACGGGCGTGACGGCTGTCCACCGCGAAATCATTTCGCTGCGGCAGTTTGAATCCTTAGGTGGGTCGGTGTCCGTTGTGGCCGAGGCGGTGCCTAGCCGATGGGTGTTCATGCCTGAGCTCAGTAATTTAGTGCTGTTGATTTTCGTGGCCGACGCCACCCTCAGGCTATGGCGGTCTGGCGGAGCCGAAAACCGTGGACGGGCGCTACGGCTCGGCTGCGGCATCTTGGGCTTTCTGTTGGCGGCTGCCGGGTTTAATGGGCTGATCAACCATCAGGTGATCCATTCGCCCTATCTCGTCAGCTTGCCCTTTCTCGCCATTGTGTTGGTGATGAGTTACGAAGCGAGCCGTGACTTGCTGCGTTCCATCCAGCTTACGCGGGAATTGCAGGAAAGCGAATCGCATCTGCGCGAGAGCGAGCGCCGGCTGACGTTTGCCGCTGCCGCCTCCGACCTTGGCCTGTGGTTCTGGAACCTGGAAACCAATGTCCTGTGGGCCACAGACCGGACGAAGGAAATCTTCGGGTTCACCCCCGAAACCGAACCGAGCTTCGAGCGGTTTATCGCCTGTGTGCATCCAGAAGACCGGCCCTTGGTCGAGGCAACGATTACAGAGTCCATTGCCCGCCAACAGAATTTCGCGTCGAAATACCGCATCTTGCGGCCAGACGGCAAGATCCGGTGGATAGACGTGCGCGGCGAGGCGAATTTTGCGGAGGACGGCAAGGCCCTCTCTATGACCGGCGTGGTGGCTGACACCACCGAGCGCAGGCAGGCAGAGTTGGAAACCCAGGAATTGCAGCGGGAACTGACGCACTCGGGGCGCGTCTCCTTGCTGGGGCAACTGGCCGCCGCGCTTGCCCATGAGCTTAGTCAGCCTCTCGCCGCCATCCTGCGCAACGCCGAAGCGGCCGAATTGATGCTGCAAGAGCCTGAGTTGGACTTGGCAGAACTCCGCGCCATTGTCGTCGACATTCGCGAGGACGACCGGCGGGCCGGGCAGGTGATCGACCGGCTCAGATCCCTGCTCAAGCGGGGCAAGCTCGACCCGCAAGCCATGGCTTTGGAAGCAGTCATCTCTGATGTCGTCGCGCTGGTGCGCAACGAGGCCACGGCGCGAATGGTGAAATTGGATGTGTTCGTCCCGCCCTGCCTGCCCAGGGTGCTGGGCGACCGGGTTCATCTGCAACAGGTCTTGCTCAATCTGATCGTCAATGCGATGGATGCGATGAACGAATCCTCAGCCGACCGCCACCGCATCGAGATCGCCGCCTCCCAGGCCGATGATGAAAACATCGAAGTCAGCGTGGCCGACTTCGGCCCCGGCATCCCGGCGGAATATTTGAATCGCTTGTTTGAGCCATTTTTCACCACCAAGGCCAGCGGCATGGGCTTGGGGCTGCCGATGTCGAAGACCATCATCGAAGCCCACCACGGCAGGATCTGGGCGGAAAACCGGCCCGAAGGCGGCGCAGTGTTGCGCTTCACGTTGAAGGTCGCCGACGGGCCAGGCCGCGCATGAGCGATGCGAAGGTCTATGTCGTCGATGACGACGCATCCTTTCTCCTCGCCGTTTCCCGGCTGTTGCGCCTGTCCGGTTTTCAAGTCGTCGATTGCGACTCGGGCCATGCGTTTTTAGCGCTTTTGGAGCCCGCGACGGCCGGTTGCGTCGTGGCGGATCTGCAAATGCCGTGCATGGATGGCATGGCTTTGCAGGCGGCGCTGCAACATGCCGATAATCCTTTGCCGATCATCTTTTTGACCGGCCAGGGCGACATTCCAACCTCGGTGCGGGCGATGCGACTAGGCGCGGAGGATTTCCTGACCAAGGACGCGCCCAAGGAAGAGTTGCTCGGCGCGGTGCGGCGCGCGCTGGCCCGCGACGCGCAAGAGCGGGCCAGTCGTGCCCACTTGGCGGCGTTGCGGCAACGGTTCCAACCGTTGAGCGCCCGTGAAATCGAAGTGCTCAGGCATGTTGTGAGGGGAAGGCTGAACAAGCAAATCGCCGACGACCTTGGCATCCACGAACGCACGGTCAAACTCCATCGCACGGCCATCACCACCAAGCTTGGCGTTCATTCCGTCGCCGAATTGACAAAATTGTGGCTGGAAGCCGAGGGTTTCTAAACGCAGTTTTTCCTTGAGGCTCACATCTGCGATTGCAAATAGTTCGGCAGGCCGATGAGGTCGATCAGGCGCAATTGCTTTTCCAGCCACCACGTATGGTCTTCCTCGGTGTCTTTGAGCAATTTCAACAAGATGTCGCGGGTTTCAAAATCCTGCACTGATTCGCAGAAGGCCATGACTTGGCGCAAATGGGGGATGACCTTGTATTCGTAGGCGAGGTCTGCGCGCAGCATGTCGGGTACGCTGGTGCTGGCGTCGAGCGGGTCGCGCTGGGTCAAGTCGGGTGCGCCTTCGAGGAACAAGATGCGCTTGATGAGCAGATCGGCATGCAGTTGCTCCTCCGCCATCTCGTGGCTGATTTGCTCGTACAATTTGTTCAGCCCGAAATCCTGGTACCTTCGGGAATGCAGAAAATACTGGTCGATGGCGGTCAGCTCGCCGACGAGCAGGGCGTTGAGGTGTTCGATGACTTGGGGGTGGCCTTTCATGTCCGGCTCCTGTTTGAGTGGGGGAGGAGGGGCGGTCGCGCCCCCCGCTTAGGGTAAATTGAAGCAGAAATGCGTATACTAGTCACCCTAAATAAAAAAGCGCCGGGCCTGCCAAGCCGCCTAGGCGATTCTTCGATCCACCCCGCGAGGGCGACGCCGGCAAGGGGGGATTTGCCCATCTTGCCAACGGAACCACACATGACTGAAATCCACTACGAAGTCCGCGAGAAAGACCTGATCGCGTTCAATGAGCACCTGCTGGCCAACTCCGAGCGCGTGCAAAAAGTCGTCCGCCGCCACCAGGCCCACATTCCGGCCTTTATCGCCGTGATCGCGATGATCTTGTTCTTTTATATGAAAGACATCCCGTCCGCCATTTATGCCCTCATCCTGGCGATGGCCTGGGGGCTGGGCGTGCCGTTTTTCTTGCGCTGGAGCATGCGCAAGCAGATTCGGCAGATGT
>Ga0265327_10005344_pt1 | contig 10755 bp, 10 predicted proteins | sample 41621metaG_FD_202089 | JGI IMG/M metagenome (GOLD analysis project Ga0265327, IMG submission 202089) | Rhizosphere microbial communities from Carex aquatilis grown in University of Washington, Seatle, WA, United States - 4-16-21 metaG | ecosystem: Host-associated > Plants > Roots > Rhizosphere... | reverse complement strand
CTTTTGCCGACGCGCTCCTCGCATTTTCCACCACCTCGCCCGGCACCCCGGAAAAATCTCCCAGGTGGACCAGCGTTTCATGCAGACGCTTCGGCGGCAGGGGCCTTCCCCGCAGGCCATGAGTAAGCCGCAAGCTCTGCCCAATCTCGTGCGCCCGCAGGCTCTCATCCTCTTTGCCAAATACCGCAAGAAACAGCCGGTCAGCCGGTTTGGACGGCCCAAAGGAGTCGGAAAGTCGAGGTTCAAGAGTCGAGTTCACAGCAAGCCAAGGATTAAAAGTGATATGTTCATATGAACATATATACAAGCACCTCGCAAGCGGAATCTCCAAAAAATCAGCCTCTCCATCCGCTCACGGCTTGCCCTCCCTCTTCATCAAGATCGCCACATGATGCCACGTCTTCAGAAACTCCTCGATGGGTTCAACATTCTTCCCACTGAGCGGATCGCCTACCACAATCTGATCTCCCTCGAAGCCCAGCACCGTCACATAGTGATCGACGAACTGGTTGTACTTGATCACCGCAATCGATACCGGCCACGCCCGCAGTTCATCGACGGACGCCACATAACGCCACTCCACCGTCAGCCCCTGCGGGCCGTACTCCTTCCGCAGCGCCTCCGTGAGCATGTCATCCGGCGTGCCGATCAGCACCGTCGTCCCTGAGAGCGCCGCCATCTGACTCTCCTCCGCCTTGAAGCCCAGCTTGCGCAGCGCCGTCACCGCTGCCGCTGGCCCGCAGCTGTATGGCGTCCCCTGAATGCAGACATCATCCTGATCCATCGTCGTCGTCAGACAGCCCAGCGAGCTTTTCGAAAACAGCGGACTCAGAAACGGCAGCGTCGCCGTGCGCAGGATGATCACCCCGCAGAGAAACCAAATAATTCGGCGCGTGGACGCGCGGGGCAGTTTCGCAATCAGCGTGCCCAGTGTCAGCGAGGCCGACCACGCGATCACGATCCATCGGCTCCATCCACCCACCAGCCAGCACATCGGCGGCATGAAGGCGTACTTGCGGAAGTTCAGCCCAAACGCCGCCAGATAAAGCACCAGCAGCGGCACGATCCAGCCCCACATCCACGCACGCCCCGGCATCCGCGCCAGCCGATGCCCCAGCCACGCCAGCAGCACCGCGCCCACCGTCACTCCCAGTGCGTTCAGGACTTCATGCATGCATCTTTGGATTCAGCCTGACGGATTGATCGGCACTTGTAAAGAGCGCCTCTTTCCCATCTGCCAAATCAAGAAGACGCCATGCCGAAAAAGCCACATCGCAAAATCTGCACAGTGTTGGCAAATCCATGCGCGGGGCACCGGGTGGCGAAGTCCCGTATTCCTCTGCATGAAATCCCTGGTCCCGTTGATCCTTGGCGCTTGTCTTGCGGCTGGCGCAACAACTGGCTTCGCCACCGACACAGCGGCAGCCTCACATCAGATCGACGCCATCCTCGCCAAGGAATGGAAAACCGCCAAGGTCCAGCCCAACAAGCCGGTCAGCGATGAGGTGTTCCTCCGCCGCGTCTATGTGGATGTCATCGGCCGCATTCCCACATACGATGAAACGCTCGCTTTCCTCAATTCCACGGACCGCAACAAGCGCGCTAGGCTGATCGACCAGCTTCTGGCCAGCGAGGGCTACGTCCACCGCTTCTTCAATTACTGGGCGGATATCCTGCGCGCCCAAAGCACCGGCGTCGCCAACAACCTCGCCTCCGAAGCCTACCTCAACTACATCCGCGACTCGCTCCGTAGCAACAAACCCTTCGACCAGTTCGTGCGCGAGTTGGTTTCCACCGAGGGCGACTGCTTCAAATCCGGCGCCGTTGGTTACTACCTGCGCGACCGCGGCATGCCCTTGGACAACGTTTCCAACACCGTGCGCATCTTCCTCGGCACGCGCGTGGAGTGCGCGCAATGCCACAACCATCCCTTCGACAAATGGAACCAGATGGACTTCTACAAGATGGCCGCGTTCACGCACAACATGACCGGCGGCAACTACCGGTCCGATGCCGAGACCGCCGTCAGCAAGATGATCCGCGAGGACAAGACCCTCGACAAGGAAACGCACGACATGATGCGGCGCGCCATCACCGAAGCCTTCCGCCCGCTGCAGAACTCCGCCGTCATCCAGGCCAAGGCGCGCATGCAGTTGCCGCACGACTACAAGTATCCCGATGCCAAGCCAAACCAGGTCGTTCAGGCCAGCGTGCTTTTTGGCAAGCCTGTCGAGCTGAAACCCGACTCCAATCCCATCAACGAATTCAGTCGCTGGCTCACCTCGCCCGAAAATCCGCGCTTTACCAATGTCATCGCGGATCGTCTCTGGAAGGAACTCTTCGGTGTCGCGCTCATCGAGCCGCTCGATGAAATCCGCGACGACAGCGTCTGCTCGAATCCGGAACTCATGAAGTTCCTCGAGCAGCAGATGGTCGCGCTGAAGTATGACATGAAAGCCTACCTGCGCATGCTGCTGAACACCCAGGCCTACCAGCGCGAGTGCGTGGCGGAGGATCGCGTGGCCGGCGCGCCGTATCATTTCACCGGCCCTCTTTTCCGCCGCATGACCGCGGAGCAAATCTGGGACTCCATGGTGTCCCTGGTGAACCCCCTACCGGACGAGTCAAACTGGACCCAGCGCGAGCGTGAGCGCCGGGAACTGGACCACCGTCATCAGCTCGCCGTGCTGCTCGATGCCACGGAGCCGCAGCTTCTCTTCGATGCCTCGAAGGAAGTGGCCGACGCCATGAAGGAGCAGAACAAGCAGTTCGATGCCCTGCGCAAGGATCTCGAAGCGGCGCGCGCCCAGGGAGACAAGGCCAAGGTGCAGGAAATCCAGCGCACCCTGAACGACTCCCAGCGCCTCCTCCGCGAGACCATCTCGAAGTGCTTCTACGATGCCGCCAAAAAATCCGGCAACACCGAAGTCCAAAAGCATCTCGCAGACGCCTGCGGCGGCGGACCCATGGAGATGGCCGTGATGAACCTCATGGGCGCCGTGAACGTGAAGCTCGATGAAATGCCCACGAGTCCCGAGCTGGAAGAGCAGCTCCGGCAGGAGGAACAACTGCTCGGCATCAAGCGCGAAAAGGACGTGAAGAGCTTCGAGCGCTACCGTCGCGGTCTTCATCAAAACTGGAGCCGTGCCGCGGAGCTGCCCTCGCCCGCGCCGCGCGGCCACTTCCTGCGCGAGTTCGGCCAGTCGGATCGCGACACCATTCAGAATTCCAGCGATGAGGCCTCCGTCCCGCAGGCGCTGGCCATCATGAACAGCACCCTCATCACCCAGCTCACCAGCGGCTGGTCCGCGCTTTCCATGAACCTGAAGCGCGCCCCGCAGCCCGATCAAAAACTCGACACCATTTACCTCAGCATCTTCAGCCGCAAACCCACCCCGCAGGAGAAAGCCATGCTCCTCCAGATGCTCGATGCCTCAGGCGGCTCCCAGACCGCGTGGGAGGACATCATCCTCTCCGCGCTCAGCACCCAGCAATTCTGCTTCATCCAGTAACCCCACCCATTTCAACAAAGCACCGGGAACTCAGACACCCAAACCCTGAACCCTGAACCCCCGACACCTTCCCACCATGTCCCACTCCCCTGACGAACTCGACCGCCGCCGCTTCATGGCGCACATCGCCCGCACCACCCTCGGCGTGGGGCTGCTGCCCGCCACCGGCCTCTTCTCCGGAAAAATCCTCGCCGCGGATCCCGCACGTCCTTTCGCCGCGGGGCAGGGCACCTCCACCGCGCGTCAGGCCGCCACCGCGCGCAATGTCATCTTCCTCTACATGACCGGTGGCATGAGCCACCTCGATACCTGGGATCCGAAGCCGGACAACAAGGACGTCATGGGCCCCACCAAGGCCATCCCCACCTCCGCGGACGGCGTGCAGATCAGCGAGTACCTCCCGCGCATGGCGGACCGCATGCACCACGCGCTCGTCATCAATTCCGTCGCCACCAACACCGGCGCGCATGAGCAGGCAAACTACTACATGCACACCAGCTTCGGCCTGCGCGGCACCATCAAGCATCCCGGCATGGGCGCCTGGCTCAGCCTCTTCCAGGGCCCCGGCAATCCCGCCCTGCCGCCCTACGTGTACGTCGGCAATGACAGCCGCCATCCCGGCGCCGGCTTCTTCGCCAAAAAACACGGCCCCCTCATGGTGAACAATCCCGAGTCCGGTCTGCAAAATGTGCGCCCACAGTCCGGCGTCACCCAGGACCGCTTCGCCCAGCGGCGCGAGCTCGCCTCCATCATGGACGCCGGCTTCCACGAAAAATTCCAGACCCGCGGCGTCACCGCCTATGGCGAGATGTATGACAACGCCGTGAAGATGATGCACAGCGAGGACCTCGATGCCTTCAATCTCACCCGCGAGCCGGACCGCCTGCGCGCCGCCTACGGTCGCGATCCCTTCGGCCAGGGCTGCCTCCTCGCCCGCCGTCTCGTGGAGCACGGCGTGCGCTTTGTGGAAGTCTCCTTCGGAAGCTGGGACACCCACGTCGCGAACTTCATCAATACCCCGCGCCTCTGCGATACCCTCGACCTCGCCCTGTCCACCCTCATCGCGGACCTCGAGGCGCGCGGGCTTCTTCAGGAGACCCTCATCGTCCTCACTTCCGAGTTCGGCCGCACCCCCAAGATCAACCAAAACCAGGGCCGCGATCACTTCCCCGTCTTCTCCGCCGTGCTCGCGGGCGGCGGCATCCGTGGCGGCATGAAATACGGCAGCACCGACAAGGACGGCGCCCAGGTCGTGGAGGACAAGGTCAGCCCACCGGATCTGAATGCCACCATCGCCTACGCCCTCGGCCTCCCCTTGGACCAGGTCGTCTATTCCCCCAGCAAGCGACCCTTCACCGTCGCCGACAAAGGCCAGCCGCTGGTTCAACTCTTTGCCTGATTTTGCGCCGGATCCCAGGTGTTCACTTCCGGCGTGAAAAGGGGGGCGGAGCCGTTGGGGCTCCGCCCTCTTTTTTTGTAGCTAAGGTAAACGTAGTCTCGAGCTTCAGCTCGAAGCGCCTCATCCACGGCTCTCCTTTGATCCAAATTTTGAAACCACGTCCGGGCCATGCCGCCTAAGATGCTCACCCGCCTTTCGATGGCGGAGCCATCAAAGACTATAGCGAGGGGTTGAGCTGCAAGTCCTGAGCCTGTCGAAGGACACAGCGACACCCCTCGTATCGTCCCAAAACAACAGCATCGCGTAGCGATGCCAGCCGCTCCAACCCTGAACAGAGCCCTACCCCCCGACCCAACCACACGCTTGACTGCGCGCCCCCGTCCCTTACCATAAAACGACAGAACAACGCAGGGGCGCTGGCTCGGCCGGCTGAGATTCCGCGAGAGCGGAAAACCCTTTGAACTTGAAGCGGGTAATGCCGCCGCAGGGAGCAAAGCCAAATCTCAGCCCACAAGCCATGCCGCCCCCCGCGCATGGCTTTTTCATTTTCTCTCCTCCGATCCTTCGACAAGCTCAGGACCTCCGGCTTTCTCCCATCACTCCAAGACTCCGCCACTCCATCACTCCGGCAGCTTCTCCCCAATCTGACCTCTGGCTTCTGGCTTCTGACCTCTGACCTCTGCCCCAGCCCTTTTCACTTTTCACTTTCCCCTTTTCACTTCCCCCCTTCCCCCTTCCCCTTTTCACTCTCCCAAGCCCATGATCGCCACCCAGGAATCCTTCGAGCCGCACAGCCGCGAGCAACTCCCCGCCAGCAAGCGCGTCTACGTCCCCGGCCAGATCCACGCCGACGTCCGCGTCCCCATGCGCGAGATCGAGCTCAGCCCCACCAAGGGACTCAACGGCCAGCTCGAGCCCAACGCCCCCGTCCGCGTCTATGATTGCAGTGGCCCCTGGGGCGACCCCGCCTTCGAAGGCACCTCCGACGAAGGCCTCCCCGCTCTCCGCGCCAAATGGATCCGCGACCGCGCCGACGTCGAAGAGTACGACGGCCGCACCGTCACCCCTCGCGACGACGGCTACCTCACCGAATCCCATCGCGATACCTCCTGGCTCAAGAAAAATCCACAATCCGCAATCCAAAATCCGCAATTCCAAGGCAGCCAGCGCCGCCGCCCCCTCCGCGCCAAAAAGGGCAAAGTCGTCACCCAGCTCGCCTACGCCCGCGCCGGCATCATTACCCCCGAGATGGAATTCATCGCCATCCGCGAGACTCAGAGGATTTCTGATTTAGGATTTAGCATTTCAGATTTGAGCAGCGACATCCATCGCAATGACCTCAGCAAACAACACGCGGGCAGTTCCCAAATCTCTGAAGGCAGCTCCGAAGCTCCAATCCTAAATCCTAATTCCAAAATCCTAAATCCCTACACCCCCTCCGTCTTCAGCCGTTTCCCCCAACGCATCCCCGCCGAAATCACCCCCGAGTTCGTCCGCTCCGAAGTCGCCGCCGGCCGCGCCATCATCCCCAACAACATCAATCACCCCGAGTCCGAGCCCATGATCATCGGGCGGAACTTCCTCGTGAAGATCAATGCGAACATCGGCAACAGCGCCGTCGCCTCCAGCATCGAGGAAGAAGTGGAAAAGATGCGCTGGGCCACCAAGTGGGGCGCCGACACCGTCATGGACCTCTCCACCGGGAAAAACATCCACGCCACCCGCGAGTGGATCCTGCGAAACTCGCCCGTGCCCATCGGCACCGTCCCCATTTACCAGGCCCTGGAAAAAGTGAATGGCCGCGCCGAGGACCTCACCTGGGAAATTTTCCGCGACACCCTCATCGAGCAGGCGGAGCAGGGCGTCGATTACTTCACCATCCACGCCGGCGTCCTCCTCCGCTTCATCCCCATGACCGCGCGCCGCATGACCGGCATCGTCTCCCGCGGCGGCTCCATCATGGCGAAGTGGTGCCTCTCCCATCACAAGGAAAATTTCCTCTACACCCATTGGGATGACATCTGCGATATCATGGCCGCCTATGACGTCGCCTTCAGCATCGGCGATGGCCTCCGCCCCGGCTCCATCGCGGACGCGAACGACCAGGCCCAGTTCGGCGAGCTCCAGGTTCAGGGCGAACTCACCGAGCGCGCCTGGGCCAAGGGCGTCCAGGTCATGAACGAAGGCCCCGGCCACGTCCCCATGCACATGATCGAGGAAAACATGGCCAAGCAGCTCGAGTGGTGCCACGAGGCCCCCTTTTACACCCTCGGGCCACTCACCACGGACATCGCCCCCGGCTACGATCACATCACCAGCGGCATCGGCGCCGCCATGATCGGCTGGTACGGCTGCGCCATGCTCTGCTACGTCACGCCCAAGGAGCACCTCGGCCTCCCCAACAAAAAGGACGTCAAAGACGGCGTCATCGCCTACAAGATCGCCGCCCACGCCGCCGACCTCGCCAAAGGCCACCCCGGCGCCCAATACCGCGACAACGCCCTCTCCAAGGCCCGCTTCGAGTTCCGCTGGGAAGACCAATTCAACCTAGGCCTCGACCCGGTGACGGCCAGAGAATTTCACGATGAAACCCTTCCGCAGGAAGGGGCGAAATCAGCCCATTTCTGCAGCATGTGTGGTCCCCACTTCTGTTCAATGCGCATCACCGAAGATGTTCGCCGCTACGCCGAAGAACAAGGCATTGCAGAAGCTGAGGCACTTGCGAAGGGTATGGAGGCAAAATCGAAGGAATTTGCCGAAAAAGGCGGCGAAGTCTATTCGCCCGCATGATGCCCATGTTCCATGAGCCGAGCCGAGGGATCGGAGGCGAGACAGACAAACGCGTAGCGTTTGCCCGAAGGGTGAATTCGCTACGTCGGGGCGAATTCATCAACATCACCGAAGACGTCCGCAAATACGCCGCCGAACAAGGCATCGCCGAAGCTGAAGCACTCGCGAAAGGCATGGAGGAGAAGTCGAAGGAGTTTGTGGAGAAGGGAGCAGAGGTTTACACCCGCGCTTGATGGGGTATTCTAGCGGTATGAAGTCTGCGTTCTCAGAACCCGAGATCGTCACCAAGAAGGGCAAACCCGTCTCGGTCATCCTTCCCATCAAGCAATATAAGGAGATGCTGGAACGCCTGGAGGATGCTGAAGACGTGGCCTATTTGAAAAGGGCTCGTTCCAAGACACTCTCCTTCCGTCCCTTCGAAGATTACTTGGCAGAGCGCCGCAGATCTCGTGTATCAAATCGTCATTGAACGGTCCGCGGAAAAGGACATGAACCGATTGTCCGACGAGGTTCACGACCGCGTGTCTGAAGCCATTTTTACTCTGGCCGCCAATCCCCGCCCGCAGGGAGTGAAAAAGCTCTCGGGCAAACCCGGCGGCTGGCGCATTCGCGTGGGCGACTACCGTGTCCTCTACGACATCGCGGATGCAGTGCGTATTGTCCGTGTCTTTAGAGTCCGACATCGAAGTGACGTTTCCAGGTAAGCCATGCGCTACGAACTCATCATCTGCTGGAGCACGCCCGATGACAGCTTCATCGTCGAAGTCCCCGAACTCCCCGGCTGCATGGCGGACGGCGCCACCTATGAGGAAGCGGTCGCCAATGCGCAGGTGCTGATTCAGGAGTGGATCAATACTGCCAAATCTCTGGGCCGCCCCATTCCCGAATCCAAAGGAAAGCTGGCTTATCTTGATTGAGCGCGGAAGCGCAAATCACCCCCCCAAAAAGACTCCCGCGACCAACGGTCGCAGCCACACCAAAAAAACAATGTGGCTGAGACCGCTGGTCTCGGGAAAGTACTCGTAAGCCGGACAAACTCACTTCCTGGTCATGACACCCGGCATGTTTGTGACCGATGCTGCCCTCAGCTTCTCCGTCGCTTCACACGCAGCGGGAAGTTCGTTCGTTGTGCGCGCTTTAAGGTCTGTCGCCAAAATAGCGATTCACCAATGCCAAAGGCATTGCGCCCCCCAGCCCGGGGTTGCGAGGGACGAGCTACCTTGGGTAGGGCATCAAAAGCAGCTACAACCCCGAAGGGGGTTGCGGCCTTCATAAGGCCCACCGCCCACTTTGGGGAGCCACACCCACCTTGAGGGTTGTGTGCAGCAGCCCCTTCAGCGCGTTCACGGCAGCTCGGGATGTTCGCTCGTTGTGCGCGCTTTAGGGTCTGTCGCCAAAATAGCGATTCACCAATGCCAAAGGCATTGCGCCCCCCAGCCCGGGGTTGCGAGGGACGAGCTACCCTGGGTAGGGCATCAAAAGCAGCTACAACCCCGAAGAGGGTTGCGGCCTTCATGAGGTCCACCGCACACTTTGGGAAGCTACAACCACCTTGAGGGTTGTGTGCAGCAGCCCCTTCAACGCGTTCACGACAGCTCGGGATATTCGCTCGTTGTGCGCGCTTTGGGGTCTGTCGCCAAAATAGCGATTCACCAATGCCAAAGGCATTGCGCCCCCCAGCCCAAGGTTGCGAGGGACGAGCTACCCTGGGTATGGCATCAAAAGCAGCTACAACCCCGAAGAGGGTTGCGGCCTTCATGAGGTCCATCGCACACTTTGGGGAGCTACAACCACCTTGAGGGTTGTGTGCAGCAGCCCCTTCAGCGCGTTCACGGCAGCTCGGGATGTTCGCTCGTTGTACGCGAGAACTGAAATAAACAATTCTCTGCCCTCTCTGCTCCTTTGCCCCTCTGCGGCCAACCTCGAACCCACCCCCCCAGCTACTTCACCGCCTCCGCATCCCAAATCTTCAAATCATCAAAGAACCCGTCCTTGCCCATGCACCCAAATTCCACCTTCGACTTCGTCGGGTGCGCGATCCCGGGGGACTGCAGGAAGGCCACCGCCTTGCCGTCGATCGACGCCCGCATCGTGTCGCCCACCGTCTCCAGCATGAACGTATGCCAGGCCTGGGGATCCAGGGTGATCGGGAAGGCCGCGTTCTTCCGGCCCGCGGGTGTCGGCGGCTCGCCGGTCGCGCCTTCGGGCCGGGCCACCGCCAGCCCCTTCTGGTCCGTGAGCGTGATCTTGTCCGCCGCGATGCGCGCCATGCAGATGTGCCCGTAGTGGGACCCGTTGAACTTCCGGTCGTCATACTCCGCCGTGACCGACTGCGCGCCGCCCAGCTTGAAGCGGAACTCAATGACACTGTCCTTGGTCGGGATGTCATTGCCGATCACCGCCTGGTGCCCCTTCACCTCCGGCTTGCCATCCTTCGCCGGCGTGTCGTAGCGCATCTGCGTGCCCTTCAGCGTCCCACTCTCCAGCGAAAACGTCGGCACCACGATCTTCCACTCCTTGCCCAGCTCCGGCCCGGGCCGCTCGAAGTCATCGGAGAACAACAACGCCTTCTTCTTGGCGATCAGCTCGGCCGGAATCGAAGGAAGCTTCGGCTTCGGCGCATCCGCAGCAAAGGCGGAGGCCGCGACGAAAAGGAGAGGAGCAAAAAAGCGAAGGCGGAGATTCATGGGGAGAGGAAACGCAGGGACGGCCGTGAATCCCACAGAAAATGATGGATTCGTGCTACCTCGGGGCGAAGCTTGAGTCTGCGTGCCTCTACGAGTTTCCCCAAGGACCATCTGGCGTCAATCCGGTCCAAAGACGAGCGGGAAGCACGCACGAACCTGGAAAAGTCACCTCGGCAATCGACTTTAACCCATACTGAATTTCGCTTGCTTGTTGAAACGTGCCCTCACCACGAGTCGGAGCATTTCCTCCGTACTTCGGATGACATCGCGTCGCCCCGGTGTTGAGGCAAGAGAATTCAACGTGGGGGTTTAGGCGCAGCAACTCATCACTTTCAACCCGAATAATCACCGGAGACTCAGCGGCATA
>Ga0265327_10005342_pt1 | contig 10760 bp, 10 predicted proteins | sample 41621metaG_FD_202089 | JGI IMG/M metagenome (GOLD analysis project Ga0265327, IMG submission 202089) | Rhizosphere microbial communities from Carex aquatilis grown in University of Washington, Seatle, WA, United States - 4-16-21 metaG | ecosystem: Host-associated > Plants > Roots > Rhizosphere... | reverse complement strand
TAGGCGATATGCGGGCAAACCTGCTCGCGATGACGGGCGACTGCCATGTCGCCGCCTAAAACTTCGACTCGTCCTTGCTGAACCTTACGAGCACCGGCGAGTAGCGCCAGCAGACTGGATTTTCCCACGCCATCCGGGCCAATCAATCCCACCATTTGCCCCGCCGGAATATCCAGGATGACCCCGGCGAGTGCGACAGTTTTGCCGTAGTGCAGACCGACATCAACCAGACGGGCGACGGGCGCGGAACTGGATTGCGCCGGATTCATTCCGGCACCTTGATCGCCAGATTCGCCGGCCACTCGGTATTCGCTTCGAGTTTAAGCCACGCAACGCCGGGCAAACCCGTTTTGACCAATTTCAAATTTTTTTGCAACAGCTCGCGACCGAACTGCGCCTTGACGCGAAACATCAGCTTCTGTCGTTCGCTCGCCGTCTCCACGGTTTTGGGCGTGAACTGCGCGACCGTGGCGACATAGGACACCTGCGCTGGAATCACATATTGCGGCGCCGCGTCCAAGATGACGCGCACCTCGCTGCCCAACGCCACTTTGCCCACCGCCGTCTCGGGCAGAAAAAAGGTCAGATAGACATCGGCGAGATCAACCAAGTTTAGAACCTTGCCGCCGGGCGCAAGAACTTCGCCGGGTTGGGCGACGCGATATTGCACGCGGCCGTCGCGCGGCGATTTGAGTTGGCTGTCCGCGATGTCAGCCTCAATGCTGGCGACGGTCGCCTTGCTCGCCGTCACGGCGGAGTTGGCTCCGACCACTTGCGCTTGCGCGGCCTTGGTCGCCGCCTGGGCGGCGGTCACCTGCGCTTGTGCTGCCGTCACTGCGGCTTCGGTGCCATGCAGACTGGCGCGATCATCGTCGAGTTCTTGCATTGTTGCCACGCCATTGGTGGAAAGCGTTTTGGTGCGCGCAAATCGCCGCTGGGCGGCGTCGAGTTCAGCTTGGCGCTGGACGACCGTGGCTTGCGCGGCAACCGTATCGCTCTGCCGTGCGACCACCTGGGCTTCGGCACTCGCTACAGCGGTTATGGCCTGTTGTGATTGGGCACGAGCCGCGTCGCGCTGCGCGCCGAGCACATCCACTTGCATCTGCGCCAGCGTTTGCCCGGCCTCCACAAAATCGCCCTCATTTACCATGATGTTCTGAACCCGTCCGGCGAGTTTGGTGGCAATGTCAATTTCGGTCGCCTCCACGCGTCCGTTGCCGCTCACAAAACCAACCCCGGGACCGGACGGTTTTAATTTGAGCCACAGCACCACCGCAATTACCACCACGGCGAGGGCAATGGCGGTCACGACCCAATTCTTCTTGAAAAAAGCCGTGAATTTCTTTTTGAAGGGCGCGCTTGCCGAGACTGTGGGCGGAGTCGTTGGCGCAATGCCAGCTTCAATAGGCGCGACTGATGGAGTAACCGGCATGCCGGTTTTGGCAGTCGGTGGGATGGGCGGAGTCATGATTCGGGGCGGCGATTGATTTGGATGTTCACAAACATCCACCTTGAAAAATGTCCAATTTGCTCGCGGCTAACAATGGGGTGAACACCCCATGAGATCGAAACCTCAGAAATCCCAGATGCCAGTTTCTTACGCTTTTGAGCCCCTCAAGCGTTAAGCCGCCAGATTGTGAAGTTCAGCATGGCGGCAAAAGTCACCCAAGCCAGATAAGGAACCAGCAAAACGCCAGCGGCTTTCCGAACTTGCCAGAACGACCAAAGCGTAGTCGCCACCACCAGCCATAGAAAAATAATTTCCACGAAAGCTAGACCGGATCGGTGCAGCCCAAAAAAGAGCGGCGTCCACAACGCATTCAGCAGCCATTGAAGAAGAAATAATCCCAGCGGCAGACGCTGCCGTTTCCATCCGCCTTCGCGCCAGACCAACCACGCCCCAACAGCCATCAGCACATAAAGCAATGTCCACGCGGGGCCAAAGACCCATGCCGGTGGATTCCACGATGGCTTGTGCAATCCGGCATACCAGCCGGTAGTTGAAACAAAGACGCCGCTGATCGAGGCTGCAAAACACAACACCAGCCAGCCGACCAAGGCCAATCGCAGATGCCTTGGGCGATGCGGGATTGAGGTTGTGACATCCATAATATTTTGTTTCGCAAACCCAATCAAATGGCCGGCTCCAGACTGAACCGGGGCCGGCATTGATGCTATCCAAAGGCTAGCTGTTCACTAATTCATCAATCCAATAGCCTTTGCGACTGTAGTGTCCGTGCAAGCCAATTTCATAGTCCCGGGTCACCAGCGAGTCATCATTGTATTCCGGCGATTCCTTGATCGTCTGACGGGAAAGATTGATAAAGACTTTCGATTCTGGCCAGCTAACGCGCTCGATCCACAGCGGCGAAACCAGAACTTTTTTCCCCGGCCACCAGTTGCCGGTATTGATGATGAGATAACGGATCGTCCAAGTCTCGTCATCGAGAATAAAATCTTCCACGTGACCAATATCGCCATCCAGAGCGGCGATTTGATAATCGGTCACTGCGTGTGTGCTGCGCAAGTGGCGATCCCAGGCTTTCGCGCCCGGGGTGAACTGGCCCCACTTATTGCGGTCGCGCTCGATATAAGGATTCGCGCCCCAAGTGTATTGACCGCTCCAATAGGTTGGCCAGCCATAGTAACCATAATAGACATCCTCAAATTGGCGCGAGACCGGTTTGTGACTATCCAAGGAGGGACTTTTCTCGATCTGCTTCTTGGTCAAATTAGTGACGATGTCCTGCCCATCATTGTCAATGTCGACCAGCGCATACGGTGAGACCAACACCTGCCGGCCAGTGAGCCAGTTTCCGGTGTTGGCGACGAGATAGCGGACAGTCCAGTGCCGGTCGTCGAAATAAAATTCCTTTACCGTCCCAATCGTCTCCCCGTCGTTGCTTTGGATTGAATAGCCTTTCAGCGTTTTTACTTTGCTTAACATATTGGTGCCTTCGCTCTCTTTGTTGTGTGGTTGGATGAAGCGGGAAGGAATCCCTCCCGCTTCGGGCAATTAATCCCAGTCAACCACCAACTCATTATCTACCGACCAGACACCAGGGGCATTCCAGGCAATGCTTCCGGCCTGCTCTTTTTGATACATGGAATCAACTGTGCCGGTCAGAGTTGCCCGATGACCTGAAACCTGCACCCGAATATCATTTTCGTAAAAAGCCCAATTTCGCTTGAGCGCATTTTCGATGGAGGCTTTTTCGGCGGCCTCCTTGGATTCCGATTTGATCAAGATATTGTTGGTCACACCGGTCACGCCCATCAGACTTTCAATCGCGTCCTGAGCGGCCTCCCGTTGGAAATTCCAACCGAGGTCACCGGTCAGGGTGATCCATCCGTTTTCAACTTTTACTTTTACCTTGTCCTTGGGAACGTCCCAACGCGCTTGCAACGCCGTTACCACTTCCGTGGCAATTTCACCGTTGGTTTTAGTGTAGGTGCTTGGATATCTGACCTCGATCTTTTCGACCAGAGCAGTTACGCCAGCAACATTTTTTGCGGCATCTTCCGCTTCGGTTTTCTTGGCATAGCTGTCAACCACCCCGGTTAGTGAAACCACACCATCTTTGGCCGTAACCCCAATTTCTGCTGCGTTCAATAACGGTTGCCATTTGATCGCATCCTGAACGTCTTTTTGTAATTCCGCATTATTTTTCATTTTGTATCTTTCTGTTTATGCCGACAATTGATTGCCGTCATTGAGTTATTTTGGTCCCCTGACTTTGTCACGCCTATGGGGTATAACCCGACCTGGCATATCGAGCTTCGCAGAATGTGTCCTGCTAATGAGTATTATCACAACTTTTGCAACTCGCGATAGCGGTGGATCAGATTGTTCGTCGAGCTGTCGTGTTTGAGCTTGGGCGTGGTCTCACTCTCGAGTTCGGGAACAATGCGCTGGGCCAAAACTTTTCCAAGCTCAACACCCCACTGGTCAAACGAGTCAATGTTCCAGATCACGCCTTGCGTGAAGACGCTGTGCTCGTAGAGGGCGACAAGTTTGCCCAGCATCGAGGGGGTGAGCCGGTCCGCGAGAATCACATTGGACGGACGGTTGCCTTCAAAAACCCTATGCGGCACCAGCCAGTCCGGCGTGCCTTCGGCTTTTACTTGTTCGGCTGTTTTGCCGAAGGCCAGCGCTTCGGCTTGCGCAAAAACATTCGCCAAAAGAATGTCATGGTGACGTCCCAGCGGAGTCAATGATTGGCCGAACGCGATGAAGTCGCAGGGAATCAACCGCGTGCCTTGATGGATCAGTTGGTAGAAAGAGTGCTGGCCGTTGGTTCCCGGCTCACCCCAATAAATCGGTCCGGTCTGATAGTTCACTGTCTTTCCGGCCAGCGTGACGTGCTTCCCATTGCTTTCCATCGTCAATTGTTGCAGATAAGCCGGAAAGCGTTTCAGGTATTGTTCGTAAGGCAATACCGCCACCGTTTCCGCACCGAGGAAATCCGTGTTCCACAATGATAGCATCGCGAGCAGCACCGGGAGATTTTTATCAAAGGGGGCCTTGCGAAAATGTTCATCCATTTCGTGAAAGCCGGCGAGCATGGCGCGGAAGTTTTCAGGTCCCACAGCCAGCATCGTCGAAAGGCCGATGGCTGAATCCATTGAGTAGCGTCCGCCAACCCAGTCCCAGAAACCGAACATGTTTGCCGTATCAATGCCAAACGCGGACACTTTTTCCGAATTGGTTGAAACCGCCACGAAATGTTTGGCCACGGCTTTAGGATTTCCGCCGAGACCGTGTAGCAGCCAGTCGCGCGCACTTTGCGCGTTGGTCATGGTTTCCAGTGTCGTGAAGGTTTTGGACGAAATGATGAACAGCGTTTCCGCTGGATTGAGATCATGCGTTGCTTCTACGAAATCAATGCCGTCCACGTTGGACACGAAGCGGAACGTCAGGCTGCGGTCGCTATAATGTTTCAGCGCCTCGTAAGCCATCACGGGGCCAAGATCCGAGCCGCCGATGCCGATGTTGACAACATTTTTTATGCGTTTGCCGGTAAAACCTTTCCACGCGCCGCTGCGGACACGTTTTGAAAATGCCGCCATCTTGTCGAGCACTGCATGGACTTCCGGCACAACATTTGTCCCATCCACCAAAATGACGGCGTCTTTGGGCGCACGCAGCGCGACGTGCAGCACGGCGCGATTTTCCGTGATGTTGATCTTGTCGCCACTAAACATCGCTTTGATTTGCGACCGCAAACCGGATTCCTCCGCCAGGCTCAGCAAGAGCTTCAGCGTTTCGTTCGTGATGCGGTTCTTCGAGTAGTCAAAAAAAAGTCCGGCCGCCTCGACGGTCAGACGTTCGCCCCGCTTGGAGTCAGTGGCGAACAATTCCCGAAGGTGCAAATTTTTGATCTGCTGGTGATGCGCCGCCAAAGCCTTCCAAGCCAGCCGCTGGGTAAGTGTTTTAATCGTAGCTTTCATGTGCTTTGATTTTCGTTCATTACCGGACACGTGCGCAACACTGAACGAGCAATCATCAGTTCCTCGTCCGTGCGAATAACGCGAACGATAACACGGCTGGCATCGCTGGAAATAGCCAACGCACTTTCAGTATTGCGCGACTCATTCAACTGAATACCTAAGAAATCGAGCCCTGAGCAAATGCGGGCGCGGACGACGGGCGCGTTTTCACCGATGCCGCCGGCGAAAACGAGCGTGTCCAGACCGCCGAGCGCAGCGGCAAAGGAGCCGATCCACTTTTTAACCTGATAACAGAATAACGCCACAGCTTCGGCGGCGCGCACATCAGTAGCTTCGTTCGCACACAAGTCGCGCATATCAGAACTGGTTTCAGATATTCCGAGCAACCCAGACTGGTGGTTGACCATGGCGTAAAATTGTTGCGTCGTCATCTGCTCGGTGCGCGCGAGATACGGCGCGAGCCCGGGATCCAAATCACCGGAGCGCGTGCTCATCACCAAGCCAGCTGTCGGGGTAAAACCCATGCTGGTATCAATGCTCTTGCCGTTGCGCACGGCGGCCAGACTCGCGCCGTTGCCGAGATGGGCGAGGATGACGCGACCCTTTTTTGCCGCCGGATCGCCGAGGCGTGCGAGTTCTTCCATCAAATAGGCATAGGATAAGCCGTGGAAACCATAGCGTTGAATTCCCTTCGCGTCGAAGCGGCGCGGAATGGGCAGCAACTTCGCCACGCGCGGCATGGTCTGGTGAAACGCCGTATCAAAGCAGGCCAACTGTTGTAGCTTCGGATGGCGCTGGCGGAATGCCTCGATCAATTCAATCTCGCGGGGCAGATGATCCGGGTCGTAAGGACTGATGCGGTGCAGTTCAGCCAGCAACTCCGGCGTGACGAGTTCGGGTTCGGTATGCTTCATGCCGTGAACCACGCGATGGCCGACGGCTTTGACCGATGCGAAATCCGGCTGGGTTTCCAACCAGTCCAGAAGCAAGTTCGCTGCTGATTTATGATCGGCAGCAATGAGTTTGCGACTGGCCTGTGGTTTGCCATCGGCATCGTGAAACGTCAGATTCGTTCCGCTCAACCCAATGCGATCAACCGTTCCATACAGCCCGCGTTTCAAAGGTTCAACCGCCTCATAAAGCGCGAACTTGATGCTCGATGATCCGCCGTTGATGGTGAGGATATATGCGTTCGCTGGTTTCATGGATTCTAGTCCCGGCGTAATCCGAACGCGGCCAGTTTTGCAGCAGTAGATTGGTGATCTGTGTGCAGCAAGCCGCGCATCCCAAACTCTTCCGCGATCTGAACGAACAGAGGAGTGTTGTCGACATATGCAATCTGCCGGGCTGGCACCTGAGCAATGTCCAAAGCGAGTTGGAACATGGCCGCGTCGGGCTTGCGCAGATGGACAAAGCACGAGGAAATAAACGCGTCTACAAACCCGTTCAGCTTGAACTGGCGTATCCGATACGCATTCACTTCGCGCGCCTCGTTGCTGACCACGAAAACTTTCAATTTGTATTTAACCTTAAGATTGCGCACCAGTTCAATCATCTCCGTGAAAGGTTTCGATTGCGCGAACATGAACTGGCGAAACTCGGCCCGCGTGAATGGGCGCTTTTGCCAGAAGACCACCCGGTCTAAATATTCCTGGAAAGTGATTTTATCCACCTCGTGGGTTTCAAAGTTCAACTCATGCCGACCCTGCATTTCCGCCCAGTTGAGTTTGAAGTGCTTCGCCGCCCGCCGTCGCTCATGATGATCCCAACCGTTGGTAAGCAGGACGCCGCCGATGTCGACAAACAAGGTTGTAATTGCGATGTTTTTATTCATGCCATTTATGGTCAGGGGGTCGATTGAGCGGATTTCGTCATCGCTTGATACATCATCTCCTCGCTCAGGAAAGGTGCGCCCAGCAGTTCGTAACTAACGCTTAGTTTCTCATTCACTTGTCGCGCCAGCTCGTCATGGGTGGCGGCGTCGGCGTGAAATGGCACGGCAACGATGATGTATTCGATGGAAGTTTTCATATTGGATTGAGTCACGAGTGTTTTTCTTTTTTCGTGCTAGCGGTCGCCAGTTCGGTTGGCAGGGGCCAACGATGTCCGGGAGCCAGCAATCCTTGCGTGTTCTCCGGTCCCCAAGTGCCAGCGGCGTAATTGGGAAAATCACTGGGCGCCGTGGCTTGCCACGCTTCAAGCACCGGCATCAGCAGTTGCCAGGCTGCTTCCACTTGATCTGCGCGCATGAAAAGCGTCGCGTCCTTTTTCATCACATCCCACAAAAGTGTTTCATACGCATCGGGCGAAGGCGCGGCGAAGCTCTCGTGATAACTAAACCGCATATCCACCGGGCGCAGTTGCATCTTCGGTCCCGGATATTTTGCCTGAAAGCCCAGCACGATTCCTTCGACGGGCTGGATGGCGAGGATGAGCCGGGACGGCAGCCAGCCAAGGGAGGCTTCGGGCGGGAAAGACTGATGCGGCACGGCACGAAACTGGATGGAGATTTCCGAAGCTTGCTGGGGCAGACACTTGCCTGTGCGCAGGTAAAACGGCACGTCCTGCCAGCGCCAGTTGTCGAGAAAAAGCTTCAACGCCACGAATGTCTCCGTCTGGGAATCAGGTGCCACGCCGACCGCCTCGCGATAGCCCGGCGCATTTTTTCCAGCAACGTTGCCCGCACCATACTGTCCGCGCACGGCGTATTGCGAAACCTCGTCGCGGTGAATCGGGCGCGCGGCGTGAAGCACATCCACCTTTTTGTTGCGGATTTCGTCAGCCTCGAAGGAGACCATCGGTTCCATCGCCACGAGACAGAGCAGTTGCATCAGATGATTTTGCACCATGTCACGCAGGGCGCCGGCGTGTTCATAGTAACCACCGCGATGTTCCACCCCCACGGTTTCGGCGACGGTGATGGTCACATAGTCAATGTAGCGACGGTTCCAGAGCGGCTCGAAGACCGGATTGGCAAAACGAAAGGCCAGAATGTTCTGCACCGTTTCCTTGCCGAGGTAGTGATCAATGCGAAAAATCTGTGACTCATCGAAGCTTGCGGCGAGAATAGAATTCAAGGAGCGCGCTGATTCCAAATCATAGCCAATCGGTTTCTCAATCACGATCCGTGACCATTCGCGATCCCGCGCGAGACCAGCCTTGCCGAGATATTTTGGAATTTCGCCGAACATACTCGGTGGCGTGGCCATGTAAAAAATGCGATGAGCTTTTGCGCCCCATTCCTTTTCCAGCTTTGCGCATTGTTTGCCCAGAGCCGTATAAGTTTGCAGCTTCTTAAAATCGCCCTGCTGATAATGAATGTGGGGCGCAAACCGATTCCAGACTGCGGCCTTGGGTTTTCCGAAACGGGAGAATTGATTTACCCCGTCGTGCAATCTTCGCCGCAATGCGTCATCTCCGAGCTTGATGCGGTCCACTACGATGATTGCAAATTGTGCGGGCAGACTACGATCCTGCGAGAGGTCGAACAAGGCCGGCACAAGCTTCCGCCAGGTCAGGTCACCGGCTCCGCCAAAAATGACGAACACCGTCGGTTCAAGTTGGTCATTCGTTTGCATATTGTTCTCGCTTCATCTCCACCTTTATTTCTCTTTCTGCCTGGAGCCAATTCTGATCGGATTGACCACTCTGACGGCCTCGCCGCTCAAAAAGTTCATAGGCGCGCTTCGCGATTTGCGGCGTCAAGTCGTCTTCACGAAATCCTGCCGCTGGGACGAGGTTGCCATCCATTAGTCTCCCATATTCCATCGTCAAGCTTCGCATTCGGTGCGCAAGTTTATCGGTCAATTCACCAGCCTGTAGTCGCCATCCCCAGTTCCATTTCGCAATTCCTGGCAAATTCATTCGCGCTTCCGACCCCAGTTCCAGAAGGTCTTGCGCGGGAACGATGGCGGTGTTGGCTGCTGATGCCAGCGCTGCCCGGATCATGGCCCAGACAATTCCCCCTTCCTTGGCTCTCAGCAGTTGTTGCAATATTTCACGTTGCGCGCTGGTCAAATTCTCGAACCAGCCCGCCGTGGTGTCGTTGTCGTGGGTTCCGGTATAAACCACGGTTTCCAGCGGATGTGGCGCGGGCGGATTGGAACTGTTTTGAAGATTTGAACCAAACTCGAATTGGAGCACCCTGGTGCCGGGGATCTGAAATTGATTTAACAAAGCCACAACTTCGGGGGTTGTGTCACCGAGATCATCAGCAATGAATGCCAATGGCCCAAGGACTTTGTGGATGCCTTTGAAAAAAGCCGCGCCGCCACCAGGCAAATACTTTCCTTTCAAAGCCGTTTTTGCCTGGGCCGAAACTTCATACGTCCGGACAAAGCCAATGAAATGATCCAGCCGATTGATATCGAACCGGCCAAAAGCTGTTCGCAGGCGTTCAATCCACCAGCGATAGTTTTGCGCTTGCAGCGCCTCCCAATGATACACCGGCAGACCCCAAAGCTGCCCGGTTTTGGAGAAATAATCGGGCGGGACTCCAGCAACTACCTTTGGATTTCCGTTACTGTTTAGTTTAAAAAGTTCGGGGTGTGCCCAGACATCGGCACTTTGATGAGCCACGAACAGGGGAATATCTCCGATCAGCCGGACTCCTTTGGCTGCGCAATAAGCCTTCAACTCTTTCCACTGCTCGGAAAACTGCCATTGGACAAATTCATGATATCGGATGTCATCAGCAAACCGTTTTTGCGCGCGAGTCATGGCATCTGGCTGGCGCATTCGCAACTCAGGTTGCCACCGGGTCCAATCCGACGTGCCCTCACTTTCCTGAATCGCCGAAAACAATGAAAAATCTCCAAGCCAGTATGACTCATTTACTAAAAAGGCGTCCAAATCCGATTGCCTGCCGACGTGCTTTTGCTCTCCAAAATGCTCAAACGCCTTTTTCAACAAGGCTGTTTTCCAGCGGGCGGCTTCGGGGAAGTTCACACTACCAGCCTTTTCGGAAGCTGGCAGGCCGATTTCCTCCCGGTTGAGCAACCCTTGCTCCGCCAAGCGATCAAGACTCAATAGCAGCGGATTTCCCGCAAATGCGGAAGGCGATTGGTAAGGTGAATTGTCTTCGCAAGTTGGTCCGATGGGCAGCATCTGCCAGCGACGCTGTCCGCTGTTAAACAAGAAATCCACAAAGGCGTTCGCCGATGGCCCCAAGTCGCCAATCGGGTAAGCATTGAATAGGGAGCTTGGATGGAGAAGTATTCCAGAACATCGTTGATTCATTTGGAACTCCCTTTTTTGGCGTATTCAGGCTTGCGTGCCAGCAGGATTGCACTTGAACGGGGTTTCAGCAG
>Ga0265327_10005341_pt1 | contig 10761 bp, 9 predicted proteins | sample 41621metaG_FD_202089 | JGI IMG/M metagenome (GOLD analysis project Ga0265327, IMG submission 202089) | Rhizosphere microbial communities from Carex aquatilis grown in University of Washington, Seatle, WA, United States - 4-16-21 metaG | ecosystem: Host-associated > Plants > Roots > Rhizosphere >... | reverse complement strand
TGATGACCACGCCCGCGGCGGCGACGCGGTTGCCCTGAAGGGCGAAGTAGCCGGCCACGGCCGTCAGGACGATGCCCTCCTCGATCCGGTCGAGGGTCGAGTCGAGGAACGCCCCGAAGGGAGTCCCCTTGCCGGACATCCGCGAGTAGCGGCCGTCGAGGGTGTCCATTATCGAGCCGATGATGAAGGCCAGCCCGCCGATGAAGAAGAGCTGTTCCCAGACAAGGACGGCCGCGACGATGTTCAGGGCGAAGCCCGTGAGGGAGATCGCGTTGGGCGTCAGGCGAGACTCGATCAGCCGGTTGCGGACCAGCTCGCGGCGCTGGCCCGAGCCGATCGGCGCACGGACGGGCCCCCGCCCCGTGGACCTCGTGCCGCGTCGGCCCCGACGCGAGGGGGCGTGTTGCCTGGGAGGCATTCCTTTTGGCTAACCGCTCGGGGTGAGCGTCGGTGAGGAGACGCGCGAGAACTTCCAGGCGCCCGGACGAGCCCGGGCGAGCCATGTCGCTCCGTAGGCCGAGGCGCCGGCGACCAGTGCGCCCAGCATCGCGTCGAAGATGAAGTGGTTGGCCGTGACGATGATCACGAATGTCATCAGGAAGGGATAGAGCGACCAGAGGACCTTCAGCGGCTTCGGTTTGACGAGCCGGGCCAGCGTCCAGCCGATCATGATCGCGAACGCCACGTGCATCGAGGGCACCGCCGCGTAGAGGTTCGTCAGCGCGTTGGCCGATGCGCTGGCGCTCGAGACGTGCAGCCCGGTGAAGTCCGAGACGGTGTCGATGAAGCCCCACTCGGGCATGAAGCGTGGCGGTGCGGTCGGGAAGGCGACGTAGCCGACAAGAGCCAGGGCCATGCCGATCATCAGCATGTTGCGGACGAAGTAGAAGCTCTGGTTGTGGCGCAGATAGAGGTAGATCAGCGCGGCGACCGTGATCGTGGTCTGCGCGTTGATGTACCACCAGCTCGCGACCAGCATCACCGCGTGGCTGCCCGAGGCCCAGGCCTGGATCGAGGGCTCGACGAACAGGTGCAGTCCGCGCTCGAGCGAGATCAGGTCGCGGGCGTGGGCGAAGGCGATGTTGGCCTGGGTCTCCACGATGCCCCGCACCAGCCGGTAGGCGAGGTATGCGGCGGCGAAGAGTGACACCTGCCGCAGCGCGTCGAGCCAACCATGCGGCAGGACGCGCGCCTGCAGGAGACGAGCGCGGGCGACCATCGCCCAAGCCTAGACGATGCTCAGCTGCAACGGGGACCGCGGCTGAGGATGCGGTTCAGTGAAAAGCGGATCACGACATGCACGTACCCTGCCCGCAGCGCCTTTACCCGCGTCCACCCACCGGGTGCTTCCGCGACGCAACCGGGGCCGGGAGAGACCGCCCAGTAGGGGGTGAATTGAATGCGCGTCTCGTAGTTGCCGGGGCGGGGCGCGGCGATCGTGAAGGACTCGGTGGAGGCGGCCGACATGACCGCCGGGCGCGCCACGAGGGGTGCGGCGCCCGCGACCTCGAACAGGCGCCAGTGGCGCGAGTGCCAGATCTCGTTCAGGTAGGCCCCCGTGCCGATCTGCCCCCCTTCACGGACCAGGCCCGCCTCCGCCTTCCCGGAGTAGTCCAAAGGCGAGTCGGGGAGGGCGATGAGAGAGACGGCCTTTTCTGTCAGCCATCGGCGGTAGGTGACCGCGTTCAACGGTTCGGAGCCGTAGAAGATGCCGTTGCGTCCGCGATCGAGCTGGCGCTCCCAGCCGCGGGCCATCATCACGTGCGGTGCCACCCATCGCGCCTCCCAGTGGTCCACCGTCGGAACGATCTCGATCCGGGCCGGTCTTGCGCCGTAGCCGACCCGCAGGCTCTTCAGCTCCTTCAGCAGGGGCGCGTAATAGGACGAGTGGACAGCCGGGTCCGAGGCGGCTGCCACGAAGTCGGTGACCGGGGCGTTTGCCTGCCAGTAGAGGAGCAGGGGAGCCAGCACGATCAGCGCCCGGGCGCGATGGCCCGTCAGCGCTCCCACCGAGAGAACCAGCGCGGCCACCGGCCCGGCCACCAGCGCCCCCAGCCTGTCGGCATTGCCCCCGACGGCCGAGGAGATGAGGAACGAGCCGATCAGCACCAGCGCGTAGAGGATCGCCCCGGCCCTCAGCGTCGGCTGCTCGGCGGGAATGGCGATCGCGATCACGATCACGCCGGCCAGCGCCGGGTAGAAGGCCGACGGCACGAAGGGCTGGCTGCCCCCTTCCGGGAATACGACGCTCAGCACCGCGATCGGAGCGAGCGCCGCCAGGCAGAGCGCCGCCGGCCGCAGTCGCCGCTCGGCCGTCAGGGCCCAGGCCAGCATCGCCACGGCCAGAAAGGCGCCCGCGACGGGGCTTGCCAGGCTGGTCAACAGCGCCAGGCCCATGGCGAGGGCGAAGTGCCCGCGCTGGGCCGCCAGGATCGTGGCCAGCCCGATCGCCAGGCCCAGGTCGAAGGGGACCCTGCTCGAGAGCAGGGCGATGGCCGCGCCAAGCGCGAACCAGAGCGCTGAGATCCGCTCGGCCCTGGGGTTGAAGCGTCCCCGGATGATCAGGGCGAACAGCGCCGTGGCGACGCACATCGAGATCGCCGCCAGCAGCTGCGGGCCGATCCACGATCCAAGCGCCGGGGCAAGCAGCGAGTAGGCCGGCAGGTGGTGCCCGGCGTACCAGGAGTTGTCCCAGATCGACAGCCCGAACTGCGAGAAGAGATGGCTGCGGTAGCTGGCCGCCGCGAGGTCGGGGCTCTGCGGCGCGATGATCAGATAGACGACCGCAAGGGCTGCCGTCAGTGTCCACGCCGGGGCGCGGCGCAGGGTGCTCACCCGGCGCTCAGGAAGGCCGCCACCCGGTCGATCATGTCCGGCCGGTCAAGCCATCCCCAATGGCCGGCGTCGGGGTACTCGACGAGCTCGGCGTCCGGAAGAGCCAGCGCGTATTCACGCCCGAAGCCCTCGGGGATGTAGGGGTCCTTCATGCCCCAGAGGACCAGCGAGGGCATCGAGAGGCTGTTGAGATGCTCGCCGGCGGCCGCGAGGACGTCCGGTGGCGAGGACCGGTAGAGCCGCAGGATCGCCCGCGAGGTTCCCTGGTCGTAGTGGTCCATCACCGAGTCGATGAATGCGTCCGGCATCGGGCCCTTCGTGACGTTGGCCTCGCGCGAGGCGAGCTTGGTGATCGAGCGGAAGGTCATCCCCATCGCGAACTCGCCGAGCACCGGAGTCCGCCAGATGCGAGCTGTCCTGTGCCAGCGGTAGCCCGGCAGGAACGGGACCGCGTTGATGATCACCAGACGCTCGACGAGCTCCGGCCGGCGCTGTGCGAAGGCCAGTCCCACACCGCCCCAGTCGTGCATGATCAGGCTGACCTGGTCGAGCTCCATCTGCTCGACGTAGCCTTCGACGAAGTCCGCGTACTCCTCGATCGTCGACTTCAGCGTGCCCGGCTTGCCGCTGCGTCCGAAGCCGGGCAGATCGGGGGCCAGGCCGCCGGTCCGTTCGAGGAACGGGGTCCAGTCATCCGCGTTCGTCGGGACACCGTGCAGGTAGAGCGGTGTCGCGCCGCCCGTCGTGACCGGTGCGCTGCGCCAGAACAGGGGCAGTCCGTCGTGGACCGTCCCGGGGGAGTGGATGACGTCGTTGTGATCTGTCGGGACGGGCACGCGGCGAGGATATAGCCCTGCCGCTCCCGCCCACCCCCGGTGGGTACGGTTCGCCGATGAAGGCACAACGCTCGCCCAGGACGGCCAAGCTCGCCTGGACGCCGCCCGACCGCAAGCGGGTGCTCCGGGTGCGCGACCGCCTGCGCGAGGTCTACGGCACGCCGCTGATGACCCCTCACGGACACCCCATCGCGGAGCTGATCCTGACGGTCCTCTCGCAGTCGACCAACGACCGCAACCGGGACGTCGCCTACCTGCGACTGCGCCGGGCCCTGCCCACCTGGGAGGAGGTGCGCGACGCGCCGCTCGGAGAGGTCGAGGAGGCGATTCGCCCCGGCGGCATCTCGAAGGTGAAGTCGGCCCGCATCCAGGAGATCCTCAGGGCGATCACGGCAGAGCCGCGGGACCCCGGCCACGAGCTCTCGCTGGACTGGCTTCCCAGGGTGCCGGTCGCCGAGGCCCGCGACTACCTCGTGGCGCTGCCGGGCGTCGGGCGAAAGACGGCGGCCTGCGTCCTGCTGTTCGCCTACGGCCTCCACGACGTTCCCGTCGACACCCACGTCTCGCGCGTCGGAATGCGCCTGCATCTGCTGCGCCCCGGCGCCCCGTTCGAGGAGCTGCACGACCAGATGCTCGCGCTGACTCCGCCGGGGCAGGAGCTCGAGCTTCACGTCAACCTGCTCCGTCACGGCCGTCGCACCTGCCACGCCCGCCGGCCGGCCTGCGGCGAGTGCGCCCTGGCGCGCATGTGCCCCAGCCGCGAGGAGTTCGCCTAGACCTTCTCGCTCAGCCGCGAGGCAGCACGGCGAAGGCGATCACCGCGTACTGAAGAGCGGCCGCCACGATCACCAGCGCATGGAAGACCTCGTGGTAGCCGAAGACCTTGGGCCAGGGGTTCGGCCTGCCGGTCGCGTAGACGACGGCGCCGATCACATAGAGCAGCCCGCCCAGGGCCAGGCCGATCACGCCCAGCCAGCCGATCGCGGCGGGGAGCTCGCCGAAGACGGCCGCCGTGACGAGGCCCAGCACGACATAGACGGTCGCGAAGAGCCACTTGGGCGCGTCGATCCAGAGCAGCTTGAAGATGACCCCGCCCAGCGCCCCGCACCAGAGGACGATCAGGATCGTGGTGGCCAACGTCCCTTTGAGCGCGATCAACGCCACCGGCGTATAGGTCCCGGCGATCAGCACGAAGATCATCGAGTGGTCGGCGCGGCGCATCCAGCGGCGTGCCTTGGGGCCCCAGTTGTGGCGGTGGTAGAGGGCGCTCGTCCCCAGCAGGCCCGAGACGGCGACGGCGTAGATCGATGCCGCCACCCGCGCCTTGCCGTCAGAGGCTGCGACCACCAGCGCCAGGCCGAGCGGCAGCGAGATGAAGAACGCCCACTCGTGCAGCACGCCCCTCATCCGGGGCTTCATAGGAAGACCACCGGGAAGGTTCATCGTCAGACCGTACCGCGCATTGGTGATGGGCGCATCGGGGTGGAGCCGCAGGCGGGTGGAATTTGCCTGCAAAAGCGGGGTTGATGCGACCCAGGAAATCTGCCATACTCTCACTTAGATTTGTAAAGCGTAAGCGAAGGAGCATTTAGAATATGGCCAAGACAATTGGCATCGACCTGGGCACGACCAACTCGTGCATGGCGGTGCTCGAGGGCGGAGAGCCGACCGTCATCGAGAACTCCGAGGGCGGCCGCACCACCCCTTCCGTCGTGGCCTTCACGGGCTCGGGAGAGCGGCTCGTCGGAACTGTCGCCAAGCGGCAGGCGGTAACCAACCCGCAGAACACCGTCTTCTCGATCAAGCGCTTCATGGGCCGCAAGGAGGGCGAAGTTCACGAGGAGGAGTCGATCGTCCCCTACAAGGTCGTCTCCGGCCCCAACGGTGACGCACGCGTGGATGCCGGTGGCGAGCAGCACTCCCCGCCGGAGATCTCGGCGATGATCCTGCAGAAGCTCAAGTCCGACGCCGAAGCCTATTTGGGCGAGACCGTCGACTCTGCCGTCATCACCGTCCCCGCCTACTTCAACGACGATCAGCGCCAGGCCACCAAGGACGCCGGCAAGATCGCCGGACTGGACGTCAAGCGGATCATCAACGAGCCCACCGCGGCCTCGCTGGCATACGGCCTGGACAAGGAGTCCGACCAGACGATCCTCGTCTTCGACCTCGGTGGAGGGACCTTCGACGTCTCGGTACTCGAGATCGGTGACGGCGTTTTCGAGGTCAAGTCCACCGCCGGCGACAACCACCTGGGCGGTGACAACTTCGACAAGGCGATCGTCGACTGGCTCGTCAGCGAGTTCAAGAAGTCCCAGGCGATCGACCTGGCCGCGGACCCGATGGCTCTCCAGCGCCTCTACGAGGCCGCCGAGAAGGCCAAGATCGAGCTCTCGACCACCCAGGAGACGCAGATCAACCTGCCCTTCATCACGGCAGACGCCTCGGGGCCCAAGCACCTCGACATGCGTCTCACCAGGGCCAAGCTCTCCGAGCTGACCGCAGATCTGCTCGACCGTGTGGTCAAGCCGGTCCGCCAGGCCATGGACGACGCCAAAGCCAAGGGCGTCAAGGAGATCGACCACATCGTTCTCGTCGGCGGCATGACCCGCTCTCCCGCGGTGCAGGAGAAGGTCAAGGACCTGACCGGCAAGGAGCCCCACCGCGGTGTGAACCCCGATGAGGTCGTGGCCGTCGGCGCCGCGATCCAGGCCGGCGTTCTCGCCGGTGACGTCAAGGACGTCCTGCTGCTGGACGTGACGCCTCTGACCCTGGGCATCGAGACCAAGGGTGGAGTCATGACCCGGCTGATCGAGCGGAACACGACGATCCCGACCCGCAAGGGCGAGGTCTTCTCGACCGCCGAGGACAACCAGCCCTCGGTCGAGATCCACGTGCTGCAGGGTGAGCGCGAGATGGCCCAGTACAACAAGTCGCTGGGCAAGTTCCAGCTGACCGGCATCCCGCCGGCGCCGCGAGGCATCCCGCAGATCGAGGTCGCCTTCGACATCGACGCCAACGGGATCCTCAACGTCTCGGCCAAGGATCTGGGCACCGGCAAGGAGCAGAAGATCGAGATCAAGGCCGGCTCGGGCCTCTCGGACGAGGAAATCAAGAACATGGTCTCCGACGCCGAGTCCCACGCCGAGGACGACCGCCGCGCCCGCGAGCTGGCCGAGGCCCGCAACAACGGCGAGAACGCCGCCTACCAGGCCGAGCGCCAGCTGGCCGACCTGGGCGACCAGGTCGACGCGGACTCCAAGGGCCGCATCGAGGAGGCGATCAAGGAGGTCCGTGAGGTTCTCGAGTCCGAGGACGCGGCGGCGATCAACGCCAAGTCCGAGGCACTGCAGACCGCCTTCCACGCCGTCTCCGAGGCGATGTACCAGCGCGCTCAGGAGCAGGGTGCTCCGAACGGCAACGGTGCGGCGCCCGACGGCGAGGCCTCCTCGGAGGAGGAGGACGTCGTCGACGCCGAGGTCGTCGACGAGCCGAAGGCCTAGGACGACATGACAGACGCGGAGAGGACCCTCCAGGGGGAGCCTGGCGAGCAGGCGCCCGCCACGGCTCCAGCGAACGACGAGAACTCCCCCGGCGCTCAGGTGCCGGGGGAGGGATCGCCGCTCGACGGCCAGCCGGCCGACGACGCCGCAGCCGTCGAGGGCGACCTCGGCGAGCTGGTGGCCGTCGCCGCCCAGCGCGATGAGTACCTGGCCCTGGCGCAAAGGACCCAGGCCGACTTCGAGAACTACCGCAAGCGGGTCGCCCGCGAGGCGGCCGCCGCGCAGGATCGCGGCATGGCCGGACTCGCCAAGGAGCTCCTGCCGGCGCTTGACAACCTCGACCGCGCGCTGGGCGCCGCGGCCAGCGACGACCCTCTGCTCGAGGGCGTCCGGCTGGTCCGTGCCGAACTCGCCGGTGCTCTGACGCGGGCGGGGATCGACTCCTACAGCCCGCTGGGCGAGGACTTCGACCCCTCCTTCCACGAGGCCGTCGCGACCGCCCCGCCCGGCACCGCCGGTGCAGAGAGCGGCAAGGTCGTCGAGGTCTACCAGGACGGCTACAGGCTCGGTGACAGCATCATCCGCCCGGCACGAGTGGTCGTGGCGGGTTAGCGGGTCGGCAATGGCAACACGACCCGACTACTACAAGACGCTGGGGGTCGACAAGCGCGCCACCGCCGAGGAGATCAAGAAGGCCTACCGCAAGCTGGCCCGCCAGTACCACCCCGACAAGAACCCCGACGACAAGAACGCCGAGGCACGCTTCAAGGAGATCTCCCAGGCCCACGACGTCCTCGGCGACCCCGACAAGCGCAAGCAGTACGACTCGGGCACCGGGCCCTTCACGACCGGCGCGGGCCCCGGCGGCGGCTTCGGCGGCTTCGGGAACTTCGACTTCGACGGCAACTCGATGGGCGACATCCTGTCGAACCTGTTCGGCGGATCGGCCAGCGGGCGCCGTGTGCGCACCAAGCCCCGCTCCGAGCGGGGAGCAGACCTCGAGGCGCAGGTCTCGATCACCTTCGACCAGGCCGTCACCGGTGCACAGGTTCCCCTTCAGGTGCCCATGCACGCCACCTGCCAGACCTGCCGCGGCACCGGTGCCAAGCCCGGCACCACGCCGATCGTCTGCCCTCGCTGTGAGGGCCGGGGAATCGAGACGCAGGGCCAGGGCATGTTCTCCATCTCACAGCCCTGCTCGCGCTGCGGCGGCGCCGGCACGGTGATCGAGGACCCCTGCCCGACCTGCCAGGGCGCGGGTGCCGTGCGGACCGTCAAGAAACTTCGCGTCAACATCCCGGCGGGAGTGCGGGACGGCAGCCGCATCCGGCTGGCCGGCAAGGGCGAGCCCGGGCGAAACGGCGGGCCCTCGGGCGACCTCTACCTGATCACCCACGTCGGCTCCTCGCCGACCTTCAAGCGCAAGGGCGAGAACCTCGAGGTCGAGGTCCCGCTGACGATCCCCGAGGCGCTCCAGGGCGCAGACGTCCAGGTGCCGACGCTGAACGGGACCAAGACCCTCCGCGTCAAGCCCGGCACCCCATCCGGCACGGTTCAGCGCCTGCGCGGCGAGGGGCCGCCGAAGCTCAACACGGGCGGGCAGGAGAAAGGCGACATCCACTACCGCTTCGTGATCGAGGTGCCCGACCACCTCAGCAAGGAGCAGCAGGAAGCCGTCGAGACGCTCTCCAGGACGATGGGCGGCGAGGACCCCCGCGCCGGGCTGTTCACCAAGGATTCCAACGGCGACGCCGGCGGAGGAGAGAGCTGATGGCCGGACATGGCGACCCCCGGAAGCCTGCACCCCGCCGGGCGCGCAGGGGCATCCCCACGATCACCCGCGTCGAGGTCGAGACCGACCGGGGCGTATTCATGATCTCGGTCGCCGCCGAGCTGGCCAATATGCACCCTCAGACGCTGAGGATGTACGAGGCACGCGGCCTGATCGAGCCCAAGCGCTCGCCCAAGGGAACCCGTCTCTACTCCCAGGACGACGTCGAGAAGCTCCGCCGCATCCAGGAGATGACCGCCGAGCTCGGCCTCAACCTGGCCGGCGTCGAGCGGGTCATGGACCTCGAGCGCGAGATCGACGCGATGCACGCCCGCATCGAGGAGATCGAGCTTGAGGCGATGCGCGCCCAGGTCCGCCTGGCCGAAGAGCTCGAGCAGGTCCGCCGCTCCTTCCGCGCCGAGCTGGCGGTCCCCTACCGGGGCAGCCTCGGTCTCGTCCGGGCCTCCGAGGCCCGATCCCCCTTCCCTGCGATACCGCCGCGGCCCGAGCCGCGAAACAAGCCATCCGGAGGTGGCGATGCAGCCTGACCGATTCACCATCAAGTCTCAGGAAGCCCTGGCCACCGCCGCCCGGCTGGCCCAGGAGCGCCCCAACCCGCAGGTGGTCCCGGCGCACCTGCTCGCCGCCCTGCTCGAGGGAGCCGGCGGCTCGGAGACCAGCGCCGGATCCGCCGGCGGCGTGGTGCTGCCTGTGCTGTCGAAGCTGGGCGTCGAGATGGGAGCGCTTCGCGCCGAGGTCGAGCGCGCCTTGGACGAGCTGCCCAAACTGTCCGCCTCCACAACACCGCCCGCCACCACTCCCTCCGCCGAACTCAGTTCCGTCCTGGCAGCCGCCGAGGACCAGGCCCGATCGCTCTCCGACCAGTACGTCTCGACGGAGCACCTGCTGCTCGCCCTGGCCGGTGAGCACGGGCGCGCCGGCGCTGCCCTGCGCTCGGTCGGCGCCAGTCCCGAGCGGCTGCTTCAGGCGCTCGCCGAGGTTCGCGGCCCCCACCACGTGACCGACCAGAGCCCCGAGGAGAAGTACCAGGCCCTCGAGCGCTACGGCCGCGACCTGACCGAGATCGCCGAGCAGGGACGCCTCGACCCGGTCATCGGCCGCGACGAGGAGATCCGCCGGGTCATCCAGGTCCTCTCGCGCCGCACCAAGAACAACCCCGTCCTGATCGGTGAGCCGGGCGTCGGCAAGACGGCCATCGTCGAGGGCCTCGCCCAGCGGATCGTCTCCGGGGATGTCCCCGAGTCCCTGCGCGAGCGCCGGGTGATCGCCCTGGACATCGGCTCGCTGATCGCCGGGGCCAAGTACCGGGGCGAGTTCGAGGATCGGCTGAAGGCCGTCCTGAAGGAGATCTCCGAGGCCCAGGGCGCCGTGATCCTGTTCCTCGACGAGCTTCACACGATCGTCGGCGCCGGTGCCGCCGAAGGCGCCGTCGATGCGGCCAACCTGCTCAAGCCGATGCTCGCCCGCGGTGAACTCCGCGCCGTCGGAGCGACGACCCTGGACGAGTACCGCAAGCACATCGAGAAGGACGCGGCGCTCGAGCGCCGCTTCCAGCCGGTGATGGTTGGCGAGCCGAGCGTTCCGGACACGATCGCAATCCTGCGCGGGCTCAAGGGCCGCTACGAAGACCACCACAAAGTCCGCATTCAGGACAGCGCCCTGATCGCCGCCGCCACGCTGTCGGACCGCTATATCGCCGATCGCTTCCTTCCTGACAAGGCGATCGACCTGATCGACGAGGCCGCCTCGGGGATCCGCATCGAGATCGACTCCGTCCCCACCGAGATCGACGAGG
>Ga0265327_10005340_pt1 | contig 10761 bp, 9 predicted proteins | sample 41621metaG_FD_202089 | JGI IMG/M metagenome (GOLD analysis project Ga0265327, IMG submission 202089) | Rhizosphere microbial communities from Carex aquatilis grown in University of Washington, Seatle, WA, United States - 4-16-21 metaG | ecosystem: Host-associated > Plants > Roots > Rhizosphere >... | reverse complement strand
CGTTCCGATTGGATTGGCAAAGCGTTTCAGAGAACCCGAATTATCCATGCTGCGGGTTCCAGCAGGGTCAGCGGGCGAGCCAGCCGCCGTCAACGGCAACCGTGTAGCCGTTGACGTAGTCGGACGCCTTGGACGCGAGGAAGACGATCGGCCCGGCCAGATCTTCCGGGCTGCCCCAGCGGCCGGCCGGAATGCGCTCCAGGATGGCGGAGTTGCGCATTTCGTCGGCGCGTAGCGCGGCGGTGTTGTTCGTCGCCATGTAGCCCGGGGCGATGGCGTTGACGTTGATGCCGTGCGAGGCCCACTCGTTGGCCATCAGCCGCGTGATGCCGACCACGCCGCTCTTGGAGGCGGTGTACGAGGGCACGCGCACGCCGCCCTGGTAGGACAGCATCGACGCCACGTTGATGATCTTGCCTCCGCTGCCCTGGATCATGAACTGGCGCGCCGCGGCCTGCGAGAAGAAGAACACCGTCTTGAGGTTGAGGTCGACGACGTCATCCCAGTCCTTCTCGGTGAACTTGATCGCGTCCTCGCGGCGGATGATGCCTGCGTTGTTGACCAGGATGTCGATCCGTCCGGTCAGCGACTTGGCCTGTTCGATCAGGCCGGGTAGGCTGTCGATGTCTGAGAGGTTGGCGCGCAGGTCGAGGAAGCGCCGGCCGAGGGCTTCGACGCGTTCGCGCGTCTCTTCCGGCGCAGTGACGTTGACGCCGACGATGTCGGCGCCGGCCTGTGCCAGCGCCAGGGCCATGCCCTGGCCGAGGCCGGTGTTGCAGCCGGTCACGATGGCGACCTGGCCGTAGAGTTGAAAGCTGTCGAGGATCATGGGGACTCCGGGGTTCCTGGGGGGGGGGCGTGGCGGTCAGCGCAGCGCGGTCATGTGCACGTGATCCATGTCCTTGAAGACCTGGTTCTCGCCGACCATGCCCCAGATGAAGGTGTAGGCGCGCGTGCCGACGCCCGAGTGGATCGACCAGCTCGGGCTGATCACGGCTTGTTCGTTGCGTACAACAAGGTGGCGTGTCTGGCTCGGCTCGCCGAGCATGTGGAAGACGACGGCGTCTTCGCTCATGTCGAAGTAGAAGTACACCTCCATGCGCCGGTCGTGCGTGTGGCAGGGCATGGTGTTCCAGAGGCTGCCGGGCTCGAGCTGGGTCATGCCCATCAGCAGCTGGCAGGTGGGCAGTACGTCGGGCACGAGGAACTTGTAGATCGTGCGGCGGTTGCTCGTCTCGGGCGCGCCCAGCGTCTCGGGTGATGCCTCGGCCAGCGTGACCTTGCGCGTCGGATAGGTGGTGTGCGCCGGCGCGCAATTGAAGTAGAGCTTCGCGGGCTGCGACGGGTCGACCGAGGCGAAGCTCAGGTCCTTGGCGCCCATGCCAACATACAGCGCCTCGCGGCCACCGACTTCAAAGACAGCGCTGTCCACTGTGACGCGGGCAGGCCCGCCGACGTTGATCAGGCCCAGCTCGCGGCGCTGCAGGAAGAAGTCGGTGCCGGTGTGGCGGCCCAGCTCGGGCGAGAAGCCCACGACCTGCCCGACGGGCAGGATGCCGCCCACGATGATGCGGTCGATCTGGCTGTAGGTCAGCGTCGCGGCGTCGGGCTGGAACAGGTCTTCGACGAGGAACTGCTCGCGCAAGCCTTCGGTGTCGAGCGTACGGGCGTGCGCGCTGTGGATCGGTTGTCGGATTTGCATGGTGGAGGTGTGAAACGGACGCAAGGCTAACGGAGTTGATATTTCATGTGGAATAGTGGTTTTCAATTAGTGAACCGCTGTTCCATTTTTAAATCAGGCCGCTATAGTAGCGCCATTCACAGGAGCCAGAAATGGATTTCTTCTTCGACAACAGCGAGCCCTGGACCGATCTCGGCGACGGCATCCGACGCAAGATCGTCGGCCACACGCCGGAGCTGATGTCCGTGCTCGTGCAGTTCGACAAGGGTGCCGTCGGCACCCCCCACGCCCACGACGTGCACGACCAGATCGCCTTCTGCCTCGCCGGCTCCTTCGAGGCCGAGGTGGCCGGCGTAAAGCGCATCGTCCGGGCCGGCCAGGCCTTCATTGCGCCTCGCCACCACATGCACGGCGTGGTGGCCCTGGAGCAGGACAGCACGCTGCTGGACCACTTCTCGCCCATGCGCGCCGACTACCTCTGACGCCGCCGCGTCAAAAACGAGCCAAGACGGGCAAAGACCCGCGGAGCAGTACAACGGAGACAAGACGAATGCAGCACCTCTTTAAGAAGACCCTGTGCGCCTCGGCACTGGCCACTAGCACCGTGCTGGCGCTGGTCGCCGGTACTGCCGCCCAGGCCGCCACGTTCCGCTCGGCGGACTTCCACGCCAAGGACTTCCCGACTAACCAGGCCGTGATCTTCATGGGCGACCAGCTGGCCAAGGCCACTGGCGGCAAGGACACGATCAAGGTCTTCTCCAACGGTTCGCTCGGCACCGAGAAGGACACGATCGAGCAGGTCAAGCTTGGCGCGCTGGACATGGCGCGGGTGAGCTCGGCGGTTTTCCACGGCATCGTGCCGGAGGCGCAGATCCCCTCGCTTCCTTTCCTTTTCCGCGATGTGGCGCACTTCCGCAAGACCATGTACGGCCCGCAGGGCGAGAAAATCCTGGCCGCCTTCGAAAAGGCCGGCTTCGTGGCGCTGTGCTTCTACGAGAGCGGAGCCCGTTCCTTCTACGCCAAGAAGCCGATCCGCAGCGTGGCTGACATGCGCGGGCTGAAGGTGCGCGTGCCCGAGTCGGACCTCTGGGTGGCCACGATCACCGCACTCGGCGCTTCGCCCACGCCGATGCCGATTGCCGAGGTCTACACCGGCATCAAGACCGGCCTGCTCGACGCCGCCGAGAACAACCTGCCCTCCTACCAGGAGACCAAGCACTACGAGTCGGCGCCGATCTACTCTGAGACCGGCCACGTGATGCTGCCCGAGGTGCTGGTCTTCTCCAAGCGCAAATGGGACCGCCTCACGCCCGCCCAGCAGCAGGCACTGCGCGCGGCGGCCAAGGCCTCGGTCCCGTACTACGTGACGCTGTGGGAAGCGCGCGAGGCCTCGGCCCGCGCGACGCTGGCCAAAGCCGGCGTGACCTTCGTGCCGGCGGCGCAGATTCAGCACCAGGGCTTCGTCGATGCCGAGAAGCCGGTGTGGGCGCGCGTGGCCAACACGCCGCAGCTCAAGGCGATGGTGCAAGACATCGTGGACGCGAAGTGAGGGCGGCCGTGCAACTGCTTCGCCCTCTCTCCGTCGCCAGCGCCGCGCTGTCGCGGGCTGCGCTGATCGTGGCGGGCGCCTCGCTCGCCGGGCTCGGCCTCGTCGTGATCTACGGCGTGGTGATGCGCTATGTATTCAACAGCGCGCCACCGTTCGTCGAGCAGGTCGCGCTGCTGCTGGTCATCTGCGTGGCCATGTTCGGCGCCTCTGTCGGCGTGCGCGAGACGGGGCACATCGGCCTCGATTCGCTCGTCAAGCTGCTGCCGCCGGCCGGTCAGCGCGTGTGCGCCGTACTCGGCGACGTGCTGGTGCTGATCTTCGCCCTGGTGCTTACCTGGGGCAGCCAGGAAATGATCATCGCCACGCTGCCGAATGACATCCCCACGCTAGGCGTCTCCGAAGCCTGCCGCTACGTGCCGCCGCTGGTTGCCGGCGTGCTGGTGAGCCTGTTCTCGATCGAGCGCCTGGTCTTGGTCTTCGCGAAGCAGGAGGCGCACTGAAATGGAACTGACAGTGCTCTGTGCGAGCTTCGTGCTTCTGCTGGTGCTCGGCGTGCCGGTCGCCTTCTCGATCGGCCTGGCCTGCCTGGCTACCTTCGCCGTGGAAAGCGTGCCGCTGCCCACCGCCGTGCAGATGATGGTCTCGGGCATGAACGTGTTCTCGTTCCTGGCCATTCCCTTCTTCATCTTCTCGGGCGAGCTGATGCTGCACGGCGGCATCGCCGACCGCATTCTCGGCTTCGCACGCAGCCTCGTCGGCCACTGGCGCGGCGGGCTGGGCCTGGCCAACGTGGTGGCGAGCACGCTGTTCGGCGGCGTCTCGGGCTCGCCCGTAGCCGACACGTCCGCGATGGGCGGCGTGATGATCCCGCTGATGAAGCGTGAGGGCTACAGCACCGACTATGCGGTGAACGTCACCACCCACGCCTCGCTGACCGGCGCATTGATGCCGACCTCGCACAACCTGATCATCTATGCCTTCGCCGCGCAGATGGCCAGCGGCGTCATCGACGGCCACAGTATCAGCGGCGTCTCGATCGGCGACCTGATGTTCGCCGGCCTGATCCCGGTGTTCTGGATCATGGTCTGCATGTTGATCGCCGCCTACTGGCAGGCGCGCCGCAACGGCTATCCCAAGCGCGAGGACGGCAGCTCGATGATCCGCGGCTTCCCCGGCTGGGGCACGGTGCTGCGCAGCTTCATCTCCGCGCTGCCGGGACTGGCCGTGGTGGGCGTGATCCTGGGCTGCGTGATGGGCGGCGTGACCACCGCCACCGAAGCCGCCGCCATCGCCGTGGCCTACTCGCTACTGCTCACGCGCCTGGTTTACCGCTCAATCAGCCGCGCCGTGTTGTTCAAGGCGCTGGGCAAGGCGGCGCGTACGACCGGCGTGATCCTGCTGCTGATCGGCGTGTCCAACATGCTGCGCTGGCAGATGGCCTACCTGGAGATCCCCGATGCCATCGAGGGTGCGCTGATGCACGCCACCAGCAAGCCCTGGCTGATGCTCCTATACATCAACCTGATCCAAATCTTCCTGGGCATCTTCCTGGACATGGCCGCGCACATCCTGATCACGGCGCCGCTGTTCCTGCCGCTGGCGATCCAGATGGGTGTGGGCCCCGTGCAGTTCGGCATGATGCTGCTGCTCAACTGCGCGCTGGGCTTGGTGCATCCGCCCGTGGGCACCGTGCAGTTCGTGGGCTGCGCCATCGGCAACATCTCGATCGGCGAGGCCACGAAAACGGCCTGGCCGTACTACATGGCCATCTTCGTGGCCATCAATCTCGTGACCTACGTTCCGGCGTTCTCGACCTGGCTGCCGATGCTGATCACGGGACACCCGGTGTTCTGAAGGGAGCCGCGATGCGCGCGGCCTGACGCCGCCCCCGCTGCTTCCGTCTTCCGAATCACGTTCTCGCTGTTTGCGCGTGCCGTGCACGCGCTGGAGGAAAGTTGATGTTGTTCCTGAAACTCGGTTCGAGCGTTGCGCTGGCCGCTGCCCTGCTGGGCGGGGCAGGCAACGCCGCCGCTGCAACGAAGCCCGCGGCCGCGATGAACCAGCTCGTCGAGACGCGCCTCATGCCGCAGCTCGAATACCTGGCCGAGCACTTGGCCGCCGAGCGCACTGCCATGAAGCTCGACGGCGTGAAGGTCTTCGACGCCGGCGACAAGTTCCTGCCCGGCAAGATCGCGCTGGGCCTGAGCGACCTGATCGAAATCCATGCACGCACCGCGCCGGGCCGCGTGGCGCAGGACCTGGAGAGTTTCCGCGCACTGGCCGACATCACCGTCGGCATGGAGAACCACACCTGGGGCATCTATTACTACCTGCTGGCGCTGCACAAGCTCGAACGCGCCGGTCAGCTCGACAAGGCCGTGGACTCCGCCACGCTGGCCAAGCTGCGCGCGCAGCTCGACTGGCGCAACTTCGTGCGGCCCGACCTCACGCTGATCGACCTGCCGACGAACTACTACGGCGTGGCCTTCGGCGTGGCGCGGCTGCGCTTCCTGCTCGGCTGGGAAGACGAGTCCGGCGCCAAGCGCTTGCTCGGCCGCCTGCTCTCGCACTACCGCCAGTACTCGGGCGTCTACGGTTTCTCTGACGAGACCGACGGCGAAGGCCGCTTCGACCGCTACAGCATCCTGCTGGTGGCCGAACTCTGCGAGCGCCTGACCGAGACGGGCCTGCAGGTGCCCGCAGAACTCAAGCCGCTGCTGCGCCGCTCGGCGGACATCGCGCTGGATATTGCGAACGGGCGCGGCGAGGGCTTCGCCTTCGGCCGCAGCCTCGGCCCCTACGGTGACACCGCGCCTATGGAGATCCTCACCGCCGCTGCGGCCGCCGATGTGCTCACGCCCGAAGAGCGTGCCTATGCCTACGCCTACGCCGGCCGCATTACCGCGCGTTACGCCGCCTTCTGGTTCGATCCGGCCATCCACTCGGTGGACATGTGGAACCGTGGTCGCGGCACCGACACCTACCGCGCCAAGCACCGCATCCTCGGCGAGAACCTCTCGCTGGTGCATCAGTTCTTCGCCGCCAATGCGCGCTGGAACGAGATCGGCTGGCAGGACCGCGAGCCGGCGGCTGACCTCGATGCCTGGGTGCAACGCACACAGCCCGCGTTCAAGCTCGTCTGGTTCGCCAAAGGCGAGTACGACCGCGCGCTGGCCCTGGTGCGCGACGGCGCGCAGCTCTGGAGCTTGCTGCTGGTCAACGGCGGTATCAGCCAGCACGCCAACGCGCCGTACTACCCGCTGCCGTTCGCACAGGGCCTGATCTCTGGCACGCCGGACAGCGGTTCGGTGCACGCCCAGCTGCTGCCGCGTTTCGAGCTGGATGATGGCGCCGTGCTGCTGCCCACGGCCTTCCTCAAGGGCATCGATAGTCATGAGGCCGGCGACGTGCGCATTGTCAGCTTCCATCTGGACGCGCTTGCCCGCCAGGGCGGCCGCACGCCGCAGGCTGACACGCGCATCGCCGTGCAGACCGAGTACCGCTTCGAGGCCGGCCGCATCGTACGCGTCGACCGCTACACGCCGAAGGCGCCCGTCCATGTGCGGCGCCTGAGCTTGGAGTTCGCGTCCTTCTCGGCCGCAGCGCAACAGGACGGCGGCACGACGAAGTTCGGCGAAGGGCGCGTGCAAAGCTTTGCCGTCGAAGGCGCCGGAAGCTGCGAAGCGCAGCCCGCCGACGCGCGCGACCGCTCGCCCGAAGGCCCGATGCGTACCCGCATCCGCTGTGAGCGCCACGACTTCGACCTGAAAGAACCCCTCACCGTCACTTGGACGCTGAGTTACCACTGAACGGCTCGGGTGCGCGGCCTACGTCCGCTGTCCTGTGTCCATTGACCTGACAAGACCATTGGAGACACAACATGCATGACCAGATCAAAAAGGGCAAGCTGCCTCGACCGACGGCCGTCGCCGGCGCGATCGCATTCCTCCTGCTAGCGCAAGCCGGCACGCTCGCGCATGCTCAAAAGCAGCAAGACGAAACCACCAAGAAAACCGACGAGACCTCGGCGAAGCTCGACCAGGTGGTGGTGACGGCCAACAAGCGCGTGGAAATCCTCGAGCAGGTTCCGATGGCCATCTCGGTGATGAACTCCGAGCAGCTCGAGCGAAACAACGTCAAGAGCTTCGAGGACGTGACGCTGCTGTCGCCGGCGCTGTCGGTCACCTACGGCACCACGCCGGCCAACAACGGCATCAACATGCGAGGCATCGGTACGAGCTCGATCGGCATCGGCGTGGAGTCCGACGTTTCGGTGACCGTGGACGACGTGCCGATGGGCCTGCAGTTCATGGCCTTCAAGGACCTGTCCGACGTGGAGCGCGTCGAAATCATCAAGGGCCCACAGAGCACGCTGTACGGCAAGGCCTCGATCGCCGGTGCCGTCAACATCATCACCAAGCCCGTGCAGGGCCCGATGGGCGGCACGGCCAGCATGATGGTCACCACCGACGACGAGACGCGCGCCAGCATCTCCTACGGCGGCATGCTGACCGACACGCTGGGCTTCCGCCTGGCGGCCAGCACCAACGACTACCAGGGCAACGTCACCAACCTCACCACCGGCAAGAAGGTCAACGGCGAGCGCGGCCGCAGCTTCATGGGCAAGCTGGTCTGGCGCCCGACCGACAGCCTCGAAGTGCAGCTGATGCCGCGCTACAACCACACGGACAAGAGCTGCTGCGTGCTCGTGCCCACGAGCGTGACGCCGCTGCAGGGTTCTCTGCTGTCCAATGTTGCCCAACTGCCGGGCACGCAGTTGCTCGCCGGCATCAACTTAGGCCCGTACAACACGACGATCCGCAACGACTACCCCACGGGCCTGTCCTCCAGCGACACCGGCCTGGCCATGCGCATCGTCTACGACCTGCCCAACGGCATGCAGCTGACCTCGATCACCTCGAACGAGCACTACACCGCCAACGACTACCGCGACCAAGACTTCGTGGACGTGCCCACGCTGCTCTATTACCCGCTGGCCAACGGCACGCCGGCCGGCGTGAACGCGGGCTACGTGCAGTTCGGCACCTACGACATCAAGTCCAAGAGCCAGGAGCTGCGCCTGGCCTCGCCGGACGTCGGCGCGCTGCGCTACGTGGTGGGCCTGTGGTGGGGCGAGAACACCATCGACCGCCAGTTCATCCGCGGCTATAACGGCATCGCGCTGAGCACGCCGATCGAATACTTCGGCAACACGTACAACCGAAACTCCGCCATCTTCGGCCAGGTGACCTACGCGATCCGTCCGGAGGACACCGTGCTGCTCGGCCTGCGCCGCAACCACCAGTCCTCAGGTTACGAGATGCAGCTCGGCGCGCCGCCGCCGGCCCCGTGGGCCGTGACCTCGGACTTCAAGAGCCTGGGCAACGGCGAGAACTCCACCACCGGCAAGCTCAGCTATCAGCACCAGTTCACGCCCAACGTGATGGCCTACCTGATGGGCGCCACCGGCTACAAGGGAGAAGCCTACGACATCACGAGCGGCCTGAACGCACAGACCGCCGCGCAGCAGCCTGTGCATTCCGAATCGGGCCGGACGGTGGAATTGGGCTTCAAGGGCAACTTCCTGAGCAACCGCGTGACGCTGAACCTCGCGGCCTTCAAGTCCACCTTCAGCAACTACCAGCAGAACTCGGGCAGCTACCTGCCGGGCACGACGACCTACGTCACGCGCCTGAGCAGCATCGGTGGCGTGCAGACACACGGCCTGGAAGCCGACTTCGCCGCGCTCGTCACGCCGGGCCTCTTGGTCAACGCCAGCGCCGCCTACACGATCGCCACCGTGACCGACTGGCCCAATGCGCCGTGCTATTCGGTGGCCGGCTCGCCCAACGGCGGCTACAACGCCAGCTGCGTGCTGGCATCGCCGACCTACGGCAACCAGAACGTGCAGGACCTGTCGGGCGGCGTGATGCCCAACGCACCGAAGTGGAAGGGCTCGCTCTCCGCGCAGTACGACATCGTGATACCGAGCAGTCCGGTCAACGGGTTCGTGAACGGTTCGGTGCGCGCGCAGAGCCACATCCTCACCAACATCAACCAAGACCCGACGCTCGGTGCTCCCGGCTTCGGCATCCTCAACCTCGGCTTCGGCATCAAGGACAAGAAGGACCGCTTCAAGATCAGCTTCTTCATCAACAACGTGACGGACCACCAATACGCGCTGACCGGTTTCTCCGGCCTGGGGAGCTGGAGCTCGAAGGCGCCCAACCCCAAGGTCACGGTCACGACGACGACCTGGACTCCGGCCCGCGACGCCTTCCGATACGAAGCGATGCGGGTGGACCTGAAGTTCTGAGCTTGAGAACCCGAGTTCGGCTGCTTGGCGTGGCTGCCGTGGCTGCGGCCCTGGCGGCGTGCGCGGGCGCCGGCACCGAGGACCCGCGTGCCGAATCCTGGGGCCGCACGCGCGCGGATGCGGCGGTCGAGAAGGTCCGCTTGCGCAATGCGCTGGGCATGGAGGTGGCCTTCATCGACTACGGCGCGACGCTGACCGACCTTGTCGTGCCAGATCGCGAAGGCCGCTTCGCCAACGTCGTGCTGAGCCTGCCGACGCTGGCGGCCTACGAGGTCAACCAGCGTCGTTATGGCGCAGAGATCGGCCGTTATGCGGGGCGCATCGGCGATGCGCGCTTCGTACTCGACGGGCGCGTGGTGCAACTGCAGGCCAACGCCAAGGGTGTCTATCTGCACGCAGATCCGGACGGGTTCGATCGCCGCGTCTGGCAGCGCCGCGACTTCTCGGCGGCAGATGCGCTCGGCTCCGTCTTCACGATGGACAGCCCGGACGGCGATCAGCACTTCCCTGGGCATTTGCGCCTGGAGGTCACCTACCGGCTCGCCCGAGACCGTAATGAGTTCTGTATCGAATACCGCGCGCAGACGGAGGCGGCGACGGTGCTCAACCCGACCAATCATGTCTTCCTGAACCTTGCCGGCGCCGGCAGCCGCGGCCTGGCGGGCCATCGCTTCACCGTCGAGGCTGATCGTTATGTGGCGACTGACGCACGCCGCGTTCCGACGGGCGAGTTGCCGCCGGTGGCCGGCACGCCGCTGGACTTTCGCTCGCCCGCCGCGCTGGCTGAGCGGCTCGCCGGCGGTGATCCGCTGCTAGGCACGCCGGCTGCCTTCGACCACAGCCTGGTCTTCGAGCAGGCGGATGGCCCCTTGCGTCGCGTGCTGCGTGTGGACGAAGTGGCCAGCGGCCGGCGTCTGGAAGTCAGCACGACGGAGCCGTCCGCGCAGTTCAACAGCGGCGGGGGCTTTGACGGGGGCGAGATCGGCAGCGAAGGGCGTGCCTACCGGCGCGGCGACGGCTTCGCCTTCGAGACGCAGCATCTGCCCGACAGCCCGAATCATCCTGATTTCCCGAGCACGCGCATCGAGCCTGGTCAACGCTTCGAGTCGCGGACCTGCTATCTTTTTTCCCTTGTGCCCGCTGCGCGCTAGCCGCCGCGCGGAGCGCGCCGGTGCAGCCGGAATCCGTGGACAATGAGCCAAACACCACCATGAC
>Ga0265327_10005339_pt1 | contig 10764 bp, 13 predicted proteins | sample 41621metaG_FD_202089 | JGI IMG/M metagenome (GOLD analysis project Ga0265327, IMG submission 202089) | Rhizosphere microbial communities from Carex aquatilis grown in University of Washington, Seatle, WA, United States - 4-16-21 metaG | ecosystem: Host-associated > Plants > Roots > Rhizosphere... | reverse complement strand
CCGGAAGTGATGCAAGATTAACCGCTAAGGCCGCAAAGATCGCGAAGGCGGAGGAAGATAGGGAATGGATCGATCTTCGCGCGCTTTGCGCTCGTTGCGGTGAAGATTGGCTGGCCAGAAAACGGGATTGATTCGCCCGCGGGCCCTGTTCACGTTCTCGCCTCCACGTCGGACGCTTAGCTCAGTTGGTTAGAGCACGTGCTTCACACGCACGGGGTCACAGGTTCGAGTCCTGTAGCGTCCACGTGTTTATTCGCATGCGTGGTGTTGGTTCTCGATAATGATTTAATGAACCGCACCAGACGCCGGAGTTTGGTTGGCCCGCTTCATTGTTTCCTCATCTAGCAATTTATCGAAGACGGCCTTCGGGTCTTTCCTCTTGTCGCAAACCCAGACGCCATGTCGAAGGTAGAGGTCGGGACCGCCAGCTTGGTAAACGACCGAGCCATCCTTTCTGACAATGATGTCCGGACCAGGTGTGCCTGCATACCCGTTCGCGGTGCTAAAGAACCAAGAATCGTGGTTTTGTCCCCGGAGGCTGATCCCACCGCAACCAACGCCCTTCAGCTCGTAATAATAAGCTGAGGCCAAAGTGTGCGCTTCTGACTCGTCGATCCCGTCGCTAACGTTAACTCCCTTAACTGGCAGCTCCACGAGATTCGCCAACGTTGATGGGTCCGATGGCATCGTGTGAGAAGAACAGCCCGCAATAGCTGAGACACCGATGACGATTAAAACGCGGCGAAACATGTTTTGGCCAACGTTGATGTCCACCGCGCGGGCCGGAGGCGAGCATCGGTTGCGGGGCATGGTTAACAGAGCAACCAAACAGCAACCAGGCTTCAACTCACCTCTGTGGCGTCGTGAGTCTTGTAGCGTCCACGTCTAAGCCTCGTTCAAATAAGAATTCAGACGATCCTCTTGCCGGCCTCGGGCCCCACGGATTGGTCGTAAATCGAGTCCACGGTAATTCTGACCACATACTTAAGCGGAGGCATTACCTTGGGAGCCTTCTTCAACCACTCCGCCACCTCGTCAAATATCGGGCCGGCCGTCAGCATTTCCCCGTTACCTTTCAACTGATAGCCTTTAAGGCTTCTTTCTTCTATAACCGTGATGGCCACTTTCGGGTTCGCTTTCAGGTTTTCCCTGGTCTTGCAGGAGAATAGGTCGGCGAAGACCAGATGTTCATCATCAATCACCCGGACAGATCCCTTGGGGGTGGCATTGGGAGTGCCATCCAGCGATGCCGTAGACACCCACGCCATTTTGCCTTTGATGAACTCTTGGATTTCCTGCGGGATTTTTGTCATGGTAATCGAGGTTCTGATATGGGCTCTGTGTTTTTGTACAGGTCAATTACCTGTTTATGCTAACGCTTGAGATCTTCTTCCTGCGGGTTCAAAAAGCGAGTTCCATAAGACTGCCGGCTTGATTGGCGCCGAAACGTTGCCTGGACCGAGCCGGCTTCACTCTGAAACTAGACCAATCCATCATCATTTTGGTCCTCGCTGCCATTGGAGTACTGGCGAAATTCCGCCACGGTTAGCTACGCAACCAAACAGCAACCAGGCGTTGGATTACCTCTGGTGTGGCGTGAGTCCTGTAGTGTCTACTTTCTCCACTCGTGTGGTGGTCACCGCGAGTTACTGGTGGTGGTCCTCGCCGCACATTTGCGCGAAACAGGCGGCGGCGTCTTGCCGGAGTAACGAGTTAAGTATCACCCGGCGAGGTAGCGATTAGGAACGTTACCGAACGGTGGAACGACGCGACCGGAAGCCTGTAGCAGGGCCCTTACGTTCTCATAGCAATCGAGCTCAGTTCGCTGCATCTGGGGTAGCAGCCCAAGTTGGGCATACGAGACCGGCGTGACATCGAAGCAGGTCGTTTCCCACTCGAATCCTCTGCCCCATGTGATTCCCAAAAGCTGGATGTCCGCTCGAGCACCAGCGGCCAAGAGAAGCTTCATGACTGCGGCCGAGCGGTTCGCGTTCGAGTTCACCGTGTGAAACAGCGGTGTATGGCCGTTCATCCCCGCTGCGTCAGTTGCCGCCGGTGCATCCACCTGCGCGCCCAACTCCAAGAGCTTCTTTGCGACTGCGAGATTCCCATACTCGGCTGCGACGTGCAGCAATGTCGCTCCAACCAGTGGCGTGAACGCGCAAACCAGCGAGGTCCTGTGCTGCAGCAGCGAGCGGTCGTTGCGCACCGAGGCTTCGAGGGCATCCGGGTCATTCAGGAGGACCGGCGCGATCTTCGGGTCTTCCAGCGTGGCGCCGCGCTCAAGGAGAAGGCGAAGACACTCAGGGAATCTGTCTGACCTGAAGTACATTTCGATCAGGTGCGTGATCGGGCTCTTCCCATCCACAGGCGCCTTGGCATCGAAACCTGCATCCAAAATGGCACGGATGCGTTCGACCGAGTGACTCTCAAATGCAACCAGCAGTTCGTCAAAGGCGGTGTTCATGTAATCCCAAACGAAGGTCCTGCCTTCACAGCGACGGCGGGTAAAAGCATGGACGTGCTTTTGCAGGGCGAAACAGTTGAAAGACGGGCACTATCACCGGCGTGGACATCTCAAGTCTATGCTTTCTCCCGAAGGTCGATCACTTCACAATTCAGGGCATAGATCGGGTCTAGCGCTTTGGCTAGAGCCGCGCGAAAAAAAGTCCGATGTACGCCAGCAAAAGCGCAAGAAACGCCACGGCTATTCCTAATTGCGCGCGCTTCGCCTGGATACCGAATCCAGCGATGGCGCCTAGCAGCAAAACAAGCCTAACTGCTGCATTGAGCTCAAATCTCAACGTCCCGGTCCGCACCGCATCCTCCACCAGACTGATGACGACCACGGATCCTAGGATGCCGAAAAACCACCTGCGATTGTGGTAATATTCCCGTTCGAGATCGAATTCGGGCTCCAACTCCAACTCGATTCCGGAGACCAGAAGGTATCCTAGGGTCGAAATCAGGATTGGGATTAGCAGATAGAGGAGGAAGCCGAAGAAATTCCAATGGGTAAACTCGCGTCGATAGAATGCGGCCCACCAGATTTGGATTTGCAGCAGGAAGAGCACCGCCATCCAAACCAACGTTGGGTAGTGCATTTGCACCCGACCCCGGCGTCGAATCAGCTGCGCTGCGCTTGAGATCAGGTGGGTTAGTCCCAGGGCGATGATGATCGAGACCAGGACGGATAGGAAATCGAATTGATTCATGCGCGCGGTACTTAATGAAGTTAGATTGGGCCGATGGTGGTTACACGTTCAATTACACCAAGGGGAGTTGGAGGGGACGCCAGTTTGAGTCCAACCCACGCTATCCCGGTGCCCCATTTCGCCTCGAGTCGCCACAGGCAGAAGGTCTGGATTGATCAGAGCGTTTCTCGCAGAATGGGCCGTCACGCAGGGCGCTAGTTCTCGGACCCTGCGCAAATAGACGACCCCGGCAGGTTGCGTACTGTCCCGACGGTCACTAACAACGCACGGTTTTGCGCTTGGGTGCAATGGGAGCTCCCCGGCGGTATTTGAGGATATAGGCTTCGGCATCCGGCACCTTGCATGCCGTCTCGCCCATATCAATTTCTACGCGGCCTATTTTGCGGGCGGTCGTGATCGACTTGTCTCCGAGCGGACCGACGTAGGTGCCGGCGGCGATGATGAAGGCATTCATGGCGGAACGCACATCGTCGGGCGCAGCGGCCATCTGTTTCGCTACCCGGTCGAGCAATGCGCTGAACTTTTCCGCGGGCAGCTGGTCATCAGGGACAATGGTCGCCAGCGCGCTTAGTGTTTTCCAGCCGGAGACGGCGACGCATTCGCTTTTGGAATCGATCCACTTGACGGCGAGGGCGAAGCCGTCGGGATGCTCAGAGGCGACCCACGGTACGGTAAAGCCAGCGATCATTTTCCAGTTCGCGGTCTCGGCCCACTGTTGGAGTTGCGCGGGTGTCATTTCCGCGCCGTTGGCGATCATTCCCGCGAGATATTGCGCGTCGCCATTGCCCGTCGCATAGAGTTTCAAGGCGAGTGCCTGTTCGCCCTTCAGCCGCTTCTGGAGGGGTTTCAGTTCTGCAATCTTCACCCCGAAGAACGGTTCCTTCGCCCCGTGCTTGAGGAGCAGCTTCTTCGTGGCTGTGCTGCCCTTTGCAGCGAGTTCCGACATTACCTGCTCGAGGGTCATGGGGGTTCGGGTGGGAGATATCCGGCCTACTTCTTGATGCGCACGTATGTCACTAGGTAGAGTTTCGTGCCAGCGATGCTCTTAAACTCGGTGGGACGTTTCACACCGGATAGATCGTAGCAGATGCGCAGGGTATCACCGTCGAGTTCGTAGATCGCCGGAAAGGTCAGACCCTGGTTCGGCCCTTCCGTGCCGTTGACGGTAATGGCCTTCGGCGTGGCGGTTGAATCAAGGACGTAAGTGCCCCTGTCGGGTGCTTCTCCGACCAGAACTTCATACCGACCGTGGTCCATTTTGAGGCTGATGACCTGCAAGACTGTATCGGGCAAGGGTTGTCCGGCCAGCACGGCCTTGGCGGGCCGCCAAGTTCCCTGTACGGTCTTGGCATCGTCTGACGGATCAGCGGCGAACGCATGCAGGGAAGCGCAAGCCCCGAGGCAAAGGCAGAGGAGGAATTTCATGATTGGTGGTTGGGTTGAAAGGTTTGAATTATGGTTCGCGCCCGAACGCAAAAATGAAATTCTGACGTTCAGGGTGACGACTTTGTAACAGATCTAACGAAGCGGAGTTTAACAAATCTTGCGAAACGCGCATAATAAATCCGGAGGTCAATCGCCGCTCTACGTGGCCCGCGTTAACCGGGCCATCGACTTTGTCCTTCAGACGCTTGACCAGCCGCTCAAGTTGGAGGTTGTTGCCAAGGTTGCGGGCTTTTCGCCGTTTTACTTTCACCGGATTTTCCGGCTGACGGTTGGCGAGTCTCTCCTGGAATTTGTGAAGCGCGTACGGCTGGAGCGGGCGCTTGCTCTTTTGTCGCGCCGGACCTGGGCTACGCGGCGGCGGCCGTCGTTGACTGACATCGCTTTTGCTTGCGGATTTGCGTCGTCGTCCGATTTCTCCCGCTGCTTCAAACAGCGCTATGGGGTCCCTGCGAGTCGGTTCGATGTCGCGTCCTTCCGCGAAGAGCGGCGCCAGGAGTGGGAAGTGGCGGTCCAAGATCCCCACCAGCGGAATCTCCTCTCGCGGCTAAAACCCGGGAAGAACCCGGATGGTTTCGCGGTCCGGCTTCGGCGCCTCCCCGCGCGCAGCGTCGCCTACATCCGGGTGCAGGATCCGTTTCGCTCGGGCGGAGTCAGCGGGGCGGCTCTGCGACTGGTGGAGTGGGCCGAGGCCCGCGGGCTCGCGGACGGGCAGTGGCTCGGCTACATGTGGGACGACCCTGAAGTCGTCGCGCCCGAGAAATGCCGCTACGACGTTGGGCTCGTAGCCCCTGAGGTGAGTCCGGGCGGCGAGGTCGGTCGGTTTGAATTTCCCGCGATACAGGTGGCGGAGGTCGAAGTGCGCGGAGGAATCGACCTGGAGATGCGCGCATTGGACTGGTTGTTCGGGACTTGGCTGCCCTCGAGCGGATTTGTACCGACCGAGCAGCCTTGTTTCGAAGCTTGGATTGGGCGCCCGTTTGCCTTCGGGACCGAGCGCTTCGAACTCTTGCTCCAAATCCCGATCGAGCGAGGCTGACTTTCTCCGCTTCAGCTACGCCGGCAACCAAACAGCAACCGGGCCCGCGCTCACCTACGGCGTGGTGTGAGTCCTGTAGCGTCCACGCGTTATTTCGTGCGGCAGTTCACAGCTTCATGCTGAGGTTAAGCCTAAAGGTTCGCGTACTTCTTTCGGAAGTGTGACGCGTAAACGTCATACCCTGGTACCATCTGATCTCGCGCCAGATCCGACGCTTCAAACCGCGCCAGACAATCCAGAGCTTCGGCGAGGCGCCCAGACGTAGCCAACATTAGCGGCAGTGTGCGGATGCGATGCGAAAAGAGGAGCACTTGCTTTGTGGGAGCTTTATCGCTCATGAGGATCTGAATGAACGCTTCCCGGTCGTGCAATTGCGGAAACTCGGAAACAGCTTTCTGCAGATCTAGCGCTATGTCGTTCGGAGAGGACGTATCGGACGAGTAGCTCGTGCCGGTCAACGACTGCAGCATGAAATGCTGCCCGCATCTTACTCCGACCTCCGGAGGGAGCAGGCTATTCAGATCGACGTAGCTCACACCAAAACTTGGATTAATAACCGCCCGTCCGAAATTGAGGTGAATCCATTCGACATCGCGATCGACCGCGCGTCGCCATTCATATTCTCTCTTTTTCCGTTTGAAACCGAGCGGCATCAAAACCGCATCACCGGCTTCAAGGTAAGGAGCACGTTCAGTAGCATTACTCATTTGCCGAACGTTGAATGAACCGACGGTGCTTACACGCTCAAATCCTACAAAAGGTGCTTTGGATAAGGCATTGTAAAAACTAAGGGGTAAATAAATGTGACGCCATTATGGCACGAGAATCACTCAATTCGGTTCACTCCGAAGGCTGACCCGACCGGACGGGCACTCAAGAGCGAACGACCAGTGCAACCAAACAGCAACCAAGTCTCGTCTTACCTCTGTGGTGCCGTGAGTCCTGTAGCGTCCACGTGTTTATTCGTGCGGGCATTCATAGCGTGGTGCTGGTAGTACCCTGTAAGTGAAAATGTACGTGCACCGCCGGTTCGACCGTAAGTATCAAAAATCGCACAATAGGGAGACCAAAATCCCTTGTATCCAAAGTCACAGTTCCATCGATAGTGGATGTACCTTGGCTGACCGTGACTGTCACAGGGAAAGTCATGTTCCGCTTTTGGCCATGCAGTTGAATCGTGCCGCGTGCGATCCAGGTTCGGTCGGGGCCGCGATCAATTGCCCCGAGTACGAAGACAACTTGTGGGAATTTGTCCGTCTGCAACCACACGTTCATGTTGTGGTCGCGATCCTCTCGCCCCGTTTTCACCGAGGCTAAATTGGCGTGAAATGTGGTTGATTCGACTTTCCCGCTTGCCGGATCAAGCGCGACCGCTAGGTCGAAAGCCTCCACCCGGCAAACGAAGTTGCTGAACGTCGACTTCACCGCGATATCGACGTGCGATTCCGCGCGATCCAGGACCAGCAGCGCGCCATTTGACTTTGTCGCCCACAGGAGGGTTAGAATGGCCGCCGCGAGCAAGCGGGCGCCGGTGGAACGCAGAATGGTCATCTTTGAGTTGAGCAAGGCGTATGTTGGTCACCACGCTGGCCCTTTCGATCCGTAATAAATACACAGCACGCTTCAGCGGCCTGGACAATAAAGGAACAACGGCAGGCTCGTCATGTCGCCAGGTCTTCGATGCGCCAAATTCGACGGGAGGAGCTTTCTTCGCCATTTGCAGTTCTCCCGAACTTGAGCCCCGCCGCCAACGCGCGTTGACTGGCCCTTCATGGATCGAAGCATGATCATCGCTGGCGGCGGAATTGGCGGAATGGCAACTGCGCTTGCCCTGCACCGAGCCGGGCTTCCTTTTTCCGTCTTTGAAAGGGCGCCGGCCTTCGCCGAAGTGGGCGCTGGCATGAGCCTTTGGCCAAATGCGACGCGCGTGCTCAAGTCGCTGGGGGTGCTCGATCAAGTCTTCTCGGTCGGTGAACCCGTCGAATGGTTCAATCTTTTGCGGCCAAACGGCCAGAGGATTTCCAGGATCTGCATGAGCGGATTTGCTACGCCCGCCCTTTGCCTTCACCGGGCCGATCTTCATCGATCCCTGCGGGCTTGTTTGCCCGCGGACCGCATCGTGGGCGATCAACGGTTAATCTCGTTCACGCAAGACGCAGGCGGCGTCACAGCGAAATTTGCCAGCGGGCTTGAGATTGATTCCGCCGGGTTGGTTGGGGCTGACGGGATTAATTCCATCGTCCGAACTCAGCTTCATGGAACCATATCCCCGACTTACCGTGGCTACTGCATCTGGCGCGGAATAGCTTCGACAAGGCAGGGGATCTTGCGAGGGCACATTACCGAAACTTGGGGCGCTGGACAGCGCTTCGGCATCTTGCCCATGGGCGGGGACCGCATTTGCTGGTATGCCACTCGCAATGGCCCGCCCTCATTGCCAGACGCGCCCGAGGGGCGCAAACATGAGGTGCTGCAGCTCTTCAAAGGCTGGCACCACCCGATCCCGGAGCTGATCGAATCCACGGAGCAATCGACGATCATGAAAAATGACGCTCGGGACCGCCAACCGCTGGGACGCTGGGGCCAGGGCCGCGTCACCCTGCTAGGCGACGCTGCGCATCCGATCACTCCCAATGTAGGCCAGGGAGCCTGCATGGCGATTGAAGATGCCGCGTGCCTAGTCAAGAGCGTCCTCGCCGCTCCCAGCATCGCCGCGGGCTTTTGCGCCTACGAAGCGATGCGAAAAGGTCGAACTGCTTCGGTGGGCCGGCAGTCTCGTCAGATCGGGGCGATCGGCCAATGGGAGAACCGGTGGATGGTTACCGGGCGCAACCTTGTCACCCGCTTAGTCTTATCGCGCACGGCGGGGATGAGTCTGAATGCCGTATACGCCTATGAAGCCTAACGCTCAAACAATTTGGCCGACCTTTTGGGTGCGCGATGAAGCTATCGGACACGGACCGCGCAGGGTTTCATTTTGATCGCTCTCATAACCGGCCACCATCACGGCGGGTGAGGAGCTCGCGCCAGTTGAGACCGAGTTCGACGATAAACAGAGAAGCTAGCGTGAACACGATCAGACCCACGGCGGCGAAGGCGTCGCCGAGATGGCTCCAGTACCAAGGCCAAAGGTTGAGCACGCGGCTGGAAATGAAGGTAAAGGTAACGGCATAGGAGCGCACCATCCATTGGCGATGTTGAATGATCTGGCGGTTGCGCGCCGTGATGAACGCGACGGCGGTGCAGACAATCCAGGCTGTCGCTTGGAATACGGTTCCAGGTAAGCCGGGACGACCGGCGGCGAGGGCAACCCCGGTTGCGGCGCCAATAAGGACGGAGATAACATAAATGCGGCCGAGAACGCGATGGAGTTGAAGATGATGCTGGCGTGTCCGCGAAGAGAAAAGGACGGGGCCGATGAAGAGGGCAAACATTCCGGCGAGAGTGTGCGGGATGAGCAGATGGCGGTCGGCAATGACTTGAATCCGATAGGCGTGGTACATGGGGTAGTCCGCGACCAGAAGCACTTCAGAGGTAATGAAGACGAAGAGCGTGGTCAGCCCGAGGCCGATCCAAAGAGCGGTCATGAATCTTGAACGGTTAACGGCGACCGCCGGCAGTGTGGTGGTTGTCATCATTCGCTTCGCAGGCGGAACCCGGCACCTAATACACCACGAAAGTCGCCACGTTCCTGATCTTGGCGACTCGCGGATGAACGCCTCATGCTACTAGAACATCGGAAACTGAAATTTGTCCCTTTTCTGTGGTCGCGCTGCTTATGCGGACTTTGGCAGCGCCTGCACTTGATCGCGCGACGGTTGATTTATCTCGGATCATGGATGAATGATGGCAGCAACCAAACAGCAACCAAGCCTGCACTTACCTCTGCCAGAGAGTGAGCCCTGTAGTTCCTGTCGTTCGATGTAGATCGAGTCGCCAAATGCGTGCGTGCGGTAGATGCGTGTGAAAACCAACGCTGGTTCGACTTCATGGGTCGTCGACGTATTCCAACAGGTCACCCGGCTGACATTTTAGCTCCCGGCACAGTGCTTCCAAGGTGCTGAAGCGAACTGCTCGCGCCTTGTTGGTTTTGAGGATCGAAAGGTTGGCAAGAGTGAGGTCAACACGCCCGGCCAGTTCGGTGAGGCTCATCTTCTTTTCGAACATCTGGCGGTCTAAGTTTACTTGGATGGGCATTGATTTGGTCTCCGCTTAAATGGTGAATGCGTTGTCTTCTTTTAATTTGAGTCCCTGCCGGAAGACCTCGGCCAGCGCCAGAATCACAAGGCCGGTTAAGAAGCCAGAAGTGTCTCCTCCAGCGGACGAATCCAGTTTGATGTCTCCAGTAGCTACTTGCTGCATCACGACCGAGGCCATCGCATGTTTTAGCCAAGCTGCGGAGAAGCCCTTAAGCAGACTTGAAGCAATGAACAGAAAGCCGATGACCTGTGCATATCGGATGGATGTTTGGGTGAAAATCTCTCCCGTTTCCACCTTTCTGAACAGGCGACTTAGCGATTCGAGGATGGCGATGGTTATTCCTCCTGTGCAGAGGAAACTAAATATGAAGGGCCACTTTATGGGGTCGAGAATCGCTGCTGCATCTGCGGCAGACGTAAATGTGAAGGTGAACGACCCTTCAAGGGAGTCCACCTCGGCAGTGACCCCGTTATTTTTTGCCGTAGTTAGCTTTAGCGCACCCTCGTTGGTCCGGAATCTTCCGAAGGTAATTCTGCCATACAACGATTTGCCCGTAAAAATGGGATCTAACTTGGGACGGAGTGCTGGACTTTGATCCTTATCTACCGAACCCCAAGAGAAGCCTGACTTACGGTGCGTGAACATGAATCCAGGCGTCCCACTAGTGACAAAAATGCCAAGATTTCCCGACTGTTGCTCGACAATGCGGGTCGCATACGGAAACAAGACCAACGTGCTGATGATGCCGATACCGATGAAAATCTCGCTGATGCGGAAAACCATCGCGAGGAACTTGAGGAGGGTGAATTTTTTCTTCATGGGGGAAGGGATATCGAAGAACAATAAAACTATATCGGTAAACGCAAG
>Ga0265327_10005338_pt1 | contig 10764 bp, 8 predicted proteins | sample 41621metaG_FD_202089 | JGI IMG/M metagenome (GOLD analysis project Ga0265327, IMG submission 202089) | Rhizosphere microbial communities from Carex aquatilis grown in University of Washington, Seatle, WA, United States - 4-16-21 metaG | ecosystem: Host-associated > Plants > Roots > Rhizosphere >... | reverse complement strand
GGCCACTACGGCGCCGGCGTCATTTTTCTCCCCCGCAACCCGACCGTCCGCCGCCGCATCGAGCAAACCTTCGAGCGCATCGTCCAGGCGGAGGGCCAGACCTTCCTCGGCTGGCGCACGGTGCCGACCGACAACTCGTCCCTCGGCGAAACCGCTAAGTCCTGCGAGCCGTTCATGCGCCAGGTGTTCATCGGCCGGAACCCGTCGCTCACCGACGACATGGCATTCGAGCGCAAGCTCTACATCATCCGCAAGCGCGCCTACAGTGACATTCGCACGTCGACGATGGGCGGCGCGGAGTCGTGGTATGTGGCCAGCCTTTCCTGCAAGACCATCGTCTACAAGGGCATGTTGCTGACCGACCAGCTCGGGAAGTATTTCCCCGACCTGCAGAATCCCTCGGTAGAGACCGCGATCGGCCTCGTGCACTCGCGCTTCTCCACGAACACGTTTCCCAGCTGGGACCGCGCGCACCCGTATCGCTACGTCGCGCACAACGGCGAGATCAACACCCTCCGCGGCAACATCAACTGGATGCACGCGCGCGAGGCGCTGTTCGAGTCGGAGCTGTTCGGCGAGGACATCAAGAAGCTGCTCCCGATCGTGAACCCGAACGGCAGTGACTCGGCAATGTTCGACAACACGCTCGAGCTGCTCGTCCTCGCCGGCCGGCCACTCTCCCACGCGATCATGATGATGATCCCGGAGCCGTGGTCGGGCGACCAGCACATGGACGACGCCCGCCGCGCGTTCTACCAATATCATGCCTGCCTGATGGAGCCGTGGGACGGCCCCGCCGCCATCGCGTTCACCGACGGCAAGCAGATCGGCGCCATTCTCGACCGCAACGGCCTCCGCCCGTCGCGTTACTGCCAAACGAAGGACGGCCTCGTGATCATGGCGTCGGAGACCGGCGTGCTCGACATCCCGCCGGAGAACGTCCTGCGCAAGGGCCGCCTCCAGCCGGGCCGGGTGTTCCTCGTGGACACCGAGCAGGGCCGCATCATCGAGGACGAGGAAATCAAGCAGCAGCTATCCGGCGAGCGGCCTTACCGCGCCTGGCTCGACGAACATCTCGTTCATCTCGAGGATTTGCCCGCGGCGCCGTCGGTGCCCGTGCCGGACCACACCACGCTCCTGCAGCGACAGATCGCGTTCGGCTACACGCACGAGGACGAGCGCATCATCCTCGCGCCGATGGCCCGCGATGGCGTTGAGGCGCTGGGCTCGATGGGCAACGACGGCGCGCTCGCCGTGCTCTCGAACCGGCCGCGGATGCTCTACGACTATTTCAAGCAGCTCTTTGCGCAGGTCACGAATCCACCGATCGACTCGATCCGCGAGGAGATCGTGATTTCCGCCGAGACGCGCCTCGGTTCCGAGGGCAACCTGCTCAACCCGCAGCCCACTGCCTGCCGCCGCGTTGAGTTGAAGTGGCCCGTGCTCACCAACGAGGAGTTCGCCAAGATCCGCCGCACCGACCTGCCCGGCCTCAAGATGGGCGTGCTCCCGTCGCTCTTCCGCGTCGCGCGCGGCGAGAAGGGCCTCGCGAAGTCGATGGAGGAGATCTGCATGATGGCCCGCCGCATGATCGAGGAGGAGGAAATCAACGTCCTCATCCTGAGCGACCGCGGCGTCAGCAAGGAATTCGCGCCGATCCCCGCGCTGCTCGCGGTGGCCGGACTGCACCATTACCTCATCCGCGAGGGCCTGCGCACCCGCGCCAGCCTCGTGCTCGAGACCGGCGAGGCGCGCGAGGTGCACCACTTTGCGCTGCTCATCGGCTACGGCGTCAGCGCGATCAACCCGTATGTGGCGTTCGAGACGATCGACGACATGATCCGCGAGGGTTCACTCACCGGCATCGACCACAAGACCGCCTGCAAGAACATGGTGAAGGCCGCGTCGAAGGGCGTGATCAAGGTCATGTCCAAGATGGGTATCTCGGCCATCCAGAGTTACCGCGGCGCGCAGGTATTTGAGGCGCTCGGGCTCCGGCAGGACGTCATCGACCACTACTTCACCTGGACGGCTTCGCGTGTCGGCGGCATCGGCCTCGACGTGATCGCGCAGGAAGTTCTCGCGCGGCACCACTCCGCTTATCCGGATCGCCCTGTCAACGGCCACGTCCTGCCGGTCGGCGGAATTTATCAATGGCGCGCAGACGGCGAGACGCACCTGTTCACGCCCGAGTCGATCCACGCGCTGCAAAAGGCGACGCGCACGGGCAGCTTCGCCGCGTTCAAGGTTTTCTCGAAGCTCATCAACGAGCAGGGCAAGAACCTCTGCACGCTCCGCAGCCTGCTCGACTTCAAGCCCTCCGCGGCGATCCCGATCGAGGAGGTCGAGCCGGCGGAGAGCATCATGAAGCGCTTCAAGACGGGCGCGATGTCTTACGGCTCCATCTCGAAGGAGGCGCACGAGACACTCGCCATCGCGATGAACCGCATCGGCGGCAAGTCCAACACGGGCGAGGGTGGCGAGGACGCTGACCGCTACACGCCGATGGCGAACGGCGACTCGAAGAATTCCGCGATCAAGCAGGTCGCCGCCGGGCGCTTTGGCGTCACGAGCGAATACCTCACGAGCGCGAAGGAACTCCAGATCAAGATGGCCCAGGGCGCGAAGCCCGGCGAGGGCGGCCAGCTGCCCGGCGCCAAGGTTTATCCGTGGATTGCCAAGACCCGCGGCACCACGCCGGGCGTCGGACTCATTTCGCCCCCGCCGCACCACGACATCTACTCGATCGAGGATCTCGCTGAGCTGATTCACGACCTCAAGAACAGCAACCGTGACGCGCGCGTGAGCGTGAAGCTCGTGTCCGAGGTCGGCGTCGGGACCATCGCCGCCGGGGTCGCGAAGGCGCACGCCGACGTCGTGCTCATCTCCGGCTACGACGGCGGCACCGGCTCCTCGCCGCACACCTCGCTGCAGCACGCCGGCCTGCCCTGGGAGCTTGGCCTGGCCGAGACGCACCAGACGCTCGTGCTCAACAATCTCCGCAGCCGCATCGCGGTTGAGACCGACGGCCAGCTCAAGACCGGCCGCGACGTCGTCATCGCCGCGTTACTCGGCGCCGAGGAGTTTGGTTTCGCCACCGCGCCGCTCGTTTCCACGGGCTGCATCATGATGCGCGTCTGTCATCTCAACACCTGCCCCGCGGGTGTGGCCACGCAGGATCCCAAGTTGCGCGCGAAGTTTGCCGGCAAGCCCGAGCACGTGGTCAACTTCATGAAGTTCATCGCCGAGGAAGTGCGCGAAATCATGGCGCAGCTCGGCTTCCGCACAATCGAGGAAATGGTCGGGCAGGTCGGCTTCCTCGAGCCCAAGCAGGCCATCGAGCATTGGAAGGCCAAGGGACTCGATTTTTCCAACATCCTCTACTCGCCCGAAGTCGGCCCCGAGGTGGGACGCTTCTGCTCCACCAAGCAGGACCACGGCATCGACAAGTCGCTCGACCTCACGACGCTCCTCGGCATCTGCGCGCCCGCGATCGAGCGCGGCGAGAAGATCGTCGCCGAGCTGCCCATCCGGAATGTCAACCGCGTGGTCGGCACCATCACGAGCCACGAGGTCACGAAAAAGCACGGCGCGAAGGGCCTGCCGGACGACACGATCCGGATCCGTTTCAAGGGTTCCGCCGGCCAGAGCTTCGGCGCGTTCATGACGCGCGGCATGACGTTCTCGATCGAGGGCGACGCCAATGACTATGTCGGCAAGGGCCTCTCCGGCGGCAAGATCATCATTTACCCGTCGCCCGCAGCCACGTTCAAGGCCAGCGAGAACATGATCATCGGCAACGTCGCGCTCTACGGCGCCACGTCCGGCGAGGTTTACATCGCCGGCATGGCGGGCGAGCGCTTCGCCGTCCGCAACTCGGGCGTGAAGGCGGTCGTCGAGTCCATCGGTGACAACGGCTGCGAGTATATGACCGGCGGACGCATCGTCGTGCTGGGACCTGCGGGACGCAATTTCGGCGCCGGCATGTCCGGCGGCATCGGCTACGTGCTGGACGAGTCCGGCGACTTCGCCGTGCGCGTGAACACCGCGATGGTCGGCCTGGAGAAGCTCGAGGCCCCGGCCGACGTGGCCGAGGTCCGCGCGATGATCGAGCAGCATTACGAGTATACGAAGAGCGTCCGCGCGAAGCAGATCTTGGACGGCTGGAAGCAATTCCTGCCGAAGTTCGTCAAGGTGCTGCCCAAGGACTACAAGCGCATGCTCGCGTGCATCGAGAAGGCCGAGGCGCAGGGCCTGACCGGCGACGAGGCCATCATGGCCGCCTTCGAGGAAAACGCCCGCGACCTGTCGCGCGTCGGCGGAAATTGATGCCGCCAACAGCTGTAAGCAATAAGCGCTAAGCCTTAAGCTCCCGACGCCCAAACCCACCAATCTTTACCACTAGAAAAGCCTAGAGCTTACCGCTTACAGCTTTCCGCTTCACACCACCCATGGGCAAGCCAACCGGATTCATCGAATACTTGCGGGAACTTCCCGTCGACCGCACGCCGCTCGAGCGCGTGCGCGACTGGAAGGAGTTTCACCATCACATGGAGGAGAAGAAGCTCCGCCACCAGGGTGCCCGCTGCATGGATTGCGGCGTGCCGTTCTGCCATACAGGAAAGCTCATCAGCGGCATGGCCTCGGGTTGCCCGATCAACAACCTGATCCCCGAGTGGAACGACCTTGTTTACCGCGGGCTGTGGAAGGAAGCGCTGCTGCGGCTGCACAAGACGAATAATTTCCCGGAATTTACCGGCCGCGTCTGCCCCGCGCCCTGCGAGGGCTCGTGCGTGCTCGGCATCAACAATCCACCGGTCACGATCAAGAACATCGAGGCCGCCATCACGGATCGCGGCTGGGAGGAAGGCTGGGTCATCCCCGAGGCGCCCAAGGTGCGCACGGGCAAGAAGGTCGCGATCATCGGTTCCGGCCCGTCGGGCCTGTCGGCGGCGGCGCAGCTCAACTTGGCCGGGCACACCGTGACGGTCTTCGAGCGCGCGGACCGCCCGGGCGGCCTGCTGATGTATGGCATTCCGAACATGAAGTTGGACAAGCAGGAGGTCGTCCTCCGCCGCATCCGGCACATGGAGCAGGAGGGAATCAAGTTCATCTGCAACGCGAACGTCGGCGACAACGTCGAGCCGCAGATCTTCCTCAATGAATTCGACGCCACCGTCATCTGCACCGGCGCGACGCAGCCGCGCGACTTGCCGATTGAGGGCCGCAACCTGAAGGGCGTGCACTTCGCGATGGAGTTTCTCACCGCGAACACCAAGGCCGTCCTCGGCAACAATGGCGCGAGCCCGATCCACGGTGGCGGCAAGGACGTCGTCGTCATCGGCGGCGGTGACACCGGCACCGACTGCGTGGGCACGTCGATGCGGCACGGCTGCAAGAGCCTGCTCCAGATCGAAATTTTGCCCAAGCCCCCGCTCGAGCGCATGCCGGACAACCCATGGCCGGAGTGGCCGAAGGTCTACAAGATGGACTATGGCCAGGAGGAGGCCGCCGCGAAGTTCGGGGCGGACCCGCGCATTTATCTCACCACCGTGAAGAAGTTCGTCGGCGATGCCGAGGGCCGGGTGAAGGAACTCGTGACCGTCGAGATCAAGTGGGCGAAGAACGACAAGGGCCAGTTCGTGCCGCAGGAACAGCCGGGCACGGAGAAGACACGTCCCGCGCAGCTCGTGCTGCTCGCGATGGGTTTCCTCGGGCCCGAGCAGGCGCTGCTGAAGGAGCTCAAGGTCGAGACCGACCCCCGCAGCAACATCAAGGCGGACTACGGCAAGTTTGGCACCAGCATCCCGGGCGTGTTCGCCGCCGGCGACTGCCGCCGCGGCCAGAGCCTCGTCGTGTGGGCGATCAACGAAGGCCGCGCTGCCGCGCGGGAATGCGACCGGTATTTGATGGGCTCGACGGATTTGCCGTAAGGCGCAGGACACGCCTCCAGGTTTGGGCGCTCTTCCAGCGACGAGCGCCTTTTTGTTGGTGGAAGGATTTCGCGTAAGTTTCCGGGTTCACCGGTGCCTAATCAGGAAAAGCATCTCCGTGAACCCAACGATTCGTCACACTGCCTATCCGGTCCTTCCGCACCGGCCAATTTCCTTCCGGATAATCTACTGGATTTTTTTCGTCAGCCTAGCGGCCATCGTCTGGGGCTCGTTGTCGAGCCTGCTTGGCCGGAACCTGGAAGCGCGGGAGGTGATGGATACGGCCAACTGGCACCTTTGGATTGACCAGCGGTTCACGCTCAAGGCGCTGGTCTTTCGCCAGGGCAATTGGGTGTTGGAGGAGGTCATCTTCCGGGGAATGCTGCTGCAGCTCTTGCGTCGTTATTGCCCGTTGTGGCTCGCCCTGCTGCTTTCGGCCGCGCTGTTTGCCCTGATCCATTTGAGCAAAGGGCCTTCCACCATGTCGGTCTCATTCGTGATGAGCTTCTATTTTGCCTGGCTGATGATTCGGACGAGTTCGATCTACGCGCCCATCGTGGCGCACTGGGCGGTTGATTTCGGCACCCTCTACCTTGTGTTTCCGCTGATGGCTGCATCCGGGCGGATTACTCCAGAAGGCTTTTCCTTTCCGGGCTGGGCCTGGGTGCTTTCGGCGGTGGTGATTATTGCGGGCCTGCTGGTGTTGCGCCGGGAATTCCAACGCGAAGCGGTGCGGAGCGGCGCAGCGCGACCGGTTCCGGCGCCAGCTCGAGCGCATGTCTGACGTGGTGGACCAGTTGTTCCTTGAGGTGTACCGGGAGCATGCCGGCCTGGTCATCAAGACGGCGCATGCCTTCACGACGAATGCGGCGGACCGCGATGATTTGTACCAGGAAATCCTGCTTTCGGTCTGGCAGGCGCTGCCGCAGTTCAAGGGGCAGGCGAAACTCTCGACTTACGTTTACCGCGTGGCGCACAGCTGCGCGTTGAACTGGAAACGGTCACGCCAGCGCTACCAAAGCAAAGTCGACCGCTTCGCGCTGGAAGTGCCCGACCTGACCTCGTCACCCGGGGAGCGGGAGCGCGTGGCGTGGCTGTATGCGCGGATCCAGCAGCTCGCGCCGGTGGATCGAACGGTGATCCTGCTCTACCTCGACAAACTCGATTACGCCGAAATGGCCGAGGTCACTGGCCTGTCGGAAACCAACATTGGCGTGCGGCTGCATCGCATCAAACAGCAGCTGACGGCGCTGTCCGGGGAGGCTTCCCATGAAGTTTGAAGAAATTGAATCCGTCTGGGCGTTGCAGCAGCCGGCGAAGATCGGCGCCACCGAGCTGTCGGCGCTGCGGCGCGCGCTCCGGTCCCAACTCAACCGGCGGAAGCGCCTGCTGATCCTCGCGGGGTGCAGCATGGTCTTCACGCTCCTCTTCATGCAGGTGCTGTTCTTCCTCAACTTGCGGGCCATGCGGGTGGAAGAGCAGTGGATTTCCTTTGGGCGCCTGATGCTGCACCAGACTCTCAGCCTGGTGATCTTGTTGGAGCTGGTGAGAATCTTTCTTCGCCACCGTCGGCTGGCTCGGAGCCGGGCGGAATCCGTGCAGGACGTCGTGAGTCTTTCCCTGGCCGGCGTGGAAGCGGAAATGGCCGACTATCGGCTGGGCCGGTGGGTTACGCTGGTGCTGGTGGCGCAATCCCTGGCTTCCGCCTATCTCAACCAACCGGTCACGCGCGTTGGTTGGGATGCGTTTGCGCTGCGCGCGGGATTAATCGTGGCCGTCTATGGCCTGATCGGCCTGCAGGTCTGGCGACACTACCGGCGCAAACTCCAACCTGAGCGCGAGCGCCTGAAGGCGACGCTCGAACAGATGAGAAATTCGGAAAGGTGATGCCTCTGTTTACTGCTCCCCGTGCTGGGCGTGCCAAGTCAGGTCTAGGACGACATCGTTCGCCGCAGGCGGAGTAGCTGGCCTTGCTGGAGTGGCTGGTGATCGGCTGGTCGGAACGGAGCCCCGATTGCGTCCGGGCTTCGCCGGAGTCGGAAGGGACCCGGAACGGGGGACAAGGGTGTAAACGAGGTCGCAGTCCATGGCGGCGGCGGTGCGGCGGAGGGAGGCGAGGGTGATCCGGTCCTCGGCCTCGGCCTGCTCGAAGGACCGCACGGCGGGCGGAGTGACCTGCAATTTCCGGGCCTGGTCGGCCAGCGACAGGCCCAACGCCTCGCGCACGCTCCTCAGCCAGCCGGCGGCGGGGCGCGTGACGCGTCCGATCGGCCGGGATCGGTCCGTGCCTTGGAGGATCTGCGAACGGTCGGCAGACTTGGCCATCAACGTATAGTTATAACTATCTACTGGGCGGGCGAGAAGTTAATGCGGCTCGCAGACGTATAGTTATAGCTATCGATTCCACGGGGATGGGATCTTTCCATCGGGCGGGCGGGAGATTGCCTTCGCCGAGCCGGGATCCAGCGTCCGGGCATGCCGGCAACGACCCCCTCGACGGACAACCAGTCTCTCCAGCCGACGCTGGCGGACTGGGTCAGCTGCCTCTGGTCGGCGGGTTCGTGCTGGTTCATGGCGGCGATGTTCGTAACGGCATGGTGGTGGCCGCGGAGCCTCGACAACGGCCGTTGGGTGAAACTCGGGGTCGGCGTGATGGTGTTGGAGTTCATCCTGATCCACTCGGGGGCCTTCCTAAATTTTTTCATGACGCAGAAGGCGGGCTGGGAGCGCGACAAGAAGCTGATCGGCCTGACGGCCTACTATGCGCTCTTTGGCGGAGCCATCGCATTGGCATTCCAGAGTTGGTGGATTTTGGGCTCGTTTGTTCTCGTGATGAGCGGCCGGCTTTGGTCCGTCTTTGCCGGGCAGGACGACATGGATCGCGCGGTTTCCCAACGCCGCGTGGTGGCAAGCGCGATGCTCTTTCTCGGGCTCACCTTTGCCACGTTGTTCATCCCCTTGCCGCGGGGCGGCATCAACGAGCCGCTGCTCAACGAGGTTTGGCCCACCCGCAAGAGTGGCGCATGGGAGCGCCAGCCGGAGCGGGCGCTGGCAATGGGGGCGGCGTATTTTCTCCTGCTCGGGCTCGTCGAGGTGCGTCCCCCGCGAAAATTGCCCCCGCCTTTCCAGGCGGCGTGATTGTCACCCGCTATTTACCCGCGTCAGGTCGCCGCCGGGAACGCGCCGTGCTATGCTGCAGGCTATGGCCTACAAGAAAATCGTGATGGAGCTGGATAAGAAGATCGCGCTGGTGGCGCACGACCACAAGAAGCGCGACTTGATCGAGTGGGCGAAGTTCAACCGCGACCTATTGGCGCACCACAAGGTCTACGCTACGGGCACCACCGGACTGATGCTGGAGGAGGAACTCGGGTTCCCCATCACCAAGCTCCAGAGCGGTCCGCTGGGCGGCGACCAGCAGATCGGCGCAAAGATCGTGGATGGCGACATCGATTTCCTGATTTTTTTCTGGGACCCGTTGGAGCCGCAGCCGCACGATCCCGACGTAAAGGCCCTGCTGCGCATGGCGGTGGTCTGGAACATCCCGATCGCCTGCGACCGCGCCTCGGCGGACTTCATGATTTCCTCGCCGCTGATGGATAAGCGCTACCTGCGACTCGTGCCTGACTATGACGTCTATCGCGCCCGCTCGATCCCGGAAGGCGAAGGGACGAAGACGGTCGCGCCGGAGCGTCCCGACACGAAAAAGACCGCCGCCTGAGCGCACTGCGACGCGTTTCACCGACGCCGGGGTTGCCTTGCGGAGCCGCGCGGCTTCCATGGCGCCGATGCCTTCGAAGCCCATTCCCGGATCCAGCGGCGCGGTGCTCACGGAGCTGCCGTCGGCCTATGTGCCGCACGCCGCGACCGGTTTGCTGCATCTCCCGCGGTTCATCGCGAAGTGCAAATACGTGAAGGCTCATGGCGCGCTGCCGCCGAGCTACGCGAAAAATTACAAGCGCGGCATGGACCGTTTCCTGTGCCTGCACCTCGGCGTCGATCCGGCCGCGGTGGAGAAGATTGTTTTTGAATCGGCGAACGACGCGGAAATCGACGCCGGCCTCCAGGCGCTCCTGCCCGCGGACCGGCGCGTCGCGAAATGGAACCGGGATTACGTGCAGAAGGGCATGACCGCCAGTGGGCGCGAATTCTTGCTCGAGGCTCTGACGGCGATGGGCTGCGCCGACCGCGCGGACCAGATTGTCAGCGTGGTTGACCTGATCGAATTCGACGAGGGCCGGATCGAGTAGGGTCAGAACACGAACTTGCCCAGCGTCTCTGGCCGGCCCGGGAGATCGATCATGCGGCGGATCGACTCGAGGTTTTCCCGCACCAAGTCGCCCATGGACTCGCAGCGCAGATACTCGTTGCGCTGGTAGTGATCGGCCAGCTGCGCGCGCAGCTCGTGCACGTTATTGGCCGGCGCGATGGGGTCACGCGCCATCTCGTCGAGCAGCGCCCCCAGCCGCACGTGGGCCAGCTCGGCCCGCTGCAGCATGAGCGTCTGCTCCTCGCGCTGATACTGCAGGGCGGTCCGCGTGTGCAGGTGCTTGGTGCAAAAGGCGACGACGGCGGCGTTCTCCTTGAAGAACTGCGGCAGGTAGAAGTTTTTCCGGCCGTGATACGACTGCTGGTCGAAATCCATCGCGCGGATGCGGATCTGCGCGCTCTCGAAATCCGGGGTGACGACGACGACGTAGTTGTAGGACCGCATGTCGCCGAGCAGGCGGACGAAGCAACGCTCGTTGAACTTCACCATCTCCTTCGCCACGCGCACCGGGCTGAGCTGCTGGTCGTTCATCCAGCGGCTGATGAACACGTCGCCGGGGAT
>Ga0265327_10005337_pt1 | contig 10766 bp, 8 predicted proteins | sample 41621metaG_FD_202089 | JGI IMG/M metagenome (GOLD analysis project Ga0265327, IMG submission 202089) | Rhizosphere microbial communities from Carex aquatilis grown in University of Washington, Seatle, WA, United States - 4-16-21 metaG | ecosystem: Host-associated > Plants > Roots > Rhizosphere >... | reverse complement strand
GTTCCCCGGGCAGTGTTGCTCTCCCTGGTGATTCAGGGCGCGGTCTGCTATCTGATCGAGTATTTCGCCGCAAACTACATGCTGAATAACGGCTACACCATCGCAAATGCCGGGGCATCGGGCGCACCCATCGGCGACCTGATGGTCATCGCCGGCACCTGGCTGTTCGGCAGCGCCGCGGCCGGCAAGGCCTTCATGCTGGTCCAGGCCTTCACCGTCTTCCTGGCGCTGATCGGCACGACCCTCTCCTGCCTCTCCACCGGCGCCCGCGTCACCTACGCCATGGGGCGTGATGATGAGGTCGCCTCGCACTTCGGACTGCTGCACGGCAAGACCATGTCACCCCACAAGGCGATCTGGGCGCTGGCCATCATCTCGGCTATCATCGGCATCGTCACGGTGACGGTGTACATGGGCGGCCAGGCAACCGCACCCGCGGCCCTGGACAAGCACAACTTCTGGTACAGCGTCGGCATCTTCGCGCCGGAGATGTACGTCAAGCTCCCCAATACCCTGGTTATCGTCACCCTGATCAGCAACTTCGGCACGTTCCTGCTCTACATGATAACCTGCTGGATTGCCATGGTGGCCTTCAAGGAGCACCATACCTTCAACGGCATCAAGCACGTGGTCATCCCGGTCCTGGGCCTGTTGGCCAACCTGGCCTGCATGCTCTTCTACCTGATCGGACCGTTCATGGTCTCCGGCATGAGTTGGAAGGAGCCGTATATTGCTCTAGTCGTTGTCGCGGTGTGGGGCATTTACGGGGCTATCTACTTCCTCAAGACAAGCAAGACCAAGGGCAAGGAAGTGCTGCTCAGCAGCAAGCCGGTCTCCGCCTGATCAACAGCAGCACCTTTCCATGGAAGCAAGCCGGGGCGGTTCCCTCGCGGGTGACCGCCCCGTTTTTCACTCAGGCCTTTCAATTCAATAACAATGATGTTAAAGAGTTTTGACTATGGATCTTACCTACGCTGAACTTTCATCACCCGGACCGGTCCGCGATCACAACGAGGATTACGTGGGCTTCTGGCAGCCCCAATCCCTGGACGAGAAGCGCTGCCGCGGCGCGGTCGCGGTACTGGCCGATGGCGTGGGCGGGCTGGACCGTGGCGAGGTTGCCAGCCGTATGGCGGTTGAGACGGCGCTGGCGACCTTTCGCGAGGCCCCGGAAGATGACAAGACGCCGCAGCAGCTGATCGCCCAGATGTTCACCACGGCCAATCTGGCGGTGTACGACAAGGGGATGGAGAACCACGGTAAGTCCCGCATGGCGACCACCCTGTGCATCGTCGTGTTGCGCAACGACGAGGTTGTGGTGGGCAATGTGGGGGATTCACGCGTCTACCTGGTCCGCAAGGGCGAGATCAAGCAGTTGTCCACGGATCATTCCTATGTCGGCATGCAGCAGAAGTTCGGGCTGATCTCCGAACAGGACGCCAAGACCAGCGATCACCGCAACATCCTGACCCGCAGCGTCGGACAGGAACCGGTGGTCCGGGTCGATGTGGAGAGTTCCACGGCGTTCAAGGGGGATCGGGTGGTACTCTGTTCCGACGGTCTTTACGCCTATGTCGCCGACAGCGAGATCGCCGATATCGTGTCGCGCCTCTCCCCGGCCCAGGCGTGCCGCCAGCTGATCGCCCTGGCCGAACAACGCGGCACCGACGATAACCTTTCGGTACAGGTCCTGCTCATCAGCGAAGTGGAAAAGTTCTCCTATTACCGGGGCGTTCCGATGTACCACGAACAGACAACGGCCCCTGCGTCCGGATACGAACTCCAGCCGGGAAAAACCCTCGATAACCGTTTCTTTATCACCGAAACCATCAGCCGCAGCGGCATGGCGACCATCTTCAAGGCCACCGATCTGAAAACCAAGGAAACCGTGGCCGTGAAGGTACCGTTCATGGAATTCGAGAGTGATCCCGGTTTCTATTCACGGTTTCAGCGGGAGGAGGAGATCGGCAACCGCCTCAATCACCCCTACATCCTGAGATTCATTCCCGAGGAGGAGGGGGAACATCGCAGTCGGCCCTACATCGTGACCGAGTATCTCCGCGGCTATACGCTGGCGCACCTGTTGAACAGTGTGCGCCCGCTCCCGGAAGCGGACGCGCTCAAGTTTGCCAGCCGTCTCTGCGAAGCGTTGGTGTACATGCATGAACACGGCGTCATCCATCGCGACCTCAAACCGCAGAACATCATGATCTGCTACGACGGCACGATTCGAATCATGGACTTCGGCATCGCCAAATCCGAGGAGGGAAGGCGGATCACGTTCGCCGGCTTTTCTCCGGCGGTGGGTACGCCCGATTATATGGCCCCAGAACAGATCAAGGGCAAACGGGGTGATGAACGGACCGACATCTACAGCCTGGGGGCCATGCTCTACGAAATGGTGGTCGGCGAAACACCCTTTGAAGGCGATAACCTCTTCGTGGTCATGAATGCCCGTGTTACCGGTGATCCGGTGGCCCCGCGGAAACGGAACCCCCAGGTCACGCCGCAGGTTGAGGAAATCATCCTCCACGCCATGGAGCGTGATCCGGGGAAACGCTACCAGAAAGCGGCAGCCATGAAAACGCAATTGGACCATCCCCTGGCAACCGTTCAATTGACCGGGCGCTGCGACCGACTTCAGACGCCGACGGAACTGACAAGCGGGGGAAACAAGGTGCGCTGGATAGTGATGGGAGTCACGCTCGCCTTTGCAATCCTTGGTCTGTTGCTCTGGCTGATTGTCCGCCGCGGGACGGCTCATTGACGCATAAAAGGATGCTGAAATGACTTTGTTAGCTTGGGTTGTCTTTATTGCTGCCGCAATCCTGGAGGTTGGCGGTGATGCCATTATCAGACGCGGACTGCGCGGTAACATCGTCTGGTTCATAGTCCTGGGGTTTGTGACGCTGGGGTGCTACGGTGTGGTGGTAAACACGGTCAAATGGGATTTCTCCCGGTTGTTGGGTGTCTATGTTGCTGTCTTTGCCGTGGTAAGCGTCTTGACCGGCCGTTTTGTTTTTAAGGAAACCATCCCCCCTACGACCTGGATCGGCCTCGTCATCATCGTTGTCGGCGGCGCGGTGATCCAGGCGGGGCACGGCTAGATTAACCATTCTCACATGGGGCACACGGATGTGTCCCGGGTTATGCGTACCAGCAGGCAAAGGCGCCTTTTCATCGCAGGATGAAAAGCGCCTTTTTTCGTCTATACTTTTTACAAACGAACAGAGAAGGAGAGAACACAGTGAAAGGCATCCTCATGAAACAGTTCGGTATCGTCTGCGTTTTGCTGATGGTGTTGGGGCTTGCTACCGTTGTCTCCGCAGAAGACAAACCGGTGCAGAAGCAAGTTCCGGCCGGAGCTGCTACGGCCTCCGCCCCGTCTCCCGTAGCAATCCCATCTGCGCCGGGGCTCAAGCCGGACCCCTCCGGCGCGAATACCGGCGGGGCAGCGGATGTTGTCGGGGGCTCGGCCAACGGCCCGACGCTGGACGACATGAAGAACATGGCGGCAAATGAGCCGCTGGCCCTGAAATTGGCCGATGTCATCGGTCATAACCGGGTTGCCCTTAATTTTATCTGGACCCTGGTCTGCGGATTCCTCGTCTTTTTCATGCAGGCCGGATTTGCCATGGTGGAGACCGGCTTCACGCGGGCCAAGAATGCCAGCCATACCATGGCCATGAACCTCATGATCTTTGTCTTCGGGGTGCTCGGCTACTGGATCATGGGTTTTGCCCTCCAGATGGGAGGCGTCGGCGCCGTGCCCCTTGCCGGGGGCACGGGGCTATTGAACGGCGAGGTGGTCATGCACCTCTTTGGCAAGGAGTTCGGCCTCTTCGGCACCAAGGGTTTTTTCCTGTCGGGCGTGGGCTACGATGCCTCGATCATCACGCTCTTCCTGTTCCAGGTGGTATTCATGGATACGGCGGCCACCATTCCGACAGGGGCGATGGCCGAACGCTGGACCTTCAAGTCATTCGTCATCTATGGTTTTTTTATCTCCATGATCACCTATCCGCTCTATGCAAACTGGGTGTGGGGCGGCGGCTGGCTTGCACAGCTCGGCAAGAACTTCGGCCTGGGACATGGGGTTGTGGATTTTGCCGGCTCGTCGGTGGTTCATATGGTTGGCGGCGTCTCGGCGCTGGCAGGGGCCATGGTTCTTGGTCCTCGTATCGGGAAATACAAGAAAGACGGGACACCCAACGCCATACCGGGGCACCACATCCCCATGGCCATAGTCGGATGCCTGGTGCTCTTCTTCGGGTGGTTCGGCTTCAACCCGGGCTCGACCCTCGCCGGGACTGATCTGCGCATCGGCGTGATAGCGGTGAATACCATGCTGGCATCCGTGGCAGGCTCATTCTCGGCAATGGTCTATATGTGGGTTGTTTACGGCAAGCCTGATCTCTCCATGTGCGCCAACGGGCTCCTGGCAGGGCTTGTCGCCATAACAGCGCCGTGCGCATTCGTGAATACGGTCGGAGCCGTCACGATCGGTCTTGTGGCCGGGGTACTGTGCTGCGTGAGTGTCCTCTTTGTGGAACGGAAACTGAAGGTGGATGATCCGGTGGGGGCCGTGTCGGTCCATGGCGTGTGTGGCGCCTGGGGGATGATCGGACTCGGCCTTTTTGCCGACGGCACCTATGGCGACGGTCTGAACAATGTCGCCGGTACGGTAAAAGGGCTGTTTTATGGTGGCACATCACAGTTCCTGGCGGAGGTTGTCGGTGTTGTCGTCAATTTTGTTTTTGTGTTCGGCCTGATGTACGCCTTCTTCAGGCTGCTGAACAAGGTAGTGCCGCTCAGGGTACCCGCCGAGGTCGAACTGGAAGGTCTGGACCGTTATGAAGTGGGTGTTGAGGCGTATCCGGACTTCAATCAGAGAAGGACGCCGTTTTCCTGATGGTCTGCCTGCCAGGTTTACGACTCCATCGGGGGCTAAGGCCCGTTCCGCAGATAGTCATTCCTTGAACGTGCTGCCGCATATTTTGGCGGTCTGCCGCAAACATGGGCAGATGGATGGGTTTTGATGAGATGTCGAGTTGGTAGCTAGCTGATATTATTATATAAATAAGTATGCCGCTTCATGTGGCACGCCCTATGCTAAGCACTGGTCCATAAGGTTTTTGAAATATCAAACCAGAGAAAAAATGGAGGTAAGCAATGAAGCTTGTCGAGGCAATCATAAAACCATTCAAACTGGACGAAGTAAAGGACGCTCTCAATGACATCGGCATCGAGGGCATTACTGTTTCCGAGGTCAAAGGGTATGGGAGACAGAAGGGGCATACCGAGCTTTATCGTGGCGCCGAATACGTCGTGGACTTTATTCCCAAGATCAAGCTTGAGATCGTAATCGCTGACGAACTGGTCGGCAAGGTCATCGAGACCATTGAAACAGCGGCCAAGACCGGACGAATCGGTGACGGCAAGATTTTCGTTATTCCATTGGAGGAAGCGATAAGGATTCGTACCGGCGAAAAAGGCAACGACGCAGTCTGACAAAAAAAATTCCGTTTTACGGACAAAACTCAATCGGAGGTTTTATCATGGTACATAGTTGTATCTCTCCACGTAAGGGTAATGAAGCCTTATACAACGCTCCTGCCCGTCTGCGCACCTTGAAACATTACTGCGCAATCCTGACCCTGGCCGCTTTTACCGTTCTTACACCACTTGCCGTACTGGCCGAAGAGACAAAGGCTCCGGCCCCGGCACCAGCCACGACCGCCGCGACCCAAGCGGTTACGGCCCCCGCTTCTGCTGCCACCACCCCGGCTGCCGCCGCTCCCGCAGCAGCCCCCAAGAACGTCGATCCGGTCCTGAACACCGGCGATACCGCCTGGATGCTTGTTTCCGCGGCCTTGGTGCTTCTTATGACCCCCGGCCTGGCGCTGTTCTACGGCGGTATGGTGCGATCCAAGAACGTTCTTTCCACCTTTATGCACTCATTTGTGGCACTGGGTATCGTCGGAGTACAATGGGCGGTGATCGGCTACTCTCTGGCCTTCGGCCCCGACGCATTCGGCGGGCTTATCGGGAACCTGAGCAAGGTCATGCTGAACGGCCTGATCTCCTTCAAGGACGGCAATCCGGTCTATGCCCTGTTCCAGAATGTCGCCACCGAGCCGGGGGCAATTCCCGAATATGTCTTTGCCATGTACCAGGCCATGTTCGCCATCATTACCGTGGCCCTCATATCCGGAACCATTGCCGAGCGTGTCAAATTCTCCGCCTACTGTCTGTTCGTCCTGCTCTGGACCACTCTGGTCTATGACCCGCTGGCCCATTGGGTCTGGATGAGTGATGGCTGGCTCGCCAAGAAAGGCGCCCTGGACTTTGCCGGCGGCACCGTCGTTCATCTCTCCTCGGGTATCTCCGCAGCAGCAGCGCTCATCTTCCTCGGCAAGCGGCATGGCTACCCGACCGAGCGCATGGCGCCCCATAACCTTCCCTTGACCCTGCTTGGCGTCGGTCTCCTCTGGTTCGGCTGGTTCGGTTTCAACGCCGGTTCCGCCATCGTCGGCCCCAACTGTTCCGATGCGTCGGGCGGCCTGGCCGGCCTGGCCTTCACCACCACCACCATTGCCCCGGCAGCCGCCGGTCTTTCCTGGATGATCGCGGAGTGGCTCCACTCCGGCAAGCCCTCGGCCCTCGGTTTCGGCTCCGGCGTTGTTGCAGGCTTGGTCGTGATCACCCCGGCAGCCGGTTTTGTACAGCCCGGCGCAGCCCTGATTATGGGCGTCCTGGCCGGTCTGATCTGCTACGGCGGCATACTACTGAAAGCCAAGTTCAAATACGATGACTCCCTCGACGTTCTGGGCGTTCATGGTCTGGGCGGTTCCAGCGGTGCGCTGTTGACCGGTGTATTTGCCTCGGTTGGCGCCACGGGGCTTCTGTCCGGCAATGTCAAGCAATTCATGACGCAAGTCATCGCAGTTGTAGCTGCCGGCGCCTATGCCTTTATCGTCACCCTGATCATCTCGTTCATTATCGACAAGACCATCGGTTTGCGTGTGGATAAGGAAGACGAAATTGTGGGCCTCGACCAGACCCAGCATTCCGAATCGGCCTACAACTAATGTAATACAAATCCGTACATCCACGAAACGCAGAAGCCGCCCATTCGTGGGCGGCTTCTGTCCTTGTACCGTTCACCGCACCTCCGGAGCACATATGCACACCCCGGCAAAGCATATCAATGGAGATATCAGCGAAGAACTTCTCAAACAGCTGGCCTATAACGAGAAGATGGCTGAACTGGGGAGAATCTCCGCCGGCATCGTTCACGAACTGAATGCCCCGCTCTCGGTCATTACGTCGGCTGCTCAAATCATCCTGCGCGAAGAAGATGTCTCGGAGTCTGTGCGCGAGATGGTCGGCCGTATTAAATCCGAGGCCCAGCGCCTTGCCCAACTCACCCGCGGTTTGCTCACCTTTGGCAGACAGGATGAGACGTCGGAAGAAACGGATGTCAATCTGGCCGTGGAATTCATCCTCGACTTTCTCACGTATGAAGCCGCCAAACGCGGTGTCACCGTGCTGCGCAATCTGGATTACCACCTGTCGGCCATCATGATGGATGGCAACCTTCTCAAACAGATCCTGCTCAACCTCATCATGAACTCCCTGCAGGCCATGGAGGAGGGTGGCGGCAAGCTGCTGGTGGAAACGAGCGCCACTGCCGGGGGTGATGTCTGCATAACTGTTGCCGATACCGGACTCGGCATTCCCGAGGAGTTGCTGGCCAAGATTTTCGAGCCCTATTTCACCACCAAAAAGGCGGGTGAAGGGACTGGTCTGGGGCTGTTTGTAACCAAGACGCTTGTGGAAAAGATGGGCGGGCTGATCGAGGTGAGGAGCCGGCGCAACAAGGGGACCACCTTTACCGTGACGTTTGCTGCTAAGGAATAATACAGAACAACGAGCAGGAAAATAGGATGTTCGGAGAGCCGGAGACGCGAGGGACAGCCAGAGGGACAGCCAGAGGGATAGCCAGAGGGATAGCCAGAGGGAACGTTACGCCGGTTCTTCCAGCGGTTCTTCCAGGAGCGGGATGATGACGACCTTTATCTTGCCTTTGCCCCACAGGCCGATCTTCTTGGCCGCGGCTCGGGACAGGTCGATGAAGGGAAAGCGTTGCGGCGCGCAGCGGTCGTTGATGGTGACCTGGACCTCCTGGCTTGTGGCCGGGTTGACCACCCGCACCACGGTTCCCAACGGAAGGCTGTAGTGGGCAGCGGTCATCTTCTCGGGATGGTAGCGGTGCCCGGACGTGGTCCGTCTGCCGATGAACCGGGCGGCGTAATAGGAGGCGTAACCCTTAGCCGCTTCCCGGGGGCTGCTTCTAAGGACCAGTTCCTCCAGCGGGCTGGTGGCCGGCAGAGCCAGTTCGTTCAAGAGCGACTCCGAGGCCGGCCCTTCCGTATCAGCGTGGCCGACCGCTGCGGTCAGCAGCAGGACAATGCCTGCGACAACTCCTATTGTGCCAAGAAACCTCACCTTCATGTACGCTCCTGATGTGGGGTTATACAGTACGCCGGGGTCGGGGTCAAGTGTTGGAATAATCTCATCACAATGGAAGACATCGCCCCTTCCCTGTCTATGGCCTCAGGTACTCCCTGATCCCCTCCCTGAAATCGCGCGGTTCAAAGTCAAAGGTCTGTTTCCATTCGCCGTCGCAAATATTCTCCTCGATCAGCATCTGCAACTGATCCATGGTAATGGGAAACTGCGGCACCTGCTGCAAGACCGGGACGATCATCTTCATCAGCCCCAGCGGCAGGTGTGGTTTTAACGGCGCTGATTTGCCCATGGCCGCCGCCACCGTGTCCAGCAGGTCGTCAAAGCTCAGACGATCGTTACCGCAGAGATTGAAACAGCGGCCGATGGTTTCGGGCCTCTCCAGGCTCAAGGCAAAGCAGTGCGCCACATCGTCGCCATGGATCGGCTGGAGCCGGTAGCGGCCGTCGCCTATGACCGGCATGACCGGCACCAGGCGCAGCTGGCCGGCCAGCATGGTGATGAAGGCGTCCCCGGGGCCGTAGATCAGCGAGGGTCGCAGTATGGTCCAGTCAAGACCACTGGAACGCACCAGCTCCTCGGCCCGGAACTTGGTCTTGTGATAATCGGATATCGCGTCGGCACGTGTCCCCAGGGCCGACATCTGCAGGTAGCGCCTAATCCCGGCCTGTGTTGCGGCGGCCAGCATATTGGCGGTGGCCTGCACGTGGAGTCGCTCGAAGGTCGCGCCACGGGAGGGGAATTCACGGATGATCCCCGCCAGGTTGACGGCGGCATCACAGTCGTTCAGGGCATGAACGAAGCTCTCCAGGCAGGTTACGTCGCCCTCAACCTGTTCAACCCCGCCTTCACCGGCTGGGCTGCGTTTGTGGACCAGCAGGCGCAGATCGTGCCCATGCTTCAGCAGTTCCCGTTTCAGGTGGCCGCCGACAAAACCGGTTCCTCCGGCGATAAAGATCTTCATGGTATCCTCTCTTGATGCATCCCCGGAGGCTGCCGGACAGGCGCCAAGACCTTACAGCCTGAACCGCCGAACCATATCCTGCATCTCGACGGAGAGTTGGGAGAGCCGGGAAGAGGAGACGGACATCTCCTGGGAACTCTGCGCGCTCATCTGCACGGTTTCTGAAATGGCCTGGATGTTGTTGGTGATCTCCCGGGTGGTGGCGGTTTGTTCCTCGGCGGCAGTGGCAATCTGGTTGATCTGGGTGGTCACGTCGTTGATCTGCTCCAGGATCGACTCCAGTGCCTGGCCTGACTTGGCTGCGCCGACCGTTCCCCGCTCGACCTCCACAACCCCCTCATCCATCGCCTTGACGGCAAGCTTGGTTTCGTTCTGGATGTTCTTGATCATCTCGCCGATCTCGCGGGTCGCCCTGGTGGTCCTCTCGGCAAGCGCCCTGACCTCATCGGCGACAACAGCGAAGCCGCGCCCCTGCTCTCCGGCCCTGGCAGCCTCGATGGCGGCATTGAGCGCCAGCAGGTTGGTTTGGTCGGCAATGTCCTCGATGGTGCCGACGATCTCACCGATCTGTTCGGAACGTGCGCCCAGCTGTTCAACGGCCCCCGCCGAACTGCGCACCTTGTCTGCAATCCGATTCATCCCCTCCACGGTTTCCCTGACAATCGCGGCGCCGTTCTGGGCTGTCGTGCTGGCATTGTTCGAACTGTCCGCGGCCAGATGGCAGTTGTTGGCGATGTCGGAACTTGTGGCCGACATCTCCTCGCTGGATGTGGCGACGGTTGCTGACTGGCCCACCACGCGGCGTGAACCGTCGGCGGTATTCTCCGCGTGGGAGTGGACCTGAGTTGCAGAAGCCAAGACCTCCTGAGAACTCAGGTTGACCTTGTCCATGACCTGTCTCAGGCTTTCGACCATCCGCCGCATCGCCTCATAGATGCCGCTTTTTCCCTGTTCCATCTGGATGGTCAGATCACCCTCCGCGACCCGAATGGCAATATTCTCCATCTCATGCGGTTCGGCGCCGATATTCCTGAGCAGTAACTTCGTAAAAATAACTGCCAGGAGGCTGACAATGATAAGGATTACAAGTGTCACGCCGACGATCAGATAAATGCCATGTTTGATCCGGGTACGGTTTTCATCAGAAGCTTTTTTAACCATCTCCTCCAAGTCGTCAACGTAATTACCGGTACCGATGACCCAGTCGAACGGTTTGAAGTACAGGGAGTAGCTCCGTTTCGGCAGCGGCTTGTCGCCGCCCGGCTTGGGG
>Ga0265327_10005336_pt1 | contig 10766 bp, 5 predicted proteins | sample 41621metaG_FD_202089 | JGI IMG/M metagenome (GOLD analysis project Ga0265327, IMG submission 202089) | Rhizosphere microbial communities from Carex aquatilis grown in University of Washington, Seatle, WA, United States - 4-16-21 metaG | ecosystem: Host-associated > Plants > Roots > Rhizosphere >... | reverse complement strand
CAACGGTTCCGGGCCGTCGAAACCGCTGTTGGCCTGAATCAACGTTCCTTGCGGATCAAATAAGGTGATCATCGCGTCGGCTTTTGAATTCAGACTTTTAGTACTTAGATCGAGAACGAGCGATTGCCCGGCCCTTGCTTCGAATTGCACCTCGTCGAGATCACCTGCGGGATTGAGAGTCCCCCAATAGGCGACCGGCAGCTTCAAAGTTTTCGGTTTGGCCGACTCCTCCACTTGTGGAATGTCGTCCACATACAATTTCATTTTTGCGCTCTCACCTTTCGCGTTAACAACTGAAATATCGTATCCACCTCGTTTTAATTCTGGCGCGGCTTTGACGATGATCGATGCCTCGGTGATGTCTTCGTCTGATTCGCCGTCGAGTTTGGCAACGAGTTTTGAATCGCTGGATTTTACTTCGGTGAGATCAACCAAGTTTGTGCCAATTAATTTGACGCGGATTTCAATGCCGTTTTGCACGCCACGAGGCTCGAATCGGGTGATGTCGGGTTTGTCGCCAATGACTCTTGGCTTTGGCATTTTCTTCGGTTTTCTCGGCGCGGCGGAAGCCGCGATCGCGCAAATCAGCATCAGCAACAAACCATTTTTCAAAGCGCGCATCATATTATTTCTTTGAAAGCTTCGCGTCGTGATCGGCTGAAATCTGAATGTTGAGCGGCTTGCCGTTTAGATCGTAAAAGGCGACGGAGCCGTCCAGTCGGCCCAAAGCAATTTTGTCGGATGAAATGAAATCCAATGCAGGCGCCCAATCGGGCTGTTTATCGAGTACGACGCGTTCGCGCATGCCGTTGAAATTCCAGATTTTCACGGTGCGATCGTCAGCAGAGGATACAAGGGTGTTGCCATCGGCGGAAAAAGCGACGTGCAGGATTGCCCCTTCATGCGCAAATTTGGATTCGAGAATTGGATTGGTCGTCTCGGCGGCGTTGTCGCTGATTTGCCAGGTGCGAATGCGACTATCGACACCGCCGGCGACCAGCTTTTTGCCGTCGGGTGTGAAGGCGACGGTGTAAACATCTTTCAATGGTTGCGAGAGAGTATCGCGTCGATTGCCGGTGGTGACGTCCCAAAGTTTGACCGTTCGATCGCCGCTCGCACTTGCGAGAATTTTACCGTCGGGTCGAAACGCCAGCCCATATACACAGCCGTTGTGGCCTGATAATGTTTTGAGTTCCTTGCCGGTGGCGACATCCCACAACTTAATTTTTTGATCGTAGCTGCCGGTCGCAAGAATCTTTCCATCGGGAGACAGTGCGATGGAATAAATGGCGTCTTTGTGCCCTTGTAACGTTCGAATCAAGGATCCGTCCGCTACGTTCCAAACTCTTATTTCACCGAAACGAGCGTCCTCGCCGCCGGCAGCATAGAGGCGGTGGCCGTGGGCGGAAACCACCAACGCATTAACGTTGCCGTGATGGCCGGCAAGCGTGCGAACCAACGAACCGTCATCCGTCGAACGCAACTGCACTTCGGCATAACGGCCCAGTGCGAACAGCGATGAATTCGGGATGTGCGCAATGGCGTTCACGGGATTGCGTGGCGCGACTTTTGGTTTTATTTCCGGAACGACGATTTCTTTGACGATTGCTGTTGCCGGCGGTTTTGCGCCGGCGTCGATCCAGGCTTTAATCGCGGCGATTTCTTCGGGGTCGAGCTTCTTGCGTTTCTTTGGCGGCATGACGAGCGTCTTGCCCGCCTTGGTGATTTTTCCTTCGACCATTTTTACAAGCAAACTGTCGCTGCTTTTGCCGGGCACAATTGCCGCGCCGTTTTCGCCGCCTTTCATCAGGCCTTCGAAATTTTCCAGAACCAGTTTCGCTTCGGGCTCTTTGGATTCGTGGCAGTCGAGACAGTATTTGGAAAAGATGCCATCAACGGCGGCGTAGTCTGGAGCGGAAGCAGCCGAAGCGTTTAGCGCGAGAGCCACGATGAATAGTGACAAGGCAACTCGCATATCAGTGGTTGAACAAAAATTCCCGACTGCTCAACAACGCCCAATACATGTCTTCCACGACAGGGCGAATCTCTTCTGGCTTGGCGGATTCGAGAACGGAGATCAGCTTCGTTTTCTCGGGGGCGGTTGGATAACGACAGAGCGTGCTCAAGTAGGCATGGTCCAACATACCTTCGGGGGTGGCCTTCTCGTTCAGCAGCTTGCTGATTTCATTATTTTTGGCCTCGAGTTTCTTGTTGATCGTATCTCCATTACAAACATGCAAGACCTGCGAAATGCTCGGGTCCGCAGTGCGTTCACATTCGCAAGTGATGGAACGATCAGGGCGACCGAATGTTTTCAGGAAGTACGAATTCACGCGCGTATCCGGCAACTGCATCGTGCGCCAACCTTTTGGAAACGGCACGGACTGTCCACCAAAGTCTGCCGTGCTGCCCGCAAAGGTTGCTGAATCGTAAGTATCAGTCACCTGCGAGACGGCATCCAAGAGCACTTCAGCCATCAACCGGCGCGGATAGTAGCGCGAGTAGAAACGTGTGTCGGCCACGTTTTCCGGCAGCGGTTCGCTCGAACGTTGATAGGTTTCGGACTGCAAAATTGTCCGCATCAAAACTTTGACGTCGAATTTTTGGTCCGCGAGGAATTTCCCGGTGGCCGACAGAAGCTTTTCGTTACTGGCAGGATTCGTGACGCGCAAGTCATCGACTGCTTCCACGATACCCACGCCGAAATAGTTCGCCCAAATGCGATTGACGATTGCGCGAGCAAAATACGGATTATCGCGCGAGACGAGCCAATCCGCCAGATGCTTGCGACGATCTTCCGTCGAATCGATTGGAACCGGCGTGCCATCCAGCGGTGTCGGTGTCTGTGGTTTGCCAGTCAACGGCTGCACGAGATCGCCGTCGGGAACGGTATAAACAATTGCTTCGCCGTCGCCGTTGCCGCTCTTCGCTCGAACGCGCGCGTAAAGGTTTGCGAACTTGTAATATTGGTCATTGGTCCACTTTTCCATCGGGTGGTTGTGGCACTTGGCGCATGCGACCGACATTCCGAGAAAGGCTTGTGATGTAGTTTCGGCCAGAGTCTTCGGATCATCGTGGAGAATATAGAAATTGCCTGCGCCATTTTGGAACGTGCTGCCGGTTGCGGTCACAATCTTGCGAGCGAAATCATCCCAATGAGTGTTGGCGGCGACGTTTTCGCGAATCCAATTATAATATGACCACATCGCCGCCGGTTTGAGTTTCTTGGTACTGACGAGCAAAAGGTCCGACCATTTGTGCGACCAGTAATCGACGAACTCCGGGCGGTCCAGCAGGAGGCTGATGAGTTGGTCGCGCTTTTTCGAAGATTTGTCGGCGAGGAAGTCGCGCGTTTCTTTTTCGGTGGGGAGAACGCCGATGGTGTCGAGATAGGCGCGACGAATGAATTCGGTGTCTGTGCAGCGTGGCGACGGCGGAATGTTCAGGCTGCGCAGTTTTTCAATTACGAGATCGTCGATGAAATTGCGTCGCGGCGCCTTAGTAAACACACGCGAAGGGATTTGGTTTGTGAATGGAACGGTGACGGTGGAGGCGGCGATGCGACTCAAATACCAGGCAGTAATCGCGCCTTCGCCGTTGCCGATGACGTGCACCTTCCCCTCGTCGTCAACCTGAGTCACGCTGCCGTTGGCAGCATTGAATTTAGCCCAGTGGGTGACGTCTTCGGTGTGGCCGTCGCTGAATGACGCCACAACCATCAGTTGTTGCGCATCGCCGTTTTTCAAAACGACGGCGCCCGGGATGATTTCGATTTTCTGGATGCGTGGGTCATCGGCTTTTGGCCCCGGAGTTCCGGACGCGATCCAATCGGACAGGACGCGATAATCGATAGAATCAACCTCGAACCGTTTGCCGCCTTTGTGCGGAACGGCGGTGGTCGGCTTCATCAACATGAGGCTGCGGCCGGGATCAGTCGGGATAACACGACGACCTAAAGCGGAACGGGTCAAAGTCAGGAAATCGCCGTCGTTATCGTAGCCGCGCAGAGAAAGTTTAAAGCCGTTCTGTCCGGCAGCCGCGCCGTGACACGCGCCGGAACTGCATCCGGCTTTGGCGAGGACCGGTTGAACGTGATTACGAAAGCTCCACTCGAAAGGTTTGTCCATGCCTTCAACAGTCACTTCCACAGAAGATTTGCCAGCCTTCAAAGAAACGGTTGCTTTGCCGTTGCCAACCGGAATGGCGACACCATTCTCCACTTTTACGACCTTCGGATTGTTGGAGACAAATACGACATTGGTGATCTCGCCGATGTATTGTTTGCCCTGAAGTTTTTCAGCAATCAGCCGTTGATGCGCTGCCTGGCCATGTAGCGTAATTTTTCGTGGCAGGATTTCGACCGCTTCAGAAGCACGCGTGGCCAAACTCACAACGAGCAGCGCGCAAACTATGACAAGGCGAAGGATAGACACGGCTAGAAAAGTTCGTTGATGGGTTGGGTTCCATAATCGACAACGGGGAACGGTCTCGATTGCGGGCCGGGCAAGTGCGTCTCCAAATCCACACCGAGAGATTTGAGAATGGTCGCCACCACTTCCGGCGGTTTCACGGGGCGCTCAGTTGGATAAGCGCCGATGTCGTCGCTTTTGCCAACGACACGGCCGCCTTTGACTCCGCCACCGGCAAAATTGATGGTCCAACATTGCGGCCAGTGATCGCGGCCACCGGCGGGATTTACTTTCGGTGTGCGACCGAATTCGGCGAGACAGGCGATCATCGTTTTGTCCAACATGCCACGTTGGAACAAATCTTCGAGCAACGCCGTGTAACCCTGGTCATACATCGGCGCGACGATGTCTTTCATGCCGGCAATCGACGTAAACGGTTTCGAACCGTGAATATCCCACGTGATTTCGTCGAATACCGTGATGAACGTGTTGATGGTAACAAAACGAACACCGCGCTCGACCAACCGGCGGGCGAGCAAACAGCTTTGGCCAAAACGGGTCATTCCATAACGCTCGCGGACCTTTTGCGGCTCTTTGTCCAGGTCGAAGGCTTCGCGCGCTTTCGTGCTGGTCATCAAGCGATAGGCCGAGGCGAAGTTTGTGTCCATCAGTTGTGCGCTCGGACTCGCCTCGAAATTCTTGACCGCATCATCGACGACCTGACGTAACTCGCGTCGGCGTTCCAATCGCACTTCGCCGATTTCGCTCGGAGGCAACAGATCCGGAACCTTGAAACCTTTCTTGGAGGGATCCGCATTCAGAACGAAAGGATCGAATGATTTGCCGAGAAAACCGGCGTCTTGGCCGTGTGGCATGTTGCCGCCGGTTGGGCCCATCAATTCAGGCAATATAATATTGGCAGGCAGCTCGTTGCGGCGGCCTTTCAGAAATTCCAAAGCGCAACCAACATGAGGCGTGTTGACGCCACCGGTAAACAAGCGTCCGGTTTGCATCAGCTGATGCCCGCCATCGTGAACCGCAGGACCGGTGTGATAACAACTGCGCACCAGCGAAAACTTGTCCGCGTGCTTGGCGTGCAACGGGAAAATTTCCGAAATCTGGATATCAGGATTATTGGTCTTGATCGGCTTAAACGGACCGCGAATCTCCGCGGGCGCATCCGGCTTCATGTCCCACGTATCGATCTGGCTGGGCGCGCCCAGATTGAAAATCATGATGCAGGAGCGATCGTCATTTCCCTTGGGCACGGCCCCCATCGCCTGAAGTTCGGCGAACTTCGACAACGATAACCCAATGGCACCCAGCGCGCCGACTTGAAGGAAATCGCGGCGGGTAATTCCGTCGCAAGTCGTGATCGAACCTCTGCCGGTGAATTTGAGCATACAATTATAGACGCATCATCAGACAAAAATATTTGGGGCTGCTTTGTAAAAATATCGCTTTATTGAAACGATTCAATGGCAATCAACAGTTTCGGGCGGTCTGTCGAGCGATACAGATTACTTGCGATTACCTGTGATTACTTCTGATTACCTAGTTTCGTGTTTTTTCGATTTTCCATAAACGTTAGAGCTTTCTTAGGTTGGCTGCCACATTAGTGATAACGACGGATGACGCGGCGCAATCGTCCCTACCGAAATAGCGTCTTTTTTGTTGGTTTTCATTGTTCGAGATTACTTGCGATTACCTGTAATTACTTCTGATTACCTTTTTTATGTTTTTCACGTTAATAACCGCGGAGCCTGACCAGGTGGACCTTCTGTGGCTGGGTAGCGATCATGTAACGGAGAGCGTCGGCGGCATCATCGCCGCCGATACCGGTTTCGTCGGGATCAGTTTTCAGGACATCTTCCGGGCGGTTCGGGTCGCTTTGCAACGTAGGAAGGCAATCGATCAGACGCGAGCAGCGGCGATGGAAAAAGAGCGTTGGTTTGATCTTTCCTTCTTCATCGCCGAGACGTTTGAGGACGGCAGCCCAACCGTTCAGGCGCTCCATATTGGCCTGGCGCAACGAGATTCCCAATTGCCGGTATTGCGATGCGACCGTTGTGCCGTCGCTTTGTTTGCCGAAGACGTCAGCGCCAGCGACAAACCTTGCGAGATTAATCGCGTAGCGTTCGTTGAGTCCCAAGTGATGCCGTTTGAGCATGGCTTTGATCGCCTCCGCGTGACGTTCCGGAATCCAATTGCGCGCGGCGTGTTCGTCGACGATGAAGATGTTGTTGTCACTGTCGCGGCAGCCGAGCAGGACGACGGTATAATGGGTGAAGCCGTAATCGAGTGAGGCGAACCATTCGACCGCGCGACGGTCGTCGAACTCGTCAATGACGTGCAATTCCCGGCGGAAGGTGGTGAAGAATTGGCCGGCCTTGATGTCCCAGTCGCCATCGAGCCACGCGCGCCGTTGCCAACCGGTGAGAGAGCCGAGAGCGTCTTTGTATCCGGCGTTGACGAAGCGATTGTCATTTACAGTGGCTGGAATAAAACGTGTGTCCGTCTCCTCGCCGCGCTGAAATGGGATGACGTACTTGGAACGGTACCAGGCATGGCCGACACCTCCGGGATTGGTGGTGGAGTAGATGCGCGGTCGCCACTCGGTTTTTGAGGTGCGGTTGCAAGTGCAGATGTCCTGGAACTTGCGGCTCGTCAGAGTGGTTGCTTCCTCGATGCCGATAACGTCGTATTCGAGGCCGAGATATTTATCGATGTCGTTCTCGTTTTGGAAATGGCCGATGATGATGCGCGAGCCGTTTTCGAATGTGAGAATGCCGCGAGTGGTGCTGAACTCATGGTTGAGCCTGAGTAGCAGACGGCGGCGCAGGTCTTCGAAGTTTTCGAGGTTGGATTTGCCGACTTTGCGCAGGAGCAAACATTTGAGGCCGGGGAATCGTTGGCAGTCATCGACGCCCATCTGAGCGATGAGCCAATGAGATTTGCCACCTCCGCGAGCGCCGCCGAAGCCGATGGAGGTCGGCCCGGTTGCGAGATCGCAAAGGCGCGCAGCAGCGCTCGCGGCGAGCTGTTTGGGTTGAAGGATCACGCCGGCTTGAATGAAGCGCTGGAGCTGATCCGCAGGACAGCCTGCTTCAGTGGCCAAGTTGATATAATGTTCGGGAGACATTTGGGAAGTGATTAGCGATTAGTGATAAGTGATAAGTGGCAAGTGATGAGTCAGTCGTCAGTGGTTCCTGACTAGTTCTGAACGTGAGCAGAGGTCGTGACGGCGACGGGAACTACGTTTGGTGGTGATGTGGGTGCCGGAGGACAGATTTTGTCGAGGGCGGCGAGGAGTTCGTTCTGTATGGGTGAAAGTGAGGGACGATCGTCGTCGGTCGTTGGGTTTTGCAGGGCGGAACGGGACATCCTGCAGGCGACGTTTAGAGCACGCGACAGTTCGGAGAGTCGGATTTTTTCGAGATCGCGCTCGCCGAAATTCTCGAGGCAACATTGGACGACGGTTAATAATTGTTGAGCGGATTCCCATTCCTGCTCGCGAAACTGTTGTGTGCGTTGGGCCCAATCAGCGGCGGTTTTGCGAGCGGCTTCTGTTTCAGCCTGCGCTTCCTGTTCGAGTACGCCAGAATTGAAACGATTAATGCGCTCGCTCCAATCGTATTTGCTGGACCAGTTTTTGACGGTTGGCAATTGCTCGCCGAGTTTGTCGGCGGCGGCTTGCAGAGTGCGCCCGTGGCCGAGGCGAAAGTAGGTCGTGAAAGCGTTGAAGGCACGTGGAGTTTCGCCGGGGGAGCGGGGGAAAGAAGGTAGACCACCGACAAATGTGTCGGGGCACGCTTTGCTCGGCGCTGAGGGTTGAGAGTCAGTTGGTCCATTGTGGATTGCGGATTGCGGATTGCGAATTGAAGCGGGATCGGCTTCTGACATCGATGGTGTTTTCGTTGTGTCGGGTGTCGCACAGACTGGCGTTGAGACTGCGTTAGAATCATTGGAGGTATTCATATTTTGAAAAATCCTAACAAAGTCACTTGGACAAATACGGTCCAAGTGAAATTTTTTTTGAAAAAGCCCAGAATTGACGCAAAACACGTAAGCGCAGGCGGTAATGCACTAAATACGAGCTAAAACATCAAATGAGCGACCGAATTTCTTCGGCCATGAACGGCTGCGAAGCAACTCCGAATCACGCAAATGAAAATGATTGGTTCAAATGTAGCGTCGTAAAAAATTGGCGGCGGAGAAGAACTCAATTTGAAATTTGAGGACAGTCACGTTTTGCCTGGTTGACACCGGGCCCTAATGGGTGGCACTTGCATTGGCGTCGTTGGAAACTGCGATTTGAAGCGGCGAAAAACGAACGACGCTAATCCTTCAACTGCTCGCGCGGTTAACGCGCTGCAGATAATTAGCCATCACCTGTCACTTGGCCAGTTAGGACTGACACTTGCTCGTGATCACTGGCTTGCCTTTCAGAACATGGGCGCGAATGCAACGAACATTGCCTACCGTCGATCATCCGGATTGCGCAGTCGCTGCCAAACGATAGATCGTGACGCTGGCACGATAGATCACAGCAACATAACGAGCAAATAATCTTGTGAGATTCACTTTAACTGGTTAAGGACAGGCATGCCTAACTTGTATTTAAGGTGTTGGCGTAGGAGGCGTGAACTGTTCGACTCGAATCTAAAGTCGTCGGAATTCATTATTGACGGATGAACGTGTTCGCGCTGACCATTTTTGCGGGCGCGTTCCTGTTGTTTCAGGTGCAGCCGCTGATTGCGAAATACATTCTCCCCTGGTTCGGCGGTGGACCTGGCGTGTGGACGACATGCATGCTGTTTTTTCAAATTTCCCTGCTTGCGGGCTACGCGTATGCGCACGCTCTCACGCGTTATATTTCGCAGCGACGCCAGCCGATAGTCCACCTTGTGCTATTAGCGGTTGCATTGTTTTTTTTGCCGATCACACCTTCAACGCGTTGGCGCCCCGAGTCATTTGATAATCCGACGTGGCGTATTTTGTTATTGTTGATCATTTCATTGAGCGTCCCCTACATGACGCTGGCGGCAACAGGGCCTTTGCTACAGGCGTGGTTCAGCAAATTGTATCCCGGTAAATCGCCCTACCGACTGTATGCGCTATCCAACGTTGGATCGTTGCTCGCGTTACTAAGCTATCCGGTGGTGGTCGAGCCTTTGATCACCCGACACACGCAGGCGAATGTTTGGAGCTGGAGTTTTGCAGTATTTGCCGTGTTGTGCGCAGCGTGCACCTGGCGGGCGTTGAAACGACTGCCCCGACAGGAGCAAACCGAACCCGAAACATCAAGGGCGACGGCTCCAGTTGGCATTGTGAAGCTACTATGGTTTTTGCTTCCGGCATGTGGATCGGTGCTTTTGCTGGCGATGACCAATAAGCTGTGCCAGGACATCGCGTCTGTTCCATTTCTGTGGATTCTTCCATTGAGTCTTTATCTTTTGACGTTTGTCATATGTTTTGACCGGCCACAATGGTACATGCGAAAAGCAATTCTTTTGGCATTGTTCCCTGTTTTAGCGGCTTTTTGCTACACTATCTATCGAGGCAATCTCCAATCGCTTTGGCTCCAGATGATAGTTTTCAGCGCCACTCTTTTCGTCTGCTGCATGATTTGTCACGGCGAGGTGTATCGGTTGAGACCGACGCCTGCTCATTTGACCGGATTTTATTTGATGATTGCAGTTGGAGGCGCTGCGGGCGGGGTGTTCGTCGCAGTGGTCGCGCCCCTGATTTTTCACTCGTATGCCGAGTTGAATTGGGGAATTTGGGGTTTGTGCGCGCTCGTGCTTCTCATGCTGTACCGAGAACGAAAGAACGAACCGGCTGTCGGTTGGACTGTCCCAATCATGCCGATGTTATCGGCGGCACTGGTTCTCCTGGGAAGCGCGTTAATCTACCTCTCATGGAACGACACCACGGAAGTGGTGCAAATGTCGCGAAATTTCTATGGAGTTTTGCGCGTTCGCGAAATCTTTGCAGATAGCCCACTTCACGCTTTCAAACTGATGAACGGCAGCATCAATCACGGAGTCCAGTTGGTAGCTCCCGTCATGAGAAATCTGCCCGTCTCCTATTACGGCGAGGACAGCGGTGTTGGAGTTGTCATGCGCAACTTTCCGCGCCAACAAAACCGGCGCATCGGAGTCGTCGGACTCGGTATCGGCACATTAGCAGCGTATGCCAAGGCTGGCGATTCGATTACCTTTTACGAAATCAATCCACAGGTAGAAGAACTGGCCCGGACGAAATTCAGCTATCTCAAAGATTGTAAGGCAAATGTGGAAATCGTTACGGGCGACGGTCGACTGTCGCTGGAGAGACAGCGCTCGCAACGTTTTG